>Ga0154003_1000086_pt1 | contig 28542 bp, 25 predicted proteins | sample TSFL087MetaG_FD_104679 | JGI IMG/M metagenome (GOLD analysis project Ga0154003, IMG submission 104679) | Attine ant fungus gardens microbial communities from Florida, USA - TSFL087 MetaG | ecosystem: Host-associated > Fungi > Mycelium > Unclassified | place: USA: Florida, Lake Talquin State...
AATGGCAGACGCTGATCACCGATGACATTGTTTGGGAACTCGCCTACGCGCCATCGCTCGGCCATCCGGCGCGGCTATCGGGGCGGGAGGCGGTGATCAGTCACGCGACTTGGTTCGTGGGGGCTGTGGAGAACTTCCGCTTCTTCGACCTCAGGGTGTATGCCTTATCCCATCCAGAAGGCGCAGTCGCCGAAGTCAAAGGGGAAGGACTCATCAAGTCTACGGGGCGCACCTATTGCCAGGATTATGTGGTGTTCTTGCGTGCTGCAGGCGGCAAGATCGCCTTCCTACGCGAATATTTCGACCCTGCGCGTGCGGCCAAGGCGCTGGACACGCCAATTGTTGATGCCGGATCCTGAGGACAAGCGGAGACAGCCGGTAGTAGAGTGCGCGGCTTAACACCGGCCATCATTCAGCGTCACACGGGAATGGAGATGATGAACATTCAACGCGATGCAGCGCCTGCCCAACGCGACGAACGATATCGCGCCTTGCTCGCGGTCGCCCAGACGATCACGCTGCACCGAGATCTGGCCGCGCTGTTTCATGAGCTTTCCGATCGCCTGCACGACGTGGTGCGATTCGATTGCCTCGGAGCGGTGTTGCACGATGCGGCGAACAATACGGTGCGCATCCACATCCTTGAGCCAGCCGAGCCGGTTCTGAGCGCGGGGCCCGAGAACCAGCTCCCTGCCGATCAGACGCCCGCCGGGTGGGTGTTGGACAACCAGAAGGCTTTGGTCGTCTCAAGCTTTGCGGAATACAGCCGCTGGCCCGCGATTGCCAAAAACGTGCAGGAATACGGCGTGCAAAGCTGTTGCGAGCTGCCACTGACTACAGCGCGGCGGAAACTCGGGACGCTGATCTTCGCCAGCAAGCAACCGGCGGCTTTTCAAGAAGCGGACGTTCACTTCCTCCAGCTTGTCACGAACCAAGTCGCCGTCGCTTTCGAAAATGCACTGGCGTTTCAGGAAATCGAAGCCCTGAAGGACAAACTAACGAAGGAAAAAGCCTATCTCGAAGATGAAGTCCGCGCGGAACACGACTTCGGCGACATCGTCGGCGAGAGCAAGACACTTTGCGACGTCCTAAAGAAAGTCGAAACGGTCGCGCCGACCGACTCGACCGTCCTGATCTGCGGTGAAACCGGCACGGGCAAAGAGCTGATAGCGCGAGCCGTGCACGACCTGAGCCCGCGCAAGGCCCGCACGTTCGTGAAGCTCAACTGCGCTGCGATCCCCACCGGATTGCTTGAGAGCGAACTTTTCGGCCACGAGAAAGGCGCCTTCACCGGCGCAATTGCCCAGAAACTCGGGCGCTTTGAACTGGCCAGCGGCGGCACGCTTTTCCTCGATGAGATCGGTGAGATCCCACTAGAGATGCAACCCAAATTGCTCCGCGTCTTGCAGGAGCAGGAATTCGAGCGTCTGGGTGGCACGCGCACGATCAGAGTGAACGTGCGACTCGTCGCGGCCACCAATAGAGATATGGGTTCGATGGTCGCGGAGAATAGATTCCGGAGCGATCTGTATTATCGCCTCAACGTCTTCCCGCTGGACCTTCCGCCGCTGCGCCGGCGATCGGATGACATTCCGCGTCTGGTGCGGCATTTCACACAGCGCTTCGCCCGCCGCATGGGCCGAGCGATCGAAACGATTCCGTCGGAAGTGATGGACGCCCTGGTCCGTTATCCTTGGCCGGGCAACGTGCGCGAGCTTCAGAACGTGATCGAACGCGCCGTGCTGCTAGCTGAAGGGGAAGTCCTGTCGGTTGACCTGCCGCTGGGCAGAGATGAGTGGTCGAGGCCGGGCGCGACGCCTGCGTCAACACGACTCCGCACGATGGAGGAGATGGAGCGCGACTATATCGCAGAAGTCTTGCAGCGTGCGCAAGGCGCCATTGCGGGCAAAGGTGGCGCGGCGGAGTTGCTCGGCCTGCCGCCTTCGACCTTGCGCAATCGCATGAAGAAGCTGGGATTGTTGTAAGCGAGTCAGCCTGGCCTCTCTTTGGATATTCCAAACGCCAAATACGGCGTTGGACGCCAGATATGGCGTCCACATTTGGTTTTAACTCCCCTTCCGCCCTTTTGAACTGCATCTTCCAGATTCGCCTTTCCTTTTCTCAGTCAATCATTTGTCTACAGTGAAGCAGCTTCAATTCGCCGTGGCATCAGCATTGCCCTAACTCTGCATCGTGAGTGAAAGCAACTGATAACGACTACAAGCGGCATCGTGCTGCAAGTCGCTTCGGAGGATAAAGACAATGGCAGAAGGTATTCGTGCGCCTGAATCAGGCACAGCTTCACACATACAGAGCGTCACGGCGGCCGTTATCCGCGAGAAGGGGGGACCGTTCATCCTTGAAGAACTTGATCTTGAGGCGCAGCCACGCCCCGATGAAGTGCTCGTGAGAGTGGTGGCAACGGGCATTTGCCAGACGGACGTCCATGTCCGCAACCAGGACTATCCCGTGCCGCTCCCCGTCGTCTTGGGTCACGAAGGCGCGGGCGTCGTCGAACGGGTCGGGGACGGCGTCACCACGGTCGCCCCCGGTGACCACGTCGCCCTCTCCTACCAAGCCTGCGGGCACTGCCGCAGTTGCCTGAGCGGTCATCAACCGTACTGCCAATACGCCTTCGAGATCAATTTTGGCGCCGCCCGACTCGACGGCAGCAATGCGCTTCGTGGGAAACGCGAGCAGGGCGGAGGTGATATTCATGGGCATTTCTTCGGCCAGTCCTCGTTTGCGACCTACGCGCTCGCCACCGAGCGCAACGTGGTATAGGTCCCACACGATGTCCCGCTGGAGTTGGTGGGACCGCTCGGGTGCGGCTTTCAGACAGGGGCGGGGGCGGTGATGAACTCGCTACGGACGCCTGCCGCATCGAGCATCGCTATCTTTGGCGCGGGAGCCGTCGGCCTGGCCGCAATCATGGCGGCGCGTATCGTCGGCGCGAATCCCATCATTGCCGTTGATGTGATTCCAGAGCGACTGGCGCTTGCCGCCGAACTAGGGGCCACACACACGATTAACGGCAGGCAGGAAGATACACGTATGCGCATCGCGGAAATCACCGGCCGGGGGGCGGACTATATGTTGGAGATCACCGGCCGACCGCAAATGCTCAAGCTCGCCCTGGACCTGCTCGCCCCGCTGGGAACAGCGGCATTGATCGGCGGGGCGCCGGCCGGCACGGAAGCGCAGGTTGATATGACTGCCCTGTTGGGCGGGCGGACGCTCCGCGGAATCGCGCAGGGAGACTCGATTCCCCAAGTCTTCATCCCCAAGCTCATAGATCTGTACAGAGCCGGACTGTTCCCATTCGACCGGCTTGTGCGCTTCTATGAGTTCGGCGAGATCAACCAGGCAGTCGCCGATGCGCAGCGAGGCGACGTCATCAAACCAATCCTGCGAATCGGACGGCAGGATGCGTGAGAAAAGGAGAACTCAATGAGAAAAGGAGAACTCAATATGAAGCAGCATCATCATGGGGCCGGGGTTCACGCGCATGACCCGTATGAGCTCGGCGCGGCAGGGATGCCGTATTCGACGCAGGCCGAGTACCTGCCCATTCCAGCGGAGGCGATGGGATCCCTGTTCCTGCCAGACCGCCTCAAGAAGGGATACCACGTCGAAGAGATCCGCGACGGCGTGTACTACGTGACCAGCGGCGCGTACGACGCGATGTTCGTGCGCACCGGCGGGGGCGTGGTCGTGGTTGATGCTCCGCCGCTGCTCGGGGAGAACATGCTCCTGGCCATCAAGGAGGTGACGGATGAACCGGTGACGCACTTCATCTACAGTCACTGGCACACCGATCACATTGGGGCAGCCGGGATCTTCGGGCCGAAGGTCAAATACATCGCTCACGAGAAGACGCGCGAGTTGCTGGCGCGCTGGCCGGACCCGCGGTGGCCTGTTCCGACCGAAACCTTCGCGAACGACTCCACGCTCGACGTGAACGGCGTCAAGCTGGAACTGTCCTACAAGGGACAGAACCACTGCGAGGGCAACATCTTCATCTACGCCCCCAAGCAGAAAGTGCTCGCGGCGATTGACATCATCAGTCCCGGATGGAGCGCGTTCAAGCATTGCGACGCCTCTGAGAACATCCGGGGCTGGGTAGAAGCGCACGACCAGATTCTCGAGTACGACTTCACCGCCGTCGTTTCGGGTCACGTAAACCGATGGGGCACGCGAGAGGACGCCATCGCCTCGCGAGAATATACGAACGACATCGTCACGTTCTCCAGAGAGGCTCTCGCGCAGGTGTCGTACCAGGAGCTGGTCGAGCGAATCGGGTTCAGCAACGTCTGGGTGTTATGGGAGAACTACTTCAATGAGATGACGAACTACGTGACGAAGAAGACGTTGGAGAAGGTGTCGAGCAACGGTCAGATCTGGGCGCAACGGCTGGCCGGCGCCGACGTGATGACGAAATACCACGCCTACAGCATCCTCGAGGCCCTCCGGCTGGAATGGGGAGTCATGTCGAAGCTGGAGTCCGACGTGACCTTGAACGCCCGCGCACAGATGGGCTGAACGGGAAGCTGCTGGACGTCCGCGAGGCGCGGACCGCAATTAAAAAGGAGAAAGTAAAATGGCAAACGAAAAATACAAAAGGCACAGCGCCATGATTGACCCGGATGATACGGTCATTCTGTTGATTGATCATCAAAGCGGGCTGTTCCAGACCGTCAAGGATTTGGAACAGGAAGAACTGCGTGGCAATGTCGTCGCTTTGGCGAAGTTGGTGAGACTTCTGAACCTGCCAGTGGTTACCACGGCTTCCGCGCCGGACGGTCCGAACGGACCACTGATTCCCGAAATCGGCGAGATTCTGCTCGAAGCGGTTTATGTGCCGCGTAAAGGTCAAATCAACGCTTGGGACACTCCCGAATTTGTTCAGGCGGTCGAAGCGACGAGGCGGAAAACATTAGTGATGGCGGCAACGCTGTCGAATGTCTGCTTGGCGTTTCCGGCTATCAGCGCAGCGGCGGACGGGTATAAAGTTTATGCGTTGATGGATGCTTCGGGTTCGTGGAGCGCGTTCTCCAAAGACATTGTATTGGCGCGTTTGACGCAAGCGGGCGTGATTCCGACCGATGTGATTGCGCTTGTTTCCGAATTGCAGCAAACCTGGGCGCGTCCCGAAGCGCAACAATTTGCCGAAATTCATGCTTCCAGGATGCACAACTACAAACTGTTGATTGAAAGCTACGGCAAAGCACAGCAAGTGGCGAAGGTCGGTAATCAGGATACCGACAAACCGACGACCTTAGGGAAATTGGCGGGAAATAGCCGCAGAGATTAAAGCAGTAGAGGGAAGCGCGGATCATCAAATCCGCGCTTCCCCATGAAGTAAATACGGGAGTTTTCCTGACCGGTAGATTTTTGCTGGTACGTTGACTTCTTCGAGTTACTAAATACGCTTTTTGCAAAGGAGAAAAATCATGGTTCAAATTTCAAGTGATGTCACCAAGAATGTCGTTCTCGTTCATGGCGGTTTTGTCGACGGCTCTGGCTGGGAAGACGTGTACAAAATACTTAAGCGTGACGGCTACAACGTAAGTGTTGTTCAGAATCCAACAATATCGCTAACCGGCGACGTCGCTGCGACGCGAGCAGTGCTCGATGCCCTGGATGGTCCTGCAGTTCTGGTAGGTCATTCATATGGAGGAGTCGTGATTACCGAAGCCGGCAATCATCCAAACGTTGACACTCTCGTTTACATTACGGCTTTCGCCCCAGATGCGGGGGAATCAGTCGGAACGTTGATCGCCAATCCGGCGCCCGGTGCGCCCGTGCCGCCGATCCTACCCCCGGTGGACGGCTTTCTCATGCTGGATAAAGCAAAATTTGCGGAATCATTCGCCGGGGATGTGTCTCGCGAAAAAGCCGAGTTCATGGCGCACTCCCAGGTACCCTGGGGATTGGACGCTCTCAATGGGCTCGTTAGCACACCTGCGTGGAAAACCAAGCCAAGTTGGTACCTAGTCGTTACCGAAGACAAGATGATACCGCCGCCGGCACAACAATTTATGTCGCGACGCGCCGGTTCAACGGTTAAAGAGGTCGGAGGCAGCCACGCTATCTACGTATCTAATCCTCAGGCCGTTGCGGATATTATCGAAGAAGCCGCAACCAGAAGCTCAAAGGCCGAAGAGCAAACGTCCTAACAATTCTTAGCTGCGCATGTCTTGACGGAATGCGCACTTCACAGCGTGGAACAAGCGGACTCTTTGCGACTGAAATCCGCAAGGCGTTTTAGGTCCCTGCGATAGGGGTGGAGGCGTGGGAATACGGGCATATTCGCCAGTATTCCCACGCCACGGGCCTCAACTCTCTGACGCCCTAGTGGTCCACCAAACTAGCGGCCTTTGATGTTTATATTTGGGATCAGTGTTATGCACTGGAGCAAAGTCTGCGCATCGAGTAGGCATCGACCAGTGCTGTAGTCCAGGAGGTAAGTCGTGAAAACAACACTTCGTGTGAATAACGTCACCCACGAACTCTCAGTGGACGAGCGCGTGACGCTGCTGGACGCTCTCCGCGACGTGCTCGGTCTGACCGGCACGAAGAAGGGGTGCGATCAGGGCGCGTGCGGCGCGTGCACCGTCATCATCGACGGCCAACGTGTCTTGTCCTGTCTGACCCTGGCGGCGGCCTGCGAGGGCCAGCAGGTTGTGACGATTGAAGGCCTCGCGACAGGCGAGGAGCTTCACCCGATGCAAGCCGCCTTCCTGCACTGCGATGGGTTTCAGTGCGGCTATTGCACGCCCGGGCAGATCCTCTCGGCCGTCTGCGCCATTCAAGAGGTCCACGCGGGCGTCCCCAGTCACGTCACGCCAGACGTTCGACAAACGGTCAGCGGCGCGACATTGACCGACGAAGAGATCCGCGAACGGATGAGCGGCAATCTGTGCCGGTGTGCCGCCTACCCTAATATCCTTGCCGCCGTGAGGAAGGTACTCACCCAGGAGGCGCAGTCATGAAAACCTTCACCTTTGAGCGTATGGCTGCCGCGGAAGATACGGCGCAATTCGTGGCGGCTCGCCGAGGCGCGATGTTCCTGGCTGGTGGAACGACGCTTGTCGATCTGATGAAGATCAACGTGCTTACGCCAGACACCGTTGTGGATGTCCGGCATCTCGGTCTGTCGACCATCGACGTGTCGGATGACGCGATCGCCATCGGCGCGGCCGTCACCAACAGTCAACTGGCGTGGCACCCGGTCGTGCGTGACCGCTACCCAGTGCTGTCGGAAGCGATCCTCTCGGGCGCCACTACACAGTTGCGCAACATGGCGACGGTCGCCGGCAACATCCTGCAGCGGACCCGCTGCCCGTATTTCAGAGATGTTCACGCGTCGTGCAACCGCAGACAGCCCGGATCCGGCTGCGACGCGCTCGATGGCTTCAACCGCGGACTCGCGGTGCTGGGTGTGAGTGAGCACTGCATTGCCACGCATCCATCCGACATGTGCGTGGCGATGGCCGTCCTCGACGCCGACATTCACACGGTGCGGCCCGACGGCGCGGCCCGACGGCGCCACACGTTCGATTCCGTTTGGCGACTTCCACCTTCCTCCTGGTGACACGCCGCACATCGAAGTTGCACTGGAGCACGGCGAACTGATCACCCACATCGTCATTTCAAACCTGCCGGCTGCGCGGCGCTCGCACTATCTCAAGGTGAGGGACCGAGCGAGCTACGAGTTCGCGCTTGCATCAGCAGCCGTCGTCCTCGATCTCGATGGCGATACCATTCGAGCAGCGAGGCTGGGGTTGGGCGGAATCGCAACCAAACCATGGCGCGCAACCGAGGCCGAGCGAAGCATGACGGGGCGCAAGGCGAGTGACGCCACGTTTCGCGACGCGGCCGAGATTGCGTTGGCCGGAGCCGTTGCGCGAGAGCACAACCACTTCAAAATCGAGCTGGCGAAGCGCACCATTGTCCGCGCGTTTGCCACCGCGAGAGAGGCGAAGGTATGAGCACAACAACCACAGTTGATGTAGTTGGCGCCGCGCGAGATCGCGTCGACGGGCGTCTCAAGGTGACGGGCGCCGCCACCTACCCCATCGACGTGAACCTTCCCGGCCTCGCCCACGCGGCTCTGGTGCAAAGCACGATAATCAGCGGGCGCATCCGTGACATTGCGGTGGATGCCGCCGAGCGCGCACCCGGCGTTCTGGCGGTCATCACGCACCTCAATGCGCCCGCATTAGCGCCTGTGCCAGCCACACTGAGAATGGGAGACCCGATCGGTCCGCAGCCGTTGCCGCCGTTCCAAAGCGACGTGGTGCTGCATTATGGCCAGCACGTCGCGATGGTCGTCGCCGAGACGATGGAGCAAGCGAATGCGGCGGCGGCGCTGATTGAGGTCACATATGAGCATGACACGGCGGTTCTCTCCTACGATGACCCGCGAGCCTCGCGGGTGTCACATCCATGGACGCCCGATTACGATCGTGGGAACGCGCAGCGGGCACTCGCGGCAGCCGATGTGCTGGTGAACGAAACCTACACGACTGCGGAGAACACGAACAATCCGATCGGCCTGTTTGCTACAGTGGCGGTCTGGGACGACGACGCGCTCACCGTCCACGACACGACGCAACATCCACATGGCGTGCGCGACACGCTGGCGACCGCGTTCGGCATCGATCCGACCGACGTGCGCGTGCTGGCGCCGTTCGTGGGCGGTGCGTTCGGCGCGGGGCTGCGCGCCTGGCCGCACGTGACACTCGCGGCGCTGGCCGCCCGCGTCACGAAGCGACCGGTGAAGCTCGTGCTGACGCGCGCCCAGATGTTCACTTCGGTGGGCCATCGGCCAAACACGATTCAGCAGTTGTCCATCGGGGCAAGCCGAGACGGACAGCTCACCGCCATTGAACACCTCTCGACATCGTCGATCGGCATGGCTGACGAGTTGATCAACCTCGTCACTCTCGGGACCCAGCACGTATACGCGTGCCCCAATGTCTCGACGCGCGCGACTCAGATTCGTCAAAGCATTCCTATACCGGGCTGGATGCGTGCTCCGGGTGAAGCCGAAGGCTCCTTCGCCATGGAGTCGGCCATCGACGAGCTCTCGTACGCGCTGGGCATCGATCCCATCGAGCTGCGGGTCAAGAATCACGCCCACGTGCACCCGGACTCGGGCTTGCCGTGGTCGAGCAACGCGCTGCTTGAGTGCTATCGACAGGGCGCCGAGCGCTTTGGCTGGTCGGCGAGCAATCGAGAGCCTCGGTCGATGCGGAACGGCGGGCAGCTCGTCGGATACGGCATGGCACGAGGGGCGCTGATGGCGTATCAGCCCCCATGCAAAGCCATCGCGACGATACGGCGAGATGGAACGGCCTTTGTGCGCAGCGGCGCGACCGATATCGGGCCGGGCCCCTACAGCGTCATGACGATGCTCGCGGCGGATATCTTGGGCATCCCGATTGAGCGCGTGCAGTTCGGTCTGGGCGACAGCGCGATGCCAAGGGCGCCGCAGGAAGGTGGATCCGGCCTGACCGGCGCACTCGGCAACGCAGTTCACGCGTCGTGCGTCAGTCTGGTCCGCGCCTTCGTTAATCTTGTCAGTGACGACGAGGGGTCGCCGCTTAAGGGGTGTCGTTTGGAAGGCATCACCGTTCGCAACGGGGGCATTCAGATCACCGACGATCCGGCGCGCTTCGAAACGTACGCCGACATCCTAACGCGGCACGATCTGGACGAGCTGACGATTGAGGGCGAGAGTGCGCCGCCGGGCGAGACGTCATCGGCCACCATGATCGTCCAAGCCGGTCGCTTCATCCCGTATACCGCGCCGTCAACGGGGACCCGTGCGCACGCGGGTGGATATGCCGCGCACTTCGTCGAGGTCCACGTCGATCCAGACCTCGGCACGGTAGGCGTCGTTCGAGTCGTGTCGGCCATCGATGGCGGCAGGATCCTCAACCCGAAGACGGCCCGCAGTCAGATCATCGGCGGCATCGCGATGGGAATCGGCATGGCGCTCCTTGAGGAGACGGTGTCAGATCGTACCGGACACCTGGTGACCACGTCGCTGGCCGAGTACGTCATCGCGGTCAACGCGGACGTGCGCGATGTGGACGTGCTGTTCGTCGGACAACCCGATTCGATGACCCCGCTCGGAACCAAGGGCATTGGGGAACTAGCCATCACCGGAATGGCGGCCGCACTTGCCAATGCGGTTTATCACGCGACCGGCACGCGGTTCCGCTCGTTGCCGATCTCTATCGAGAAAGTGCTCGGACTCCAAACCGGGCATTAGTTCGAAGTAAGGAGGTAACAGGAGATGAAAACGATTCTAATCATAACGGCAACAGCCGGCTCCTACAGGAAATTACGACGCGGTTACCCGGGCGTATCGACACAGGCGTGACTTCGTACGGCTCCGCAACCGACCTGGCGAGCGCGCTGAAGGAAGGCTATGAGGTCTATGTCGTCGTTGACGCCGTCGGCGGCACATCGGTCGCCGCGCATGAGGCGGCCCTGCGCCGCATCGAGCAGGCCGGCGGCAAGATGATCAACGTGCCGCAATTGTTCCGCGAACTGCAACGCGACTGGGCGCGCAAGGAGACCGTGCCCTGGTTCATGAACCTGTTCATCGAAATTGGCGGCGCCGCCGGCATCCAGTTCTCCTACGACAAGGCGGAGTGACCAATACAAGTGAAGGAGGAAGCAATGCAAGCATCAACCAAAGAAAAGTCTGTCAAGAAGCTGCGCCGCATCCAGCGCGGCAGGGAGCGCCACTGGGTCGGCGACGGCTTTCCCGTGCGGACGCTCTTCGACTACTCGAACCATGGGGTGGAGATGAGTCCGTTCCTGCTCTTCGATTATGCCGGCCCGATGACCTTCCCGCCGACAGATGAGCGCCTCGGCGTCGGCCAGCACCCGCATCGCGGCTTCGAGACGGTGACCATCGTCTACGAAGGCGAAGTGGAGCACCGCGATTCTTCGGGCGGCGGCGGGCGCATCGGCCCCGGCGACGTGCAGTGGATGACCGCCGCGGGCGGCATTGTCCACGAAGAATTTCATGGCCGCGAGTTCGCGCGGCACGGCGGCCCGTTCGAGATGGTGCAGCTCTGGGTAAACCTGCCCGCGAAGGACAAGATGTCGCCGCCGCGTTACCAGGCGATCCTGGATAGCGAGATTCCCGCCGTCAGCCTGCCGGACGGGGCGGGAAAGGTGCGCGTGATAGCAGGCGAATTCGCCGGGGCGAATGGACCCGCTGACACTTTCACGCCCATCCACGTCTGGGACCTGCGCCTCGCTGGCGGCCAGCGGACAGAGATTGTTTTGCCTGATGGCTACATGACGGCGCTGGTCGTGCTCAAAGGCGCGCTGCGCGTGAATGGCGCCGAATCAATCAAGTCGGCGGAGGTCGGGCTGTTCGACCGCGCGGGCGAGAGCTTCAGCCTCGAAGCCGAGAAAGACACAACGGCGCTATTGCTCTCCGGCGAACCGATCAATGAACCCATCGTCGGGCAAGGCCCGTTCGTGATGAACACTGCCCAGGAGATTCGCCAGGCGATGGCGGATTATTGGAACGGCAAGATGGGACAACTGTCCTGAGCGGTCGCGCCGCAAGCGCCCGCCTCAGGCCGCAGATGTCTCTTCTCTCGCTCAAGCTTCGCGCCGTTGAGGGCATAACGCGAATCTTCCTGGACGGCGGCGTGAATGACGCGCGGGTTGAAGCGCGAGAAGATTTCGGCGGGAATTTCGGCGAATTCACCTGAATACCCAGACGACTCTGGAATTATGTGGAATTTAGGCGAATTTCAAATGTGGAACGTTTGATCGGAAGTGTCGGTTTGCGGATAAAGTGATAAATCTCGCGCATAAATAAATCTTGCGCATAAAATGACCACGCCTCCCATCCTGGACGGTTAGTTAGGAATTCCGCTGATGAGACTCGCGATCACGATGGCCAGTTCAGCAGGATCGACCGGCTTGGTGACGTGCGTCTTGAAGCCGGCCTTCAGGGCGCGTAACCGGTCTTCAGTGCGTCCATAGGCCGTGAGCGCCACCGCCGTGGTGTAAAAGTCGCGATCGCGCTCCAAATCGCGCACGCGCCGCATCAGGCTGTAGCCGTCTTCGTCCGGCATTCCGATATCGATCAACATCACCGCGGGTAGCTCCCGCGCCGGCGCCGAGGTAATCAGATCGTAGGCTTCGGCGGCGGAGCCTGCGGTGACCACGTCCGCGCCGTACTGCTCCAGCGCCATCTTGATCAATTCGCGCGCATCATCTTCATCATCAACCACCAGCACACGGACGCCGGCGAGCATTGCGGCCTCCTCCGGTCCGGCGACCGCGCTCGGCGCGCCTCCGTTTTCGACGAGCGGCGAGGAGATAGCGCGAACCGGCAACGTAACTTTGAAGGTCGCGCCATGACCCTCGCCCGCGCTCGCAACCTCGACTGTTCCGCCATGCAGTTCGACCAGATACTTGACAAGCGCCAGACCAAGTCCAAGTCCACCGTGCCTCCTGGCGCTCGATTCGTCGGCCTGGCGGAAACGGTCAAAGATATGGGGCAAGAAGTCAGGGCTGACGCCTTTGCCCGTGTCACTCACGGTGATGCTGACGTGCGGGTCTATGCGCTCCAGGCACACTCCAATACGACCGCCCGGCGGCGTGAACTTGACTGCGTTGGAGAGTAGGTTCCAAACCACTTGTTGCAAGCGGGAAGGGTCACCGGTGATCTGGCCGACTTCGGAGGTGATGTCGGTCTGGATCGAGATGCCTTTGGCTTCCGCCGCCGGGGAGATCGTCTGGACCGACTCCTTGATTACCACGACCAGGTCCACCGGCCCGACATCGAGCCTGAGCTTGCCGCTGATGATGCGGGCCGTGTCGAGCAGGTCATCAATCAGTTGCACCTGCGCCTTTCCGCTGCGCTGGATAATGTCAGCGGCCTTCTCGACCTCCTGAGCGTCCAACCTGCCATGTCGCAACATAGCCGCATAACCCAGCATCGCGTTCAAAGGCGAGCGCAGTTCGTGCGAGACGAGGGCGAGAAATTCATCCTTCACCCGGCCAGCATCTTCGGCCTGGCGCCGCGCATCCTGCTCGACTTTGTAAAGGCGAGCCTGCTCAATGGCCAGCGCGACACGGTCGGCGGCCATTTGCAGCAACCGAACATCTTCTTCAGTAAAGCGCCTGGCCCGGATCGTTTCGGCGTGAATCACGCCGATCAGCCTGTCTTCAACGAGCAGCGGCGCGCCAACTAGAGAACGAGCCTTCTGCCTCAGAACCGGGTTAATCACCTCTACCTTCGAGAGGTCTTCCACGATCAACGGAACGCGGCTCGCCGCAATGGAGCCGGCCACGCCTCGTCCGACCGGCATGCGCAGGCCCAGCGACTCACCTTCCATCCCGATGGTGGCATGCATGACCAACGACTGCCCATCTTCAGTCAACAGATAGATCGCAGCGGAGTCAGCTTCGAGTAATTCTAGAATGCGGCCCAGCATCTCGTGCGGTAAATCGTCCAGCGCCAGGTGCGCGAGCGCGCTGTCCGTCACCATCTGCAGATGCTGGATACACTCTGCCGCATGTTCCGCATCGGAGCGCGCGGCCTGCTCGCGGGCGAGCAACTCCTCGCGCTCGGCTTCGGCCTCCTTGCGGTCATGAATTTCTGTCGAGGTTCCGATCCACATTACGATCCGTTTCCCCTTATCACGGATGGGGATCGCGCGAGACAGGTACCAACGGTATTGGCCGTCCTTCCGCCGAAGGCGGAACTCGATCTCAAATGGCTGGCCTGTCTTTTCCGAATTCATCCACTGCAGCAACGTGCGTTCGCGGTCATCGGGATGAAGCACGCCAGTCCAGGCGTCTCCTATGGATTGTTCCAGGGAGACGCCCGAATACTCGTACCACCGCAGATTCGCGTAATCAACCATTCCGTCAGGACGGCAGGTGTAAGCGATCTGCGGCATGGCGTCTGCGAGTTGGCGGAGACGCGCTTCGCTCTCCCGTATCGCCTCTTCGGCCAGAATGCGATCGGTAATATCCAACGCAACGCCGACCGTACGCAGCGGGGCGCCTTGCGCGTCGTAGAAGGCACGGTGCCTGGATTCGATCCACCGCACTTCTCCGTTATCGGCCTTAACTATTCGATATTCAGCATGCCAGTGAGGCAGTTTCTTTTCGAATGTTCCCCAAATGAGCGATTCAACGGCTGGCAGGTCTTCAGGGTATACGCGCTCGCGCCAATCTTCATACCTGCCGCAGGTCTTGCTAGGTGGCAGGCCATAAATATCCGTGTATTTCTCCGACCAGACGAGCAAGTCGTCGCGGATGTACCAATCAGAAATCCCGATGCCGCCGGCCTGCATTGCCATGTTCAGCCGCTCTTCACTCAGCTTCAACTCTTCCTCAACCTGCTTGCGGTCGGTAATATTGCGGGCAATAGCGTACCAGCGGCCATCTGGAAGTATTTTTGCGCTAACCTCCGTGGGCAGATAATGACCATCTTTGTGTCTCAACAGCCATTCTTCCACATTCGCTTCACCATTTAACAGGCGCTCCCGATGGGCGTTATACCTGAGGGAGTCTTCGGGCCGGACCAAATCTGAGATGTTCATCGCAAGCAATTCCTCGCGCGTATAACCGAGCATCTCACAGCCGCTGGTATTCACGTCCGTATATTTCCCTTCAAGGTTGGCAACGAAAATTCCGTCTGTCGCTTGTTCAATAAGTGAGCGGAACCGTTCTTCGCTGTCGCGAAAAGCTTTTTCAACTTGCTTCAGCTCAGTGATGTCGGTGGTGATGCCGCAAACGGCGTAAGGAAGCCCGCTTCCGTCGCGGAGTGGAAACTTGACGCAAATGTAGTCGCGCAGCCCATCGGCAGTGACGAAACGCTCTTCGAATTGAAACGGCCTATTGGCCGCAATTACTTCCTGATCGCTGGCGCGTAAGTCGTCTGCGACCTCCCTGGCGAATATTTCGTAATCGGTCTTGCCTATTACCTCGGTCTCCGTCACGCCGAACAAGACCTCACACCAGCGGTTGATCCGCAGGTAACGGCCCTCAAGGTCCTTGACAAAGACGACCGCGGCGGAATGGTCGAGGATGTCGCGCAATTGCGTCTCGCTATTGCGGAGCGCCTCCTCGACCCGATGGCGCTCAGTCAAGTCACGCAAGTCGGCGGCAAAATGCGTCACTTTGCCACGCACGTTGCGCACCGGCCCGGCGTTCCATTCGACATAAATTTCCGAGCGATCCTTTCGATAATTGATCATCTCGCCGTGGAAGACCTTGCCCGCCGCGCAATCCGCGCGCAGCTGGTCGAGGACGGAGCGATCGGTTTTGAGCCCGAACAGGATGCCAGGCGTTTTGCCGATCGCTTCTTCAGGAGCGTAGCCGGTCATCTTCGTGAAGGCCGGGTTGACGTAAATGATCTGTGGGCCTGGCGAATCGAGTTGCCCCGTCGTGATGATGACCGATTCATTACTCTGCTCAATCGCCGGTTTGAGCACCCGCAACTGTTCTTCGGCTTGATCGTCAAAGACGCTCTTCAATGATGAGACGACCACGCGCTGAGAACCGACATTAGCCCGGGCGACTTGCCACGCCTCTTGACCCTGCTCGCGCCCGGCGGCCTCGAGCCGCAAGGCGGCGAGGCTGGCTTCAAGCGTCCGATTCTTCTCGACCAGATCGCGCTCATGCGCCGTGTCCTGCCGTCGCTGTTCGGCACTCTCGATGGCGCGGCTCACGGCGCGGCGCAATTCTTCTCCCCTGGCGCGACCCTTCTCAAGGCAATCATGCGCGCCGCTCTTCATCGCCTCGACCGCAAGTTGCGTGTCACCCGCGCCAACCAATACGACCACGGCGCAAGCTGGCGCCCCCTCTTCGGCGGCGAGTTTCTTGAGGACATCCAATGCATGCAAATCCGCCAAGTCATCGCCGAGGATCAGGCAATCCGGTAAGCGCGCATGACATAACTCGAGCGCGCGAGCGCCACTTTCCGCTTCGATAATCACATAGCGCGCCGCCGGATCGCGTGAAAGGGCGTCCTGTAAAGCGGCGCGGTCTTCCGCCGCATCGCTCACTATCAGCACAGTTAGTGGTCGTTCACTCATAGCTACCTCCGCCGGAGCGCAACTCACCACTCAATTCACCGGCCAAACGAAATCGCACAGGATTGGCGCGCGCGATATATACGAAAATAGGCAATAGCTACGCCAGAAATAATGATGAGAGTCTGATCAATCGGATTCAACCTACTACTTGAGCAATTGGCCGTAGCCCATCGGTCTACCACCTGGTGCGACGCTCAAGGTCGCTCTCCAGCGTTGCCCTATCCTCCGAGAAGGCGAAGGCGACTTCATCAGGATGGATAGGAATCTCCCAAGTGAAATTGAAGCCAGTCTTACCGTCTGAGCCACGGAATCAGCTGAGAATGGGCAACTCGCGACGCGTCTTCTCCTCAATCTCCCGAGGGTCGAGCCTGCCGGAGTGTGAATATCGAGTAGTCTGGCGCAGAGCTTTTCAACAGCGACTAAACCGTCCTCCACTGCCCTGCACGTTCCTCTTCTCGCAGAGGGATCTCTAACATCATCCGTTCCAGATTGGTCTTCGAGTCCAGAAACTGGGACTGGGTAGACTCTTTATGCGCGTAAAACGAGCATTTAGCGCAGGCCATCCGGTGAGGACACTGGTCAAAGAAATCATAGTTGCAGTAGCCGTGACCGAGGTCATAGTATTTCCAGGGCTCCCCAGTAAGCACAGAGCCATTATGGATTGCTTCCTGATCAATCAGCACCTCCACTACACGAATGTTGCGCCCGAAATAATCGGCACCGGCATACGCTTTGGCGAGTTTTGTCGGGGTGAGTTTGGCATAGTATTGGGTTGACGACGGGGAGCGTTGCCCAAGCCATTCCTGCAATTCAAACAGTAACATTGGCTCCTTGGCGTTGAAAAGCTGGGTGGCAATAGTCGAGCGCGCACGATTGCAGGTGATCTTGCCGCGAGCATCTTCAACAGGGATTCCGGCTTTGCCGCAAATTAGAGGAATGACCGACTCATTAGCATTCGGTCGTGATCATCAGATCGAGGTCTGTGGCGCGCATCGTGAGTAATGGAGTTCGCTCAGGAACATACTGCGATCGACCTTGATATTCATTGCTTCTCCCGCCGACCCGCTCACGAAGCCACACGAAGAAAAAGACACAGAAAGGAGACAAGGGGATGCTCTCTCCGCGCCTTCTTCATGCGGCCTCTTGGCGGGTCTTATCGCTTGAAGTCAAACCGTCGCTAACCCGGATTCAGCGAAGAGGGTCACAGGCGGTTGCGAGATCACAAAGTTGAGAGGAACGGAATCCGCCGCGAGCACGTTGAGCGCTTCACGTTCCAATCCGGCGATCCCGGCTCGTACCTCGTCCTGCCGCATCCCGAGTAACTCCTGATACATTTCGGACTTGGCTTGAGTCGATTATGGACGACTAGGCGTTGCGCTACCGTCCTCTCCCGTAAGCGATCGCCGGATTCGCTCAGGTGGCCGAGATCGCCCCGCAGCGAATTGATCTCATCGAGTAGCCCGGCATGGACCGCCTTGGGCAGACCGCATTTGGCCTCGACCGCGATGCGGAGAAAGGGTCTCGGGCTTGACGAAGATGAAAGGCTGAAGTATCAAATCAGGCCGGTTCCTCTTGCGGTAACATACCTTTCACCATTCTTCTTTCATCTTCACCGGAATACACATTTGTGTATTCCGGTCATCGTAAACACTAAATCCGGCTGATGGTCCGGAAAATGCAGCTATCATAATGGCCATGAAATTCCTTCTGTTTGGCTCTTTGATCAGTGATGAACCAACAGTGAAAACAATCGCAACGACGACCGGAGCGACGCCGTCTAAAACGTGAAATTCTTGGATCGAATGTGGTTCCATAGCTCTAGGTCATTTCCGTTTATGATGGAAGATGGCGCCAGTTTTCGCTTTGAACAGCAAATATGAGCTCACCTCATGTTCGTAACGCACACTACTACGTCGCGTTCCGCGGAACGCGCGGCGCTGGTCTATCTTTGCCAGACGGTCTTACTTTGGTCGCTTGACAACTTTGCGCTTACGAGGGCTTGGCAGGGCGCGATCGAGAAGCGCTTGAAACGCGGTTTGAGCTCGAATGTCGGCGTCAGCCGCCCGAAGAAATCGGTGCGCCGCGTGATGACTCAGATAAATCCCGCACAGCTCCCAGACAAATTGATCGACGTCGAGGTCACGTCGCAAATGCCCTTGACTGGCGGCTTGTTGGACGAGTTGCTTCAGTAAGTCGCGCCATTCGCTTTCCATGGCGAGAATCTGTTTCCTGACCGCGTCTTCCACATCATCGAACTCAAACAGTCCGGCGGCTCCAGGGCACCCTCCGGGAACCCTGCTCGCTGCGCCCAGCCGAACCAGTTATTCACCAATTCCTTCAATCGAGGAAGCCCTTCTCCGGCGCTCATGGCAGGCTGAACAACATGCGCCTGAGCGAATTGCGCCATGTGCCGAAGCAATTCGATTTGAACTTGTTCCTTAGAGTGGAAATGAGCGAACAGCCCGCTCTTCGACATCCCGACCTGATCCGCCAACGACCCGAGCGTGACTTCCGCCAATCCCGATTGGCTCATCAGCGCGAGACCATGCCGCAGGATTCGCTCGCGCGTCGATTCCGCATTTTGAGTTCTGGCGTCTCGACCTTCTCACGACGGGTATAACTATCCGAACCGGATTTGACTTGACATGCTTATATTATGACTGTAATATTATGTTCGTAATATGAAAGGAGAGGTTCATGAGTGAATTTGTGACTGAGGTTAATGACGCGAATTTTGAGAACGAGGTCTTGAAATCGTCCCAGCCCGTCCTGGTGGACTTTGGGGCCGACTGGTGCGCGCCCTGCCGGATGCTCTCACCGACGGTCGAGTCGGTGGCCGAGAAGTATCAGGGCAAGGCCAAGATCGTCAAACTAAACGTGGATGAGAACATCAATAGCTCATCCAACTATGGCGTAAAGGGTATCCCGACCCTGATCCTTTTCCGCGACGGCAAGGAAGCCGAGCGCGTCGTCGGCGTTCCGTCGAACGCCAAGGACTTCATCTCGCAAATGCTCGATAAGCATTTGCGATAAAACCGACGCCGCCCGATGCGTGACAAGCGCGCATGAGTACGCTGCCCAACCTGGCGGCGGTTGATGCGGCTCGGCGCGAGGTTATGACATGAATCAGAAAACTAAGCAGAAAGAGAAGTCTCGTGAAGCGATTGCCACATCTGCCGCAGCGCTTCTTCGTGAGCGGGGCATCAAGGCAAGCTCAGTGATGGACGTTATGAAGGGGGCCGGTCTCACGGTCGGCGGTTTTTACAACCATTTCGACTCGAAGGAGGAACTCTTTGTCGAGGCGCTTCGGAACGCGGCGAGCGCGACCTGGGACCCACTCTTGAAATCCGCGAAGGGCGATTCGCCCCGCGCTCGGGCGCTGAGCGTGATCAGGCGGTACCTGTCCCGCAAGCATCGCGACAATAAGGAAACAGGTTGCCTGCTGCCCTGCGCCGCTCCTGAGGTTGCGCGGGAAGGTGAGCCATATCGGGGCGCGCTCGAAAAGGAGTTGTCCGACATCGTCAGCTCACTTGCCAATATGCTTGACGCAGGTGTTGAGAGCCGTGAAATAGCGCTTGGATTGATCGCCCTGATGTACGGCGCGCTCTCGTTATCGCGGGCGGTGGCCGGCACGCGACTCAGTGACGAGTTTCTGCAGGCGGGAAAAAAAATGGGCGAGCAGGCGCTCGCCGAGGAAGATAGGTGAGGGACGCTCACCCTTAGGGAAGGCTGCGCCCATACAGGCGGCGCGACATCCGTATGAGAGGGACTGTCGTTCTCGATCATTGGAATGGGTTCGGGGGTGATAGCAGAGCGTAGCTCATAGCTCACAAAGAACAGCGAGATAAATGACAACCAAGGAGAAACAGATGGGTAAGCTTGAAGGAAAAATTGCGCTCATTACTGGCGCCAATAGCGGAATTGGCCTTGCGACAGCAAAGCAGTTTGTGAACGAAGGCGCCTACGTCTTCATCACCGGACGCCGTGATTCGGAGTTGGCCGCTGCGGTCAAGGAGATCGGAAGAAATGTAACCGGCATACAAGGAGACGTATCGAACCTCGGCGATCTTGATCGCCTCTTCGTGCAAATCAAGCGGGAGAAAGGCAAGCTCGATATTGTATTCGCGAACGCCGGCGTCGCGGCTTACGCCCGCTTCGGCGAGATAACCGAGGAGCACTATGACTCGATCTTCAACATCAATGTGAAAGGCCTCCTTTTCACTGTTCAGAAGGCGCTCCCTCTGATGCCGGACGGCGCCTCGATCATCCTGAACGCGTCCATCGTCGCCAGCAAAGGGCTGCCGGCAAACAGTGTTTATAGCGCCACAAAGGCCGCCGTGCGTTCGTTCGCGCGGACATGGACGACGGACTTAAAGGATCGCCACATTCGCGTAAACGCGGTGAGCCCGGGTCCAATCGAGACGCCTGGACTGAATGACTTGGTCGGTTCCACAGGAGTGGGCGAGCAACGCTTGAAGATGCTTTCCAACACTGTTCCACTAGGTAGACTCGGCATGCCCGATGAGATCGCGAAGGCCGTGGTATTTCTCGCATCCGACGACAGCAGCTACATCACGGGAACAGAGTTGTTTGTGGATGGCGGTTTCGCGCAAGTGTAGGCCGTTAACAGTGGAGGGCATGGCAGTAACAATTGCTTCTCCGCCCTGCGCTTCCCTATCGCTATCGGCCCGGAACTTACTGGAAATAATGTTCCGAACGAAAGGAGTTATTTATGCGGCAGTTGCGACTCATCGCTTACGGCGAACCTTCAGATGTCATTGAACTCAACACGATCTCCGAACCGGCTCTTGGCCAGGAGGATGTTCTCATCTCGATGGAAGCGGCCCCGCTCAATCCATCAGACTTTCTGCTTGTCCGTGGCGTCTATGGCGTCCGGCCGCCCCTCCCAACCTCAGTAGGCTCCGAGGGCGTTGGCCGAGTCACCCAAACAGGCTCGAAGGTTGACGCGGCGCTGCAGGGGAAGCGGGTCCTGATTCTCCCGACCTACGAGCAGGGCACATGGGCGGACCGGGTTATCGTCTCGGCGCGCAATATCGTGCCGGTGAGCGACCAAGCGGATCCCCTGCAACTATCGATGATAGGGATTAACCCTGCTACCGCCTATCTCCTGCTGAACCGATACGTTTCCCTGATGCCTGGCGACTGGATTGGTCAGACCGCAGCTAACTCGGCCATGGGGCAGTACATCATTGCGCTCGCGAAGCTCGCGGGAGTCAAGACGCTGAATGTTGTCCGCCGGGAAGAAGCCGCCGAACAAGTTCGACAGTGGGGAGGCGACCGTGTGGTCCTGCAGGGCGACAACTTACACAAAGATATCGAAGAGGCTCTCGACGGGAAGAAACTTAGCCTCGTCCTTGATTCGGTTGGGGGAACTCCTGTTGGCGAGTTGGCCAAGGCGCTCAAAACTGGCGGCTCGATTGTCTGGTACGGCGCGCAAAGCGGGCAGTTCCCTTCCTTCTCGCCCAGAGACTTCCTCATCCGCGGTCTTAGCCTCCACGGATTCTGGCTCGGCAATTGGATACGCAACGCGCCCCGCACAGAGATCCAGGAGATTTACCAGAAGCTGGGCGACCTCGTAGCTGATGGATCGCTCTCGGCCGCGGTGGAGCAGGTGTATCCGCTCGAACAGTTTAAGGAAGCGTTCGAGCAATCTTTGAAATCGAATCGCAGCGGAAAGATCCTGTTCGAGTTTGGGCTGCTGATAAGCCGATGATTTCGAAGTAACCAGAACAAGCAACAACGAAGCAGTAAAAGGCTTCAAGTTTGGAGATAACCCATGTCAACGACCACATACGCCGCAGACCACACCGCCCTGCTGATCGTCGACCCTTACAACGATTTCATGAGCGAAGGCGGCAAGTTCTACGAGGCTACCAAGGAGACGGCGGAAACGGTCGGCTTCTACGACAACATGCCTAAAAAGCTGATTCTTGCGATCCAAGCGGCGCGTATCCAAGCCGTCATCGTGCCGCATCACCGCTGGCGAGAAGGTGACTATGTTGGGTGGAAACATTTGAACCCAACCCAAGTTAGGGCGAACCAGAGCCACGGCTTCGCTGCGGGAAGTTGGGGCGGAGAGTTCCATCCCGAATTCGCCCCTCGCGATGGCGACGTCGTTGTTCATGAGCACTGGGGCAGAGCGGCTTCGCCAATACCGATCTCGACTCCCAATTCAAACAGCGGGGGATCGAGAAAATCATGCTCGTCGGCTTTGTAGCGAACACCTGCATCGAATCCACCGCTCGCTTTGGCATGGAGCTTGGCTACCACTCACCCTGATCAAGGATGCAACCGCCGCATTCGAGCAGGAAGCGCGTGCGCGCGGCGCACGAGGTCAATGTGCCGCGCTTCGCGCGCGCTATTCTGACCACCGAGGAGTTGCGAGCACTGTTGCCGCCCTGTTTCGGGCCACCGATGTCACCTCGCGTGATTCACTTCGATGAGAGAAAGGAAAATATGACGGTCAGAAAGGCCGAGATCGAACGGTTAAAGGAGCCGCCCCGCTTCGAGGCGCGAACTCGCCTGCTGCTCGATGGACCGATCCTTGGCACGCTCCTCCGCCTGGCGACGCCGAATGTGCTGGTGATGTTCGTGCAAGCCTCGGTCGGGCTTATCGAGACGTATTTTGTCGCCAAGCTCGGGACCGATGCGCTGGCCGGCGTTGCCCTCGTCTTTCCCGTCTTGATGCTGATGCAGATGATGTCGGCCGGTTCGATGGGTGGCGGGATCTCCTCCGCCATTGCGCGCGCCCTCGGGGCCGGCCGCCGAGCCGAGGCCGATGCGCTCGCGTTCCATGCGCTGGCCATAGGAGTGAGCTTCGGTCTCCTGTTTATGCTCTTCGCGCTCGGTAGCGGACGATGGCTGTACAGCGCTATGGGCGGGACAGGGGCGTCACTTACGGCAGCGCTCACCTACTCCGACGTAGTGTTCGCGGGCGCGATCCTCGTGTGGACGTTCAACTCACTCGCTAGTTCGATCCGCGGCGCCGGCAACATGGCAGTCCCGGCCATCGTTACCTGTGCGGGCGCCGTGGCGCTCATCCCATTATCGCCGTGTCTCATCTTCGGCTGGGGCCCGTTCCCGGAGTTCGGTATCGCCGGTGGCGCTTTGGCTGTGATCGCATACTACGCTGCAGGAACCATCGTCTTCGCCGCCTACCTTTGGGCGGGGCGGAGCGCCATCCGTCTCTCGTTCCATAATGCGCGCCTTCGCTGGGTTCTCTTCCGAGAGATTCTTCGAGTCGGCGCTATCGCCGCTTTGATCACCGTCCAAACCAATCTGACGATCGCGATTGCGACGGGCCTCGTCGGACGATTTGGCCCTGCAGCGATTGCGGGTTACGGCGCCGGTTCGCGGCTGGAGTACCTCCTGGTTCCGCTGGTCTTTGGGCTGGGCGCCCCACTCGTCACCATGGTCGGGACCAACATCGGCGCGGGTCAGCGTGACCGCGCGTTGCGCGCCGCGTGGATCGGCGCCGGACTGGCTACAGGCCTCACGGAGATCATTGGCCTTTGCTCGGCGGCGTTCCCGCATGCTTGGCTGTCGCTGTTCGGCGCCGATCCCGCCATGCTGGACTCCGGATCGCGCTATCTGCGCGCGGTCGGTCCGTTCTATGGCCTTTTCGGATTAGGCCTGGCCCTCTACTTTGCATCGGTGGGCGCTGGACGGCTGCTGTGGCCTCTGCTAGCGAACCTGACACGACTCGCGATTGCAGGGGGCGGCGGATGGCTGGCATACCGCTGGGGCGGTGATGTATCGCAAGTCTTCCTGGCGCTGGGCGCCGCCCTTGCAGTGTTCGGCCTGATGAACGCTCTAGCGGTAGCGGGCGGCGCCTTGTTTGGCCCCATAAGCTGGCCGCGAATCCGTATTTCTGGGTTGCACAGCACATCGCTACGACAAACGTGCGGTCCGGCCTGCGCGTGTCGGAAATCGCGCTTGGGACTGGCGCCTTCGGTAACGGTTGGGGTCACGGAGCCGACCGCGAGCAAGCGAAGAGAATCTTCGACTCATTTGTATTACAAGCTCGATGACAACTAAGGAGTATTACATGGGTAAGCTTGAAGGAAAAATTGCACTTGTTACTGGCGCCAATAGCGGCATCGGCCTTGCCACGGCGAAGCAGTTTGTGAACGAAGGAGCCTACGTCTTCATCACTGGGCGTCGTGATCCGAAGTTGACTGCGGCGGTCAAGGAGATCGGAAGAAATGTGACCGGCGTGCGAGGAGACGTATCGAACCTTAGCGATCTGGATCGTCTCTTCTCGCAAATTAAGCATGAGAAAGGCAGGCTCGATATTGTGTTCGTGAACGCCGGCGTCGCGAAATATGCCCCCTTCGGCGAGATAACCGAGGAGTTCTATGACTCGATCTTCGACATCAATGTGAAAGGCCTCCTTTTCACGGTACAGAAGGCGCTTCCGCTGCTGCCGGACGGCGCCTCGATCGTCCTGAACGCGTCCGTTGTCGGCAGTAAGGGGTTACCGGCGAATAGTGTCTATAGCGCCACCAAAGCCGCTGTGCGTTCGTTCGCGCGGACCTGGACGACGGACTTAAAGGACCGCCGTATTCGCGTGAACGCGGTAAGCCCAGGTTCCACTGAGACGCCCGGACTCGATGACCTGCTGGCTTCATCAGAAACTGGCCAGCAACGCTTGAAGATGATCTCCAACAGTGTTCCGCTCGGCAGGCTCGGTAAATCTGATGAGATCGCGAAGGCCGTGGTGTTTCTCGCATCCGACGACAGTGGCTACATCACCGGAACGGAATTATTTGTGGATGGCGGTTTCGTACAAGTGTAGTCCATTAACTGTAGGCCATTAATAACGGAGAGGCGTAGCGCCAACAATTACTATAGCAATAGCCGCGGGATGACAAGAACTTGATGCCGCCACGACAAGTCTGTTTTTCGAAGGCGATATGACAAAAATGCTCGAACGCAGTGAACATATCCTACGCGGAGACGCGCCGCCGCCGCCGGTTGCCAAACTGATTGGCTTTGACCTTACTTCCGCAAAGCCCGGGGAAGCGGTTATCGAGTTTCAAGCAACTGAAGCGCACGCCAATCCAATGGGGACACTTCACTACGGCATTCTCTGCGACATTGCCGACGCCGCCATGGGTATTGCCTATTCGTCCAACCCGTGAAGAAGGTGAATCCTTCACGACGCTCGAACTCAAGATCAACTTCTTAAAGCCGATCTGGAAAGCTCGTTTGCTCGCTACGGGCCGGGTGGTCAAAACAAGGTCGCACAGTCGGATTGGTCGAGTGTGATATCACGGATGAGAAAGTTAATCTGGTCGCGCGGGAAACAAGTATGCGCATGACCCTCAGGGACGAGCAAGCTCAAGGGAGATGAACGTTCGCTTCAGCAGGCCGGAAGGAAACTTGAAGTTTGTTCACACGTCGCTGCTTGAAATCTCCTACGAGGACGAGAGCCGAAGAGCATCTCAAAGATGAACTTCTTAACCGGAACTGGCTTCCCCCGGTGGCTTGCTGAACAAGCGCGCTCCGTTCTGCTATGATCTGCTCGCTTAGTTCCACAGCAGACCTCGTGTCGAGTTCAGGCTGTGAAATGCATCGGACTGCGGCGGTGTTGTTATATTCTTAGGGATCGATGCCGCCCGATGGATTACCGGCGACACAATCTATGTCGATGGCGGATCTAAGCTCTAGTCTGGTCAACGGGCGAACCTTCGTGTTGAGGGGCTTCAGCGAAAAGGATGTGCACTCCAGAATCAGATTATGAAACGGCAATGACTGCCTGCGAGAAACTCGATGGTACAACTTACGCTGGCTCAGGCGCCTCTCGCCAGAATGAGCTCAGATCCCTGCAGGACCTGGAGCGAGCGCTACAAGAATCGAGGGAGTCGGAGGCGCGGCTCCGAAAGATCGTCGACACGATTCCAACGCTGGCGTGGTGCAACTTGCCGGATGGCTCCAACGAGTTTGTTAACCAGCGATGGTGCGACTACACGGGTCTCTCTCCCGAAGAAGTACAGCGCGTGGGCTGTAAAGTCGCAATTCATCCCGAAGACCTGCCGAAGTGGCTGGACGAGTGGCGAACGCTAGTAGCCTCTGGAGAAGGAGGCGAAATCGAAGCGCGCCTCCGCCGCCACGATGGGGCCTACCGCTGTTTCCTCATCCGAGTAGAACCCTTGCAAGACGAGTCCGGCGAGATCGTCCGATGGTATGGAACCAATACCGACATCGACGACCTGAAGCAGACGGAGGCGAAGCTACGCGAAGACGAGCGCGAGGTTCGCCGGATTACGGATGCCATCGCACAGACAATCGTGGTCCAGAATCCAAGCGGCGTGCCGATCTATGCCAATCAAGCGACTCTCGATTACACCGGGCTCACCATGGACGACGTCGTCTCTTCGGACTTTCGTGCGCGAATCTTCCATCCGGAAGATCTCGAGCGGCTTCAAGCCGAGCGGGAAGCGGCGCTTTTACGCGGCCTCCCGTTTGAAATCGAACAACGGACGCTGAGGAAGGATGGCCAGTATCGTTGGTTCCTCATCCAGTACAAGCCATTCCATGACGAACAAGGACGCCTCGTGCGTTGGTATGCGACCGGAACCGACATTGACGATCGTAAGCGAGCCGAAGTGAGGATGCGTAGCGAAAACGTTGCCCTGCGGGAAGAGGTTGAGCGCGCTTCCATGTTTGAGGAGATTGTCGGCTCCTCTAATTCGTTGCGTCAAGTTCTGGCGCAAGTCTCGAAAGTGGCTCCAACAGATACGACCGTATTAATCCTGGGTGAAACCGGAACCGGAAAAGAACTAATTGCTCGCGCCATACACAAGCGATCTGCTCGCAGTTCCCGAACTTTTATTCGCGTAAATTGCGCGGCAATTCCGCAGTCGCTTATTGCCTCCGAGTTGTTCGGACATGAAAAAGGCGCCTTCACCGGAGCGATACAACAGCGCGTGGGACGTTTTGAGGCGGCTGACGGAGGAACGATTTTCCTCGACGAGGTCGGCGATCTCCCAGCCGAAACTCAAATTGCACTTCTCCGAGTCCTCCAAGAGCGGGAAATCGAGCGCGTTGGAAGCATCAAGCCGATACCTATTGATGTACGGGTACTGGCCGCGACTAACCGCAACCTGGAGGACGCCGTGGCGGATGGCGAGTTCCGTGAGGACCTTTTCTACAGGCTGAATATTTTCCCCATCCGGATTCCATCGCTCCGTGAACGAGCCGAAGATATTCCCGTGCTGGTTGAGTATTTCGTCGAGCGCTACGCGAAGAAAGCCAGGAAAAAGATCAAAAGTATCAGCCAGCAGACATTTGACCTGTTCCAAAGCTACGATTGGCCGGGCAATATTCGCGAGCTGCAGAATGTAATCGAGCGAGCCGTTATTTTATGCGACGGCGAAACGTTCTGTGTGGACGAAACATGGCTCAAGCGGGAAAATCGGCAGCCTTCGGGGCCGGCCGTTCCGCTCGAAACAGCTCTGATGGAACGCGAGCGGGAAGCCATTGAAACGGCATTGGCCGAAACCCGTGGCCGAGTGGGCGGGCCCAAAGGAGCGGCCGCAAAGCTTGGCATTCCCCGCCAAACCCTCGAGTCAAAAATCAAAATGCTGGGAATTAACAAATTCCGTTTCAAAACACCGTAACACTCCTGCCCTGCCTGAGCCTCACCGTCGTCGAGGCTTTTCCAATTCGAGAGCGAGTTTGTCGGACATCGTGAATTGCTTCTGCCAAGAGGCCAGGAATACCCGCGCCTGCGTGGCGCCGAAAATTCGGCTAAAGCTGAAAAGAATTTCGGCTAAAGCTGAAAAAATACTTGAGCAATTTGTCTAAGTGTAATGAATGCAAGAGTCCTGGTGTGGTCCTATCCTTGCAATAAGTATCTTGCGCGATCGGGGACTCAATATGACCTTCAAGATTGATAAAACTTATAGCGGCCAGGTCACAACACTTCGGCTCAGTGGGAGATTGGAGTCTGAGTGCCTTGGGATATTGAAGGAACAGATCGAGCACAGCGGTCCTCAAGTTGTATTAGACCTCGCGGAACTTGAACTCGTGGACGTAGAGGTGGTTCGTTTTCTTAACGCCTGCCAGAACGAGGGGGTGGGAATCGCGAACGGTCCCTCTTACATACGCGAATGGATGCTTCGTGAATGAAAACCAGGGATAACTATGCAATTGCCAACCCTGCTGGGCGTATGACGAAGGAGGAAGGTACAAAATGAGTCAATCACAGACAGAGAAAAACAAGGCGCTTGTCCTTGAGGCGTTCGAGACGCTGTTCAATAAGCGGGACTACGAGGCGGCCGAGCGCTTCTGGTCGCCCGACTATATTCAGCACAGTGCACACATCGAGCCCGGTCGCGAGGGTCTATTCGATCTCGTTAAGGGTATTCCCGCAACACTGAAGTATGAATCGGGCGTGATTGTGGCCGAAGGG
>Ga0154003_1000087_pt1 | contig 28409 bp, 27 predicted proteins | sample TSFL087MetaG_FD_104679 | JGI IMG/M metagenome (GOLD analysis project Ga0154003, IMG submission 104679) | Attine ant fungus gardens microbial communities from Florida, USA - TSFL087 MetaG | ecosystem: Host-associated > Fungi > Mycelium > Unclassified | place: USA: Florida, Lake Talquin State...
ACAATTAATCTACCTTTTTCATCTATTGAATGTTGATGTTCACCCATGAACATAGCTGGATTCCCCGCTTTCTACCCCTATACTACCACATCCCTCCACTTTACACCACTATATATTAAAAAAAATTTTTTAAAACCAAAAAAACCTTGCTACACAGCAAGGTTTGTCTCTTTCATTTATTTACTTTTTCATTAGAGGTAAACGACATAAGGTCTCCCTTCAAATGGAAAGGAGGTCTCTAACAAGCGATCCACGATATCGTCACCCACATAATTCATGAAATAATACACGCTCCACATACGTTCCTGCGGGCTATCACTAGGAAACAAACTCGCTTTGACGCGTTCAAATTTACTAAGTTCAACAGCATGTTTCTGCTCAATATTTCGCTTTATAGCTTGTTTCATATATTCTAATTGCTTGACTACCAAATGACAATTTTTATTTGAAAGTTTTTCTAAATGAGGATCCACCTCTTTCGCAAGTCCTGACAGTGGATCATAGACCGCCAACACATTTTCTTTAACCGTGTTAAAAGTTCCCTCAACATCCCACTGATGCTGAGCATCCAGCCAAGCTTCCTTTTCCTTATAAAAATCCTTAGATAATATCGTCAATAGATCTAGTTCTTTTTGATCAATCCATTGCATGGTTTTACGATCCACCAAAACTAAACGGTGTCTTAAAAGAACAGGAGGCATTTCTAGACTCAGCTCATGAAACGCTGGAGACAGAGCCGACCAATAAGCAATTTCCCCCGGACCACCAATAAACGCTAGAGTGGGGAGAAGCATCTCTTGCATCAACGGACGTGTGACAACATTATTACTTAATTGCTCCGGATGATGTTCCGCCACCTCGTAAAGATCAGCTTTTGTAGTGATCATGGATTTTGCTTTGTTACCATAGGTTTCTTCCTGAACATGATAAAGGAGAATACGTTCGTTTTTATCATTAATAAACAGGTTCATACTATCTATTGATTGATCCAGCTGAACGTTATAACCATTTTTTTCCAATTTATTCAGCTGATCTACCACTCCCGAAGCAATCCCCTGATTATGATCAATCATTGCTTTAAAATATTTTGCTTCCAATTTCCTTAATCGACTATCTCCAGAATCTAACAGAACAAGTCCATGCTTTCCAAACAATTGATGAATGAGTCCCGCAAAAAAATCCACGAGCGTCTGCGAAGTCTTTGCTACCATCTTCAACTGTTCTAACAAATTTTTGGTATAAGCTGTTTCACCGTAAGCTTGAAAAACCTGCTCCAACCATTTTTCTAGCTGATTATGATCTATATCAAGCTCCGACACAGAAGTCATGCCAGCCTCAAGTAGTCTATAGGGAAGTTTTTTTATCGCTTCCTGCTGATAGGCAAAGACATGGTTAACCTCATCATAATCGTGATCTTCACCAGCAATCCAAAACACAGGAATAACAGGAACACCTAAAGCCTGTTCCTGCTCTTGTGCCAATTGAATAATAGATAAGCATTTATGTATGGTGTATAGAGGACCCGTTAATAAACCTGCTTGCTGACCTCCAACAACTACTACCGCATGGGGATCCTTTAAGCGTTCTATATTATTCAACACTTTATCATGGGGCTGAAACTTTTGATTAAACTGTATTAAATAATCTGCTAGAGCTTCCCGCTCATAATTCATTTTATCCAAATAGTTTAATCTCTTCTGATAACATTTTGGGTCATTGACATCATAATCAAAAAAAGATTGAATTGCGGCTTTCCCATTTATATAATCCTCCGTCAACTTTGACGGTTCGGTAAGATTTATTTTTTCAATTTGCATACAAACGCCTTCCTCTCCAGACCATCTATACTCTATGAATACAGCAAGCTCATTTTTCTCAAGAAAAACCCCCCTTAAAACTGCCTTTGTTGTTTACCTAACCAAGATTCCAGTTCAAACCACTATCTTAGCGTGTACAATTCCCGCACTCTATCTATATTCTCAAACAAATTCCATCAACCTAAAAATAACACACACAGACTAATTTATTCTAACGGAAGATAGCATAAAATACAAAATGTACGCTTATTTAAATTAAATTAAAATTTCATGCTTGCCATGAGTCCATAGACAACTAAAACTAAATAACCACTTAAAAACAATAAAAAATTGAAGCGCCAGATCCCCTTAACAAGCCGCATCATAACAACTTGTTGATGCGTCAATAAATAAAGCACTATAAAAAAAATAGAGAAGAACAAAAACGCAAAAAACAGGATACCCAAAAAGTGGTGATGCCAAACCTCATGCATCACTGCATCTACGGAAAGCATGAAAAAAAAAGTCATAATATCCACCGACCACAGCAGAGCTTTGTGAGGATTGTTAAACATGCGCTTGAATAACAAAAATAAGGCAATCCAAACAACGATAGGTGCTGTGACTATAAAAGCAAATAAATAGGTCAATAGAGCCAAATTACCTTCCCCTCTCCTCCACCGCTTTTTTCGACGCACAGGATGTGCTAGCTTCGGCGTTGGCACACGGATGTGCCGAGATTTAGCCGAAGTTCCTTAAATAGTTAAAGTTTAACCAATTCCTAGCTTTCAATCAATCTCTTTTCTTCACAATTGAATTCAGATACACACTAATTCTCATAGAACAGAGGAAAGCATTTTATACATCATCATTGTAACTACCTAATATAGCCTAAATAAAGCCCGCAATCTTAGTTTTCAACGAAAAACCTTGCAATCAACATGAGAGTCAAGAGCTACTAAGAAAGGTCCCTATCACTACAAACGTCTACCGAGATTTCACCATTATCAATGATACAAGCATCATAAAACCATAAGGACAGTAAATGACAGGGCATAAAAAAAAAGCGTAGAGAAAAAATATAGAACGTTTCTACACTTGAAAGATGCCTTATTTGACACACAGGATGTGCTAGATTCAGTGTTGGCACATGGACGTGCCGGGTTTAGCCGAAGTATCTCGGTCATTTTCCTCAAAACACATCGATAAGCTTTAAAGGCTATTAACTTCCATTGCTAAGATCTCGTGTCAGCTTGACAATACTTTGCTCCCCCCAAGAGATTCCCGAAAGCTGCCTTGCCTTATCTATAAAGGCAAGCAATGTTTGATATTCTTTTTCCATAGAGTCATAATCCTCTTGCAACTGTTTATAACCTTTTTGTAACCATTGATGTTCCTGCTCTAAATTCGTAAGTCGTTCTTTCAGGGTAGCATTTTCAGATTTAAACTGTTGACCAAGCCAGTCTGTATCCTTAACATTTTCCAGATAAGCTATAATCATTGAAAGTGTTAAGGGCTCTTGAACACCAGACCTTTCCAAGTACTGCGCTGGCTCCTGCTGTCCAAGATTTCTTGCTTTCTTCTGCTCACTCTTACGTTGGCTATTCACCGCTTCCCTTCTTTGTTTAGCCAGAACAATTGCTGATTCATACTGCTTTCTCACCAGCGAATTCCATCTAAAACCACAGGCTGCCGACGTGCGTGAAAGCTGTTTCCCCACCTCTGCAAAAGAAGCAAGCTGTGTACTCCCTTCTCTTATATGTCTCAATACGGTTTCAGCTAATAACAAATCTTCTTCCTCAGTCCAAGCATCTTGTCGAATTGTAGACATACTACCCCTCCACTTAATTACTGTTTACTAATACTATGCTTTTGGTAGGATAGATAGACTTATTATTCTAGCATTAATTTTAGTGGAAGAATTATTTTGCTCATAGCACATGCAAGCAATGGAAGCATCAGCATGCAGGTGGACATCCATTGGATTGTTAACGAAGGTTCTTAATCCCATACCTCTTCATAAAAATCTAAAAATAAACACCCTGAAAATTAGAATAAAACTCTAATTTTCAGGGTGTATTTCAGACTAATTATATCCTTACCTTCTTCAAGCTCATGATTATTTTGCAATAACTTCTCTACCCTTGTATTGTCCACATGCTGGACAAACACGGTGACTTAATTTGTAAGCACCACAGTTATCACACTGAACCATACCTGGAACGGTCAGTTTGAAATGGGTACGACGCTTATTTTTACGAGTTGTTGATGTTTTTCTTTTTGGTACTGCCATTCTTCCCACCTCCTTGAATAAGCTTCATTCATTGAAAAGCTGTTTTAACTTTTCTAGCCGGGGATCCACTTGATTCCACTGCGTTTCCTCTGTAATCAATTCCCAGCCATTTCCTTTAAGATGTGGGGTCTCTTTCACCTTATCACTCACAACCCGTATCGGCTTCTGCACCAGGATTTCCTCAACAATATACGGTTTGAGATCAACGATTTGATTCTCCACATCATGCACCTCTGCTCCAACCACATCCTCTTCCGTTATCCGAGGACTGAGACGGAAGGTTTCAGAGGTGTGAATCTGAAAAGGATAAAGTACGTCATCAAGTGTGACCGAACAAGGTAAGGTCAACACACCTTCTATAGTTATATAGAACGTGATAACCTCCTGTTTTATACTCCCTAAACCAGTTACCTTAACTGGTGAAACATCACGCACTTCAAAATCTCTTTCCTTTAAATCATCGATAGAGACGGTTTCATTAACTTCTAAACTATCTTCTCTGTGCTTCAATAATTCAGGTACAGACCATTTTAAAACCATTTTTATACCACCTCAAAGCAACACATGTAATTATAATAATAGTCATGATAAAAGTCAATATACCTTTACACGATCTCTATAAAAGCCTATTCTATAAGTAGATTGAACAGGTAGATCCTTTTATTACACTAACTTATCTATCCTGATTTTATACTCTCTCATCATTTTTGTCCCTCAATATTTCACTACCCGTTGGAGGTAACCATGAATATCGCAGGCATTATTGTTGAATACAATCCTTTTCATAATGGACATCTCTATCACCTAGAAGCCACAAAAAAACAAACAAAAGCAGACATAGTCGTTGCCATCATGAGTGGGTCATTTCTGCAACGAGGTGAACCTGCCTTGCTTTCAAAATGGGAGCGTACTAAGCTAGCACTCCAAGCGGGGATTGACATTATCATTGAATTACCCTATACCTATGCAACACAGCGTGCCGAAGTCTTTGCTTGGGGTGCCGTGTCTTTACTCCATGCTATTGGCGCAACACATCTCTGCTTTGGAAGCGAAACAGGGACCATCGCACCCTTTCTAAAAACCCTTGACTATTTAACTGCACGACAAGAAGATTACAATCAGATTTTAAAAAAATATATAGCAGAGGGACATAGCTATCCTCAGGCGAATGCTCTTGCTTATAAGGCTCTTGGCTTTACTGACAAAGGGCTTCTGGATCTCTCAAAGCCAAACAATATTCTCGGTTACCATTATGTGCAAGCGGTACAAAAGCTACAAGGCTCATTACAAGTAGAAACAATACAACGGGTGCAAGCTGGTTATCACGACACTGCTATCACCAACGACCCTATTGCGAGTGCAACAGCTATACGCCACGCTTTGTTTCATGACAATAAAGAACTGGAATCCCCTCCCCTTGAACAGCTTACCCCACCATTTACTGCAAATGCTATTACGCACGCCCAAAAATCCAAAAGGTTAAGACGCTGGGAAAATTATTTCCCCTATTTAAAATACCGATTGTTAACAACATCTAAGGAACAGCTCAATGATTATTATGAAGCTGAAGAAGGTCTAGAGAATCGATTGGTCCATTTCAGTCAACAAACTCACAGCTTTACAGATTTTATGGAAGCAGTCAAAACCAAAAGATACACATGGACACGCCTTCAGCGTTTGTGCACACATATGCTAACCGGTACAACCAAAGCAGAGATGGCAGCAGCCAACCAACTCTATTCCCCTCATTATTTACGACTTCTTGGCATGAACCAACATGGTCAACGCTACCTTAACCACTATAAAAAGCAACTATCTCTTCCTCTAGTCACCAAGATCAATGATAGTGACTCTCAAGATCTTTTTGTCGACCATCGTGCCGCGGAGTGCTATCAGCTTGTTGATGAAAACACTGGAAAGACACTCCGAGAATATCAAAGAACACCTGTAAGATACGATACCCACAAAAAATGTTTTATATAGAAAAAGGAGGGCTACCTGCCATTATTTTTTTGCTTTAAGTGTATTTAAAAAGTCAACGGCATCTTGAAAGGTGCTGACTGGCACTATTTTCATATTCGTGCCTATATCCTTAGCAGCAGCGATAGCATCCTTATATTCATGATCAGCTGTTGGAGCAAAAAAGTAATCAGCGCCTGCTTTATCGGCAGCAACAATCTTTTGTTTTATACCGCCAATCGGCCCTACTTTTCCGTCAATAAAAATCTCACCTGTCCCACAAATATCATATCCCCTTGTTACATCCATCGGCGTTAATTGATTATAGATCTCTAGGGACATCATTAAACCAGCTGAAGGTCCACCTATTCCTTCGGTATTAATACGCACCTTGGGATGAACGCTAACACTCATATCGTCTCCCTGCAATATACCCAACCCAATCTTCCTGTCCTGATTAGCATCTAGCCATTCTTTTGGGAATTTGGCAATCTCTGTTGTCACATTCAATATTTTTTTCCCACGCTTAACCCGGAGGTTAACCGAATCACCCAATTTTTTATGTTTGAGTACGCGAGCTAGATCATCCATATTATGAACAGCTTGACCATCAACACCGATGATGAGATCCTTAACTTTCAGCACACTAGCTACTGGCATTTTCGAATTTACATTGACAACCAATACGCCGTTCTGATGAAGAATCGGATGTTTATTAGCCTCTTTATAAGCCACATACGTCGCCTTAACTTGTGATTCATTCATATAATTAAGCTGGCGAACGTTCAACTCTTCATTCGTTTCATCGGGAAGCTTGATTTGTTGCGCCTTCACAACTTGCGTGTACTTATTAAAATCATATTTTGCCTTTAAATATTGAAAAACATTAGCCTTTCCTTCTAGAACTGTTACTAATCGCATGGTTCCTTTTTGAGAATAAGCATCTTTTACCTTAATCATCGGTGACAGATCATCAGCTGTCCCTGGCTGCGTAATAAAATAAGGTAATCTGATGACAGTCATTAAAATGCCAACGCCAAGAATGATAACAATGATTGAATAGATTAATTTACTGCGTTTATTGCGCAATCATAAGCGCCCCTTCCTGTCATTAATGAACTGGCTCATGTTCCTGAACAGCCACCAATCTATAAACAGTTTCCACAGAAACTAAAATTCGTGTGGGTCGATACTTTTCAAATCAAATTAACCTAGTTTATCACGCAAACTCATTGATAAACTCTAGCATCACAATGACCACTAGAGTATAGTACCGCGAAAACGACTATCATGGATAGAAAAACTGGACAAAATATGTCACTTTATCTCCTAAAACCGCTCCCACTTCCTATAAAATCTTCAGCACGCTGATGAGCCACTTTCTTTATTGCTCGAAAACCTCTAATGCCCGTGTCATTTAAAGCGTCACTGCCTTTTACTTTTTACCTTTGTTCAATTGGTCTAAACTCGTCCTTCATGCGTATATTTGGACTAGTAGGTATTTTTTGAAGGCCACCTATGAGCAATAGCACCAATCAAGAGAGGGGAATGCAGAATTGAGTCGAACAAGATTAAAAACTTATGCCATTGCGCTGTTTGCACTCTTTATCGCTGGAACAATTATTGCTTTTCCAAAAATTTCTGTAGATGCTTCACTTTCAGGTCTAAAAATGTGGTGGAATATTGTTTTCCCATCTCTGCTACCCTTTTTTATTGTTACAGAGCTTTTAATTGGATTTGGAGTCGTCACATTCATCGGAGCCTTGCTTGAACCAATCATGCGTCCCATTTTTAAAGTTTCTGGCGTTGGCGGGTTTGTCCTTGTGATGGGCATGGCCTCTGGGTTTCCCGCTGGAGCAAAAATAACAGCTCGTCTATATGAAGAAAACAAATTATCCAAAACTGAAGCAGAACGCCTTACCGGGTTCACCAATTTCTCCAATCCTTTATTTTTATTTGGAGCGATTGCCGTCGGATTTTTCAAAAAACCCGAGCTCGGTATTATTCTAGCCCTTTCTCATTATCTCAGCAATCTTCTCGTTGGTCTGTGCATGCGCTTTTATAAAGGAAATGAACATCTGCCAACGAACAAAAAAGAGAAAAAGCGATCATTCATATTTTTTCCTAAAACGGTCATCAAGGCCCTAGATGCTATGCATCAAGATCGTATTTCACAGAAAAAACCTTTTGGAAAAATGTTAGGAGATGCTGTACAATCTTCTGTATCTACCTTATTGATGGTTGGTGGTTTTATTATTTTATTTTCTGTCTTAAACCGCATTTTAGATACCATCAATGTCACTCAGCTTATCGCTTCTTTTTTTAAGCTAATTTTTGGCGTTTTACACATGTCTCCAGAATTAGCCACTGCACTTGTTCCAGGTCTATTCGAAATCACAGTTGGTGCCAATAAAATCGGGCAGATTGATGCACCTCTTATGCAACAAGTCATGCTCGTCGCCTTTATTTTAGGCTTTGGTGGCTTTTCCATTCAAGCTCAAGTTACCAGCATCTTAAGCGATGTTCGTTTGAGCGTGAAACCTTTTTTTATCGGACGATTACTACAAGGCATTTTTGCAGCCATCATTGTCATCTTTTTATTCCGTATATTTCCCATTCAATCTAATGCCTCTAAAAGGGAAGCATTTTTAACGACATTGGCTCCAATAAAAGAAAGCTACCATCAACTGCAACTACACAGCACTGACTATCTACAAATCGGATCTCTCATTACTCTCATCACTCTTATGATATATATTTTTCTGAGATGGATGTCCCAGATGCATCATTTTTCAAACTAGATCACCAAATTTTTTTCTTAGAGCTACCTCTACTTCAGGTGACACTAACTCGGACACCTTGCCATGATATCTAGCAATTTCTTTTACAATGCTTGAACTCAAAAAAGAGTATTCGCTATTAGTCATCATGAACATGGTCTCAATGCTATTATCAAGCTTTTTATTCATTGATGTAATTTGTAATTCAAATTCAAAGTCAGAGATTGCACGCAATCCTCTTAGCACAACATTCACCTGACGCCGCCTTGCGTAATCGATCATCAAGCCTTGAAAAGAGTCAATTTCAATATTCGGCAAGTGTTTCGTTGTTTCTTTAAGTAGGTGAACACGCTCTTCAATAGAAAATAAAGGGCTTTTCGAAGAATTGTGTAAAACAGCTACAACGAGACGATCGAACACTTTTGACCCACGCGTAATAATATCTAGGTGCCCTAATGTTACAGGATCAAAGCTTCCCGGATATAAAGCAACTCCTGACATGCTTCCACACCTCACGATTCTTCTACATAATGATAATAAATGCTTATTGCTGTTTGTTCATGAGCCGTTTGAAACCTCCAACGTTGAATAGCAGGTGACAACACCTCTTTCAACTGATTTGCTTCTGAATGCTCAATGACAAGATAGCCTTTTGGTTGTAATAGGCCTAACAAGAGGATCTTTTCAATGTCTTTTTCAATGCGTTCAGTGTCATAAGGGGGATCAAGAAAAATTAATGAAAAGGCTTCATGACGTTTACCCAATAGGGTTAAAGCACGTCCAGCATCATGGCGATAAATCTCAGCTCGATTCTGCAAATGACACCGCTCAAGATTCTCTCTTATGGTCTGGACAGCAGGCATATACCGATCGACGAAAATAGCTTTATCCGCACCACGGCTCAACGCTTCAATACCTAAACCCCCACTTCCACCATATAAATCAAGAACCTTGCCACCATTAAAGTAAGGTCCGATTATGTTGAACAATGTTTCCTTCACCTTATCTGTGGTTGGCCTTGTGTTTTTTCCACGAACGGCTTTTAGACTGGTCCCTCTACAATCACCTGATATGACTCTCATGCATTTCTCACCTTAATTAATGAATTTACGTTCCTATCCTATCATAAATTTTTAGGATAACAACTATTTATGATAGAAAATGACATTCTTATGTATAGACTTGAAAGATTCCGTTTATAATAAAAATAACAACATCACCACTCATGATGTTGTTTCCAACCGCGGAGACTTACGTTTCCCCATAAGTTTTTCCGCCGGTTTCTCCTCTCCCATTGTCTTTACATACAAAGTATGTATAGGACACCCGCAGGCATCCATACCTGCGGTTTTTTACATTTAATAATGCTTTCCAAAGACCCTGTCTTCACCTATAAACAACATTTTCATCATAATATAGGCATTGCTATCTCATCTTTTTGCGTCTCTTCAGTCTTCTTCTTATAAAGCATAGAAACCTCTTGTAAGAACGATGGATCAACCCTCCGCGTAAACCGCTGTTTGTGCAGACGATGCATGATATTTTCACTGTCTTCCTTATCACAATAAAGCACAGCATATTTCATTTTTTTTGATACATAATAGATGTTCCCGTACTTTCTAAGTGCTTTAACGTGCTTTAAATGGTAAAGCCAGACAATCATCCCAGCTCGCTCAGTCGTCATGGCTTAATCTCCTATCTTTTTTTGCAATTTCTAGTGCAAGTTTATCATGTCTATCACGCAAAAAGCAAGCGCATACTTCAGCACGAGTTACCAAAAAAATCACCTATAGCCATCTGTTTTCTCATATACACAAATTAAAGGCTATCATCCCTATAGAGATGACAGCCCTCATCAGTATTTATCAAGCGACGATCTTAATGACAGCCACACGCACCACCGCTACCGCAACCTCTATCAAAAAATGGGTCGCCCGTCGGCACTTTGACGGATGGTGATACTGCTTGTGCCAATACTTGACTAATGGCATTTAGCAACTTCTCAAAATCATCTTCCGCTTTCTTATAGGAAGCTATAGTATCATTTAAATCTAATTCCCTTTTTATGTCCATCATAGCTGTGATCACCGTCTTATAATCTGGGTGGTATTTACCAAAACGTTGAACTTCATCATAATGCTCTCTCAGCTTAGTAAAGCGACTGATTAAAGAAAGTGCCTCTTTATCCTGAGCAAGCTGCCTTTTACAATGACGGTAATGCTCCATGACCTCTGAATCCCCCAGCATATCAACAATGCCATCAGCTTGATCCATCAGCTTGATGTGTTCCATCGTAGCAATCATTTAGAACACCTCCATCGTTATTGTAACATGAAAACAGGTATTTTCCATATCTAAGCTCTAAAAAGAATGACAGCTTTAAGCTTCCTTCTCATCCTAGCTCCACTTTCATTATAAAGAACCAACTATTTCGGTGTAGCGTTCTCAGACGGCTCTCCTGTCAGAATAGACAATTGAAAAAACGTATTCAGCATGGTTAAATAGTCACTAAAGCGCTCAATTCGCTTATTCAAAGATCTTCCAAAGTAATCATTTGCCGCTGATTTTATCTCATTAATTTTTTCAGGACAACGAGATAACTCCGAATACCACTGAGGATTTTGATGTAGATACTCCCATAGTTCGGGCTCTCGATCTAAATAATCAATGATTTCTGGTCTCATATAGCTTAATCCCTTCTGAAATAGGGCGATGACTGGAACGCATGATTCATCTGTTGACCATCGGGAATATTGTAAAAAGGTTGTTGCTGAGACTGCTCAGGCTGCGGTTTGAATTGAACAATTAAATCCTGTATGTTCGTCAATACGCCGTTAAATGAATTCAAATGCTCTTGCATCTCATTAGCATCAATATTGCTAATAAAATCCAAGGCACGCATGATCTCATTTGCCCCTTTTGGCTTTTTGCGTGGCTCATCATCAGAAGTGACACCATACTGCTTCCAAACCTCGTGGTGTTCACCTAGCAACAAGTATTCATCAAAGACATCCTTCCAGGAACGCTTTTGTTCTCTGACCGCTTGAATCAGCTCAGGATGTTTTTTTACAAATGCCTTAAATTCATTAACCCATTCACTTTTTTTCCTCACCATTGGTAAATCACCTTTGCTTTGTAATAATGGCTCTAGCATATTATAGGCAAAGATGCTTAATAATGTGCATCCATTTGATCTTTTAGATAGCTGCTATCTAGAATACTATAAGGCTTGAACAAAGTCCTGAGTATAATATTTTTTATAGATACCGACACCGATCTCTGTAAATCTTTTATCTAATAAATTTTTCCTATGACCTTCACTGTTGATCCATCCCACCACAGCGCTAATGCCATCAGTATAGTTCCACGCAATGTTTTCACCAGCCACCTGAAAGACAACCTTCTGCTTCTGCAATCGGTCACTCAAGCTCCCTTGCAGCTTAGAATCATGCGAAAAATAATCTCTATCATTCATTTCCTTACTATGGAGATAGGCAGCCTGACTCGTAGAATCATCTAGCTCTAATGGTTTGAGGTGATTATTCATTCTAAATATATTGGTCATATCAAGAACTTCCTGTTGTTCCGCCTGATCAATATTTTGCCATTCCTGCTCAGATGGCTCTGGTAGACTCTCCAAATGTCCTTGATAGACAAGTGTGTACGGCTTTTGTTTAATGAGTAAATCGCTTGTCCAGTAACGAATACCCACCAACTTATTTGTAAAATGATCAAAGTATAGCTGCGCCCACTGATCTCCAAGCTTAATGAGCGGATCAACCATTAATTCATCCTTCGCAAACTTAACCTCTACCTCCGCTGTTTTATACGTCAATGTCAAGTGATTACGCGGCGTTACCTTTTTATAGATATTAGATGCATCCTCACCAATTTTAAATGGAGCAATTGACAAATCTTTACCCAGTGCAAGCACGGTCACAACTTTATCACCCTCCATGCCAATTTGAAAATATTTCTGGGTACCTTGACCATAAATCCACCATTGATAACCATACGCCGTTGGGTCAATGCGCTCTGGCTCACCAATTTGATTCATTACCGATTTCTGCGTTTGACCCATTAAAGTATATAAGTCTTTGTTGGAAATCTTCAAAGCTGTTGTTTTTTTGTATTCAATCTTAGAACTAGAATCTGTTGAAGAATTCGAATGATTTTGCTTAGAAAAATTAACCATGAATGTTCCCAAAAAAACCACGATGGCAATAATTAGTATCAACACATTAAATTTACGCAGTGAGGTCAACTCCCGTTGGTTGCGCGCTTATACTTGACTTATGCCTTCATATCAGCCATGTGGATAAACGATCACCTTTTTTGTTTTAGTGTACCATGATTTTTAATATTCTCTCAAAAATTTACTTCACTCATTTTTCATCCTCTTTTACCTACCCTTCATTTTAGACAGTATTTTGAGCAATAATCACCTTTTATTAAATTATTGCAATCATTTAATTTCTTTACTATTCATACTATTATAAAATAGAAATCATCGATTTGGGAAGGAGGATTTACCATGCGCTTTGCAAAAACGTCAATTGAAAACCTCATCATCCCTTTTCCTGCATTAGAGATGAAATTATGAAAGACACCGGAATGATTAGAGGAGGTCAATGGGGATGACGAGCATGCCACTTATGATTTTAAATTCGAAAATAAAATGAACGGCAGTGTCTATTATTTTTGTAACCCTCGCCGTTCAAAATGGACCAGTAAAACTCCTCACCCCTTATGTAGAACGACATTATTATCCGCACTCTATTATTAATAAACACAAAGAGAAGATTCTCAGCTGAATGCACCTTGACGGTATATGTAAAATTTAAAATGCCTTTATCCTTGCGCATCCAAAAACACTCCTGCGAACTCCTCTTGCTTTTTCATTAGGCACTCTCTAAAAAGGAGAGACAAGCTACTCTAAAGCAATGATCTTGCTCATATAAAACTCATCCACAAATGCCTCTCTGAGCTTGATCGCTCTACGGCGAATCCCCTCCACTGTAAACCCACATTGACTATACAACCATAAAGCTCGTTTATTCTCTGCCATCACTGTTAATTCAAGTCGGTGAACACCCTTATCTTTAGCTAGCTTGTCGACAACTGCTAGCAATTTTCTGCCCAATCCTTGACCTTGATAAGCTGAAACTATACCCATCATAATGGATGCTCGATGCCTAGTTCGTTTCAATTGACTACCAATGAGCTTGACAAAACCAACAAGCATTTGCTCATCCTCTGCCACAATGAGATGTTTAGTTGTATCATTAACAAAGGTTTGCAAGGTTTTTTTGTACTCATCAACCGCTAGGTCTCTTTCATCAGGTTCATGTAGCATGAAGCTCGATTCACGACTCAATATATTACTGAGTTGCAGGAACTGCTCAGCATCACTGATTTCAATATGTCTAATTCTCACCTATACCTCACCCTTCATAATAATTGTCCCAAAATACGCCATATGAAACCATTTTATTAATCAAGAATACAAAATATCAGTGCATAAATGAAAAGCATTCAAAAAAATGCCTAACCAACAATCTACAAAATGGAGACAGTCTCCTTACTCCTTTAAATAAAAAAGGTGCCCCAAGGATTTAAATCCTTAGAACACATTTCTTTCAATATCGTTTACGAGATCCAAACAATAGATACAAAACTAATTAAAAATAATACTGGAAAGCCATGATCCTGTTCTTTCATATCAGGTACCCATGTTTTAAAATCAGCCTGGCTTCTTCATGAACCTCATCACCCATAGTTTTTAGAGACAGATACACCTACTTTCCTACAAGCCGATAGGAATGCTATTAAATACCATAAGAGGAAGAAAGCACAATACACGCTACCATTTCCTCTTCATGACGTGACTCTCTCTCCTTCTTTATAGCTTTATAGGTAATAGTAATATAAATAAACAGCTGTCACCACAAAAAATGATGAATCACACTCTTTTCTTGCTAACGACACCCGCTTAATAACACCTATCTAAAGAGCACAGAAATGATCATGACGACAAATAATATCATCATATAGTTCAAAGAGAAGAGAAACATGTTGCGAGACCACTTTGCCATATCCTTTATAAAAAATCCAGAAATACTAATAGCTAACCAAGCTACTCCCATCACGATCGCCGCAATAACATAAATGATGCCTAGTTGATACAGCAAAAGGGAAGCTGGCAACAACAAGATAACATAAAAAGCCATCTGCCTTTGAGTCATCTCTTTGCCTGCCACAACAGGAAGCATGGGAATACCCGCTCTACGATATTCATCAACACGCTTTAATGCCAGTGCTAAGAAATGCGGCGGTTGCCATAAAAACATAAAAGCAAACAATAACCATGGAACCATGTTCGATAGACTTGGATCTATGGCTGCCCAGCCAATCATTGGCGGTGCAGCACCTGCAATCCCACCGACAATCGTGTTGATGGAATGTGTTCTCTTTAACCACATTGTATAGACAACCACATAAACAAATAATGCAATGAAACCTATGAGTGCAGAAACCATTGAACCTATAAATAACAAAATAACACCTAAAGCGGATAAAATGATCCCACCCCAAAGCACCTGATTAGGATGTAGACTACCCATTGCTGACGGACGATTCTTTGTTCGTTCCATCAACTGATCTATATCACGATCAATATAATTATTCAAACAACAACTGCCTGCAATAATGAGAGCAGACCCAGCTAAAACCAATACTATGTTTAGTATATTATCCAAAAATAATTTATCTGTGAGCTTTAGCGCCAACCATATTCCCACAAATGTTGTAAAGAGGTTAGAGTAAACAATACCAGTCTTACAAACATCCAAAAAATCCTTAAACATGCTGGATTTTTTTGCTGATGAGGCTGATAGAGCTGGCGTATCTATAACACGCGTTGAATCATGCGTACTCAACGATTTTGACAATTGGCTCGCTTCCTTTCTAAATCAAAACAGCGCTTTTCCTGAAAACGCGAGACCATCTTAAATCTGCATTCCAATTGTAATACACAATCACGATTCAATTCATTTCATTTACAGCATACACGTTTAAAAATACCTTACGAATTGAATTGTTTCTTAGTGTTCACAAATTGGAGATTTATAGAAGTTCCTTTATGTTAGGATAAATGATGTAAAAAATAAACCAACCTTTTTTCATTATATACAAAGACAAAGGCTTTGTATACTTTGCAAGACATTGACATAAAATCGACAAACTTAACGGGAACCTATATAATTTATAATAACAAGTTTCTCAATTGAGAAGGTGAATGGATGGACCGCATTTTACGTTATTTAGGAATCTTTACGTCTTTTGGCATGTTGCTTGTCGTTATTATGGGAGCCATTGTTACCAATACCGATTCTGCATTGGGCTGTGGGCATCATTGGCCGTTATGCTATGGACAGGTCGTACCTAATACAGGCAATAAGCAAACCTTTATAGAGCTCAGTCACAGAGCTGTTTCTGCCATTTTTGGGCTATCTATTGTTGTCTTGAGTGTGTGGGCATGGATACGTTGCTCAAAAGTAAAATGGATTAAATTCTTGACTATATGTTCTGTTTTCTTTGTTTTATTACAAGGTTTATTAGGAGCAGCAGCCGTTATTTGGGATCAATCTTCCTTTATTTTGGCCCTACATTTTGGTATTTCACTCATCTCTTTTGCCAGTGTTGTCTTGTTAACCGTCGTTTTGTATGAGGCAACTGAAGCCATTGCTAAAATTCGACCAAAAACTGGAAAAGGCGTGTTTTGGAATCAAGTCCTCTTGATCATCTATACTTACATCGTCGTCTATAGTGGTGCTTTTGTGCGACACACAGATTCTGCCCTCGGATGTCGGGATTTTCCATTATGTAACGGACATATTATCCCAGATTTATATAGCAGAGCAGGCATTCAGTTTGGACACAGAATGTTTGCGGGAATTCTAGCGTTATGGATCATTATCTCATTTATCCATGCTCTCCTAAAATATAAAAATGAAAAATGGTTAGTTTGGGGAACCTTTATTGCCTTTCTATCAATGCTTGGTCAGGCAACCAGCGGCATTATGATCGTTTTGTCGCATCTCGATTTAATCTTTCTACTCTTCCACTCCTTTTTCATAACCTGCCTTTTTGGCATTCTGTCATTCATGACACTGATTGTCTTGCGAAAAAATGACTAAGTGACTATCTGCAAATGCCAACTTTATTCTATATCATGCTTTCTTTCCGAAAGCATAAAAAAAACACGTCATTAAGAACGTGTTTTTTTATTTTTATATCTTGCGAAGTTCTAAGAGTAAATCATCGGTTTGTATCGCTTCATTTTCCTTAACAAAAACGTCCTCAACTACTCCATTAAAGGGTGCTTGTAAAGTTGTCTCCATCTTCATCGCTTCCGTGATGATCAAATGATCACCCTTCTTCACTTTTTCCCCTTTTGTCACCAATAATTTAATGACCGTTCCTGGCATTGAGGCGCCAATTTCTGAGGAGTTTTGCTTATCCGCTTTACGGCGAACGTTTCCAGTCACCTCAACTGTCTTATCACGAATGAGCACTTCGCGAGGCTGGCCATTTAATTCAAAATAGACGACCCGCTCTCCATCTATTTGTGCTTGCCCAACGGATACCAACTTAACAATGAGCGTTTTCCCTTGTTCAATTTCAATAGATATTTCTTCCCCCAGTTTTAGACCGTAAAAGAAGGTTCCTGTATCAAGAGCACTTAACTTTCCGTACTGTTCAACAGCTTGCTGATAGTCCATAAATACTTTTGGATAGAGAGCGTAAGCCAATACATCTTGCTTGGATGGCATTTTCCCAAATTTTTCTTCTAATATCCCTTTAAGCTCTTCAAAATCAATCGGCTCTAAACTCTCACCTGGACGTCCCGTGATAGGCTTTTTCCCTTTTAAAATGATATGCTGCAACTCTTTTGGAAATCCTTGATAAGGTTGACCCAATGTCCCTTGAAAAAAAGCAATCACTGAATCTGGAAAATCAATGGATTCACCCTTTTCATAAACATCGTCCTCTGTAAGATCATTTTGCACCATAAACAGTGCCATATCCCCCACTATTTTGGATGAGGGAGTGACTTTGACAATGTTTCCAAACATTTGATTTACCCTTGCATACATTTCTTTGACTTCTTCCCAACGTTCTGCTAATCCTACGCCTGCTGCCTGCTGTTGTAAATTGGAATATTGTCCCCCAGGCATCTCATATTTATATACATCAGAATTCGGTGCCCTCAACCCATTCTCAAATGGCGCATAATAATTTCGGACATCTTCCCAATAATTACTAAAATCATTTAAAGCATCGATGTTAGCTCGCAACGGGCGCTTATTGCCTTCCAAACCATAATAAAGCGTATTGGCACTCGGCTGTGAAGTCATACCAGACATTGCCGCAACAGCCGTATCCACAATATCCACACCTGCTTCAATAGCTCTAACATAGCTGACAATACCATTTCCACTTGTATCATGCATATGCAAATGGACAGGCAAATCTACCGCATCCTTCAATTCACTTACCAAAGCATAAGCTGCTTCTGGTTTTAAAAGTCCCGCCATATCCTTGATAGCAATAATATGAGCACCAGCTTTCTCAAGCTCTTTTGCCATATTTTTATAATAAGCAAGATCATATTTCATCTCAGTCTTGCTTAAAACATCCCCTGTATAGCAAATAGCTACCTCGGCAACCTTCCCTGTTTCACGAACAGCATCAATGGCTAAAGTCATTCCTTGAATCCAATTCAAGCTATCAAAAATTCGAAAAATATCAATACCGGCGATCGCTGATTCCTTGACAAAGGCTTTTATAAGATTATCTGGATAATTGGTATATCCTACAGCATTGGAACCCCGCAAAAGCATTTGAAAGAGCACATTGGGTATCCTTTTTCTTAACAAGTTCAACCTTTCCCATGGATCCTCTTTTAAAAAACGATAGGCAGTATCAAATGTTGCGCCTCCCCACATTTCTAAAGAAAAAGCATCGGAAAATAATCGTGAAACCGGATCAGCAATCCTTAATAAATCATGTGTTCTCATCCGAGTGGCGAGCAAGCTTTGATGGGCATCACGGAAAGTCGTGTCCGTCAGTAAAACATCCTCTTGCTCTTTAATCCACCGAACTAACCCATCAACACCCTGCTGTTCTAAAATTTGTTTTGTCCCATTAGGAACTGGATCAGAAAGCTTGATCTTTGGAATTTTCGGCGTAACAAAAGCTGCCTTTTCCACTTTTTTTATGCCTGGCAAGCCATTGACTGTTACATCAGCAATATAGGTTAACATCTTTGTGCCACGATTTTGACTCGCTTGCAAGATAAAGAGCTCAGGTGTTGCATCTATAAATGATGTATCTACTGAACCTGTTACGAAGCTAGCGTGCGTAACAACATTTTCAAGAAACGCAATATTAGTCTTAATTCCTCTGATTCTGAACTCCTTGAGATTTCTAACCATTTTGGCTACAGCTGCTTCAAAAGTCAACGCCCATGTGGACACTTTAACAAGTAACGAATCATAATGAGGTGTAATAACAGCACCCTGAAACCCATTTCCAGCATCTAAACGCACACCAAATCCCCCACCCGTTCGATATGCCATAATTTTACCTGTATCTGGCATGAATTGGTTGGCGGGATCCTCCGTTGTCACACGGCATTGAATCGCATAGCCATTTGCCCGTACCTCAGCCTGCTTTGGAAGGGCAAGAGGTGCTTCAAACAAACTATGACCTTCAGCAATTAAAATTTGTGTTTGAACAATATCCACACCAGTGATCAACTCAGTGATAGTATGCTCAACCTGCACTCTCGGATTAACCTCGATGAAATAAAACTGCTCATCAGGTGTCACTAAGAACTCCACAGTCCCGGCATTCAGATAGTTGACATTAACCATCAATTTAACAGCTGCTTCATGTAGATCCTGACGAAGCTTATCCGACAAATGACGACTCGGAGCAATTTCAACAACCTTTTGATGTCTCCTTTGCACTGAACAGTCCCTCTCTAATAAATGCAGAGTATGACCATGACTATCTGCAATAATTTGCACCTCAATGTGACGTGGTCTATCTAAATATTTCTCTACATAGATAGCATCTTGACCAAATGTAGCCTTAGCTTCCGACTTTGCTCGCTCATAGGCATTTTTTAATCCTTGCTTACTTCTGACAATCCTCATACCACGTCCACCGCCACCAAGCACCGCCTTGATCATGATTGGAAAGCCATATGTATCCGCAAATACCTCAGCCTCTTCAACCGATTGAATGGGACCATCGCTCCCGGGAACAACCGGAATATTAGCTGTTACTGCTGCCTCTCTTGCCTTTGCCTTATCACCAAAAGTCACCAAGTGTTCCATTTTTGGTCCAATAAAAATAATACCTTCCTCGCTACACCGTTTACAAAAAAACGAATTTTCAGACAAAAAACCGTAGCCAGGATGGATAGCATCCACATCATTGGCTTTTGCTACCTCAATAATCCCTTCAATATCAAGATAGGCATCGATTGGTTTTTTCCCTTTACCAACAAGATAAGCCTCATCCGCTTTATACCTATGGTAAGAACCCGAATCCTCTACAGAGTAAATAGCCACTGTACGAATATCTAATTCAGTACACGCTCTAAAAATTCTGATGGCAATTTCTCCACGATTTGCAACAAGCACTTTATTTATTATTTTATTTCCCATGATTCACCCTCCCCCTCTACACTTTGTTCTTTCATACGAACAATTCCTGATACATTGACCAACATACCCATGGAAAATAGCAATACGACAAGCGAAGAGCCTCCATAGCTTATAAAAGGAAGCGTCACACCAGTTATAGGAAGTAATCCAGAAACCACACCTAGGTTAATGAGGGTCTGTATTCCTATAAAACTGCCAATCCCTATGGCAATCAAACTACCAAAAACATCCTGACAACGTATGCCTATCAAAATACTTCTGATAACTAGATAGGCTATACAAATAATGACAAAAAGCACACCCAAAATTCCTAATTCCTCAGCGACGATCGCCATGATAAAGTCAGTATGAGGTTCAGGTAAAAACCCCGACTTTTCAACACTATCTCCAAGCCCCTTCCCTGTTAAGCCACCCGATGTAATAGCTATGTATGAATTGATCAGTTGCCACCCACCATTTTCACGCACATTGTTGTCAAATGGATGGTAGGCACTCGTAAAACGACTCTCCTGCTCACTCGATAACGAAAAAGTGAAGATAATGGAAAGAGCAATAACAGCAAATGCCATCAGCATAATGATATGCTTCATTCGAATCCCCGAACATAAAATCATCATGACAGCAATCCCAGCGATAATCATGGCACTCCCGAGGTCAGGCTGCATGGTGATGAGCAAAAACACAAGAGAAGTCATGATTAACGGTGGTAAAACACTTGATTTAAACTCTGAAATATACGCTTGTTTATTAGAAAAAACCGATGCCAAATAAATGATGATCGAAAGCTTAGCAAACTCAGCAGGTTGTATTTGTATCGACCCTATTTTAAACCACGACTGGGCATTATTGATGTCGGCTCCTACTAATAAAACAAGCACCAATAAAATTAAAGTGATAATAATAATTGGTTTTACAAAGGCTTTATATAGTTTATATGGGATAATCGAACCAATGATCAGAGCGCCGAGCGCTACAAACGCCCAAAATAACTGCTTTAAGAAAAAATAATCTGCCGCATGTCCAGATGTTGTTGCCACAATCGTGCTTGAGCTATAAACCATGACCAACCCAAACCCCATCAATAACAAGGAGACAACAATTATACTATAATCAAAATGTCGAATTAATTTACGCACCATGATTCGTTCATCCCATCTGCTCGTTACATGACCTTCTAAAAAGGCTCCACTATATAAATGACAAAACCGCCCCATCATTTCGACTGTTAACCCAAGCTTATACCACCTATTATTATATTAAAAAAACCTATAGAGTAGCAAGACACAGGTTTAGCCACATCCGTTATTTTCAAAAGGCTGGATTTATTAAGAAAATAAAAGAAAACCCAAACCATCCTGGTAGTGATTGATAGTTTGAGCTTCCAATAGACACGAATGGATAAATACATGGATACAATGGCAAGTTAACCCATTGTTCCATACCCTTTCACAAAAAATCCCTGACTATATTATAACAATGTATAAAACATATAACCAAAGAGTGATTATCTGTCACCTATGACAGCATCATGAAGCGTTGACAGTTGCCTTTCCAAAGACTCAAGCAATTCTTTGCCTTCCTTTTCGTCGACTAACTCTAGGCGAATCGCAAATTCTATTTCCCTAGACAAGCCAAACATCTGTGTATCTAGAACCTCTTCATAAAGAGGACATTGTGGCATCGTTAAATTATCCATCTGCACTTTAATAAGCTTTAGGATCTTGTGAGCGTCGCTTTTGAGCACTTGGTAGGCTTTCTTACGGTGACCCGCTTCGATTTCAGTCGACAATAGGATCCCCTCCGTTTGATTCACCGTCCTAATTCACATATTAGCTGTAAAAACTAAAAAAAGCAAGAGTAGAGTTGTGGGCATGAATTGAAATCTTGAACAAGTGACAAAACTTCTGACTCCATTTATACTTAACGATGATTACTGAAAATAATGATTTAAGATTTTAAGATTAATTTTTAAGGAAAGAAGGATTCTTGTGCAACACATTGTTATGTTGAAGGGCGCCATCGCCTTCCCCCTTACTTTAGACCCAAGCAGCTGGATATTTGATGATAGAAAGATTGATATCAATGATTTTTATGCTAATGATTTTGATTTAAACACTTTTCTCGTAGCTCAAGAGGATGAACGGGCTGGAGCACCCATACCAAGATTGGCCGCCGAACAACGCAAGTACAAGAAGTCCGAGTGGCTCACGCATTCGTTTGCCATGCCTACAAGAATTTTTATTGACAATGCAGAGCCTCATACAGATACTTCTCAGCTCGTCTTCGAATTTACCGGTAATGATGGGGGTAAAATACTATCAATTTCCTTAGAAGAAGCAAGAAATGGTTTGCTAGCGTTTAGTCATCAAGGTAAAATCATCAAATCTGATGGTCCCTTACACTTTTATTTCAAAAATAAGCAACACGCTCCAATCAAGAACATTTGTGGTTTACAAATTCAATAATTTTCTTGTCTATAAATTTGATCAGACAGAGTGATCCATCATCTTTTTTCATTCACAGTATGATCAGATAGCACACAAAATCAGCAAAGCATTTCAAAGAAAATGATTTTTAACTCCTTTAAAAATACTTGCTCACCAATTATAAAATTTGTTAACCTTGGATTATGATTATAAGGATGGTGATTAATGATGCAAGTAACCTGTGCAATTTGTGACATCCAGGAAGAGATTGATGATCGATCTCCTGCAGCTAAACAATTGCGTAATCGTCTTATTCACACATATCTCTGTGATGAATGTCACGAAAGAATTAAAATAAGAACAATAGAACGTTGGGAAACAGGTCAATTTCACCTTTATAAAGACCCAACAGAGAATGATTGGCCAATGCCCACGTCCACTTAAGATCAAAGGCTGCCTATTATGCTTAATTACCATTTTTATTGTTTCTAATGGCATAAAAGAGCAAGCTCTTTTATGCCGACTCAAGATTCACAAACAATAAGCTTATTGGCATCTACAGGCTTCCCTTGTTATAAACACGAAGAGACCTACATCAGTAGGTCTCTTCGTGTTTACTACGTTATTACATTCCAACTTTTTTACGTTTCCCAGCCTTTTCTCGTTCGTTTTTATTAAGAATTTGTTTTCTTAAACGAATATTTTCCGGGGTAATTTCACAATACTCATCATCATCCAAATAGGAAAGTGCATCCTCAAGAGATAATATTCTCGGTGTTTTCAGCGTAGTAGTTTGATCTTTTGTAGCTGAACGCACATTAGTTTGATGCTTCATCTTTGTCACATTAACCGTCAGGTCATTCTCTCTTGTGTGTTCACCAACAATCATACCTTCATATACAGCCGTACCTGGCTCAATGAACATCGTCCCACGATCCTCAAGCTGTCCCATGGCATAAGCAGAGGTCTGACCAGTTTCCATAGCAACAAGCACGCCCTGCCTTCTACCACCAATCACTTCATTAATGACGGGACGATAGTGATCAAAGGTGTGATTCATTATACCATAACCACGTGTTTCCGTTAAAAAGTCTCTAGGATAGCCAATAAGCCCTCTTGACGGTGCAATAAATTCCAGCTTATAATGACCATCTGCTTGCTGTTCCATGCTTTGCAATTCTGCTTTACGAATCCCCATCGATTCGATCACTGATCCGGAATAATCTCCTGGAACATCGATATGAACACTCTCGTAAGGTTCCGACAGCACATCATCCACTTGCTTAACGATGACCTTTGGTTTAGATACTTGTAACTCATATCCTTCACGGCGAATTGTTTCAATGAGGATGGACAAGTGAAGTTCCCCACGACCAGAAACCACCCAAGCATCAGCAGAATCGGTCATTTCTACTCGCAAACTAACATCGCGTTGTAATTCAGCTAGCAACCGTTCTTCGAGCTTACGGCTGGTCACATGTTGTCCCTCACGTCCAGCAAACGGACTGGTATTGGCACGAAAAGTCATCTGCATCGTTGGTTCATCAATGCTTAATAAAGGAAGCGGATCAACATGTCCCTCTTGATTAATCGTTTCACCAATATTAATGTCTTCCACACCTGTAATTGCAATGAGGTCTCCCGCTTTAGCCTCTTCGATTTCATTCCGTTTCAATCCAAAAAAGCCAAAAAGCTTCGTGACTCTAAAAGATTTTTTCTGTCCATCAGCTTTCACTAAAACCGCTTGCTGACCAACATGAATAGAACCACGGAAAATCCGGCCGATACCAATTCTCCCTACATAATCATTGTAATCAAGCATGGTCACTTGAAATTGCAAGGATTCATCAGAATTATCAACTGGAGATGTCACATGCTCTAAAATAATATTAAATAAGACAGACATATCCTTGGTAACATCTTCTGGGTCAGTCCCTGCCACCCCGTTGACAGCCGAAGCATAGACAACTGGAAACTCTAACTGTGCATCGTCAGCACCCAAATCGATAAACAATTCTAGAACTTCATCAACAACCGCTTCTGGACGAGCCATGGGTTTATCAATTTTATTAACAACAACAATGGGCTGTAGCTTAGCTTCCAAAGCTTTTTTTAACACAAAGCGTGTCTGTGGCATAACCCCTTCATGAGCATCCACTAATAGCAGAACACCATCAACCATCTTCATGATCCGTTCTACCTCACCGCCGAAATCAGCATGTCCTGGTGTATCCACAATATTAATACGATTCTCATTGTAATTAATACTCGTGTTCTTAGCTAAAATCGTAATACCTCGTTCACGCTCTAAATCATTTCTATCCATAGCCCGTTCATTAACATGCTCATTTTCACGAAATGTCCCTGACTGACGGAGCATTTGATCAACGAGTGTTGTTTTACCATGGTCAACGTGTGCAATAATAGCAACATTTCTTAATTCTTCTCTTCTTTTCATCTACGTAACTCCTCATGACTCATAAATATGCGAACAAAAATCAAGCGTCCTTATTATAACATATGGACGCAATATTCTCTAAAAGAATATTATCTTAAGCAATCATTATAAATCGTAACTTGAATTTTTTCTACTATACCTTTTCCTTTTACACCAAAATACGTTAGAATAATCATGGAGGCGATTAGAACATGAATGCATTATTCTTCTTATTAGCTCTTCTAACTGTGGCTAGTCTTGTCGCAATCGGTTATGGTATTGCTGTTGCAAGCCCGCTTGCAACCTTTCTTTCGATACTAGGTGTCTTTGTCTTTATGGGACTGGGCTTTACGCTGAAGCGAAAACTAAAAACGTCACATTCTTAAAAAATGAACGGCGAATCAAGCGCCGTTCATTTTTTTGTACTTCAAGATGGATCACCCTCAACCACATCAAAGCTAAAATAGACAGCCATACTTTTATTGGACATATTTCCCAGATTCAATTCCTTCTTGGATATAACGAAGCATATCCCCATGTACCCCTTTTCGTCCGACAAGAACAGTGGTATTTTCAAGCAACTGTAGGGGATTTCCATTCACCTGAGTTGCCTTTCCCCCTACTTCATTGATTAAAATGAGCCCAGCTCCTACATCCCAAGGTGATAATCGCATTGACAAATAACCATCCAGCATTCCACAGGCAACATACGCCAATTCTATTGCAGCTGTACCATAAGAACGCATTCCTCTGGCATGTCTCCCAATGGTACGCACGATCTCTGGATCAATGCGAATATTCTTGTTCAACCATTTCCCGCTAATGGCTAACACAGAGGTTTGAAGCTCCTTCGGATGAAGCTCATCCAGCCTCTCGTCATTCATATACGCACCCTGTCCTGCCACACAATGATACATATCTCCAGACATGACGTCATAAATCACCGCCACCTTACCTATACCGTCTGCATAGATCCCCACCGAAATAGCAAAGTGGCGTTTTTGGTGCACAAAATTAACCGTTCCATCAATTGGGTCTATAAACCATAATACACCTTTCGTCGTCTTAACCTTATCTCCGAAGCCTTCTTCTGAAACAATGTGATGAGTAGGATAAGACGTACGTATCTTCTGAATAAAAAATTGCTCAATTTGTCTATCCATATTTGTGACGAGATCATTAGGAGATGACTTCGAATTAACATCTAATTGCCCCTTAACCGCTTGTCTTAATTCAACACCTGCTTCTAATACCCATTCCACCACATGATCATGGATATCCTGCCAATTCGTTTCATCTATCATCATTTTCTCCCTTTTCACCATATCTTTATTTCCACACCCTTTCATGTATCGTCCACCATGAACGACCGTTTCATTAATTGAGTGAATAGTACCTTGATCTTCTCTCATTATGACATAGATGAACACTTTAGATTACATAATAAGCTTATCTATATCAAATACTTGTCCTATTCAACTAAAAATAGGTAAAAGATCCTCCCTACACAAGCATCCTTTTTCAAAATAGATTGCCGATCACGCTCCCAATCTAATGAGCTCTTATCTTAGTTTTACCAACCGCTTCTTACACATTCCCACCGCAAAACGGGAATTCTCCTCTCACCGTCCATTCTTTTGAAGATTTGAATCACCTGATTCAAAATAGCCTACACTTCCCTTCTAAAGGAATGATCATCGCTCAATATATCTATTAATTGGTATCAATACTATGATAGCTTAGACCAAATATTGCATGGCATATTTCTCATGCGTATCTATTTCGTAAACCACAAATAGTTATGCTACAATAAATGACAAGTACAAACGATTATGACATTGAGGAGAATACAGATGACATTTGCAGGATTCACACAAAAGGATTTCGATGTTTTTACAATAGATGGATTAGAGCCAAAAATGTCGGCTATCATCTCTTCAGTAAGACCAAAGTTAGAAGCGTTGGGAGCAGAATTTGTTCCATTACTCTCAAGCTTAACTGGTGATAGCATGTTCGCCCACGTTGCCAAACACGCCCGCCGAAAAGTTCATGCTCCGAAAGATACTTGGGTAGCTTTTTCAGCAGACAAACGTGGCTATAAAAAACATCCTCATTTTCAGATAGGATTGTGGGGTACTCATATTTTCATTTGGTTTGCGCTTATTAACGAGGCTGTAGATAAACCGATTTTGGCTGAGCGTTTAAAAGCCCAGCAAGGAAACTGGCTTGGACAACTCCCCTCTTCCGTTGTTTGGTCAACCGATCATACCAAACCTGATATCATTGATACATTTGACCCAGAAATATTAGAGCGCCTAGCACATATAAAAAAGGCTGAAATGCTTTGCGGGATGATCATTCATTCACAACAAGCGATCGAAAAGGGCTTGGATATTCTCAAAGATATAGAGACAACCTTTACTAAGATTGCTCCCCTATACAACATTGTATTAAAAAATGACTAAAAGGTCTTTTCAACCCACACATGCCTTACAAAAAATCACCATCATTCTATATCCTATACACAAAAATAGCACAACCCATAATTTGGTTTGTGCTATTTTTACATTATATTTTTAAATTAAAGCTCTATTACCTTGCAACATGGATCGGAAGACCAAGTGCAACTTCAGCTGTTTCCATAGCAATTTCACCTAAGGTAGGATGCGCATGGATGGTTAAAGCCACATCTTCAGCTGTCATGCCAGCTTCAATAGCTAAGCCCATTTCAGCAATCATGTCCGATGCACCTGAACCAGCAATTTGTGCTCCAAGAATTAAACCGTCTTCTTTACGCGTAATGAGCTTCATAAAACCTTCTGTGTCATTTAAGGATAACGCACGACCACTTGCAGCAAATGGAAATTGTGCTGTTTTCACATCATGACCTTGTTCTTTTGCTTCATCCTCGGTAAGACCGACGGAAGCAAGCTCTGGATCTGAGAAAACCACGGCAGGAATACATTGATAATCCACT
>Ga0154003_1000088_pt1 | contig 28333 bp, 27 predicted proteins | sample TSFL087MetaG_FD_104679 | JGI IMG/M metagenome (GOLD analysis project Ga0154003, IMG submission 104679) | Attine ant fungus gardens microbial communities from Florida, USA - TSFL087 MetaG | ecosystem: Host-associated > Fungi > Mycelium > Unclassified | place: USA: Florida, Lake Talquin State...
GGTTCATACAGAAGTGCGTGAGATAGTCACAATGGATCTTGCCAGGCGATTGAATGAAACCATCGAGGATTATGGTGGAGGTCCTATTGTGATTGGAAAGGATCAGCGATTTGTAGATTTTAAATTAATGGAGACCTTACAAGTCTTTGAAGTTCACCAATGGGATCTGCAATTGGGACAAGAAAATATTGAAAAGGCAGCAGAAGCCAATATTGGTATTTCCTTTAGTGATATATCGTTGGCTGAATCGGGAACAACAGTGTTTTTACATAATAAAGAAAAGGCGCGTGCAATCAGCTTATTGCCCCGTTGTTCGATTGTTGTTATTCCAAAAAGTACGCTTGTCCCGCGAATCACTCAAGCAGTGCAAGAGATTGATCAACGTGTTAAGGCGGGTGAGGAGATTGAAGCTTATATCAATATGATCTCGGGACCGAGTAATAGTGCCGATATTGAAATGAATTTAGTGATCGGGGTGCATGGTCCAGTCAAGGTTGTTTATTTGCTTGTCAATGATAGATGATGATAAAACAGTTGAACTCATCTGGTCAACATGCTACAGTTTATGTGTTATATCATTTTAATAGAATGTGAGCACTAGGGGAGCTGGTAAGGTCAGCTGAGATTAAGACCGATAAGTCTTTGACCCTTGGGACCTGATCTGGTTTGGACCAGCGTAGGGAAGTCGCGACTGATAACAATGTTGTTAATGATTATTACAGTCATACAGACGCAAGCCTATTTCTGGTTTGCGTTTTTTATTTTGACGATCTGATTACGAAGCGTTTATAAGCTATGGAATGTTGTTGCTTTGTATTTTGATACATCATTTTTTCTCGCTATGTTTCTTGGAAACATGCTTGCCTAGCTCATTATAAAAAATCCTACAATATTATCGATCATTTATTGAAATGATTGGGAAAGGATGGGATGAATATATGAAGACTGCATTAACGATTGCTGGCTCGGATTCTTCTGGGGGGGCGGGAATTCAAGCCGATTTAAAAACCTTTTCAGCTTTAGGTGTTTATGGGATGAGTGTGCTTACTGCTGTGACTGCTCAAAATACACAAGAGGTACGTGATGTGGAAGAGTTGTCTCCTAAAATCATTTCAGGTCAAATCGACGCTATTTTTCAGGATGTTGACGTCGATAGTGTGAAAATAGGCATGTTGTTCAATGAACAGGTCATTCGTGTGGTTGTTGAACGTTTAAACGTGTATCGGCCTTATCCGATCATTCTAGATCCCGTGATGGTATCTAAAAGTGGCTATGATTTGTTGCAGCCAGCAGCGAAGAATGCCCTTATTACGGAGCTTTTGCCAATGTCAGCCCTTATTACTCCGAACTTAAGAGAGACCGAGGCGCTCTTGGGGTATTCTGTGACGACGTTGGACGAAATGGAATCAGCAGCAAAAGCACTTGTTCATCTAGGTGCAAAAGCGGTACTTATTAAAGGTGGTCATCTTGAGGGAGAGGCAGTGGATGTTTTATTTGACGGCACAGAGTTGCAGCACTTTTCTCGAGAGCGTATAGGGACGAAAAATACGCATGGTACAGGTTGTACATTGTCTTCAGCTATCGCAGCTTTCATGGCAAGGGGCGATGCTTTAGCTGGTGCTGTGGAAAAGGCCAAACACTATATACATGGAGCTATATCAGAAGGTTTATCAGTAGGGCAGGGGCACGGACCCACACATCATTTCCATGAGTGGTATACACAAGAAGGAATCAGAAAATAATAGAAGAAGGTGCAACTATGAACACTTCTGAGCGTATAGATTATTCAGTTTATCTTATTACACAGCCCTATAGCCCTGAGCAGGAGGACATGTATTTTGCTAACCTAGATGCTGCTTTAAGGGGCGGGGTTACGCTTGTGCAATTACGTGAAAAGACGTTGTCTACAGGGGAGCTCTTACGATTGGCATTAAAAGTGAAACAATTGACAGTAGCATATCATGTGCCCCTTATTATCAATGATCGACTGGATATTGCCTTAGCAGTGGAGGCTGACGGTCTCCATGTTGGTCAAGAGGACTTACCAGTTAATCTGGCAAGACATTTTTTAGGGGAGGATAAAATCATTGGTGCTTCGGCAAAAACTGTTGAACAAGCTCAAAAAGCAGCAAGTGAAGGAGCAGACTATTTAGGGGTAGGATCGATCTTCCCAACCAAATCAAAAAAAGATGCAGAGCTTACTTCAATCGAAACATTGCGTTTGATTCAGCAAATGGTTTCTCTTCCTGTGGTCGCAATTGGTGGGATTTCTTTAAGCAACCTCAATGTTTTAGAAAATGAAGAGTTGGCAGGTGTAGCTGTCATATCAGCCATCCTCGCTGCTGATGATTCAGAGCAGGCCGCACATTGTTTCAAGGAAGCGATGAATAGAAAATAAAGGCATGAGAAATCCTTAGGACGGATTGTATAGAGAATCAATGATGAGTTTGTGATCTTAAACATATGGAGGGGTTAAGCTAAGCAGTTACGTGGATTATAGAGAGAAATTATGTTTAGATGAGGGTGAAATTCGATAATAATGAGAGCATGTACTATTAAAGAGAAGGTTCATTATCAAGGATTTTGGAAGTTATCTGTTATGAAATATAGGCAATAAATTGTGAAGGGGTGGAGATCAGTTACAGGGATTGGGTCAGATGACCGATGAGAAGGGCTGATTGGTGATATAGGAATGGGAGAGATGTGTGATATTTTTCTGCATTATCTCCTGTGTTGTGGTATAGCTTTTCCAACTTTTTGACGTCATTGAGAACATTGGAATAAAATTGTTGACGTATGACCAGCTGGTTATGTATACTTTTATTTAATGACCAGCGAGTCTAGAAAGTGAGGATGGAATATGACAGTGACGGCTGTACAAACACAGACAGAACAAAATTTTAAACGGGCACCCATTGTCGCAATTATGTTGATTGGAGCGTTTGTTGGCTTATTGAATGAAACACTTTTGACGACAGCACTTCCACATATCATGAATGATTTCAATGTATCAGAAAACTCGGTGCAGTGGTTAACAACTGTTTATTTATTGACCAATGGCATTATGTTGCCCATCAGCGCCTTTTTAATTGTAAAATTCTCAACACGAAACCTCTTCATGACATCTATGATTTTATTTATCATTGGGACCGTAATTGCTGCACTTTCCCAATCCTTTGGGGTATTGCTTGTAGCTAGAATTGTGCAAGCAGCAGGATCTGGCGTTATGATGCCACTGATGATGAATGTTTTTCTCAGGATTTTTCCGGAAGACAAAAGAGGAGCGGCAATGGGGTTATCCGGCATTGTCATTTCCTTTGCTCCAGCCATCGGACCATCATTGTCCGGATGGTTGGTTGAGAATTATGATTGGCGTTCCCTTTTCTATATCGTTTTGCCTATTGCAGTTCTCGTCGTGATTTTTGCCTTTGTTTATATGAAAAATGTTATTCCGTTGACGCGACCTAAAATCGATATGTTATCGATTTTAACGTCTTCGGTAGGTTTTGGTGGATTGTTATATGGTTTTAGCAACGCAGGAAGTAAGGGCTGGGGAAGTCCATATGTTTACCTTAGCTTGATCGTTGGCGGGTTAGTACTCATCTTCTTTATTTGGCGGCAATTGTCTATGAAGAGTCCATTATTGGAATTCAGGGTGTTTAAAATCGGTACATTTGCTTTAACTATTTGTCTTTCCATGGTTGTGCTGACATCCTTGATTGGAGCGGAAACCATGTTGCCTCTTTATATGCAAAATATGCGCCATTTTAGTGCATTTGATTCGGGACTTATGATGTTGCCGGGAGCTATTATCCTAGGAATCATGTCTCCAATCATTGGGATGGTATTTGATAAGATTGGAGCGAAATGGTTAGCGGTGGCTGGATTGGCAATCACGGCTCTTGGGACATTACCGTTTGTATTCTTGGATCAATCGACGTCCTTTGCTTTTCTATCTATCATGTATGCGGTTCGGATGTTTGGATTAGCGATGGCCATGATGCCAATTTTTGCAGATGGTTTGAATCAGTTGCCACAAAGCATGCATCCACATGGAACTGCCATGTTGAATACTCTTCAGCAAGTTAGCAGTTCAATTGGCACAGCGGTACTATTTACTGTTATGAGCAATGTGACAAAGCATCAGCTTACTAGCGGTCATACATCTAACATGATTCAAGCAAACATCCATGGCGTGAATGTTTCCTTCATTGTTGTGGTGTGTCTGGCGGCGGTGTCAATAGTGATGGCTTTCTTCCTTAGAAGTCGAAATTTCAAGAAACAGGAGAATGATGCTAAGGAATCACAGGCTGTGCCTGCAACTGAAAATTAATAAAAATATAACACCTTTCATTTTTGAAGGGTGTTATTTTATTATTGAAAAAGGGCATAGGTAATAAAAAGTATAATAGAAGGAATGACAAGCATTGTGATCAGAATGATGACTGAAAACAGAGAAATTGAATCGCCTGTCAATATTGGAAACGTGGTTGCAGATCTCAGTGATGATCAGTGGATTTGGGTGGATTTTTCGCTACCGAAAGAAGAGGAGATACAGTTATTAAGCGATGTGTTTCATTTTCATCCTCTGGCCATTGAGGACTGTTTGCATTTTTTACAACGACCCAAATTGGATTATTATGATGGCTATAATTTTTATGTTTTACATGCCTTAAATCAAGAAACATCAGAGGTGGAAGAAGTGGATCTCTTTGTTTCTGGACGCTTTCTAGTCTCATTCCATCAAGATCCCATAGTCGAAATTGATGAGGTCTGGAATCGTATTCTCGTCTCTAAAAAAATCGATTCCCCGGCACAGCTGTTTTATCATATTTTGGATAAAATTGTTGATATGTATTTTCCTGTCGCCTATAACATTGAAGATGCATTGGGTGATCTAGAGGATGAGTTGGAAGGGCGTATTAAGAGGGATTTAATTGATCAAATCTTTGATACACGTAAGGATTTAGTTAAATTAAGGCGTTCTTTTCAGTCTACTCGTGAGCTTGTGTATAGAATGTTGAATTCTGAACGACTTCAGGAAGTGGCGGAGCATAAGATTTATTTTAATGATATATATGATCATTTGCTTCGACTGGCAGAAATTGTTGATTCAAGTCTCGAATTAACAGCGGATATGCGTGATAGCTATTTTTCTTTGAACTCTAACCGTATGAATTCCATCATGATGACTTTGACTGTCATTTCCGCTATTTTTATCCCATTGACTTTTATTGTTGGTGTGTATGGTATGAACTTCGATAATATGCCAGAGCTTCACTGGCACTACGGTTATTATGGTGTGATGGTGATTATGCTGGTGATCGGCGTGTGTATGATGATATGGTTTGCTAGAAAAGGTTGGTTTAAATCTTAAAGCATGGAAAATGACATGATATACAATACGTGTTTTATAGAATGGATTAAAGGAAACTAGGATAAAATCCAGTTAGTGAAAGAGCAGTGCTTGCCAATATATTTGGTGGGTACTGCTCTTTTTTTAAAATGAAAGATAGCGACGTTGAGAGGTTGGATGATGCTTCGGACGTTCGTTTTTCTTGGATACAGGATATTCTAGCCTCTTTAAAGGCTTGTATAGCTATTCATTGCGTGTAAATGTGTAGGCTTGAGGTCAACGATGGTCTCAGATTGTATTCACGAATCTATGAGTTGTCTATGAAGGGCTTCTGTCGCATGTGTTCTTCTAAAGGAAGAAGGAGTAATCGCTTTCTTTTGTCTGAAAACACGTGAAAACGTGTTAAAAGATTGATAGCCTACCTCTGCGGCAATGTCGGTTACGGACATATCCGTTGATAGTAAAAGGCTACAGGCGTGGCGAATGCGAATCTCGTGCAAAAAATTGATGAAATTTAAACCAACCTGCTGTTTAAATTGCTCGCTTAAATAAGACATGCTGACCTTGAACTGATCTGATAACCGAGAGAGTGTGATTTCTTCATCAAAATGGGAGTGTATATAATGAACAATTGGCCAGATCATACCGTTAGCTTGCTTGATGGGAATTTCTGCAAGGGTGTTTTGTTCCTGACGTAAGCGATCAAAATAGATGAGAAGTTCAATGATTCGTACTTTAATTAAAATATTTTTCCAATTTTTTTCCGATTGGTATTCTTGATAAATGCTATCCAAAATTCTTTTAAATGACAGGAATACATCTTGTTCCAACTGAATGAAGGAAGGGCGGTTTTCAGCGTCCATGCCATTGTATAAGAGATGTGTGAGACCAAGATCCTTTTGACTGGGATCAATGATCAGCTCTAAGTCGAAATTACAATTATATAAGGTGAGTGGCTGTCCTTTATAGGCACGGATATCATGAATTTGATAGGGAGAAACAAATGTAAAGGTGCCAGGATGTAATGAATGTGTTTTGCCATTAATTGTTTCAGTGCCATTACCCTCTAATACTAATGAAAATTCTAGAAAATCATGGCGATGAAATGGAAAATAATGGTCGACATGATTGATGGACAAATGAAAAGGAAAAGTGCTATGTACGTTTGGATAATCGGATAGATACCTTGGTATTAAAGTCATCGACATTGACTCTCCTTTATCTGAAAAAATGAGAGATTATTCCTAATTTATGGAACGTATTTTTAATAAGCTTAGTTTAACATAAATTTATGTAAGGGGTTAATTATAAGAAAAGAGGGGTAAAATGACATTTGCTTTTATGACAGCGAATTACGTGGCAAAGGAATTAAATTATACCAATAGTCTTGAGTGGAAAAAGTGTCAGGAGGCAACCGTGGCTGCCTTTCATGGATCGAATTTTGAATCAAAGTTTGAAGAGTTAATTGACACGGTTAAAACATTGAATTTTGACGCCATTGAGCTATGGGTTGCTCATCTAGATCCGTCACAGGCAACTCCTAAAATGATTGAGACCGCTAAAAGAATATTGAGTGCCTATGAGATAGACGTGATCTCTTATACAGCTGGATTTGGTTCTCCTGGGGCAACGAGGGAGGAAGCTAAAAGAGTATTTGAAACAGCTAAAGAAATTGGGGCACCGGTATTAGCTCAACATCTTCACCGTGATAATGGAGAAATCGTTAAAGAATTTGCAGAGACTTATCACATTTACATGGGATTAGAAAATCACCCTGAAAAAACGCCTCAGGAAGTCATAGAAATCATTGCACCTTTTGCACCTTGGATAGGGTCAGCCATCGACACGGGTTGGTTTGCTACTCAAGGCTATGATCCCGTTCGTGCGGTCAGAGAACTGCAAGATCATCTTGTTCATGTTCACTTGAAGGATGTAAAGGCAGTAGGGGCACATGACACCTGTACATTAGGTGATGGCATTGTTGATATTAAAGGTGTGATGGCAGAGCTAAAAGCGATTGGTTATTCAGGTCCAATGACGGTCGAGCACGAGCCACATTTACACGATCCAACTGAAGATATCAAAGAAAGTTTACAGCGTGTGCAACAATGGTCAGCTGAATTGTAATCGTTTACTTTTGAAATAAATGGAAAATAGAGAAGTATGAAAGGAATGAGGGTAATGACACAAGGGAAAATACGGTTGGGTATCATTGGCGCAGGGGCAATTGCGAACGTTCACATGCAAACATTTGGTAAGCTACCTGAGGAAGCAGAATTCACTGCGGTGACGGATGTCTATGCTCCTTTGGCTGAAAAGATGGCGGCAATCTATGGTATACCTCGAGTCTATACGACACCTGAAGAAGTTTTCGCTGATGACGAGGTGGAGGCTGTCATTATCGCTGTTCCGAATAAATTTCATGCACCGCTTGCTGTGCAAGCGCTTAAAGCGGGGAAGCATGTTTTGGTTGAAAAACCAATGGGTATCAATGCTGAGGCTGCAAAAGAAATCGTTAGAATCCAACGTGAGACAGGGAAAGTGGTGATGGTAGGACATCAAATGCGTTGGGGTTGGCAATCTAGGGTGATTAAACAGCAAATTGATGCCGGGGAGTTAGGCAACATTTATAATGCCAAAACAGGCTGGTGGCGTCGTAAGGGAATTCCGGGCTGGGGAACGTGGTTTACACAAAAGGAAGTCGCAGGTGGGGGTCCGCTCATCGATATTGGTGTGCATATGCTTGACCTTGCCTTTTACTTGATGGGTGATCCTAAGCCGGTAGCTGTGTTTGGCTCGACGTACGCTGAATTCGGTCCTAAAAAACGAGGGATTGGCAACTGGGGAACACCTAACTGGAACGGTTCCTATGATGTTGAAGATTTAGCGACCGCTCTCATTAAAATGGAGGATGGTTCGACTCTTTCTCTGGAAGTGAGTTGGGCGGTTAATATGGATAGTGATAACGAGCCATTTATTCATCTTATGGGCTCGGAAGGTGGTGCTTCATTGGTCGGTGATGGGTATAAGTTCCTGACTGAAAAATTCGATCAGCCTGTTGATATTGAAGGTAAAAAGACGGATGATGCAGAAGATCGCGTGTTACTGAGTCAACATTTTTTAGAATGTATTCGTGAAGGTAAGGAGCCCATCACCTCGGCGATGAGTGGTTTAAAAACGAATCTCGTGCTTGATGCGATCTTTGAATCTTCAAGAACGGGACATGAAGTTCTGCTAGATTGGAATATTTAAAAGCGGGGATTGGTCAGGAAAACAGTTTTTATGTGCACTTAAGGGCTAAACGTTATTCTGTTAAAATATCTATACGTCTTTTTATGGGGTTTCTGACACATGTCCACGTTTTAATTGTCTATTTTTCTAAATGTCAGCCTTAATATATAGGGGAACAGCTGAGAAGTAAGCCGTGCAAAAATCAGTTAAATAGGCATCAGACCGCCCATGATAGGGTGGTCTTTTTTAGTTAGCGTTGTCAGACATAACTGTAGGACACCATCTGCTTTTTAATTTTTTAATATGATGGTGATCACTTATTCTCTAGGGTTTGACCGGTGAGCAACCAAGAGAAAAAGTCCCATCACTGTTTAGAGAGTGATAGGATTTTTTCTTTATCAAGCGGCTGATTAAAGTCGAGTAATAAAGCGCTCAAGTCGATCAAGCCCCTGTTCTAAGAGATCCTCAGAATAAGCATAGGATAGTCTAATATAGTTGTCTCCATAGGATGAAAAAGCATCACCAGGTACAACCGCTAGCTTCTCGGTGGCGAGCAGTGTTTCAGCGAATGTATTAGAGGGCATACCAAATTTTTCGATAGAAGGAAAGAGGTAAAAGGCACCGCCAGGTTTGGTTGTGAGTAGGCCCATCCCCTGAAGTCGTCTGTACACATGGTCAAGGCGTTTTTGGTAAGTCGTCCTCATGACCGTCGCATCATCGATACCATTTGTTAATGCTTCGAGTGCAGCATATTGAGTAATGGATGAGACGCAGGTGACATTATATTGATGCACTTTTAATAGCTGTTCTGCGATTTCTTCGGGAGCTAACAGAAAGCCCATCCGCCAACCTGTCATAGCATGTGACTTGGATAGACCATTGATGACGATGGTTTTTTCTCTCATGCCGTCAAAGGTTGCTATCGATGTATGTGGAATTCCGTAAGTGAGTTCACTATAAATTTCATCCGAAATAATGAAAATATTTTGATTTTTAAGGTAAGCAGCGATCTCTTCAAGCTCTGTTGATGTAAGAACCATGCCGGTTGGGTTTGATGGATAGGGCAGAATGAGGCATTTTGTTTTGGGTGTTATCATCTTTTTAATGCCGTCGATGGTTAATTTAAAGTCAGTGGTGGTGGTGTCAATATGTATGGGTTGAGCCTGACACATGTGAATCACCGGTTCGTAGCCTGGATAAACGGGTCCAGGAAGCAGTACTTCATCACCAGGTTCTAACAGGGTGCGCAAAGTGATGTCGATAGCTTCACTTGCTCCGGTTGTGGCAATGATTTCAGTTTCAGCATTGTAATAGAGTCGATATTTTTTTGCGACGAATTGTTGAATTGCATGGCGAAGCTCAGTTATGCCGGCGTTATGTGTATAGCTTGTATGATTTTGATCAATGGCGCGTTTTGCGGCTTCTTTAATATGTTGTGGAGTCGGAAAATCGGGCTGACCGATAGTTAGCGACATCGCTCCTGGATAATTGGCAACCTTATTAAAAAAACGGCGGATACCGCTTATCTGGATAGTCTTCACACGAGGATTTAATAATTCTTTCAATACGATCTTCCTTTTTGTGAAAATTTTACCGTTAAATGTGGTTTTCGTCAATCTATCTGTATGAATCGTTCAGGTGAGTGATGCTAACATGATTGAGAAGGACTTGCTATATGGATCATTGAAAGGAGCCACAAGAAGAGAAACGCTATATCTATCTTTTTATTTAAGTGAAGTTGTTGATTATAAAAGATGAAGACAATAGAAAGTAAGGCAGTTGAGTACAATTCTTCTATGATCAGCCCCTTTTCTAGATAAAAATATAACAATTAAGTGATAAAAAAGTGCAAAAATATTTTAAAAAATTTAATGAGTCAAAGTTAATGTTTTATTTTTAGTCTCCACATTTTTAAAGGGAAGGCTAAGGCATAACAGTTTTGAGATAGTAAAAAGAAGTGGCAATTAACAAAAAAAGATAATAAGGAACTTCGGTTAAATTCGTTATGTCCGTGCGCACAATGCCGAAACTAGTACATCCTATGCGTCATCAGAGGGATGTAGAGTATGTCTTCGTTAACGTAGCTGCTTCCACGGTGTGTTTTAACAATACTGAAATTGTTACAGGACCTACGCCACCAGGAACAGGAGTAATGGCACTAGCGTTCTCATAACAAGCCTCGTAATCGACATCGCCGATATTTCCCTTGTTATAGCCTGCGTCTAATACAACGGCCCCTTTTTTGATCCAATCTCCTTTGATAAGCTTGGGTTTGCCCACGGCAGCTACTACAATATCTGCTTGACGAACGATGTCTGCAAGATTTCTTGTGTGGGAATGACAAATTGTTACCGTAGCATCATGATTGAGAAGTAATGCAGCAACAGGTTTACCTAAAATTGGGCTCCTGCCAATAATAACAGCATGTTTCCCTGCTATTGGAAGTTCATAGAAATCCAAAATTTTCATGATAGCGGCTGGCGTGCAAGAAGGATATTTGCCAAAGCCTAAGGCAGTTTGCCCATATCCAATACTCGTTACGCCGTCGACATCTTTCGTGATATGTATAGCTTCAAATGCCTTCCGTTCGTCTATGTGTGTGGGAACGGGATGTTGAAGTAAGATACCGTGGACAGCTGTATCTTGATTAAGCTGTTCAATAACAGCGACGAGTTCTTTTGTGGTTGTCTCTGTCGGCAAGTGAATTCGGCGAGATTCCATACCAATCTGTTTGCAGGCGTTGCCTTTCATTTTTACGTACGTTTCTGAAGAAGGATCATCTCCAACTAAGATAGTGGCAAGACAGGGGATGATATCATGCATCTTTAAATCTTGAATCTGTATGGTTAGTTGTTCTCTGACGGCTTGTGAGATGCGTTTTCCATCTAAAATGATTGTCTTCATGCTTACTCCTCCCAACATAATCAAAAAGAGACAAGAAGATTATTGAACACAATCCTCTCATCTCTCGCCCAGACGATTCGACACTATAACCATGTAGCTTCCTTATGGTTGATTCCACAAATATCGTCAGTTGCTACACGGGACCTTATTTTCAGTAATCATATCATAGGCCTATAACAGTTTCAATGGCTTTTTTACACTATTTCATGTATCCATTTCAGATGGCATGGTTGGGGTGATAATTCTATTTACTAGCTGATGATACTCGAAATCATCGGTCATTTTATGTATAATAAAATTGGATATATTTTAGGATAGACATAAGATGCAAACTTAAAGTATTGAATGGTTATGATAGATCTATTGTTGAAAGTGAGTGGAGTTTAGTGGGACGCAAGTGGAATAATATTAAGGAAAAAAAAGCATCAAAGGATGCTAATACGAGTCGAATTTATGCTAAATTTGGTCGAGAAATTTATGTTGCTGCCAAACAGGGAGAGCCTGACCCAGAATCCAATCAAGCTTTAAAGGTTGTGCTGGAACGTGCCAAGACATATAGTGTACCGAAAAATATTATTGATAGGGCTATTGATAAAGCAAAAGGCAATGACGATGAAAATTATGTCGAATTGCGCTATGAAGGCTTTGGACCTAGTGGCTCTGCCGTCATTGTTGATACTTTAACTAATAATGTTAATCGGACAGCTTCGGATGTGCGAGCAGCATTTAGTAAGAACGGTGGCAACATGGGTGTCAACGGCTCTGTTTCGTATATGTTTGATGAAACAACTGTTATAGGAGTGGAAGGAAAAACAGCGGATGAAGTTCTAGAGATGTTGATGGAAGCTGATGTTGACGCACGCGATATTCTTGAAGAGAATGGTGCTGTCATTGTCTATGCTGAGCCAGATCAGTTTCATGTGGTACAACAAGCATTTAAAGAGGCTGGAGTAACGGATTTTACTGTAGCAGAAATCACGATGCTTGCCCAAAATGATGTGACCTTATCAGAAGATATTCAGTCGCAGTTTGAAAAATTAATCGATGCTCTTGAAGATTTGGAAGATGTCAAGCAAGTGCAGCATAATGTCGATTTAGGTGAATAAACTTTAAGCAATTGAGTCATAGGAGGACGCTGAATTCAGTGACTTCCTCCTTTTCATTTGATGAGTGGCAGTGGCATGATTCATAATTAATTAGAAAATAAACTTTAAGTTTTGTCGTGAAAGGAAAGTGTCAATACATGTCTGGAAGAGATGTAATGGTTTATTTTGATGGTTCTTGTGCATTGTGTCGAGCTGTTATAAAAAGACTCTCTCAGGATGATATTGATGAGAGCATTGATTTTGTGGCAATTCAAAGCATTCCTCAGGGTGATTTGCCAGCGAATGCTGAAGCTATGATGAAGCGGATTCATTGTCTGGTTGATGGAAAAATATCGACTGGTATATCGGCTCTTATTGCCATACTTTCTTTCATAAAAGGTCATAAATTTCTTTTGTTTTTGCTGATTTTAGGGAAAAAAATAGGTGTTGGTAACATTTTATATGATTTTGTAGCAAATCATCGTCATCTTATTCCAGTAAACAAATGCCGTGACGGTAGCTGTGAATTTGATCCTACGCAAGGGCAGTGATCATTCATACACTCTTCTTAATTCATAATACCCCGATCTATAAAATCTTCTCTCGTTTATCCATGACATCCAAAAATTCAAGCTTTGATAATTTCATCATCATTATTTTAAAAAAATGGGTTAGCATTTTGGTTTAAAAGTGATAGATTAGCGCCGAAATTTTACAACACTGAACACTGTTGGAGAAATAATGAATATATCAATTTGTCTTCTGTAAATAATATGTTTATACAACATGAGCATGATCCATCGTGATATTTTTAAGAGAGGAATGTTGCCATGAGAAAATGTATTGCTGTTCTGGCAATAATGACGTCGTTTTATATAGTGACCAATACGGTGGCCTCCGCAAAAATAAACAATATAAGGACAATGCATACGCACGGAATTCACATGATTAGGAAAAAAGTACATCAACATAATAGTGTTAAGTTAATCCCTAATATCGTTTATGCACGATTAGGGAATAGCCCTTTACATATGCATCTTCTTATCCCGAAGCATCAACGTAAGCCACGCCCTTTAATCTTATTTATTAAAGGTGGTGGGTGGGGGTATAAACATCCACAGTTAGCGTTTAGTTTTATTCCTCAATTAGTACGATTTGCTCAAAAAGGTTACGTAGTAGCAAGTGTTGAGCATCGGACGAGTCATGAGGCTAAATTTCCAGCTCAACTTTATGATGTGAAAGCAGCGATTCGTTATCTTAAGGCTCATGCAAAACAATTCAATATTGATACAAAGCAGGTGGGCGTTTGGGGAAGCTCGTCAGGGGGACATCTCGCTGCTTTAATAGGCACAACTGGGGATGTACCACAATTAGAAGGAAGAGAGGGTAACCTGTCTCAATCCAGCCGTGTTCAAGCTGTGGTTGATTGGTATGGACCAACAGACTTTTTACAAATGAATAAATTTCCCTCTTCAGTGGATTTTGATGCACCAAATTCTCCAGAATCGATGTTGATTGGTGGTCCGCTTCATGAAAATAAACAAAAGGTAAAAATGGCTAATCCCATGACCTATGTTACACCTAATGACCCGCCCTTTTTAATTATGCATGGTGACAAGGATATGAGGGTGCCCTATAATCAAAGTGTTTTATTGTATAGTGCGTTAAAAAAAGCAGCGGTCAAGGTGATGATGTATAAGATTAAAGGAGCTGGACATGGGGGCTTTACTCAAGAGAACATACTTGATACCGTGCTAAAGTTCTTTGACGATCAACTGAAAAGCTAAACGACTGGAATGCTTAAGCATTGCGTTTTGATAAAGCACATTTGTTGAGAGTAGCTCTCCTTTGTGGAGACTGTTGGTACCATTCAAGATAAAAAGACCAAATGCAGTATTGCTGGTGATACATCATGTCTGATTGTTAAAAAGGTGATGAATATCATTGTATTTTACAATCTTTTTTATGAAATTTATGATACGATACAGGTATAAAGAATGGTAGAAGTTAAAGATTTGGTGATTTGGATAGCTATGGAGTCATTTTATATTTTTATGATTATGGTTGAGATGGAGACATTCATAATCAAAGATTACGAAACCATGCAATAGGGTTATATGGAAATTTATATGGAAGGAAAAAGGTGAGAATATGAGTCAACAACAAATCGGTGTCATAGGCATGGCGGTTATGGGTAAGAATTTGGCTGCAAATATTGAGAGTAGAGGTTACTCGGTTTCCATTTATAACAGAACGTCTTCCAAGACGGATGAAGTTATTCAAGAACATCCAGGTCGAAATTTTGTACCCACTTATTCTATTGAAGAATTTGTAGGTTCTTTAGAGAAACCACGAAGAATTCTGTTGATGGTAAAAGCAGGTATACCGACGGATAAAACCATACAGTCACTACTCCCATATTTAGAGAAGGGAGATATTCTTATCGATGGAGGAAATACATTTTTCCAAGATACCATGCGTCGCAACGAAGAGCTTGCTTCTTCAGGCATTAACTTTATTGGGACAGGCGTGTCAGGTGGGGAAGAGGGTGCATTAAAGGGTCCTGCTATTATGCCAGGCGGACAAAAGGAAGCTTATGAATTGGTTGCGCCAATCCTTGAAAAAATTGCTGCCAAAGCTCCACAGGATGATGAACCCTGTGTGGCTTACATTGGTCCAAATGGGGCAGGTCATTTTGTTAAGATGGTACACAATGGGATCGAATATGGGGATATGCAACTGATTGCTGAATCTTACCACTTGCTTCGTGAAGTCGTTGGTCTTTCTGTTGAAGAAACTGCGGAGGTATTTGCCGAGTGGAATAAAAGTGAGCTAGACAGCTTTCTTATTGAAATTACTGCTGACGTTTTAACTAAAAAGGATCCTGAGACGGGCAAGCCGATGGTGGATATTATTTTAGATAGGGCGGGAAATAAAGGAACGGGAAAATGGACATCACAAAATGCTTTGGATTTGGGTGTTTCTTTACCATTGATTACTGAATCCGTCTTTGCTCGGTTCATTTCTGCCTTTAAGGATGAGCGTGTTGAAGCAAGTAAAGTACTCGCAAAGCCAGTTAGCCCTAGTTATGGTGGAGATAAACGAGAGTTGATCGAAAGCATTAGACAAGCTCTCTACTTTAGTAAGATCATGAGCTATGCACAAGGGTTTGCACAGATGCGCATGGCGAGTGAAAACTATGATTGGAATCTTCAATATGGTCAGATTGCCAAGCTTTTCCGTGCTGGTTGCATCATACGTGCACAATTTTTACAAAAAATCACAGATGCATATGATAAGAATCCAAAGTTAAAGAACTTAGTGTTAGATGAGTATTTCATGGATATCACTGGAAAATATCAAGAGGCTGTTCGAGATGTGATAAGCATTGCTGTTAAGTCTGGTGTACCTGTGCCAACCTTCTCATCTGCGATTGCTTATTATGATTCTTATCGCAGTGAAATACTGCCGGCTAATCTTGTTCAGGCACAAAGAGATTACTTTGGTGCCCATACTTATGAGAGAGTTGACAAAGAAGGTACCTTTCACTTTGATTGGTATGGCAAGGGTGGAGAAACGACATTGTAAGTTATTGTCTCATTTTTATATCAAAAAGTTTGAGGTAAGGCTAACTTGAAAGCATAAGAAAAAATTCCGATTATCTTTTTTTGATAATCGGAATTTTTTTAACGTAGGTAGAATAGGTATTGAAACTATTATGCTTCTATGATATGATTGACGCAAATAAGGTATCATGTAGCAACTGACGACATTTGTGGAATCAACTACAAGGAAGCTACATGGTTATAGCGTCGGGTCGTCTGGGCAAGAGATAAGAAGATATCTAATATCTTCTTATCTCTTTTTTAATACGTTGAAAGGAGCAGGTAGTATGGAGATGTTTTTTCTTTGAGGACGCATGTCACAATGAAAGAACATCTGTAAATAAAGAAAAAAATAGATACATTGGGGAGTGACGGGATGGCTTTTCATAATCCACAGGAAATTGCAGAATTAACAATAGAAAACGGTGCAAAGAAAGTGAATATGACCTTTATGAATATGGTCTTATTAGGATTTTTAGGAGGGGCCTTCATTTCTGTTGGTTTTTTATTAGATATTAGGATAACGGCAGGTATGCCACCTGCTATGTGGGGGTCCTTTGTTTCATTTTTGGGTGCTGCTGTGTTTCCAATAGGGCTTGTCTTGGTGCTTTTAGCAGGAGGAGAACTTGTAACTGGAAATATGATGGTGTTGGCGATGGCGCTATTTTCAAGAAAAATAGGTATCAATCAATTAATTAGCAACTGGGTTATTGTTACCCTCGCTAATTTTATTGGTGCCATTTGTGTTGCTTATTTTTTTGGACATGTTGTCGGTTTAACCGAGGGAACACCATTCCTTGATAAAACGATTTCTATTGCTTCTGGGAAACTGGATGAAACATTTTTGCAGGCCTTTATATCGGCGATTGGTTGTAACTGGCTTGTTTGTTTGGCGGTGTGGATGGGTTATGGTGCGAAGGATATGATTGGCAAAATCATCGCTATTTGGTTTCCAGTTATGGCTTTTGTCGCCATTGGATTTCAGCACGTTGTTGCTAATATGTTTGTCATACCCGCTGCCATCTTTGCAGGAAAATTTACTTGGGTAGATTATTTAAGTAATTTTGTTCCAGTATTTTTAGGGAATATTGTTGGTGGTGCCATTTTTGTTGCAGGTATTTATTGGTTGACTTATTTAAAAAAAAGCTCAAAAATAACATAACTTGTTTTAAAATGAAGCTATTTGTTTGACTGAAATGTTATAATAAAACTAATCATTTGAAATATTCATTATATTGAAATATAATATAGGAGAATTATATTATTTATCGCTTTGATAGGGAGAATATGAGCTATTGTTTGACCAAACATGTTAAAAAGTTGAAAGAAAAAAGGCATCTTTAAAAATTTTTAAAGATGCCTTTTTATCAACTTATTTGATACCCATGCGCATGCGATAACTGAATAAAATATCTTTCTGTTGCCCGTTGAAGGCTTGGACTACTTGATTTTGAAACGTTGCAAAGTGGTGTTGTAGCTCATCTGCCCCTAATTTAATGGCGGTTTGTATATCTCCCTGGCTGAGAGCAATATTGGCGTAGCGTGTTGCATCACAAGTCTCCCAATGATGAAAGACAATTTCTTTGGAAAAACGAAAGTGACCGGACTCGATTATATTTGTTAAATGTGCATCCTTATTCCACTTAAAGACCTGTTTCTCTGCTTTTGCAAGCTGTTTAACATATGTGCTAGATATTTCCATCAATTGGGTATAGGCTTCTTCAATTTGCCAATTGAAGGCAGGTGGCCAATCACAATCGTAGGCAGCGAAAATACCATTAGGGCGGAGGACTCTAGCAAATTCGTTTAAAGTCGCCTGTGGCTCCATCCAATGGAAGGATTGAGAGCAGGTGATAATATCTGCTGATTCAGAAGAAACATCTAACTGATGGGAAAGGCTTTTGATAAAGCGTAATTTTTCTGGTTCCCCATGCTCTTTCCAACGAGAGAGAGCGACTTGGCGCATGTCGTCATTTGGTTCAACACCGATAATGTGTTCGGCCTCATCCAGCCAAATAAAAGTAGAAAGTCCTGTCCCACAGCCTACATCCATAACGGTTTGTGGCGAATTTGTAAGATAGGTTGTTAAAATTTTTATCACTTCTTTTGGTGCGCCGGGGCGATTTTGATCATAGAGATCACCAAATCCATAAAATCGCTCGATATTATTGTTTTGTACATGCTTATTCATAAAATGTCCCCTTCGATGCATACGGATGTGTTAGTTTCAGCGTTGGCACATGAATGTGCCAAATTTAGCCGAAGTTCCTGATTTAAAATGCCACACAGATCACCATCATTATACCATGATCTCCGATGTGGTGATGGGAAGGATCGTCAAGTGGATAGTGTGTAGAAGAAAATCCTACAATGGGGAGAGCATATTATTTCATATATAGGAGGAAGCGAATGAAAAAGGTGAGATGGGGTATTATTGGAAGTGCTAGCATTGCTAAACGTTCAGTTATCCCGGGTATTCAACAATCAGAGACGGGGGAAGTTGTCGCCATTGCCAGTCGCACTTTAGAAAAAGCTCAAGATATTGCAAAGGAGTTATCTATATCTCAAGCTTATGGAAGTTATCAAGCATTGCTTAATGATCCTAATATTGACAGTGTTTATATACCATTACCCAATCATTTACACAAGGAATGGGCGATCTATGCTGCTGAGGCTGGTAAGCATGTCCTGTGTGAAAAGCCTATTGCCCTTAATGCTAGAGAAGCTCGTGAAATAGTTGGTGCTTGTGAAAAAGCCAATGTGGTTTTTGCAGAGGGGTTTATGTATCGCCATCATCCACGATATGCGCTGATTCGTGAAATCATTCGTTCCGGGGAAATAGGAGAACTTCGTGGTATCCACGCAACGTTTACCTATAACCAGGCGGAAGCTCAAGAGAATGTACGCTATAAAAAGACTTGGGGCGGAGGATCTTTGTACGATGTGGGTGTTTATCCTATCAGTGCTGCTCGTATGATCTTAGAAGAAGAACCGTTGGCCGCAACAGTTCATGCATTTTTCTCAGAGGTCCATGATGATGTAGATATGATGGCATCAGGACTTCTTGAATTTAATAGAGGTGTAGCCATGACTTTTGATTGTGGTATGTGGGCAGCAGGTAGAAATACACTTGAAGTTACTGGAACGGAAGGGAGAATTGAAGTACCATCTGCATTTGTCGTTCAACAAAATCAAAAGGATAACTTTTTTGTTGTGACAGCAGATGACCACAGAGAAGTAGATGTTCCGAAGGTCAACCACTATGTGATGCAGGCGGATGCGATAGGAAGAAGCATTCTTTATGGTGAACCTTCCGCATATCCGGCACGTGACGCTGTTTTAGATATGAAGGTGTTGGATGCTTGTTTGCTTTCATCTAGAGAACATCGTCGTGTTGAAATAGTGTAATAGGGAAGAAGGGACAAGGTAGCGGGCGGTTTATCTGTGCGGTCGCTCATTCGTTAAAAAATATTGTTTGAGGCGGGGTTAGTGCCATTTTTTAGTTCAAAATTCATTAAAAAACATGTTGTCGTAGTAATTTTTATTAAGGAATCTTCGAAAGGATGAAGTAGAATGGAACAGTTATTTCAAAGGTTGGATGATTTGTACCATGAGATGGTAGATATTCGTCGGCATCTACATCAAAATCCTGAGCTGTCCTTTAAAGAGGTGAAAACACCAAAATTTATTGCTGAATATCATCGGAAATTGAATCATGATGTACGTATGGGCGTAGGTGGACGTGGCGTAGTTGCCAAGCTTTATGGAGCTAAGCCTGGACCCACCATTGCCCTGCGTGCGGACTTTGATGCGTTGCCTATTCAGGAACAGAATGATGTGCCTTATAAATCAAAAATTGAAGGAGTTATGCATGCCTGCGGACATGATGGGCACACGGCGGAACTACTCGTTTTAGCCAAGGTATTGAATAGTTTAAAGGATGAATTGGCAGGGACCATTGTTTTTATTCATCAGCATGCAGAAGAGATGCAACCTGGGGGCGCCATAGCTATGATTGAAGATGGCTGTTTAGAGGGTGTGGATGTGATTTTTGGGGCACATCTTTTAGCGCCACTTTCTTATGGGACTATTGGTTATCATTCAGGCCCATTTATGTCAGCAACAGATCGTTTTAGCATAACTCTTCAAGGTAAAGGGGGGCATGGTGGGCTCCCCCATCATACAAAGGACACTGTGGTCAGCGCTTCGCAGCTTGTCTTGAATCTTCAACAGATTGTTAGTCGACGTGTTGCTCCACTGGAAGCAGCTGTTTTATCCATCGGTAATTTTGTTGCACACAATGCATTTAATGTGATTGCAGATACTGCTCAGATTGATGGTACAGTTAGAACCTTTAGTGAAGATGTCCAATTGTTGATTAAAAGTGAAATGGAACGAATAATTAAAGGTACGTGTATGGCTGCTGATATTGATGCTGACTTTAAGTATTTCCATGGGTATCCTACGGTGGTCAATCATGAAACGGAGACGTGTTTTCTTAGTGATATTGCTAAAGATGTTATAGGCGTACGTCATGTTTTGGAAATACCTCCAGAAATGCGTGGTGAAGACTTTGCCTATTATTTGCAGTGTGTCAAAGGGACCTTTTTTTATGTAGGAGCGGGGAATGGTGATGAAGCAACTAGTTATCCGCATCACCATCCAAAATTTAATATCGAAGAAAAAGCGATGTTGATTGCAGCAAAAACATTTGGGAAGGCTGTTTTTGCCTATAGCGAACGTTACAACCAAAGTACTCGTTTGGTGTGATTTTCGGAAATAGTCAGGCGGTTTATCTGTGCGGTTGCTCATTCGTTATGAGTATTGTTTTATCCCACGACGATAAAAAAAGAGTCGTGTTTCGTTGGCTTGACTTGTATGTGAGCAATAAGCATACTAAAATGAATGTATCCTGATTAAATGGGGGTGTTAAGTATGTCAAATGATATATTTGATAAGAAAAATAAAGAACAATTTACGATATTAAGCGGTGATTCTACTGGTGGGGATGGAAGTTTTGGTGTTGGCACCATCAGCTTGGATAACGTTACACCGGTTATTGTTGACCCACAAAGAGAAGATGTATTTATTGATATGCAGGCGATGCATGGTCGTAGTAGAGTGGAAAAGAGGGTGCGTTTTAAGCCAAGTAAAGAAGGCTTGGAGGATGCCGACTTATATTGGATTGTTTGGGTGGTTGTTGATCGTGATCAAAATGGTTCTAAAATTAGTGGAATAGCTGCTTGTGAGATTTTAGTATCCACAGAAGAGAGTCGGATTAGACCGGGTTTTAAGTCAATGCCAGAGCATGTTAATCATCTCGATAAAGCATTAAAAGGTAACATTATTATAGAACAGATGGATGAGAACTCAAAGAAATTGTTGAAGACATTTTTGGAAACCAACTATAGTGATTTGTGGAATAATTCAAGCGATGCGATCGTACAAGCGTTGCAATAATGGTAAGAAGTCAGACACAATGCGTTGCTTGTGACTGGCTTTTTTGGATTAAAAAAATTATTTTGATGCTACGTAATCTATATTTTCAGAAGAAGAGCCGTCAGAATAAGGGTGTTTTGTTTGGCATACAGTAGGGCAAGCCTTGTAGTTTGAAACATGTAAAAGAAAAAATAAGGAGTGAGGCTTATGTTAATTGAGAATAAAGTAGCGGTGATTACTGGAGGTGCTTCAGGAGTTGGTGAAGCAACGGCTAAAAAATTTGCTGAAGAGGGTGCCAAGGTTGTCATTGCAGATATTTCCGAACAAGCTAAAGCAGTGGTTGAGTCAATAAAAAATAATGGTGGAGATGCCCTGTTTGTAAGCTGTGATGTGACGAATGAAGAGAGCGCTCAACATTTAATGGAGACAACCACGCAAACGTATGGCAGAGTAGATATTTTTGATCGCCAATGCAGGGGTTTCTGAGAAGAAAGGACCATTGCATCAGTTAGAAATGAAAGATTGGCAGAAAGTGATTGCGATCGATTTGAATGGTGTGGTCATAACAAATAAATATGCCCTCCAACAGATGGTTAAACAGGGCTCTGGTGCTATTGTCAACATGGGATCGATTTTAGCACAGTTGGACAGGAAAACAGCACCGCTTACTCTGCAGCCAAAGCGGCCGTCGTTAATCTGACACGTTCAGAGGCGTTAACGTATGCCACGCAAGGCATACGTATCAATAGCGTGTCCCCAGGTTATGTTGACACACCGTTGATTAGTCAATTACCAGAAGAGACAGCACAAGCAATGATTGCCCGGCACCCTATTGGTCGGTTGGCTCAACCTGAAGAAATTGCTGAGGCTATTTTATTTTTGGCAAGTGATCGCGCTTCTTATATTACGGGAACTGTTTTGCATGTGGATGGTGGATATACCGCCATTTAGTCGTACGTATTGATGAACGTCAAGTGATTGAGATGTAAACATATATTTTAGCTGATTTTAGAGGATGTCTATTTTTAGTAATAATAAAGCATCCTATCACTTAAAAAGTTAATACTTTGTTAATGTTTTTGTTAGAAATTGATAAGCTTTTATTGTTAACCTCTTTTTATGAAGAGATAGACATCATTAAGATGTTAATCAAGTATTTAGAGGAGGAAAACGATGTTACAGTCATTGTCTGTTCGAAAACTAGTAAGCTTCTTACCACTCCTTGTTATAGCTCTTGTGTTGGTATTGGCCGGTTGTGGAAGCTCAACCCAGAGTAAATCAGGAACTAGTAGCTCAGGAAATGATATGACCAGTCAGCAGGGATCAGCAAATGATCATCAGTCGAGTGATAGCCAATCAAGTGATGATCAAGGGGGTTCTGGCTCACTGACGCAACTTGCTACTTCTCAGCTACTGGATAAGGGAAAGACATATAACTATACGTTCAAGGATGAAGGAAATTACACGATTATTTGTTCTATTCATCCATCCATGGTCATGAATATTCAAGTTAAGGCAGATGCTGGTAGCAGTAAAAAAACTGTTGACATTCAAAATTTTGCCTTTAAACCGGCTAAGATGACTATTGCACCTGGTACAACAGTCACTTGGACGAACGATGATACTACACAGCACACTGTTGTCGTTCAAAAATAAGAACCTCTTTTAAAAAGTAGATATAGTTTTGAAATGATGTCATTGATATTATCAGATAAAAAAGAAGTGTTATTTGATTTCAAATGAGCTGAATTTTGTAAGACGGATGTTGCATAGGTTATTGCTTATTAAAATATAAGATGTGAATGCATTGAAAAGAGAGTGTATGATTTTAACTCTCTTTTTTTTATGTTAAGCTGATGTTTAGAAGAAGGTGCAGAAAGGAATTAAGAGAGAGATGACCAAAGTATTGCTAGCTGATGATGAGGTGAATATCGTCGATGTATCTAAAAGGTACTTAGAACGAGACGGCTTTCAGGTTATCACAGCTTTTGATGGAGAAGAGGCGATGAGTTTATGGAGAACTGGATCGCCAGATTTGCTTGTCCTTGACTTAATGATGCCTAAAAAAGATGGGTTTCAAGTTTTTCAGGAAATAAGGCATGAGGATGATGTGCCGATTATTATCTTAACCGCCCGAAGTGAGGAATTGGATCGTCTGGTTGGGCTTATGATGGGGGCTGACGATTATTTAACCAAGCCTTTTAGTCCAAGAGAATTGGTCCTACGCGTTAGGACCATTTTACGACGTGTGGACATGGGCAGAGGCAAAACCCTTACCTCCGCGAGTCAGCTTAATTACGGTAATTTGCAGATTGATTCAGAACAAAGGACAGTCCAAGTCGGTCAGCAATTTATTAATTTAACGGCAAAAGAATTTGATTTGTTATGGTTATTAGCTAGTCATCCTAAGCAAGTTTTTTCCCGAAATCAACTGCTTGAACAACTATGGGATTTGGATTTGAAATATGAAGGAGATACAACGACTGTCACTGTGCATATTAGACGTCTGAGAGAGAAAATAGAGGATATGCCTTCAAACCCTACATACATTCAAACTGTATGGGGAATTGGTTATAAATTTGCGGGGGGCTGAAAGCTTATGAGATTACGGACACAATTGTTTGCTGTCAATATTATTAGCTTTGCTTTTATTTTTATCATATTAATGTCTTGTTATTTGCGGATGGTCTTGTTTAATGGAAAAGCGATGTTAATTTTATTATTGGTCACTGCAGGTGCTGGAATCGTTTCACTTTTCACTCACTATTTTTTGACTCGACCGATTCAGCGAGCCATACAGCTTATTTCGTTACAATCGAAATCAATTGCTACTGGGAATTTTGAGGGAAGAGTTCCGATCATTGGTCCTATTGAATTTCAAGAGCTTGCACATAACCTCAATGATATGAATAGCAATCTTCAGGAAAGCTTTCAGAAATTACATCAATCCGAAGCCTCGAGAAAAGATCTTGTGGCGAATGTATCTCATGACTTACGGACGCCTTTGACGTCGATCCAATCGTTTGTCGAAGCCTTGCAGGATCACGTGATAGAAGATGAAGAGACTCTGCAAAAATATTTTAAAACGATTCAACTTGAAACACAGCGTATCAATCACCTCATCAATGATTTATTTCAATTGTCACAATTGGATTCAGGACTTGATCAGCATTACCCCGAGCCTTATCATTTGGATAATCTTATTATTGAGACATTGGAGCATTTAACTTTTCAAATTGAAAAACATAAGATTGACATCGTTGTGGACATGCCTGACCAAATCCCAGCTGTTTTTATAGATCCTCATAAAATGAAGCGAGTACTCATCAATTTAATTCAAAATGCTCTAAAATATTCTGTAAGTGGAAGCAAAGTCAAGATTCGCATAGAACGATTAGGGAAGGTGTTCGTCAAGGTGTCCATTATAGACGAAGGAGAAGGGATTCCTGAAGAAGATCGTTCTTTGGTCTTCAAACGCTTTTATAGGGTAGAAAAATCAAGAAATAGCAAGCATGGTGGATCGGGGTTGGGGTTATCCATAGCCAAGTCGATTGTTGAGAGGCATGGTGGAACGAGCGGAGTTGAAAGCGAGCTGGGAGAAGGCAGTTCATTTTGGTTCACACTCCCAACATATCAATCATGAGGAAGTCTCTCCATGTCATTTACTCAAAAAGAGCGTAAAAAGAAATAAAAGGGCATTTTTATAAATCAAAACGCGGAATTTGGGCAATTGTCACGTCTTGTTTTTCGGATACGTAAGATGATGTGAATGCTTGAATAGGAGTGATGATTTGTGACGATGTCATATAGTATGAATAATACGAATCCAAATGCCTCGTTTTTTTTGGATGTAAATAAAAATCGTTTGAATACGCGTAACTCAGAGAATTTCATTAATAGGCTAGGTAGAGATGTTTTAAGTACTCTAGGGAATACTTCATTGTTGGATATATACTTGACAAAGGGTCGTTTGGTGGAGCCGCATTATCATCAGAATGCAACGGAGCTCGTCTATTGTATTTTAGGCACCGCTACAGTATCGTTGATTAACCCGTTTGCGAATGAGGTTCACACGATTCCCATAGCTCCTGGACAAGTTGCTAATATTCCTCAAGGTTGGTGGCACTGGGAAATAGCCACTTCGGATCACACGCATTTACTTGCCATTTTTGATGCCCCCTACCCGGAGTATATTTTTGGTTCAGATATTTTAATAAAGACCCCCGTTGAGGTTTTAGCACAAGCGTATTGTTTGGATCCTAATCTATTGCGACAAGCGCTTGCCCCTTTAAAAAATCAAACCATTGTGATTGGACCTACTGATGAATGTGTCGTTCAATCTCAACAGAAGGTATATTCAGAGACGCAAGAGAGTGTCAATTATTATCCGGAAGCTACAGCTGCTTCACCAGCACAACAGTGGCTTGGGTACCGACCTCAATGAGAAAGCAATGCTTTAATATATAGAGGAGAACAAAGAGCATCTTTTGTAGATTTGTGCTATGTCAATAACACTCTTTAGGAGGGTGGGTGAAGGGGTGACTGGCTTAAAGGTTACCTCCCTTTGGAAACGTTGTGGAAGTATCTTATGGTTTCGTTAAGTGCTTGACATGCAAATAAAGAAATAAGTGAGAGTCAGTTTACTTTGACTCTCACTTTTAAATAGGTCATTTTACGCCATTAATTCACCGACAATTTCAAAGGATCGTAAGCGATCTTTGTGATCGAATATTTGTGAGTTAATAATAACTTCATCTGCTTCTGTTTGTTCTATAAAAGCGGTGAGCTTTTCTTTGACAGTGGTCTTTGTCCCAATGATTGTGGCAGGTGACAACAGAATTTGATCCACAGCCTGTTGCTCATCTATTGACCATGTATCTTCAATATTATCAATGGGGGGTTTTAAGGCCGACCGTCGACCGCTTCGTGCATTTAATAGTTGTTGATGTTGAGAAGTTGCTAGCCATTTAGCTTTCTCTTCGGTATCAGAAGCACAAACATTAGCGGCTACCATTACGTGTGGCTTGTCTAAAGTATCAGAAGGTTGAAATTGACTGCGATAGAGATGGAGAGCAGCCATCATATAGTCGGGTGCAAAATGACTGGCAAAAGAAAAAGGCAATCCTTTTTTTGCCGCAAGCTGGGCGCTGAATCCACTAGAGCCTAGGAGCCAGATTGGAATGGATAATCCTTCACCAGGCTGAGCATGAACACGTGCACTTCCTGTAAAATAGGCTTGAAGTTCCTCGACATGTTCTGGGAAATCATCGGGACCTCCATTGAGTTCTCGACGTAGGGCATGGGCGGTGGCTTGGTCACTTCCTGGTGCACGTCCGAGACCGAGGTCAATTCTGTTGGGGTGCATGGATTCTAATGTTCCGAATTGCTCAGCAATGACAAGAGGAGCATGATTTGGTAGCATGATACCGCCTGAACCGACGCGAATGGATTGCGTGGCAGTAGCAATGTGTTCGAGAATGATAGATGTTGCTGAACTAGCCATGCCGGGCATGCCATGATGTTCAGCGACCCAGTAGCGTTTAAATCCCAAGCTTTCTCCAAATTTAGCTAGATCAATTGTATTTTTAAAGGATTGTGCGGGATTGCTACTTTCAGGTATAGGTACAAGATCAAGAATGGATAGTGGTATGCCGTTAAATCGGTTTCCTGAATGTAAACTCACTTTATTCCCTCGTTTCGATTAGGATTCTGTTAGAATGATACGGCGATGCTTAGCCTCAATCTAATGATATGCTCATTATAGTTATTTTGCCTACTTTAATAAAGTGTCAATAAAGTGTCATGAAAAGAGTTGTTGTATAATGAATGGTTTTCCATGTTCTAATCTGTGGCAAGGCTAGCCTTTTTCACAGTCGTGATTTCAGTTGTGTTACATTGATAGCGTGCCAATATCGACGTATGTTCACTAGAGGATTTGAAATGGTTTCGATATTTTTCAACATTTTTTTCTTATGGAAAGATAATACAATCGACATACATTTCATTAAATGTTTTTTAGATAAGTAGGCTTGACATCTTAAATTATAATGTTTATCATTTAGAATGTTCATTTTAAATCGTAATCATTACGATTAATTATCGTAAATTTAGGGGGAATACAAATGAAAAAAGTAAGCTTTTTAGTTGTTGCGCTGATTCTTAGTTTAGGCTTATTAGCAGCCTGTGGTTCATCCTCAACAAGCAGCTCTTCGAAAGATGATTCAAGCAGTAAGAGTACTGGGGCTTCAAAGCAAGATACTTCTAAAAACCCCATCCAAATTGTAGCGGCAGAAGATTTTTATGGTGAAGTTGCAGAAGCAGTTGGTGGTAAGTATGTTAAGGTAACATCGATCATCAATAAGCCAAGTGTTGATCCTCATGATTTTGAACCTACTGCTGATACAAGTAAAATTGTCAATGATGGTCAGGTTGTCATCTATGATGGTATTGGCTATGATAACTGGATGGATAAATTGGTTTCTTCTTCAAAAGATTCAAGCAATAAAACGGTTATTCGTGTCGGTGATGATTTGTTAAATAAGAAAAACGGTGACAATGAGCATCTATGGTATATTCCAACTACTATGCCGACATTAGCTGATGCGCTTGCTGATAAATTGGGAACAATCGATCCTGATCATGCTGATTACTTTAAGCAACAAGCAGACAAATATAAGAAAACGGTACAGCCATTGCAAGATTTGGTCAGTAAA
>Ga0154003_1000089_pt1 | contig 28042 bp, 7 predicted proteins | sample TSFL087MetaG_FD_104679 | JGI IMG/M metagenome (GOLD analysis project Ga0154003, IMG submission 104679) | Attine ant fungus gardens microbial communities from Florida, USA - TSFL087 MetaG | ecosystem: Host-associated > Fungi > Mycelium > Unclassified | place: USA: Florida, Lake Talquin State...
AGTTGTTGGTGGAATGGAATGATACGCGAGTGGAACGTAGGCTGCCCGATTGCGCGCACAAGTTGTTCGAGCAGCAGGTGGCGCGGACGCCGGATAGAGCGGCCATCTCGTATGAAGGGGAGACGATAAGCTACTGGCAGTTGAACAGCCGGGCGAATCAACTAGCGCACTACCTGTGTGAGAAGGGAGTTGGACCGGAGGTAGTAGTGGGGCTATATCTGGAGAGGAGCCCGCAGATGGTGGTGGCGCTACTGGCGGTGCTGAAGGCGGGGGGAGGCTACTTGCCCCTGGATGTGAACTATCCAGAGCGCCGACTCGCCTATCTGCTTGAAAACGGTAATGCCGGGTTGATTTTGACGCTGGAGTCCATGATGGCTTCGATTCCGGCCACTGATATTCCTACAGTATATCTTGACAGAGAGTGCGCCGGTATCGCGCGCCGGCCATCGAATGATCCGCCGGCAATGGCTCACCCGGATAACTTGGCCTACGTCATCTATACTTCCGGGTCGACCGGCGCTCCCAAAGGGGTCGCCATAGCTCATCGTGGCGTATGCAACCTCGCGCTTGCGCAGATTGATCTGTTTGGAATTACGGCGCAAAGCACAGTCCTGCAATTTGCGCCGATGGCGTTCGACGCGTCTGTTTCGGAATGGACTACGGCGCTGCTGTCCGGGGCGAGGCTCCTCCTGGCGCCACGTGAGCGGTTAATGCCAGGACCCGAACTGATCCAGGCGCTGAACGCGGAAGCGGTCGACACGGTAACACTGGTTCCATCCGTTCTGGCAGCCTTGCCGGAGGTAGATCTACCCCATCTGAAGACCCTGGTGTTGGCGGGCGAATACTGTCCTGCGGGTCTTGCGGCCCGCTGGTATAAAAACCGCGTCGTTCTGAATGCTTATGGGCCGACTGAGGCGACGGTGTGCGCCACCGTTTCGGAGCCGATCGATTGCGTTGCCCCGCCACCGATCGGCAGACCAATCAGCAACGTGCAGGTATACATCTTGGACGATGCGTTGCAACCAGTACCGATCGGAGTAACTGGCGAGTTGCATATCGCCGGCTGTGGAATTGCGCGATGCTATCTAAACATGCCAGCTCTGACCGCCGAAAATTTCATTCCGAATCCATTTGATCGATCGCCCGGCAGCCACATGTATAGCACGGGAGACATGGCGCGATGGACTGGCGCCGGCGAAATAGAGTTCGTCGGACGCTACGATCAGCAAGTTAAAATTCGTGGTAATAGGATCGAATTGGGCGAGATAGAGTCTGTTCTGGCTGAGCACCCGCTTGTGCGGCAGGCGGCCGTCGTCACAGTGGGAGAAGGTTTTATAGACAAACGCTTGGTGGCCTACGTGAGTGTGAGGCCGGACTGGCAAAATTCCGCGGAGGCGGACGGTAGCCGCGGTGAACACGTCTATGAACAGAAGTTGCCTGAGATACAGAGATATCTTGCGGCCAGGCTGCCGGAGTATATGACGCCCGCGCCAATAATCTTTCTGCCGGAATTGCCGTTGACGCCAAGCGGTAAAATCGATCGCTCCGCGCTGCCGTCGCCTGACACTGCCGCGCCGAATTCCGCCTCTACCTTTGTCGCCCCTCGCACCATGGTAGAAGAGAAAGTGGCTGAAATCTGGGCCGAGTTGCTGGGCCTGGAGCAGGTAGGCGTTCACGATCATTTCTTTGATCTTGGAGGGCACTCTTTGCTGGCGACGCGAGTTATTTCGCGTGTCCGAGAAGTGTTTCAGGTTGAGTTGCCGTTGAGACTGATCTTTGCAAACGCGCTGACGGTCGCCGGGATGGCGGATACCATTGAGCTTTATACGATCGAGCAGGCCAGCGAGGAGGATGTGGCGGCGGCCTTGAAAGAACTGGATGAACTCCCGGAGGAAGAGATCAGAAAACTTCTGGCCGACTGAGGAGTATCGATACAGTTGTCCTTGCTGCTTCCTGCTCGGAGAATTTAAGGTGGACTGCGCCAAATTGTGGGGGAACCGGTGAGAATCCTTCTGATCCAAAATACGCCTTATGTTCCGGCGCTCAATGGCGCTGGGAAAGCCAATCGGAGCCTCCTGGAAGGATTTGCTGAAAGGGGGCACGTCTGTATGGCTGTGGTCCCATCGGCCAAAACCGAGTCTCTCAGAGAGCATAGTCAGTTGATTAATGAAATGAGCGCCGGAGAGACCATTGTAGAATCAGGCTCTGGAGTAAGTATTTTTCACCTGGCGGGGGTTGAAATTCACAGCATCGCAGACCCCTCGCGGATGCACGCCCATTTTATCGGAAAGATCCGTGAATTCGAGCCGACCTGGATTTTAGTCTCGTCCGAAGACCCTGGGCAGATTTTGCTGGAGGCCGCTCTAAAGGAAAGCCCTTCGCGCATTGTCTATCTTGCTCACACTCCAGCCATGTTGCCGTTTGGTCCGGACTGTTTCTTTGCCAATCCGGCCAGATGTGATCTGTTGCGCCAGGTGGCCGGCGTGCTCTCCGTAAGCCGATACGTGAAGGACTATTTATGGCGGTGGGGCGGCATTGATTCGGACGCCATCACATTTCCCAATTTCGGGCGCGGGCCGTTTCCAAACTTTGGAGATTTCGATCGGGCCTTCGTTACAATGATCAATCCATGCGCGGTCAAAGGAATTATCATCTTTCTCGAACTGGCGAAGAATCTGCCCCACGTGGATTTTGCGGTCGTGCCGACATGGGGCACGACCAAGGAAGACTTCCTGGCTCTCAATCAATTGCCCAATGTGCGGATTCTCCAGCCGGTTAAAGATATCGACAAGATATTCGCTCAGTCGCGCGTTCTGCTCGTCCCCTCGTTGTGGAATGAGGCGTTCGGCACCGTGGTGACAGAGGCCATGTTGCGCGGGATTCCGGCGCTCGCCAGTAATGTCGGAGGGCTTGCGGAAACCAAACTTGGCGTAGACTATTTATTGCCGGTCAACCCGATCGAGCGATATGAAGAAGTGTTCGATGAAAAGGGGACAACATTTATTCCCAAGATACCGCCGCAGGAGATCGAGCCCTGGTTACAATCACTCTCCGAAATACTCTCCAGTCGCGCCCGCTACGAGTCTCTTTCATCCGCGTCCAGAGACGCGGCGTTGAAGTTCGTCTCCACGCTTAGCATAGAGCCTTTCGAGAACTACCTGGGCCGTCTATCCGCGAAACACCAGGTCAGCGCCAATGACAAACAGGGGAAAGACGCGCTGTCAAAAGCGCATCATCCATCTCCCACGCTGAGCGGGCTGTCTCCTGAAAAGCGCGCGCTCCTGGCGTTGAAGCTATCTAAAAAAGGGCAGACTCCCGATGGGACACCCTTGGAAAAAGCGCCGAACGATTGAAGCCGATCAATCGTCAAAACCCACCTGTCATCCATTATGTGATCGCTGCGCGGAAGAGAGAAAATGAAGCTCTTATTACTTCAGCCCATGGACTATCTCTTCTCATTCGGAGGCGGGAGCAAGGCCAACCGAATTCTGATTGAAGGCTTGGCCGGAAAGGGCCACAGTTGCCGCGTCCTGACGCCCTTAACCGGAATTGAGCGCCGGCGCGAAGATCAGTTGGATCTTGATCGCGAATTAGTGGGAAGAGGGATCAATCCAGTTCCCTCTGCTCAAGGAGTAACGGTATTCCATTACAACGGAGTCGAGGCGCACGTTGTGATTGAAGGGCATCTGATGCGCCAATACTTGATAGATCAGATCCGTGAATTTCAGCCTACCTGGATCCTGGTCTCGGAGGTTCAAGTATTGTCCGGTTTGGTGTTACTGGAGACTGCCATGGAAGTAGCCGCCTCCCGTGTTGTTTATATCTCGCATAGTCCGGCCACTCTGCCGTTTGGCCCCGATAGCTTTTCAGCGGCTTCTATCATGACCGGATATTATTCGCAGATGGCAGGCATTATTACGGTCAGTAATTATCTTAAGGAGTACATCAAGCAATGGGGCGGCGCTGAATCGACGGTGATCCCTTTTCCAGCCTTCGGCGACGGATCGTTCCCACATCTTGGGCGGTTCGGCCAGGGGTTTGTGACGTTAATCAATCCTTCATCCTACAAGGGAATATCGATCTTCCTGGAATTGGCGCAACGTCTACCGGAGGTCAAATTCGCGGCTGTGCCGACCTGGGGAATATTGGAGGAGGATAGAATAGCGCTCCAGCGGTTATCAAATGTGAAAATACTGGAGCCGTCCGAAGATATCGACCGAATATTTTCGCGGACCTCAATCCTTCTTGTTCCCTCGTTGTGGGGAGAGGCGTTTTCGTTGGTAACCGTCGAAGCGATGCTGCGCGGGATTCCGGTGCTGGCAAGTAATTCGGGGGGGCTTCCGGAAGCGAAGATGGGAGTCGATTATGTGTTGCCCGTCAATAAAATCCAGCGCTACGAGGAGAGCATAGACGAAAGAATGAACTTGTTGATCGCGCCTGTCGTTCCGGAGCAAGACCTGGAGCCGTGGATGAGCGCGCTCAATGAGATGCTTTCAGACCCGGCGCGCTATGAACGATTATCGATGGAATCACGAACTGCCGCGTTGAGGTATGTGTCGAATTTGAGCGTGGATCCGTTTGAAGAATACCTTGAAAATCTCACCCCGATAACGCCGGACGCCCGAAACAAGGATCGAGGATGGGAGAAGAGAGCGGAGGTTGCCGGGTCGGCAGGTCATCTACCGCCGGAGAAGCGAGCCCTTCTTACCATGCTTCTTAAAAAGAAGGCTCAAGATTCGCCGGCTAAACAGAAGATTCCCAGGCGGCGCGGGACCGGGCCTGCGCCGCTCTCCTTTCAACAACAAGGGCTTTGGTTCCTATACCAGCTGGAGCCTGACTCGACTTCATATAACATCCATGTAGCCACTTGTTTCTACGGCCAATTCAACATAGCTGCCCTCGAATTGACTCTCGGAGAGATAGTACGGCGTCACGAAATCTTACGAGCCACCTTTGGTACGATTGACGGCCAGCCTGTTCAGATCTTTTCCCCGTTCGAGCGACTGGTCTTGCCCTTGGTCGATTTGTCCGAACTTTCTGAGCAATCGAAGCGAACTGAGGCGCAACGGCTCGCCGAAGAGGAATCTCAGCGCGCCTTTAATCTAGCTGAGGGGCCGCCGTTGAGAGTTATATCTTTGCGAATCGATAGTGAGGAGCATGTCCTTTTAAAGACGGCGCATCATATCGTAACAGACGGGTGGTCGATGAGCGTCTTTTACCGTGAATTGGCCGAACTCTATGAAGCGTTCTCCTCCGGCAGACCGTCGCCTCTACCCGAATTGACGATCCAGTATTCAGATTACGCCGATTGGCAAAGAAAGACACTGACCGAAGAGGCGCTCGAAGCGGAAGTCCGCTACTGGAGGAAGCGGCTTGGCGGCGCTCTTCCGGCGCTGCAACTGCCAGGTGAGCGTTCACGCCCGCGAGGGGGGGCACGCCGAGGAGCGACGAACGCCTTCAGGCTGAGCCATGGCTTGAGCGAATCGTTGAAGGCGTTCAGCCAGCGAACAGGAGTGACGTTATTTATGACTTTGCTGGCGGCCTTCAAGGCGCTCTTATTTAGATACACGGGAGAGACCGACATCATTGTGGGAACGCCTCTGGCCAATCGCGACCGAGAGGAGGTCGCGGGGTTGATCGGATTCTTCGTCAAAGTTCTGGTTTTGAGGACGGATTTGCGGGAAGAGCCGAATTTTGAGGAGCTACTAAGGAGAGTCAAAGAAACAGCGCTAGGAGCATACGCTCACCCGGAACTGCCCTTCGAGCGAGTTGTGCAAGAACTGAAACCGGAGAGAGACCTGAGCCATACGCCAGTGTTTCAGGTCATGTTTGCGCTGCATAACGCGCCTGTGTCGGAAGCGAAAATAAGAGGTGTGAGGATGGGCGGGCTCAAGGTGGAGACGGAGAGCGCGAAAATGGATTTGAGTCTGGCGATATCGGAGTATCAGGAGGAATTGATCGGATGGATTGACTACAACGCGGACCTCTTTGAGGAGGAACTGGTGAGCCGCATGGGATGGCATTTTGAGAGGTTGCTGCAGGGGATTATTAATTGTGGTGGAGAGCGGGTATCGAGATTGCCGTTGTTAAGCGAGGCAGAGCAGTTCCAGATGCTGGAAGAGTGGAATGAGACGAACAGAGATTATGCTCCGGATCTGTGTCTGCACGAACTCTTCGAGGCGCAAGTGGAACGGATTCCGGAGGCCACCGCCGTCATCTTCCGGGGAGAGCAAATCAGTTATCGAGAGCTAAATCAGCGAAGCAATCAACTGGCGAGGCGCTTGCGAGAACTGGGAGTCAAGATCGAATCGAGAGTGGGAATCTGTTTGCCCAGATCTATTGAGATGGTGACGGCGGTCATAGCAGTGATGAAGGCCGGGGCCGCCTATGTGCCACTGGATGTGGGCAATCCCAAGGCTCGGCTGAGAGTAATGGTTAAAGATGAAGGGCTGGAGTGGGTTCTGCTGCCGGAGGGGCAGAATGGATGGTTGAGAGATGAGGTCAGAGGCGAGATCTCACTCGACGGAGAATGGGAGGAGATCAGCCTTCGGGGCGTAGAGAATTTGAAGTTGGAGGTAAGAGGCAAGAATCTGGCGGGAGTGCTCTATACCTCGGGATCGACGGGGGAGCCGAAGGGGGTCATGCTGAGTCATCGAGGGCTGAGCAATCGGCTAAGGTGGGGCCGGGAAGAGTATGAGTTGAGAGAAGGCGACCGATTCTTGCAGGTGGCGCCGCTGGGTTTTGACATCGCATTGTGGGAGATGATGGGACCATTGATTGCGGGAGGGAGTGTGGTGATGGTGGAGGATGGAGCGCAGCAGGACGCGGAGAAGCTGATCGAGATAATCAAGCGAGAGGAAGTGAGTGATCTGCACCTGACGCCGTCGATGCTGGGTGTGATGTTAAAGCAGCGGGGATGGGGAGAACGCGGAAATCTGAAGCGAGTCTATTGCGGAGGAGAGGTCTTGAGTCTGGAGGTGAAGCAAGGTTACGAGGAGACGTTGGAGATTGGGCTGGAGCATTTCTATGGACCGACGGAAGCCTCGATAAATGCGACGGCGTGGAGAGTCGAGAGGGGAAGGCGTGAGATGCGGATCGGACGGGCGATTGCCAACACCCAGGTCTACGTGTTGGATGAGGGAGGAAATCCGACGCCACGAGGAGTGGTTGGAGAGTTGTGTATCGGGGGGGAAGGGCTGGCGCGAGGCTATCTTGATCGGCCCGGATTGACGGCGGAGAAGTTCATCCCAGATCAATACGGGAGATGGGCTGGTGGGAGGTTGTATCGGACGGGAGATGTAACGAAGTGGGATAAAAAAGGGAAATTGCAATACCTGGGACGGATCGATGGGCAGGTCAAGGTTCGAGGGATGCGGGTCGAACCTGCGGAGATCGAGGCGGCGCTGGGGGCGCACCGCATGGTCAAGGAGTGTGTGGTGGTGGGAGAAGATGACGATCGAGGTGGAAAGAGATTGGTGGCCTATGTGGTATGGAGGGAAGAAGGAGAGGGGCTGGGAGTCGGAGAGTTGAAGCGACACTTGAGGGAGAGATTGCCGGAGTACATGACGCCGAGCGTCTATGCGCAGGTGAAAGAGATACCGCGAACAGTGAATGGGAAGGCGGACCGGCGGAAGCTGAGCGCGGTCGGAAACCGTAGAGCGGAGATGGATGCGGAATACCTCGCCCCGCGATCAGAAATGGAAGAGATCATCGCAAGCATCTGGTCGGAAGTGTTGGGAGTGGAGCGCGTCGGCGTCAATGACAGCTTTTTTGACGTGGGAGGACATTCTCTCCTGGCCACGGTGATGGTCTCCCGAATAAACGAAGCCTTTCATCTGGAGTTGCCGCTGCGAACTATCTTTGAAACACCTACCATTGCGGGTTTGACCGTCTCAATCGTTCAGGCCCAGCTCGATCAATGTCACAGTGATGCGTTATCGCAGTGGTTGCTCCAACTGAACCAACCCACATGAGCGATTCATTGATCCCCGATAATTTCCAAAGAATCTGGGCGCGGATTTCCACGCCATCTCTGACACTGACGCGGATAAGTCCGTCCCGCATAGTCCTGGATTATACACACACCCTCTGCGATACCTTCTGATCTCGACTTTGTCCATTTTGTAACGCCGGCGCTTGCGCCAAAGTGATTGACGCTTATGCAGGTAGGCTGTTCGCCGCTCAGTTAAGGGTTAAACGGGACTTTGTCCATTCTGGAATCGGCGCGTAGCGTCGATTCCAGAATGGACAAAGTCGAGCTGATATGAAGCCGGAAATAAAAGATCTGTCCAAACGTTTAGCGGCCCTCAATCCGGACGAGCTATCGCTTCTGGCGATGCGGTTGAAGGAACAAGCTGTTTCGCGAAAGAGAATCACACCTTACGAGCGGAAGCCGGGCCATTTGCCGCTCTCGTATGCGCAGCAGAGGCTGTGGTTTCTCGATCAGTTGGAGTCTGGTAGTCCGGTATATAACATCGCGCTCGCGATGCGGCTGATCGGCAGGCTTAATTTGGCGGCGCTGGAGCGGACGTTCGATGAGTTGGTAAGACGACACGATATTTTGCGCACCACTTTTCCCGCCCAGGACGGCCAACCGGTTCAAGTCATTTCCCCAACAAATCGAACGCCATTGTTGACGAAGGATCTCCGTGGCCTGCCGAAAGAAGAGCGAGAGGCGGAAGCGCATCGCATCGTCACAGAAGAGGCTCAAAAGCCTTTCGACCTTGCATTAGGACCTTTGCTCAGGATCAGCCTCTTAAGATTGGAAGAGGAGGAGGAGATTGTTCAGATTACGATACACCATATCATCAGCGACGGCTGGTCGATGAAGGTGATAGTCGATGAAGTAGCCGCTCTCTATGAGGCGTTTACCAGCGGACGACAGTCGCCATTGTCGGAGCTGCCGATACAGTATGGCGACTTCACTCTCTGGCAAAGGGACTGGTTAGAGAGCGGCGTAATGGAAAAACAGCTTTCGTACTGGCGGCGGCAGCTGAGCGGCAGCCTGCCGACCTTGAGCCTTCCGTCCGATCGCCCCCGCCCACAACTACGGACTTATGATGGAGCGACACAATCGATTTGTTTACCCGGAATATTATCTCACTCGCTCAAGGCGCTCAGTCGTCGGGAAGAAGTGACTCTGTTCATGTCGTTACTGGCGGCCTATCAAACGTTACTTCACCGTTACACGAGTCAGGACGATATTATCGTCGGAGCTGACATCGCTAATCGCAACATCGCCGGTGTCGAAGTGTTGATCGGGTTTTTCGTTAACATGCTGGTTATGCGCGCGGATTTCTCGGGAGATCCTACTTTCCCGGAATTGCTGGCTAAAGTTCGTGAAGTCGCCCTGGGCGCTTATGCTAATCAAGACATCCCTTTCGAGAAGCTGGTTGAAGAATTGCAGCCTGAACGGAATTCGAGCCATACGCCATTGTTTCAGACAGCGTTCGTCCTTCAAAACGTCCCCATTGGCAGCCTCAACCTGACCGGTCTTACTCTGGTTCCCATGGAGATTGGCCAAGGAAAAACGCCATTTGACCTGGTATTGTCAATGGCGGAGCAGGACGAGGATTTGACCGCCAGTTTAACCTACAGTACTGAGATGTTCGACTCGACTACTATCGCGCGAATGTTGAGGCATTTCGAAATTCTGCTGAGCGCGTTAGTGGCCGACCCGCTTCGGAGACTTTCCGAGCTTTCTTTGTTAACCGAAGCCGAACGCAGTGAGTTACTGGTTCAATGGAATGATTCAAAAGCAGAGTACCCGAAGGATGTCTGTGTCCACCAATTGTTTGAAGTCTGGTCGGAGCGGAGCCCCCAGGCTACGGCGCTCGTTTTCGATGACCAGCAACTGAGTTACGGTGAATTGAACAGACGAGCAAATCAGTTGGCGTCTTATCTGCGGTCGCTCGGAGTCGGGCCGGAGGTCCTGGTCGGCGTCTGCGTTGAACCTTCGGTAGAAATGGTAGTCGGGCTATTGGGGATACTTAAGGCAGGGGCCGCTTATGTCCCGTTGGACCCGACATATCCTTTGGAACGCCTGGCATTGATCATAGAGGACATTCAGGCGCCGATCCTGTTAACGCAAGAGCGTCTGGCAGAGCGTCTTCCAGCTCTCTGGGCGCAAATAATCCGTTTGGATTCGGATTGGGATCTCATGGCGAGAGAGCGCGAGGAGAATATATTCAGCGGCGCCGGATCGAACAATCTCGCCTATATCAACTACACTTCAGGGTCCACGGGCAAACCTAAAGGAATTGGCATTCTTCACCGCGCGGTAAATCGGTTGGTCTTCAATACCAACTACATAAAGTTGGGTCCGGATGACATTGTAACGCAAGCCTCCAATTTTTCTTTTGACGCGGCGACCTTTGAAATCTGGGGAGCGCTCCTGCACGGCGGCAAGCTCGTTGGGGTCAGGAGAGAAGTGGCGCTCTCGCCGCCGGACTTCGCCTCGCAACTGCGCGAACAGGGCATTAGCACGCTGTTTCTGACGACGGCATTGTTCAATCAGGTTATTAAAGAAATTCCCACCGCCTTCGGCTCGTTGCGAAGCCTGTTGTTCGGCGGCGAAGCTGTGGACCCGAGGTGGGTCTGGGATGCGCTTGAGAATGGCCCACCAGAGCGACTGCTTCACGTCTACGGTCCTACCGAAAGCACCACGTTCGCCTCCTGGCATTTAGTTCGAGAAGCGTCGAAGAATAATACGACCATTCCGATCGGCAAGCCTGTCTCAAATACACAGATCTTCATACTTGGCCGTTGTATGCAACTTGTTCCGACGGGAATCCAGGGCGAGTTATATCTTGGCGGCGACGGTTTGGCGCGCGGCTATTTCAACCAGCCCCAACAGACGGCTGAGCGATTCATTCCCAACCCTTTTAGTGAAGAGCCCGGGTCGCGCCTCTACCGGACTGGCGACTTGGCCCGCCATCTATCCGATGGGAGCATCGAGTTTTCGGGGCGCGCCGATAATCAAGTCAAGATCAGAGGCTTTCGCGTGGAACCTGGAGAGATTGAATCGGCGCTCTGCAATCATCCCGAAGTGTCTAAAGTGGTGATTCTGGCGCCGCAGGACGAACAGGGAAACCGGCTATTAGTAGCTTACGTCGTTCCAAACCATGCGTCCGCGCCTACCGCCGGTGAGTTGCGGCTCTACTTGAGGGATCGGCTGCCCGAGTACATGCTGCCTTCATCTTTCGTCATGCTTGACCGATTGCCATTAACGCCGAACGGTAAAGTGGATCGCGCCGCGCTCACCGTGTCTGCCGCATCAAGGCCGTCGCGGGAGGAGAAGTTTGTAGCTCCCTGCACTCATCAGGAGAAGATACTGGCCGAGATATGGGCTCAAACTCTTGGTCTGGAGCGGGTGGGTAGATACGATAACTTCTTCGAGCTGGGAGGAGACTCTATCCGTAGTATCCAAGTCCGCGCCGGGGCTCAAAAAGCGGGCCTCCGCTTTTCGCTCCAACAACTCTTCCGTTGTCAGACCATCTATCAGCTGGCGAAAGAATTGGAGATTGCCGCGCCAGAGTTCCCGGCTGCCTCGCAGACGGCGCCATTCAGCCTCATCTCTTCCGAGGATCGTTTGAGAATGCCGGATGGCGTGGAAGACGCGTATCCTCTGGCCATGCTCCAGGAGGGAATGCTCTTTCACAGCCGCCGTGACCCAGAAGGCGCCATTTATCGCGACATCTTCAGCTATCATTTGCGGGGGCCGTTGGATCTGGAGGCTTTGCGAGCGGCAATTGAGCAGATTCTGGCTCGTCATCCAGCGCTACGCGCCTCGATCCATCTCAGCGGCTTCAGCCAACCATTGCAATTGATTCACCGGAAGATCGATGTCCCTATAAAAATAGAGGATCTCAGCCTTCTCTCGCCTGTTGAGCAGGATCGGATGATGGCTGAAGTAATGGAAGGAGAAAAGAGCAGGACTTTGGATTGGACCCAACCTCCGCTCATTTACTTTCAAGTCTTCGTCCGTAGCCAACAAACATTTCAACTTATTTTGACTCTTCATCATGCCATTCTGGATGGGTGGAGCTACTCCACTATGCTGACGGAGTTGTTCAAAATCTATTTCTCTTTGCTCGGCGAAGACGTCGAGATTAGCGGACCGCCCACAATTACCTATCGGGATTTTATAGCCTTGGAACAGGAGGCGCTTCAATCCGACGAGTGCCGAAATTTCTGGACCGAAAAATTGAAAGGCTGCGTCTCAACCGTCTTGCCTCGCCCGCCTTATCTTGACAGGGCGCAGGGCGGCCCGCAATCGAGCATGGAAGAGGTCTACATCTCAACTGAAACCTCCGAAGGGCTGGACCGACTGGCTGGGTCATTAGGCGTCCCGCTCAAGACTGTCTTGCTGGCCGCTCACATGAAAGTCATGAGTCTGTTGAGCGGGCAGGTGGATGTGCTGACAGGTCTTGTATCCAACGGAAGGCCGGAGACAGCGGACGGCGAGCGGGTTCTCGGCCTTTTTCTCAATAGCTTGCCCTTTCGGTTGCGTTTGCGGCACTGCGCCTGGGAAGAGCTTGTGAGGCAAGTCTTTGAAGCTGAGCAGGAATTGCTGCCGTTCCGCCGATACCCCATGGGGCAACTGCAAAGAATCATGGGCGGGGAGCCTCTGTTCGAAACCGCCTTCAATTTTATCCATTTTCATGTCCTGCGAGGTCTGGAAAAGTTCGAGAAGTTGCAGTTGCTAGAGATGAACAATTCGGCAAGAACCAGTTTTACCTTCATCGCTAATTTCAATATAGACCCGGCGTCTCGCGGAATTCGACTGGGGCTTGATTGCGACCTCACGAAACTGTGCGCCGAACAGGTCAAAACCTTTGCCCGTTACTATGAACGGACACTTGCCACGATGGCCCAAGAGCCGAACCAATATTTTAGATTCCAATCAATTCTTTCCGCGCAAGAGCAGCTCCAGATGCTGGAAGAATGGAATGAAACGGCGGTTGATTATCCGCCTGACCGGCGCATACATGAATTGTTTGAGGCTCAGGTGGAACGGACGCCGGAGGCCATCGCGCTGGTTTTTGAAAATCATCGGCTGACTTATCGGGAATTGAATCGACGCGCGAATAAATTGGCGCACTACCTGCAAAAGCTGGGTGTCGGGCCAGAGGTTTTCGTGGGCATCTGTCTGGGGCGCTCGGTGGAGATGATCGTGGGATTATTGGCAACCCTCAAAGCCGGAGGAGCCTACATACCTCTCGACCCGGCATATCCGCAGGAGCGCCTTCGATTCATTTTGGAGGACGCTCAAGCTCTGGCGCTTTTGTTGGAAGAGCAGGAGCAAGGCGATGGGGGGAATAGAGCCTGGTCGCCGGGAGCCCATCATCGCGTCTCCCAGCCTGCCGCTCTCCGCGATCTCCAACGTGGTTTACCTGAATACAAGTTGGAAAGCGGTCGCCGGAGAGAGCGATGAGAACCCGGCCTCAGCAGTTTGTTCGGACAACCTCGCCTATGCGATCTATACCTCAGGTTCGACCGGCGCGCCCAAAGGGGTGGCCATTAAGCATCGCAACGCGAGCGCGCTGATACATTGGGCCGGAGACGTCTTCAGCCGGGAGGACATTGAGGGGGTATTTGCTTCCACCTCCGTCAGCTTCGATCTGTCGGTCTTCGAGTTGTTTGTTACCTTGAGTTGGGGGGGCAAGGTAATACTCGCTGAAAACGCTATACAGTTGCCCAGGTTGTCTACGGCCAATGAAGTTACTCTGGTTAATACAGTCCCCTCGGCGATGGCCGAATTGATGAGAATCGGCGGTGTGCCTGCGTCGGTGCGTACCGTCAACCTGGCCGGTGAATCGCTTCGGACACAGCTTGTCAAAGATGTTTATCAACAGAAGACGATTGAGAATGTCTTCGATCTTTACGGTCCTACCGAAAGCGCCACTTACTCTACGGTAGCTTTAAGAAGCGCGGAAGGACCCGCGACCATCGGCCATCCCATCGCCAACACTCAAGTCTACCTGCTGGATCCCCACCTGAATCCCGCGCCGGTTGGCGTGATAGGCCAATTATATATTGGCGGTGATGGCCTTGCCCGGTGCTATCTCCGAAGACCCGAGCTGACGGCGGAGAAGTTTATTCCAAATCCATTCAGACGTGAGCCCGGTATGAGTCTATACAATACCGGGGATCTAGCCCGCTACCTGCCTGACGGCAGCCTGGAATTTCTCGGTCGCAAGGATCACCAGGTGAAGATTCGCGGATATCGCATCGAACTCGGAGAGATCGAAACAGCGCTGGGCCAGCATCCGGCTATTCATGGGGTAGCGGTAGCAGCCATGGAGGATGTGGCTGGTGAGAAGCGACTGGTTGCCTACGTCGTACCCGACCCGGAAGCGCCGCCGACCATCGGTGAACTGAGGAGCTTCCTTGCGGAAAAACTGCCTCATTTTATGGTCCCTTCAACCTTCATGAAGTTGGATGCGCTACCACTAACTCCGAACGGCAAGGTGGATCGTCAGCGGCTGCCGGCGCCGGACGTAGCGCGGACAGTGGAGAGAGAAGTAGCGTACGTCGCCCCGCGGTCGGAGATGGAGAGGATTATTGTAAATGTTTGGCAAGAGATACTGGGCTTGGAGAAGGCGGGCATCTATGACAATTTCTTCGATCTCGGCGGCCATTCATTATCTATGCTACGAGTCAATATCAAGCTTGGAGAGATTCTGAGAAGAGAGATTTCCATGGTTGATATGTTTAAGTATCCCACCATAAGCTCTCTTTCTGAAAGTTTGATTGGGCGGGAAGCGGAAACGACTCTCACTCAGCAACCATGGCTTTCGGTCGAAGATCGCAAAGATTTGATTCAAAGGCGCAGGGCGCTTAGAGATAAAAAACGAGCCTTCAGAGAGGCGCGCGAGGTCAAAGATGAATAGCTCAGATGTCTTCGATCGCTATGGGGATATAGCCATTATTGGCTTGGCTTGTCGTTTCCCGGGAGCCAGGAACATTGATCAGTTCTGGCGTAACTTGCGAGATGGCGTGGAGTCAATCTCTTTTTTCTCCGATCAAGAGTTGATTGCCGAAGGCGTAGACCCGGCCATGTTAAGAATGCCGAATTACGTTAAGGCCGGCGCCATTCTAGAGGATGAAGACCTGTTTGACGCTTCCTTTTTCGGCGTCCATCCGGCGGAAGCTGTGATTACAGATCCGCAACATCGGCTCTTTCTGGAGCATTCTTGGGAAGCGTTTGAAAATGCCGGTTACGACCCCGCTATATACAAAGGTTCGATAGGCGTTTTTGCCGGCGCCGGTTGGAACAGCTATCTATTGAATGAACTTTACCCTCACCGTCATCTACTAGAATCGGTCAACAGCTTTCAAGCCATGATCGCTACTGAAAAAGATCATTTGAGCACGCGGGTGTCATATAAATTGAACCTCAGAGGGCCAAGCATCACCGTTCAAACCGCTTGTTCGACTTCACTGGTGGCCGTCCATCTGGCCTGCCAAAGCTTGCTCAACGGCGAGTGTGATATGGCGCTCGCCGGTGGAGTTTCAATCCAGGTTCCACAGATGAGAGGCTACCTTTATCAGGAGGGCGGCATCCTCTCGCCTGACGGACATTGCCGCGCCTTCGACGCCGAGGCGCGAGGGACGGTCGGCGGCAGCGGGGTTGGAGTCGTGGTTTTGAAAAGATTGGCGGACGCCATGATAGATCGTGACTGCATCCATGCCGTCATCAAAGGTTCCGCCATCAACAATGACGGCGCTCTCAAGGCGGGCTACACGGCGCCCAGCATCGACGGACAGGCCCAGGTCATCAAACTGGCTCAGGCTCTGGCGGAGGTCGAGCCGGAGACGATCTCTTACGTCGAGGCGCATGGAACTGGGACTCCACTGGGCGACCCTATCGAAATTGCCGCTCTCACCAAGGTCTTTGGGGAAAGCGCCAGACGCCGGCAGTTCTGCGCCCTGGGTTCGGTCAAAACCAACATTGGACATCTCGACGCGGCCGCCGGCATAGCTGGGCTGATAAAGACAGTCCTTGCCATCAAACATCGACAGATTCCTGCCAGTCTCAACTATCGACAGCCCAATCCAAAGATCGATTTCCGCAACAGTCCATTTTATGTCAATCGTGAGTTGCAGGCGTGGGAGGCGAAATGGCCTCGGCGAGCGGGCGTGAGCTCGTTCGGGATCGGCGGAACCAACGCTCATCTAATTGTGGAAGAAGCTCCAGAGATGGAGGCCGGAGGCCCCGGGAGAGATTATCAAGTGCTGACGCTCTCGGCCAGGACGGAGACGGCAGTGGCGCAGGTGACCTCCAACTTGTGTGAGTGGTTGAGAAATGGGGAGGCGCAGAATTTGGCCGACGTCGCATATACGCTACAGTTGGGGCGCAAAGCCTTCGATAACCGTCAGGTGGTAGTCTGCCAGGGCCTGGACGAAGCGATCAGGAAACTGGCCGGTCAAGGAGAGAGCAATAGTTATGGAAAGGAGCAAGATAAGAGACAACGACCGGTCGTCTTTATGTTTCCCGGACAGGAAGCGACGTATCCGCGCATGGGAGAAACTCTTTACCGGCAGGAGCAGACGTTTCGGGAAGAGCTTGACCGGTGCGCCGAGGCGGCGTGGCAAAAGCTGGGGATAGATTTAAGAACAATTCTCTATCCGGGTCGTCATGAGTCGAATCAACAGATGAAGCCGATCTCAACCCGGCAGCCGGCCCTGTTCGTGGTGGAGTATGCGTTGGCGCGGATGCTCATGAGATGGGGAGTGGAGCCGGAAGTTATGATCGGGCATGGTCTGGGAGAGTACGTGGCGGCATGCCTGGCAGAGGTCTTCACGCTTGAGGAAGGATTAACCCTGGTTAGAGCGCGAGAGCGAGTGATGTCGGAAGGGCGGCGGGTGGGAAGGGCGCTGAGAGAGTTTGAGGAAGAGTTGGGAAAGGTAATGCTTAAGGAGCCAAAAAAGCGTTATATCTCAACTGCCAGCGGAGAATGGGTCAGGGCTGGAGAAGCGACCGAGGTCGCTTACTGGGTGCGACAGATAAGCGAGAAGCCGAAATTTTGGGAAGGTGTAGAGAGGTTGAGGGAAGAACCAGAGCGACTACTGTTGGAGGTGGGGCCGGGAGAAGGATTGAGCGAATTGGCGCAATCGCAGAGAGGCATGGGAGAAAAGCTAAATGTAATAGCGGTGATGGGGAAGAACGTAGAGACGGAAAGCAGGAGCGTGGCGGAAGCTTTGGGGCAGTTATGGATGATGGGCGGAGAAGTAGATTGGCGGAAGTATTCTGAAGGGCAGATGCGACGGCGAGTAATCTTGCCCACTTACCCGTTCGAAAGAAAACGCTATTGGATTGAGCCTGCCAATAACGTAATGAGCAATGGATTACCCGAATACCAGACACAACTATCTTCCGAATTTTCGCAGCGGGAAAATATCCTGATGGCGCTAAAGGATATTGTTAAAGAGTTGACCGGAATAGATCCTTCTGAGATTGATATATCTACTAATTTTTTCGAGCTGGGCGTGGATTCCCTCCTGCTCATTCAAGCAAGCGAAATTATAAAAGCCAGATTTCGCATCGATATTTCTCTCGCTCAATTGTTTGAAGAGCTATCGACTCTTCAGGCGCTGGCCGCCGATATAGATCAGAAATTATCAGCGAATTTGATGAGAGAGGTCAGTGATGGAAACAGTGAAGGGGAAGGTCGCGGTGATAACCGGGGGCAATTCGGGCATTGGTAAGGCCGCCGCAATCGCTTTTGCAAAGGCAGGCGCGCGCGTCGTCATAGCCGCGCGCGGAGTGGAACGCGGAGAGGGCGTCGCCCACGAAATCGAAGCCATGGGGGCCGAGGCGATTTTCGTGCGCGCGGATTTATCGAAGGCCGGCGACATTGAAGCTCTGTTCAAGATCATCATGGCAAAGTATGGCCGGCTCGATTATGCCTTCAACAACGCCGCCACTGTCGCTGGAGGCCCGGCATTGACAACCGATTTTACCGAGGAACAGTTTGATTACATGATGAGCGTTAATCTCAAGGGTGTTTGGCTGTGCATGAAATACGAAATCCAACAAATGCTGCGACAGACGCCCGCGGGAGGAGCTATTGTCAATACATCCTCAGTTAGCGGGCTTGGCGGGGCTCGTCAAGGGGCGCCCTATTCCGCCAGCAAGGCCGGAGTTTTAGCGCTCACCAAATCGGCGGCGCTGGAATATGCGCACCGTGGGATCCGAGTGAATGCCCTCGTAGTCGGCGCATTTGGGACGCCAATGTTGGAATCGGCGTTCGAGAGAGTTTCAGCAGGGGACCCTGAAGTTAGAAAAGCGATGGAGAAGAGGTCGCGGCAACTTTCGCCTATGGGACGAATTGGGCGTCCGGAAGAGGCTGGCGAGGTGGCGGTCTGGCTCTGTTCGGAAGCCTCCTCTTACGTGACTGGCCACTCCATGATCGTCGATGGCGGAATGACCGCGGCTATCCGGTAGAAATCAATTTGACCCACCTGTCTGGCGCGCCAGAGTTTGCTGCGCTCTTCATAAGCTACTGTGTCTTGCTTTGCCACATAAAAACAGAATTATGAATAATCCGTTAACTCATTCGGACTTGGCTGAGATGAGCTCACAAATTCATTCACGGAGTAATGAAGAGGAATCGGATCGCCAGTCAGGCGCCAACATAGATGATCTAAGCCAGCCGATTATCCAATATGAACTCGCCCCGGACGGCGCGCGCGTCATCCCTCTGACTAGCGCCCAAAAGGACCTGTGGGTGATGACCCAGATTGGAGACGACGCTTCTTGCGCCTACAATGAATCCATCTCTCTACATCTGCGTGGTCCGTTGGATGTGGCGGCGATGCGAAGGGCCATACAGAAGGTCGTAGATTCGCACGAGGCGCTGCGGATAACCATCAGCCTGGACGGGAACTGTCAGCGGGTGGCTCCGGCTTTAACGATAGATGCGCCGCTCGTCGATTACTCTCAATCAGATGGCGACGGGCAGGATGCGCGGGTCGCCGAATTTCTAACGCGGAATTCTCGACAACCTTTTGATATCGTTCGCGGCCCGCTGTTTCGCGCCTGTATCATCAAGCTTGAGCCGTGGCGACATATCCTGGCTCTCACCTTTCACCACTTGGTCGCGGACGGCTGGTCAACCTCAGTTCTTTTGAAGGATTTGGGCGCCCTCTACTCGATGGAGTGTCAGGGGAAGGAGGCTCAACTGCCGAAGCCGGCGCAGTTGAGCGGATACGTCCGATATCTAGAAGGTCAACAGCAATCCCATGCTGATATAGATGAGCGTTACTGGCTCCAGCGCCTGGAGGGATTGAGCGCATTCTTGCATCTACCTACAGACCGGCCCCGGCCGTCGACGAAAACGTACGCCGGCGCCAGACAATCAATGAAGCTCGATTCGCTTCTCTCCAGCAGGGTGGCGAACATGGGCGCCAAGTACAAATGCACTATCTTCGCAACGTTGCTCGCCGGATTCAATCTCTTGTTACACCGTCTGACTGGGCAAGATGATATTGTTGTTGGAATCCCAACGGCGGAGCAGGCGTTCATGGGCGGCAAGAGCCTTATTGGTTATTGCGTCAATCCTTTGCTTCTGCGCAGTCGTATTGCCGAGGACCCGCTCTTCACCAGATATCTATTCTCTGTGAAGAAAGATCTGCTCGGAGCTTATGAGCACAGGATTTGTTCTCTGAATACGTTGATGAAGAAACTGGCTTTACCTCGGGATGCTAGCCGGGCGCCTTTGGTCGAAGTGGTGTTCAACCTCAATCAGTTGTCCGGCTTGCCCGAATTTTTTAAGCTGGACGCGGAGGTGGTTAGGAATGTCACCGGGTTCGCGAAACTCGATATGGACTGGAACCTTATCGACGCCAGCGGCGAGATTACCCTGGTTTGTGATTACAATACTGATTTGTTTGACGCCTGCGCCATTCAGAGATGGATGAGGCATTTTCAAACTCTTTTAGAAGGCCTGGTCGATAACCCCGATCGACGCCTCTCTCTCATCCCCCTCTTCAAAGAAGACGAATACATCGAATTGCTCAAAGAGTGGGATATTACCCAGGCCGTAGTTACTCAAAACGATCTGGCCCATCAATTGTTCGAGAAGCAGGCCGCGCGTACGCCAAACTCCATTGCCTTAGTCTTTGAACAGGAGAGTTTGACCTATCTGGAGCTGAACGCCAGAGCCAATCAATTGGCGCATTATCTGCGCCGGCTAGGGGTGGGACCTGAAGTCATCGTCGGCTTTTACCTGGATCGCTCGATCGAGATGGTCATAGCTCTTCTGGGAATAATGAAAGCCGGGGGAGCCTATCTGCCGTTGGACCCGTTACATCCGCATGAACGCATCTCGTTCATGCTGGAGGATGCAAAGGCCCATTTGTTACTCACTCAAAACCACTTGCTCGATCAGTCGCCCTCGCAGCGAGTATTTCCCATTTGTTTGGATAGTGACTGGGCGATAATCGCCGCTGAGGGCTCGGCGAACCCGACCAACCAGGCCGGGCCGGAAAATTCGGTCTACGTGATCTACACCTCCGGTTCAACGGGCGTACCTAAGGGAGTGGTGATCGAGCACCAAGGATTATGTAACCTGGCGGAAGCGCAGAGGCTGATTTTCGCTTTAGGCCGTGAGGAACGGCTCCTCCAGTTTGCCTCGATTGGTTTTGACGCCTCAATCTTTGAGATCATGATGGCTCTCTGTTCTGGGGCTACATTGTGCCTGGCCCGGAGAGAAGTATTGCTGCCCGGCGCGTCTTTGATATCGGTCTTGCGGGATCTGGCGATCACAACGGTGACGCTTCCTCCCGCTGCCTTGGCGGTTATGTGGCAAGGCGTTGGAGCGGGATTGCCTGCTTTGAAGACGATGATTTCGGCTGGTGAAGCGATCGATGCGGAGACGGTGAAGCGATGGAATGTGGGGAGAAGGTTTTTCAACGCTTACGGACCGACCGAAGCGACGGTGTGGGCGACAACGGCGCTGTGTAAGGCGGAGAGCGAGCGATCGCCGATCGGAAAGCCGATCGCCAATACGCAAATTTATCTTCTCGATAAACATCTGCAACTAGCGCCGGTGGGAGTACGAGGAGAGCTATACATTCACGGGGCAGGGCTGGCGCGAGGATATCTTAATAGCGCGGAACTGACGGCTGAAAGTTTTGTGCCCCATCCTTACAACTCCGCGATGGGGGCGAGGCTCTACCGGACGGGGGACATAACGCGCTACGCGCCGGACGGCAATATCGAGTTTTTGGGCCGCGCCGATAACCAAGTCAAGGTGCATGGTTACCGCATTGAGCTGGGTGAGATCGAATCCGTCCTAACAAAGCATCCCATGGTCAGTGGGGCGGCGGTAATAATACGTGAAGAATCCGCAGGCGATAAAAGATTGACGGCTTACGTAACTGTAGCCACGGACGAAGATGCGCTGCTCTTTGTCGGGTTGCGGGACTATTTGAAGGAAAGGCTGCCAGAATACATGGTCCCGGCGGTCTTTGTCTTGATGGACGAATTTCCGCTGACGCCCGGCGGCAAGCTCGACCGCCGCGCCCTGCCCGCCCCGAATCAGGTCGTCCAACGAGAGCGCTATCTCGCTCCGCGCACCCCAGCCGAACAGGCGCTGTGCGCGGTATGGGCTGAAGCGCTCCAGATCGAGAAGGTCGGCGTCCTCGACAACTTTTTCGAGTTGGGGGGCGACTCGATCCTGGCTATTCAAACGGCCTGGCTGGCCAACCAGCATGGCCTTACATTTGATCCGGGGCAACTCTTTGAGCGTCAAACGATCGCGGAGCTTTCCGCCGTGGTCGGCGAGGCCGCCAGCGTGGAGGCGGAAGCAGGCGTAGTAGAAGGCCCCCTACCTTTAACTCCCATTGAACATTGGTTCTTCGAGCAGAATCTTGTCGACCCTCATCATTTCAATCAGGCGCTCATGCTCGAAGTCAATCAGAGTCTGGATGCCGGATTGATCGAGGCGATCTGGCGAGAACTGCTTGTCCATCACGATGCGCTACGGCTTCGTTTCGTCAGAGAGAGCGCAGGCTGGCGGCAGTTCAACGCCGGCGCGGAACAGAACAGAGTCTTCATTCACGTCGACCTTTCGCAGCTTGCCGAAACTGATGAGAGCGCTTCGATTGAGGAGGCGGCGGCCGAAATCCAGAGAAGTCTTGATCTGTCTGAAGGGCCGTTAATCAGAGTAGCCCTGTTTGATGTCGGGAGTCAGAGACCGAGTCGTCTACTCATCGCCGTCCACCACCTGGCTATCGACGGAGTGTCGTGGCGTATACTGCTCAGTGATTTTCAAGAGGCTTACCGACAATTGAAGAATGGCGAGCCGATCAAACTGCCAGGAAAGACCTCTTCCTTTAAGGAGTGGGCCGAAAAATTGGCGGCGCGCGCGCGATCTGGGATCGACCGTCGAGAAATTGATTTCTGGCTGGCCGTGCAGAATGAGAATCTTAGTCCTCTGCCAATAGATTACCCTCATGGATCAAATAATGTAAAAACGGCTCGCGCCGCAACGGTTCAACTTGATGAGCAAGAAACTCGTGGTTTGCTGCAAAACACGTCGCAAGCCTACCACACGCAAATTAATGACATTTTGTTGACCGCCCTTGCACAGACCTTCAGAGACTGGAGCGGAGATCGGTCTCTGCTGATCGACCTGGAATGGCATGGGCGCGGAGATGTCGTCGAACATTTAGACCTATCACGAACCGTCGGCTGGTTCACCAGCATCTTTCCAGTTGTACTTGAAATTGGGGAGAACACCGCGCCAGGTAGCGCTTTAAAATCGATCAAGGAGCAACTTCGAAGCGTTCCGAGCCATGGAATCAACTATGGTTTGCTCCGTTACAACAATAGCGAAGAAGAAATAGCCGGCAGGCTGCGCCGGAGAAGGGGGGCTGAGCTGTGTTTTAATTACCTGGGACAGTTCGACCAGGTATTGGTGAAATCGGCGCCATTTAGGGTGGCTATGGAGTCCGCCGGACCGAACCGCAGCCTGCGGGGGGGGCGACGCTATCTGCTCGAAATCAACGCCGGCGTCATTAATGGGAAGCTGCATATCGATTGGACTTATAGCGGAGAAATTCACGCGCAATCCACGATTGAAAATCTGGCCGGGAGGTATATCGAGGCGCTGCGTTCACTAATCGCTCATTGCCAGTCTGTGGGCGCTCACAGTTACACGCCCTCGGATTTTCCGCTCGCCAGGCTCGATCAGAAAAGGCTCGATAAAATTCTAGAAACGAAGAGTCTGATCGAGGATCTTTATCCTTTGTCGCCCATGCAGCAGGGACTGCTCTTTCATAGCTTGTACGCTTCTGAAGCCGGGGCTTATCTTGAACAGTTGAGCTGTGTTCTCTGCGGAGATCTGAATCTGCCATCGTTCATTGCGGCCTGGCAACGGTTGGTCGACCGGCATACAATTCTGCGAACCTCCTTCATTTGGGAAGGCGTCGAGGAGCCGCTTCAGTTGGTTCATCAGGAAGTAGTTTTACCCTTCGACCAACATGACTGGCGCGGCCTCTCGCTATCCGAACAAGAGCGCCAGCTGAAGTTATTTCTTGAGGCGGACAGGCGCCGCGGCTTTCAACTTACGGCAGCGCCTTTGATGCGATTGACAATTTTTCAGACGGGCGATCGGAAGTATCGGTTGGTCTGGACTCACCACCATCTGCTTCTTGACGGTTGGTGCCTGCCCCTGATTCTCGACGAGGTCAATACTCTTTACCAGGCGCTCAGCAACGGCCACGAGATAATACTTGAGCAGCCGCATCCTTATCGTGACTATATAGCATGGCTGCAAAAACAGAATGCTTCAAAAGCAGAAGCATTCTGGCGGCGGACGCTCAGAGGATTCTACGCCCCGACGCCATTAGTTCCGGATCGCGCGGAAAGAATGACGCCGGGGAGGCAAGAAGAGTACGCCGAACATCAGAGGCCATTACCCGTGGAGACAGCGAAGGAATTGCAATTGCTGGCGCGTCGGAACCAGTTGACTTTATACACGCTTCTGCAGGGTGGCTGGGCCTTGCTCCTCAGCCGGTATAGCCAGCGCGAGGACGTGGTTTTTGGAGGCGTCGTGGCGGCCCGTCCCGCGGATCTGAGCGGATCTGATTCGATGCTTGGGTTGTTCATTAATGCCCTTCCCGTGCGAACGCAGGTTGCTCCTAACGACTCCGTCATTTCCTGGCTGAAAAACCTTCAAACTCGGCAGGTCGAATCGCGACAATACGAATATAGCTCGCTGGTGGAGATTCAAGGTTGGAGTGAACTGCCGAGAGGCGTCCCAATCTTCGAAAGTATCTTGGTGTTCGAAAACTACCCGATCCATACCTCCATTGGGGAATCGGAGGGAGAAAAGGACGGAGGACAGCTTCTGGCTAGCGAGTTTCTCTCGGTGAAATATACAAGCTACCCTCTGACTATGGTTGCTATTCCCAGGCCGGAGCTCTGTCTGGAGTTGTGCTACGACAAACGTCGATTTGATGAGGTGACGATCGGCCGAATGATGACGCATTTTGAGGTGTTACTGAATGGGATCGCAGGCGGCATAGAACGGCGGGTCGATGAGATTCCGATGCTGACGCCGGCTGAACTGCGACAGTTACTCGTGGATTGGAATAACACCGACGCAGAGTACCCACGCAATTCCTGCATTCATGAACTTGTTGAAGCCAGGGTGGCGCAAATCCCCAACGCTATAGCCATTATTTCTAGCGACGAGCAGGTGAGTTACAATGAGATGAACAGGCGTGCAAATCAACTTGCGCGCTACCTGAGGCGGTTGGGAGTAAGGGCCGAGTCGCTAGTCGCTATTTTGGTGGAACGCTCATTCGAAATGGCCTATAGTTTTTTGGGAGTCCTCAAGGCTGGCGGGGCTTATCTGCCGTTAGATCCATCATATCCTAAGCAGCGTCTGGCCAAGATTATCGAGGATGCCGGTGTGTCGGTCATCCTGACTCAGCATAGATTGATTAATACGCTTCCCGATCATGAGGCGCCGGTTATTCGTCTGGACACGGACTGGGAAGAAATATCGTTGGAGAACGAGGAGAATCTTTCCGGAGAAGCGCGCCCTGAAAACCTAGCCTACGTGATCTATACTTCCGGTTCCACCGGCAAACCTAAAGGCGCGCTCATTAGCCATGCGGCTTTGGTTAACTACACGATTGATATCGTACAGAAACTCCGCCTGCGCCCTGAAGATAAGATCTTGCAGTTTGCTTCTGTCGGCTTTGATGTAGTGATAGAAGAACTTTTCCCCTCGTGGATGTGCGGCGCTACGGTTATCCTCAGAGGGGATGACCTGCTTGATCATTCTACAGGCCTCCTGCAATTAATAGAGGAAGAGCGCCTCACTGCCTTTGAACTGCCGACGGCCTACTGGCATGAATTGGCGCGTCAAATCTCGCGTTCCGAGAAACCGCTTCCTGCGTCTCTTCGTTTCCTGATTGTCGGTGGCGAGCGATTATCTTCAGAACGATTGGCGGCTTGGCGCAAATCCGGCGTTCCGCTGATCCACGTCTATGGCCTGACAGAGACCACGGTGACATCGACGCTTTACCAACTGCCTGACGCCGCAGGAAACGAAGCGGCGCCGTCGGCGCTGCCGATTGGCCGTCCCCTCGCCAACACTCAGATTTACCTGCTGAATTCCAGGCTGCAGCCTGTTCCAATCGGCGCGCAAGGCGAGGTTTATATTGGCGGCGAAGGACTCGCCAGGGGCTATCTCAACGAGCCATACCTGACCGGCGAAAGGTTTATTCCCAGCCCGTTCGGCGATCGGACCTCGGCTCGTCTTTATCGGACGGGCGATCTGGCCCGTTACCTGCCAGACGGCAACCTGGAATTTATCGGACGGTTCGACGATCAGGTGAAGATTCGAGGTTTCCGCATTGAACTGGGAGAGATAGAAGTCGCATTGCGTGAACAGGTGGGCGTCGCCGACGCGGTTGTGGTGGCGCGAGAGGATGAATCCGGCGATAAGCGTTTGACAGCTTATCTTGTGGCGGAACCGGGAGTCGATTTAGAAACGGCGGGGTTACGAAGCCTGTTAAAAGAGCGGCTGCCTGACTACATGACGCCTGCCGCATTTATGGCGCTTGAGTCATTGCCGTTGACCTCGAACGGAAAAATAGATCGTTTCGCGCTACCAATCCCTGACCGCGGCGGATTCGGCGTTGAGGGCGCTTTTGTAGCGCCACGCAATGGCGTCGAGGAGGCGCTGGCGGATATCTGGGCGGAGGTTCTCGGACTAGAAAGGGTCGGGATTCAGGATGATTTCTTTGCCCTCGGCGGACATTCCCTACTGGTCACACAGGTCGTATCTCGTGTGCGTGAAGTCTTCGATGTTGACCTGCCACTACGCAGCGTCTTTGAAATGCCTACAGTGGCTAACCTGGTCGTTGCCGTAATACAACTCCAGGCGGAGCAGCGGGACGCCGCAGATGTCGCCAGAATACTCGAAGAATTGGAACCCCTATCCGATGACACAGGCGCATTCGACGCCTGCCGAATAATCGCTTAATGCTTTGCAAGCCTCATCGTCCGCAATGGCGGTGATTACTCACGCTCTGGCATTCTTCAGGCGGATGGAGTTTTCACTGATCTCATTCACGGCGGCTACGAACTGTTGCGCTACGACGTTCGGGCCGTTCCCGGAGCCGTTCTCAAATAGCCTCTCTCGCCGTTCAAGTGGAAATTGTCCTATTTTCTGAAGGGATCGATCATGTCACAGAAGCCTAGACTGGATTGCATTATCATCGGCCATAACGACATCGATTTCGGATCGGTCGAAAGCGACCTAAGGAAGACGAAAGACCGTTCCGGAGCCTATTTAGATCTGAAGGCCAATTCGGTGAATTTTCATGGGAAGAGATCCACGTACATCCAACTTTTCAATTGGGCTCACCGGGAGGCGACCGGTAGAGAACATAATTATCATGTATGTCGATTACCCCATCTTGGTTTGGCCTATTTGAAGAGCTTTCTTGCTCGAAGAAAGTTCAATGTCGAGGTCGTTAATTTTTACAACTTTGAGAAAGACCGTCTGATAGAGTTGTTGGCTCAAGATCCGGGCGCAGTGGTTATAACTACAACGCTTTACGTCGATCATTCTCCAATCACCGAAATAGTTGATTTCATCAGAAGGCGCAACCTTGAGGTCAAGATCATCGTCGGAGGCCCCCATATTTTCAATGTCTGCTCGACTCAAGTTCTTAAGGCGCAAAATTTCATCTTTCAGATGATTGGGGCGGATATATACGTCCTCGACTCTCAGGGAGAATTGACTCTCGCGCGACTGCTTGACGAACTCCGGAACAGAAAGCCCCCGGATTTCGCAGCCATCCCAAATCTCATATATACATTCGACAATAAAACGTTTCATAGGACGGGCCGGGTTGTCGAAGACAATGACCTGGATGAAAATGTCATTGACTGGGATCTTTTTCAAAGAGACTTCTATACTCCCACCACGCAGATCAGAACGGCGCGTAGCTGCGCCTTCAAATGCTCCTTCTGTCGTTACCCGGCCACCGCCGGAGCCTTGAAACTTACCAGCCTCGATCTGATCGAACGCGAATTAAAGCAACTCCATGCTTCCAAGGCCCAAAATGTTGTGTTTATCGACGACACCTTTAATGTGCCACTGGAGAGATTCAAGGATATCTGTCGGATGATAATCAGGAATAAGTTCGAGTTTAACTGGTTCTCCTTCTTTAGATGTTCGAACTCGGATGACGAAGCTTTTGACCTGATGAAAGAGAGTGGTTGTCGCGGCGTATTCCTTGGCATTGAGTCTGGCGACCAAACGATCCTGAAAAACATGAACAAATTCGCCGACCTCAACAGGTATAAATATGGCATCGACAACCTGAAAGAGCGAGGCATTCTGACCTTTGCATCGATTATCGTCGGCTTTCCCGGAGAGACGGAAGAGACCATCGAGAATACGATCAACTTTCTGACAGAAACCTCTCCCACGTTTTATCGGGCGGAGCTTTATTATCACTATACAAATGTTCCGATTCACCAGCAGGCAGAACGCTTCGGGAT
>Ga0154003_1000090_pt1 | contig 27928 bp, 30 predicted proteins | sample TSFL087MetaG_FD_104679 | JGI IMG/M metagenome (GOLD analysis project Ga0154003, IMG submission 104679) | Attine ant fungus gardens microbial communities from Florida, USA - TSFL087 MetaG | ecosystem: Host-associated > Fungi > Mycelium > Unclassified | place: USA: Florida, Lake Talquin State...
CCGCTAAAAATGTGGGGTTTTCAGAGCGGAAAAATAGGAAAGTGTGCGGCAAAAGATCCGAAAATTTAGCAGAAGATCTGAGAAATCTGCCGCTTTAGCAAAAGATCTGAAAAATCCTCGGCGCTATATTAAGGTTGTAAATGACTCATTGCAAGTCTTTTATTCCTCTGTGTGGCCTTGGCTGCCGATCGGCACTTCGGCATTTGATCTGAAGAACTACATAGGCTTGACCGGGGCGAATTTGTATCGTACGATACAAAAGATGAACACTAACATTACCCAGGCGGAATACGAATCATTTCAACACGCGTACGATTTCTTAAATGCCGAACTGTTCGGCGGCGATCTCCCGCCCGTGCTGGTTACATTGCAGCGGAAGGCAAGATCGAGGGGCTATTTTTCGGCTGAGCGGTTCGCCGGGAGATCGTCGCGGGAGACGGCGCACGAACTCGCGCTCAACCCTGACCACTTCGGCCGAAGCGACGAGGAGATACTTTCCACCCTCGTTCATGAGATGTGCCACGTGTGGCAGGAGACTCACGGCAAGGCGCCGCGGAAGAGCTATCACGATCGGGAATGGGCCGCGAAGATGAAAGAGGTCGGCCTCTTCCCTTCCCACACTGGCGAGCCCGGCGGGAAAGAGACCGGGCAGCGCGTCACGCATTACATCATACCGGGCGGGGCCTTCGCCGCCGGCGTCGCCAGGCTGCGAGCTACAGGCTTCGAACTGCGCTGGCAGTCGCGCGTTGACGAAGGAGGCCGGCGGAAGAAGGCGGCTAGCAAGACGAAATACACCTGCCCGGACTGCGGGAGGAAGGCGTGGGCGAAGCCGGGCTCCGCGCTGATCTGCGGCGAGTGCTACGACGGCGGCCGGGGCGAGATCCGCGTCATGGACGCTGAGGGGTGAATCGTGTTGTCCATTTTCACTACCCCCTTCCCTTCTCTACACCGGCTTGTGAAACGGGATAAACCAGCGTCTGATAACGAACAACAAATGGTAGACACCCTCCTCATAACCTGTCGCCGGAAGCATAGTTTGCCGAAATGAAAAACTATGATTCATTTGGGCAGATCAGCGACATGACAGGCTCCTTCAATATGGTTTACTTAAGTTTGTGGTGTCGCCATTTCTCCGCCGCGTCTTGTCACCTAAAGGCCGTTCCGTTATCAGACGCTTGTAATACCAAAGAATCGTCTAGGTCGCCATTCTTTAGACGCTCACCAAAGGTAAAACAGGCTCAGGTGAGGCATCGCGTATTGCTCACGCAGTCTAGTGGTAACCTGGCGCCGCAGGATGTCTTTGTATACCTCCGGCTCCATCGAGGTTTTGTATCTCTGCAGCCCATCTCCTGCAGCCTTCATCATTCGCTCAAGTTCATCGGAGTTGGCTGATTGCCACAACGCCTCCGTAATCCTGTCTTCGGCGGCCACCAACCTGTTTTCAATCTCCGCCAGGTCTACTGGCAAACCTTTATCAGTGGTCGCGATGCGGTCACGAAGATCTCCAAGCTCGTTCTCCACGGCGTTGCAAGCATCAAGCAGTGCTGACATTCCTGAAGTCGAAAGGTTCCCCATCGCCTGCCGCAATCGCTCAATGGCCTCCGTAAGCAGAGAGGCAATTTTTTCAGCTTCCGACAGCGATTGCGCCTCAGTATCGTTTTCCCGCTGGGTCGTTGTTGTCTGGGTTCTCGGCCCAGATTTCTTCCGCCTCTCGTAAGCCGTTAATGCCCGCTTTTCGTAAACCAGGACCGCACCGAACACCTGCATTTCAAACTTTGTTTTTGGCGCTTCCTTGTGTGCAAACTCAACGATGTAACGCGCGACATCTTCGCCATACGTCTCGATGAGCCGTGAGGCCTGTTCCAATTCCCTCTTTGCCGGCTCATGCTCATCACTGGCCTTATGAACGAGCCGATGAAAGTATGCAACCAGCTCTCGCGATTCGTTGCGCTTCCCTGCCCCGTCACTGCCTGTGCTCTTTGGCATCGCGGCGTCATAAAGCCGGGGGTTGAAGTGCGAGAATTCGGACCTTGCCTTGGGACCTGGGTAGTACGCGATCACCCAATCTATTTTTCCTTCTTCATCAATCGTCTCTTTGTATTCCACCTTGGTCAGATACCCTGACGATAAGTGAGGCTTGTGGACATGATCCATCTGAGCCCTGAATGGTTTGTATTTGGACTGTCGCATCTGCGCACTAAAGAGGCAATAATCGGAGTACATTAGTTCCGTCCGAGGGTGGCCGTACTTGAGAGCGGCAAATATGCGCGGTGAGATGATTTCATAGCAACGCTGCGACGCGGGCGGCAACACTTTCAGGTATGCAAAATCAAGCGGGCGCCAGCGTGCGCTATTGAGAATGTCCAAATAGACCGGATGGAAAACTATGAATAACTGATCCGCCTCGGAACCATTCGGAAGTTCCTCACCTCGATGGACCACGGCGTACCGGTGGAACTGGCGTGAGACCCAACGCTCTTTGCCGGTGCGATCCTCGAAAGAGAAATAGGCGTCAATGAAAACACCGACGTTCTGCCCCAGCGCGCGTTTGACGTTGTTCTTATTCTTGCCCGATTCGGGATCCATGCCAAGCTCTCGGCATATTTGGTAGAGACTGCCTATAGGGATGACTGCCGGGATTGGTTTGCTGGCCTCAAAGTAGTCGTACAGCCGTTTAGCAATCACCAGAGTGTCAATATGATATGCGAGTTGTTTGGCTGGGCCGTACTTTTCGTTGTAACTGACTTCCCACCGAAATTCCAATTCCCCATCCGGTCGCTGCCGTTTAAAGCTGATATCGACGCGCCCGTTCTTCGCCAGGTTATGCATTGGAAACTTGCTGATCACGTTTTCGATACGGATAACCTCAAGAGGCATCAACATTGTTTTTTCGTCTGCTGCTGGGCTAGGCGAAGCCAGCGTTGCGATCTTCGTTACCGAAGAGTTGTTCTGTTTCATAGTTCCTTCCACACCGAAGGTAAGCACACGCCAGTCATAGTTAAGTCATACAGCATGTCTTACATGTCAAAACATGTCATGCAAACGTAAATTGCAGTAATCGCACGTGTTATCGCAAAATTAATCCATCGAAAGTGCCCTACTTATCCATCGTAGGTTCCCTATTGATCCATCAAAGGTTCCCTATCTAATCCATCGAAAGTGCCCTACTTGTCCATCGAATGTTCCCTAATCGATCCATCGAAAGTGCCCTATTCAAATAATCGCGTAGCAATCGCCTCGACGAAATGGAAACCCGCGAATGCGGCTAGTTGGCAACGCGTTGCCAATTAGCCTATCCCAGATTCGATTCCTGTATGATCCTGATGATCTTCTCCAACTCTTCACGGTCCCGGTAGCTAATGGTGATCTTTCCTTCGTTATCGTCACCTTTGATCGTTACTGGGAGTTTCAATTTTTCAGAGAGGCTTGATACGGCGGTCTGGATTTCCGCTTTTTGTTTGTTGGAGCGTTTCAGTCCATTTGCCCCAGGCTCAAGGGCTTTGGATACTCTCGACTCTACCGCCCCACGAAGCTCATCTTCATCCCTGAAGGTCCGGCCCACGAACTGATTGAATATGGTCCGAGTCGTAAAAACATCCGGATACTTTCGCATGGTCTGTTTCACGTCTTCCGGCCAGGCGGCTATTACAAGGTAGCGACGGATTGTCCGCTGGCCGCGCTCGAAACGGGCAGCTATCTCCTCCTCCGACCATCCTTCTTTCCGCAGCGCCGCAAAGCCTTCGGCTACGTCTATGCAATTGAGATCTTGGCGAACCAGATTTTCGGTCAATCCCACCGAGACACGCCCGGCGCGGTTGTATTCTTTGAGGAGGCACGTGGCTTTCTGGACCCCGGCCTCTTTCGCGGCCAGGAGCCGTCTTTGGCCAGAGACCAGAGATAGGTATGTTCCGTTCCCCTCGTTACGCACTTCGACAACCAAGTTTTGCAATATACCTTCGCGCTTGATCGAATCGACCAATTCTTGGAATTTGAGGTCTGATGTATCTACCTCCAGGCGGACATTGTCTTCGATGACGATGTGCTCGATCGGAATTGTAACAGTTTTGCCTATGTGGTCACGATAGGCGGCGAAGCGATCCGCCCGTTGAGACTCTTGTGTAGGGGCTTGGCTCTCCTTCCCGAAGAGCTTCTTGCTCATCTCTTCGGCTGACGCTGCAATCTTTTTCATAATGGCTTACCTGTGTCGTGAAATTGGCAACGCGTTGCCAATTTGAGCTGGGTCAAACCGCCACTTCGCCGGCGATTTCTATCTCGAAATCATCCGGAATCCGCTCAATGGCCGGCAGATTAGGTTGAGGAACTTTACCCTGACGTTTCCCTTTTAATCCGGGTAGTATCTCGCCCGCGAGCGCCGAATAGGCGATGGTCGCAGGCGCATTTGGCTTGTAGTGGATCAGCGGCTGTTCGGCAGATTCCGATCCCTGCACGGCCGAGCTCGAAGGGATAACCGTTTCAAATATTCGAATGTTGCCGTTTTTGCTGCCATCACGCAGAACACTTTCGAACCTGACGTGGGTAGCAGACTTCCGATCGAATTTAGTGATGATGCATCCCAGGAGCATCAGCATCGGATTCAATCTTCGGATCTTGTTGGCGAAGGCAATCATTGTCGATACCGCATTGCTAGTGCGGCGTTCAGGAAAGAGCGGGATCAAGTAGTAATGTGAACTGCAAAGCGCCGAGACCAGTAGGCAATCCTCACTGGGATGGGTGTCAATCAATACCAAGTCGTATTCCTTCACAGCTCGGCTCGAGAGCAGGGAATCGAGCAGAAGGTGCTGCTCCAAATCGCCCTCCATACGCTTCTGAATCTCACTCAGCTCTCGTGTCCCTGCCAAAACATCCACACCTTCGATGGAGGTTTGAATCCTAACGTGTTCAAGAGGAAGGTTCCCTGTGAGTGCGGAAGCTAACTGTTTATTTTGATCATTCGCGGTTTCCTCCGCACCAAGATACCCCGTGGCATCGCCTTGGGGATCCATGTCCACCACCAATACGCGTTTGCCCATTTGAGCGTAAGATGCAGCTAGATTGACCACGGAAGCGGTTTTACCCACACCGCCCTTAAGGTTAGATACAGTAACGATACTTGTCATAAAACACCTTGGTTGAAGTTAGGGGTAGCGTCGAGCTAGGCTCAGCTCGGAGTATAGCGCAAATGCTTGACAGGTGCTAATGAATTTTACTCAATGGTTGAGAGAAACCATCGAAAGTGCCCTATCAATGTAATGGAATTGGAAGGCCTCAACGGACATCCTCAGTAGCACCGACAACAGCGTCAACGGCTGGTTCTAAAGAGAGTCTACCAGGATCGGCGGTGCGTGTGATGGCCAAATCGCCAGCGCCGTCGATCGGGGAAGGTAACATTCTTCCCGCCTGAGTCACAGTCGTCACCGAGGTGATCTCCGATATCCCAGAACCTTCGCGACAGGTCTCCGAACCGTTATCATCGGCGGTAGATGCTTAGGGGTGATTATGCCAGTAATAGAAAGTGAGCGAAGGAGTGCATGCCGATTGATAGGTGGGGCAATGTTGTAACCGAATGTGAGTAGGCCGTTTTTGCAGGTCACTTCGCTGTCTTTTTGTCGCTTGATTTCCTCTTTAGCTTAGTTCCCTTTGCCACACCTGGTTTGCGAGTCGGTCTCGGGCAATTAGCCGGAATCTTGTAATAATATCCTTCACCGAAAGGACTAGTCTGCTTCACAGCCCCTTTTAACAGCTCTGCGTAAAGCCACTTCATGACCGTCGTGTAAGCCACTCCGTGCTTCGCGGCGAACTGCCTAGGTGTTAGCATTTCATCCTCTTTTTTCTCTTTCTTCATGCCCGAAATATAGACGGCTACACAAATTATAGGCAACACCATGTGAAAGGCAATAAGAAAAGTGTAGCCCCCTACACTTTTCTGTTGTTTAGTGTAGAGGGCTACACTATACTGTGCTGTAGGCGAAAGCTGCTGAGGGAGCAGAATAAAGACAACGGCTCTGGCGAGTGTTTGGTAGCGCCCAGCCAGAGCCGTCTTCTATCAACCTCTTTCGAAGTCGAAAGGTGTCTTCATGTCAACCGAAGCCAAGCTGAAAGGCAAGCGCAAGTCACGGAAGTCCACTGATTACTTCACGACGGTCTACTTGATTCATTTCAACAAGGCGTTTCGCCACGCGCGCCACTACATCGGCTTTACGACCAATCTGGACAAGCGCATCACCGACCATCTGTGTGGGATGGGAGCGCGCTTGATGGAAGTCATCACGAACGCCGGCATTGAGTGGCGAGTCGCGCGCACCTGGCGAGGTGATCGTCGGCTAGAGCGGCGGCTGAAGGACTGGCATAACGCAGCGCTTCTCTGCCCGCTGTGCTCCGGCAAGGAGGCAATGAATAGAGGCAACTTTGCTCGAAAGATTCAACGCTTCGTCAAACATACCAGATAGCACCAACCGCGAGCGATGCGCATGGCGCGTTCATCGCTCTCCAACACGGAGAGTACGCAATGCCTAAACATACTGTTCATGCGAAGGATTCAGGAGCCAAGGCCAAGTACGTCGTTGTGATAGATCGCAAGGATGAGAAAGCCGGAGTCAAGAGGATCAAATTCAAGAAGAGAGAGGCCGCAATCAAACTCGCCGAACTGCTGCACAAGCGGAAGACGGATGTGAAAGTGCTCAACCCCAGCGGAAAACAGATATTTCCCTGTTAATAGCTGTGATAAGCGCAGAGGGCTTGTCGGAGCGTTCGCCCGTTCCGACAAGCCTCAAACATCAATCAACCGCCGGAGCGATTGATCAACGATGGAATTCGATCCTACCGCTTCGGCCTTCCATAAACAAGAAGGGAGAAGCCAATGATAGAACACGAACGCGAGCGCAAGGTAGATGCTGTGCTCGCTTCCATCGCGACAGGCGATATGACTTTCGATGGATTGAAACGCGCCGTGGCTGACGGCAAAGCCCAGGTCAAGAGACTCGGGCCGCGCATCGAGCCGACTATGCTTGATGCGCTTGCAGCCGGAGAAGAAGCCCTTGAGCGGATCGAACGCGAGCAATCGAAACTGAACCAGATCGATTGATGAATCTATTTACCCTCGAAGAACAACGGAGGACACGCATGCGACGCAATCATTCTGTGCAACCGAAGGCCTCAGTCAAATATTTCGTCGAGGTCAATGGGGAAGAGAAGGGGAAACCCAAAAGGAAAAAATTCCAGAACAGAGACGACGCGCTCAAATTCGCCGAACGACAGGAGGCTCGGAATCTGCGCGTGAGGGTTACCAACCTTAACGGAAAGGAGATTTATTGCAGCCAATAAAGCTCAGGACTCACCAAAGCGCGAACTTCGGTGAGTCCCTGTGTGAACTGTCAACACCGGAGTGCTGATCGATCACATCGCAACGAAAGATTAGCACTCCCTTTCGCCATTCAGAAAGGGATATATGCCGCTTGAAAATTGGATCAATCCTGGACCGCAACAGCAACGCTCCGCACAAGATAATGAGATAAATAACTATAGCCTGGTCGGAAACAAGGGGTGGATGACCTATTGCAAGCTCCTGGTCGGTACTCTCTTGGCCACATGGAACTTCAATCTCTTCATCAACACCATCACCGGCCGGATGGGAATTTTCACCGCCTTCGTCGCGATCAGTTTAGAGGTCACAGCTCTCTATTGTGTCCACAACTATCCGAGGTCGATTGGCAACCATCAAAAATGGTTGGGGAGATTTGCGGTCCTATTGGGACTATTTTCCTTAGCCCATGCAGTCTTCGCCATTGTCCATTACACGGGCTACGCGGGTGACACTTCATTTGTGGTTTTCTATTCACACGTGATCGCCCTTCCCCTGATCGTGGTCCTGCTGTCGGTGACCACGGCCACGTTGGTGATGACCCACCCTTCCGCTGCAATCATTAAGGAACTTGCGGCAAGCAAAATCCAGAGCCTGAAGAATCGCGCGCACGTGTTAATGGAGCGCAATCGCCTACTCGATGCGCAGGAACTTGCTCGACTCAAGGCGCAACTCTTCGAGGAAGAAACCGCGATGAAGGTGGAACTGATTCCGATTGTGCGCCGCCGGATTGAGGCCAATCAGGAACTGGAAGAGCTGATCAATGCGATCGACGACATAGACTCGCGTCGACAGATCCGCAACGACATCGCCGCGCTCACTTCCCGACAGTCGGCTGCGTCGCCGACGACAACTACTACCCTGCCACAGGTCAGTCCACACGCGCGTCAGACTGTTCTAGGACTGGGGCAAGGTTACGCGGTGAATGGAGGAGGCCAAAACGGACACCCTTAACGGCGCCGGCGGCAGTGGCGACGGCAAATTCTTCGGGAATTGTGCCGGGAGCGTCGGCGCACATTCCGGTTGTATCGCCAAGTCGGGGGACTGAGATCGGGAGTAAATCGGGTCAAAAGGGAGAGGCTCCCAGATCTGTTACTCCCGAAACTTATGACCAAAGCGGGAGTAGGACCGAGAGTGAAGGTGCGGAAACAAACCGAGTTACTACCGGTAGTAAAAATCTCGCAACTGTTGATTTACTTCAGCTTAATGCACTTAAGGAAGGCTTCTTATGGAGGCCGGTAAAGTTCGTCAAAAACGCGGATTACCCAAAGGTTGTGCCGGAGGGGTTTTACTTCAAACAGGACTCGGGGGGATTTGCCCTGAAGAAACAATCAACGGGGAAGTGGTACGGCCACTTCACTAAAAAAACAGTAAAGGCATTAGAGAGGAAATATGGCCAAAAAAAACCGAGAACAAAAACTGGCGGATCTACGGGAATTGCCCCAGGAGGCGATCGCGGCGGTGTTAATCGCTGAGATCGCCCAGATCAAAACGGACGGCGAAACACATTCGGACCAGGACGCGCGGGAACGGATTAAACGAGGATCGGACAGATTGTGGGCGTTCATCGAGGGACGCATTACTCCTGACATTGTGACCAGATTGCCGCGCATTCAGGAGATCTTGGGAGATAAATCGCCGAGACCGGTAATTGTCTGCCTTTGCGGATCAACCAGGTTCGGCGACGCATTTCGCGAAGCCAATCTGCGGGAGACGCTGGCCGGAAAAATCGTGCTGACCGTTGGCTGTAACTTCGAAAGCGACAGCGCGCTCGGCCTGGCTCAGGAAGTCAAGGAGAGCCTTGACGCGCTCCACCTGCGGAAGGTCGCCATTGCCGACGAGGTTTTGATCCTCAATGTCGACGGTTACATCGGTGAGTCAACAGCCAGGGAACTGCGCCATGCCATCGAGTTAGGCAAGAGCGTACGTTTTCTTGAGCCCGATAAGGCTCCCCTAAACGCAAAGGAGCGCTGATGAAAGATGTGCAATGCATAGAGCCTGAGGTCGTCGGCCAGAGGTCGCTCTTCGATTACGCGGCCCTCGGCGTCGAGAACAGCGTAATCATTCAGCAACGAACGTCGGAGATAAAATCTCTGGTCAAACGTGTGGCAAGCGATATCGTCGAAATCGGCGGAAAGCTCGCGGATGTGCGGGCCCGCCTGAAGGATGGCAAGAAGGATGGCAAGGACGGGAAATTTAAAGTCTGGCTTGAGACGGAATTCCCAGAGTGGAGCCAACGCACTGCTTACAACTACCTCGCCGTGTGGGAGAAGTACGGATCAGCCGACTTCGCCATCGACGGCATCGCGCCGTCAGCCTTGTATTTACTTTCGGCCCCCTCAACGCCGGAAGCGTCGAGGGAGATGGCGAAGCAGCTTGTGCGAGCAGGGCATAAAGTTTCGCGCTCGACTGCGGAAGAACTGGTTAGGCAAACGAAGCCGAAAAAGCTGAAGCAGGCAGAGCCGATCGAGCCGCGAGAGATCGAAGAAGAGGATTACGTTACTGGCGAATTCCGTCATTCGAGTGATGTGGCCGTCGATGACGATCTCCATGAGACCGCTTCGACGGCCATCCGCGTCTATGTCGAACAGGCCGAATTGGACGAGATGAATCGCATCAACGCCTGCCGGAAGATTTCCGATGGCGATCCAGTGGAGTTCTACGAAATCTACGGACTCGATGATAGCCCGGTTGTTGTCATTACCAGCTCACTATCGTCCGGCGCCGAGGGAGTCATCAGGGCCGGCGGCTGGCGGATCGTTCCGGAGAAAGACGCGCAAGACGTCACGAAACCGGAAAGAGGTGAACTTGAGAGGCGGAGCTACATTGGAACCCGGGTCAATGTTGGGACGAGAAAGAAAACGAACTGGTGGGTGATCGTCGGCCCTGAATACGAATTCAATCGCAATTCGGCGAAGGATGAAGCCAAAGCGGCCGATGTCCAAACCTGTCGCGTCTGCGGTTGCACGGCGACGGATTGCCGTCAATGTGTCGAAAGAACCGGAAACCCCTGCCATTGGGTCGCGAAGAATTTGTGCTCGGCCTGCGTGGCTGAGCCTATCAAAGTCCTCGTCTCGCAGGAGGAGCTTGACGAGATGGACCGGGCCAACGCCTGTGAGCAGATCGACCAGGGCGCGCCCGTGCGAATCATTCACCGCGCCGACGAATCGTTTGTGATCACGGAGAGCGCTTTCTCCTCTCACGGCCCACGCTGCACAAGCGCCGTCGGCTGGCTCGTGAAGCCGGAGAGCGAGGCGGAAGGCGTTACGAAGCGCGAGCACCCCGCAGACTTGTTGGACGAGGCCGACGAGTTCGCAGAAAGTTATATCGGCGTCCGGATCAACGCCGGTTCGAAGGCGCAGCCGGAATGGTGGGTTGTTGTCGGCCCGGCGTATGAGTTCACGCTCAACGTAACGCCAGAACCTGTTAAGAAGCAGGAGCCGAAAGGGCTTCCACCTGGTTGGAAGTTTGACGAAAACACTCGACGTTATCCTGGGGGCTTCAAGGCGGTCAACCTGGAGGCGAATCTTCGCACCTTGACGTTTGTCAAAGAGGAACAAGCCATCGACTCAGCGCACGAGATCGAGGTGGCGAGGAAGGAGGGATTGCTTGGGCTGACCGGGCGCGGGCTTTTCTCCCAGGATGAGGCGCCGGAAGAGGGGATCACGCCGGCCGTCGTCGAGGCTGAAACTACGGCCTCGACGACGGCTCCAACGATTGAGCGCCCAGCCGCCTGGTTCAAGACACGGATCGAAATCAACATCACGCTCATGCCCGGCGCCGATGCCGGGACGCGGAAGGTCATGCACAAAGTCCGCGCCGGGGATGACGACAAGGACGTTCCTTTCGTCGAACTTACGACAGGCGAGGATGATCTTCTTGGAGCGCTGCCAGAGCCGACGCTGAGGTGTTTCGAAAAGGCCCTGGCGGATTTCATCAAGAAGGAGGCGGCGAAGCTTGCCGCGAAATCAACCGCACAATCCAAGAGTCAGCCGGCTAAAACGAAAAAAGCAAAAGGAGGAAAAAACTAAATGCCGAAGATCAAGATCGAGGGGCAAACATTAGATGGTGATGCCTATGGCATCACCGACGAGATCGCCGGTGACGACGATCTGCTCAAGGCCGCGCTCGCGCCGAGCTGGCCGGATGTGCGGACAGCCTCTTTTAAGCGCGAGGGAGGCAAGGATGGGAAAGAGCTTGTGGTCACAGTTCAGAAAAAAGCCGGCACGAAGGGCATCGATAACGTGGTCGAAGTCGAAGAGTCTCGTAAGCGCCTGGAGGATCGAGAGAGCGCTCGACGAAATCGGCGCCAGCGAGATCGCCGGAATCAGGGGCGAAAGGGAGGCATGTGATGGAATTGATTGATCGCCTCTTTGCCGCGCCCGAAGGTGTTAACCCTGCAATCGTAATGAGCGAGCGCATCACTGAGATGGCGAAGGCCGGCCAGCTTGATCCTGAGCGCATTCACGATCTGATGCCCGCAATCGAAACCGCCGCCGACCAGGGCGAGCGCGATCTGAAAGGCGCAAGCGCCGCGTTCAGCAGCCTCCAAGACGCAGGGGCTATCGCCGCGAAGGAAGTTCCGCTGGGGTTTTGACGTATGCGCAATTACAGGCGGAGTTGGGAGATGCGAAAGAAAATCAATAAATCAAAGAAGTCGCTCCCGCTCGAAGGCTGCGCTGTTTCTTCCTTGACGGAATTGATCATTAGCGCGCCGGCGGGCAGACCAAAGAAGCCGAAGATCGACCCCAGCGAGGCGGCGCTCCATTTGCGCCTGATCCAGCATGGCCAACATATCGTGGAGATGTATCGCAAATTCTTTCCTGAAGAGTTCACCCGCGACGGGATTGACTACGGCTCGGCAGAGCGCCTGCTGAAGTCCTATGACGATTTCGCGCATTTGGTGGACGCTCGCCTCTTTCCGGTCCACGACTTCAGCTCGAATGACATGGTGTGGGAAGAGCCGGAGCATGGGCTCGACACTATGTTTATTTGCTATCACCAATTCGCCCCATTTCTCTGGTATCGGCGTGAGGCTGATCTGTCGCGCGTGGAGCGGCTGATCGTCTCAGCGGCGGGATACAGCGGCCTCGAGATGCGGCCGCCAGAAGGTTACCGCTTCAGCTCGAACAGACTTCAAGAGCTTTCCTGGAAGCGAAAGGGGATTATCTCGCGCCTTTGGCTCGTGGCGATGGCGCTCCTTGGAGGGACTGACAACGTCTGGCTCGATCTTGATGAGGATGCGTTTTACCAGAGCGAGCCTCCGGATTGGTCGGCGGGCCAGGTTGAGTGGCTGGCGAAGGAGTTCAAGGAGGCGCAGCGAATAAGTGATGAGATCAATGAGTTCTTCGCGTGGGTAGGTAATGACCAGGAGAAGGTCCTGCAGGTCACGGACCTTCTTCGCAAAGCGCAAATTCCAGACAAACCCATCGAGGTCAAAACGCGACGGGGCAAGCCGCTCGTCGAGACGCTTACGGAGCTTTTATGAACAAAGGCAATGGCAAATTCATCATTCCCCCCGGCGTGAAACCTAAGGCTGCGATTTACCTGCTTGAAAGCGAATTCCTGCTCGTCGCCGAGCGCGCCGGCAAGATCGAGCAGAAGTATGTCTCGCCCGGCGTGCTGCGGCAGGCCTTCAGCGCCGAGCCGATTGACTCAGGCTGGATTCCCGCGGGCGTCAGGCGCTGGGGCGTCAGCGTGAAGGGAACCTGGATGCTCCGCTGGCATGCGCCGGCGCTATATCCAATCTGGCTCCCAAACAGAAAGCGCCAGGTCAAGGTTCCATTTCCAGGACTGATCTTCTTTGCGCAGGGTAGTAAGTATTACATCTGGGCGACGAAGGGCGCGGCATTCGATCCGAAGGCCAAGCTCTGGAATGCGCCCTGCGCGAATGTGAACTCGTTGGGCCTCATTTGCTGGGGCCAGAACACGCATCCCGACGTCGCAACGGGATGCTTCGAGAAAATGTGGGCCACGTTCTGGGAGGCGCCGTTTTCGCCGAATTGGGCGACAGGGAAGAGCGCCGCATTTGCCAATGCGAACAACAGGCTCGCCGACCTGGCCAAGCGCGGCGCGACCGCCTATCCGGAGGACGACCTTACGCCACTGCGACATCACCTGCTGCCAGATCCGGCCACGCTGGAGGCTGTAGTCGATCGGATGGTGAGAAGAGGAGATGTGGAGTGGGCGTGACGAGGGCGAAGTGTTGGGCGATGTGGGTGGCGCCGCTCTTAGCGCGGCGGTTCATCCCGTTCGTTATGGCGTTTATACGTAGTGGAAGACTCGAAAAAGAGGAGGTGTGAAGTGAACGATATGAACACGCGAGTTTTGAATCTCGCTTATGAATCCGAGCCGCGGCCAGCCAGCCTGATCGGCTACATCCAGCATTCTACCGATCGCGGCTGCGACCCGCCGCCACTTCGAGGCGGGATGTTCGATTACGTTCTGAGCGCCGACGGCTTGTATTTGCACGCTAAGCGCGAAGAGCTGGAGGTTTGCTTCCAGATTGCGGAGGCAGAGGTCCGAGGCTTGGCTGAATGCTTCGAGACGTTCGAGTTCAAACTCCCGAAGGTTCCGGTCGACCTGGTGGACTACATGTTGCGAACCGCCATGAGCTATGGCGCCAACTCAAAAGAAACTCTCTTCTGGCTCCAATACAGCGAGCTTAACATTTACAACGGTGGCTGGCTGCTCCACGAGCCGGCGCAGAGACGGAGAGCCGCGAGCTGCAAGCCGGAAGAAGGGCAGGATGAGGCTTATCAACGAACGGTCATCGAAATCCATTCCCATCCCTACCGAGCGTCGGCCCAATTCTCGCCGACTGACAACGCCGAGGAGAGGGGCTTTCGACTCTACGGCGTGATCGGCGGTCTGCCAGAGCGGCCGGAGATCCGGTTGAGAGTAGGATGTTACGGCTACTTCTGGGAAATCCCGGCGACGTGGGCGCTCTCGCTCCCATATGAGCTTGCCGACTGCAACCCCGATTCGCCGGAAGTGGACGAAGAGGAGGAGGCGCCATGACAGTGATAGTCGCATGTGGCGCGAAGAAGCTCTCCCGCGAGGCTCCCGCCCGCGACCTTTACACCGGGGGCTATTTCAAGGCGTGCCTGGCCTATGCGCTGAAGATCGCGCCGGCGGAGAATGTAAGGATACTGTCGGCCAAGCACGGGCTCATCGGCCTGAATGATGTTATCGCTCCTTACAACCGAAAAATGGGAGATCCGTCTTCAATTACGGAGTCCGCGCTCACCGAGCAAGCCGAAGCCCAGGAGCTGCTGGCGGAGAAAGTCGTCGTCCTCGGCGGCAGGCTGTACGCGGGCCTTTGCCAGAAAGTATGGCGAGAGGTCGAGGCGCCGCTCGAAGGCAAGGGCGGGCTGGGGCAACAGATTGCGTGGATGAAGAAACAATTGGAGGTGGGCTGATGGACATAACCACTCAGGATCGATTGCTCTATGTATACACGGAGTACTGCCCCGGCGATTTCTTTTGGGGGTGGTGGCTCTACGCCATCCCCGTGGTTGATGGGACGCCCATACGTGACACTGACGGCGCCTGGTTACGGCATGCCAGTCTGGAGGCTGTCCTTCAAGCTCTGGGCTTGCCCGAGAGCGACTGGCGTAATCCCGAGACTTACAACGCGTTTCTCGCCGCATACCCTAACGGCGCGCTTATCCGCAAAGACGGGCGCCGTTACTCGCTCGCCGAAGAGCAGAAGGGGATTGAGTTGTGGCGACTGCTGCGGGATGTGCGCGAAGCCCAGCTCTTGGACTGGAAAAACGCCGACGAGTCCTACTTGGCGTGGGTTGAAAGGCAAAAGAAGGAGGAATCCAGTGGCAAAAACGCGGAATAATATGCGGAAAAACATCCAGGCTGCCGGCCTCTCCTACGCCAAGGCGGCGAAATTGATGCTCCCCGTCTACGAGCGCCTGCGCCTTATTCTCGTCGGTTGTGGCGGGACAGGGAGCTGGCTCGCGCCGTCGATTGCGCGCATTGCCCGATTGCATCGCGACCAAGGGAGAGAGGTCGAAGTCACGTTCTTCGATCACGATGGCGTTGAGCCAAAGAATATACCTCGCCAACATTTCTGCGAGGCGGAACTTGGGCGCAATAAAGCCACCAGCCTCGCCGCGCGTTACTCGGCGGCCTGGGGTGTGGAGATCGCCGCCGTTCCCAAGCGGTTCAAGGCAAGCGCAGTGGAACTGGACAATGATGCGCTGACGATTCTCGTCGGTTGTGTGGACAATGCCGCAGCGCGGCAGGAGATCGCCAAAAGGCTTGCGTGGTTAGGTCCGCCGGTCTGGTGGCTCGATTGTGGTAATGACGAGTCGTCGGGCCAGGTGATCGCCGGCTCCGCTGTGGAGGCGACGGAACTCGTCGGAGGGTTTACCCCGTCTTGCAAAATTTGCAAGGCGCTGCCAGCTCCCTCTCTGGTCGCGCCCGATCTGCTTGAACCCAGACCGGAGGAACTGTCGACATCGAAGATGTCATGCGCTGAGATCCAAATGGCGAACGCTCAGAGCCTGGCCGTCAACCAGATGGTCGCGGCGATCGCGACGGACTATCTGCTAGGGCTCGTGAATGGAGGTTTGCGACGTTTCGCGACGTTTTTTGATTTATTGAGCGGTTCGATGCGGAGCCGTTACATCACGCCCGAAGAGGTTGCGCGGGTAATCGGCAAGCCGGCTTCTTACGTGATCTCGATGGGCAAAGAGCGGCAGACGGTGCTGTAAGAGAGACCGGGCTCGACAGGCCTTCTCGGCCGTTCAGTCGGCGGAATCGCTGCCGGCGACGATGGATGCACAATCCGCACCAACTTCGGCGATGCTTGAGTGGGGATCTGCCGTCGGCATCGCCACAAACGGCAGTGAGAGATAGAGCGTAGGCCCAGAGCCGCCGATCGTGGATGAATGGAGTTGCCTTGCGTGATCGAAGAAACCGAATCGGCGTGAAGGTGGGGCAGGGAAGCGCCACAGATCGCTTGCATCTTCTTACGACCATACCCGGGATTCTTCCCGGGTATTCTGTTTCCGGTGTATGCTCGACTCAAGGCTTGTGTCTTGGTGCGGCGGGAAGTTTGCGAGGCATGCTTTTCCTGTCGTCGATCAGTACGTCCGTACATACGCCCGCAGCCTCGGCGTAGAGTAGCAGCACAGGCAAGGGCGGCTCCAGCTCACCGTTCTCGTAGGCCGAAATGTTCTGTCGGTTGATGAATTCTCTCAGTCCGAACCGATCCACCATCTCATTTTGAGAGAGCCCGAGCGCTTTGCGAATCCTCAAGAGTTTTTTCGGAAGCCGGCTCGATTTTAGCCGGGCTCTTATTCCCACGGCGTTCCTCCTCCGCCGTGAGTTATCGCTCTTGAACTAGCCAGATTTCTGGCTAGAATGGCTCCGTCCGGTTGCCTCGCGAAAAGGGCATGGAAATGAGCGAATATGCTAAGCAACCGGCGGACAAACTATTAGAAAGTGGCCCCCTTGTAAAGCCCTATGCGTTCCCTGGCCATCAGTCGAAGCGGAGGGCGGAAGATCATCAGAGTCCGGGTCCCTCTCCAATCAATCCATACCAAAATTTTGGCAAAGTTCTCCGTGTTTTTCGTCTTTAATGGATAGGGAGAGGTGTGTGTAATCACGCCGATAGAAGCGGGGGAACAAGCCGCTGTAACCTGTTCTCTACCAGCAATATCCGACTGGTTAGGGTCTGCGGATGGACATAATGGACGCATCCCCCAAAATCAGCGGCGTCATGACAGGAGGTAGGCATGACATTTCGGGATCGCTCAAAATCCGGTTTTCCTAACGCCCAATCTCCACTATATCGCTACTGGCTCGGCGAACTGAAAGACGAAGAAAAGCGTGAGGTCGAAGAAAGATCGCACGTTGACGAAAATTTTAAGGAGCTGTTGCAAGAGACCGAGCCTGAGCTGGTGGCGGCGTATGTTTCCGGGCATCTCACTAGGGGCAAGAAGGAGATGTTCGAGAGACATTACTTGAACTCCGAAGAGCGGTTAAAGAAACTACACATAGCCGAGGCGTTGTATGATGCGGCCAGACTCCGCAATCCCGGCGATCAGACGCTCGAGACTCATTTCTTGCGCTTTGGTGAGGGGATAGAGGACCTCAGATTCGCCCAGATGGTTTGTGAGTACTACGAATATGTCGGGTCGCTGGAAACTCATGAAGTCGCAAGCGCGAGGCTGTTCGACCAACTCCGGCGACGGCTGGCCGAACCCCTCGCCGTATGGATGTTACGCCCGACCTGGCAACCTCTGACCGCCGCTTCGCTCATCGCCCTTACCGCGCTCATCTGGATATTATTCATCCGCCAGTCTGACTCTGACAGAGGCCTCGATATGCTCCACGCGGCGTATGCGCAGGAACGCCCAGTCCAGGCTCGACTTACAGGCTTCGGTTATGGGACATATCGCGCCCCCCATTCTGCAGAACCCATCAAGTTTTACAACGATCAGCGGGATGAGGCGTTCAGGCTGATTCTACGCCAGGTTAACAAAGAGAAGAGCGCCGAAGCGTACCAGGCGCTTGGCCAAATCTACCTGGCGTATAACGATCCCTACGAGGCCGTGCAGCGCTTCGAGATTGCCTTGCAGCAAAATCCTGGCGACGCGAAGCTGCGCAATGATCTCGCCGTCGCTTTGATGGAGCGCGGGAAAGAAAAATCGAAGAACTCGGACTATTCGGTGGTGCGCGATTACGCCGATGCCAATGAACACCTGCGCCGCGCGATTGAACTCGCCCCCTCGCTGTTGGAGGCCCAATATAACTTGGCGCTATGTCATCAGAACCAGTCGTTGTGGCGGATGGCCGAAGAGGATTGGAAGCGATACCTCGAAAAAGACTCCGTGTCTCCCTGGGCTGAGGAAGCGAGGAAGAACCTGGAGATGGTCACAGAGAAGATCAAGGCCAGGGGGAATCGAGAGAACATCTATCAGGATTTCCTGATCGCCTACCGTGGCCGCGATGCAGAGCGGGCCTGGGGCGCGTATAAGCGGAGCCGTCTGGCTAGCGGGAGTTTCATTATCGAGAGGCTGATCGACAATTACCTGTCACTAGCGTTGTCGGGCAAATTAACCGAGGCCGAGGAGTATTCGTCGGCGCTGCTATTCATAGGGAACGTTGAGCTAGGAAAGGTCGGAGACCGGTTCGCCTACGACCTCGCGCAGTTCTACCGAGACGCCGCGCCGCAACAACTGAAGAAACTTTCCGGAGCTCGCGATATGGCTAAAGCGGCCACCGAGAGCCTGCGGCGATCACAAGTGGGCGAGGCGATAAACAGTTACCTGCGGGCCATAGATCTCTTCGATCAGGCAGGCGACGTCTGTGAATCTTTGGTGGCCCGAAGTCTGCTTGGTCATTGCTATTACCAGCAGGCAAGCCACGCGCTCAGCCTGCCCATGCTCACAAAAGGCCGGCAAGAATCCGAGTCCCATAGTTATATGTGGCTGCTCAGCCAATTCCTTAACGGCTTGGCTAACGTCAACGCCGACCTGACACAGTATTCAGTGGCGCTCGACCACAGTCTGAAGCAACTGGCCCTCGCAAGACGAATTGAGGATGATTACGGCGTTTTGGCTGGCATAAGTCGAGCGACGGACACATATCTACTGCTGGCCAGATACCAGGATATATTACCGATGATTCATGAGGGATTGGCGGTTGCCGGCGCGATTAACGCGAGCGCTGCGACCATCGCCGGACTTCATATGAAGGCGTCCAAATGTCACATGGCTTCGGGCAAGCTGCTTGCAGCCCTGGATTATCAGAACGAGGCTTTTAAATTGAGCCTCGAAACGAATAACCCCTGGGTGATCTCCCGCCATCAGGTTCTTCTGGGGATGGCCCACCACAAGCTCAATAACAACATTGAGGCGGTCAAGCACATTCAGGAGGGCGGGGAGGTCGGGAGGCGGATGGGTGATGAAAAAATGGGCAGGGAGATCGTGGCCTTTTCGCAGTTGCGGCTGGGGTGGGTTTATCGAGAGACCGGCGACCTCGATAACGCCGTGAAGAGCTATGGGGAGGCCCTCCGGCTTTACGACGAGAATAGCATTAACACACAACAGCTGCGCTTCGAAGCGAAGAAGGGCATGCTCCTGACCCATATTAGGCGCGGGGATGACGCCGCAGCGGAGTCAGCGTTGAAAGAGGTCATCGACCTCTATGAACAACAACGCCAAAACATCCATGACGAGAGCAGCCGTAATAGTTTCTTCGACAATGAACAGGGCGTATATGACGTGGCGATAGAGTACGCCTATTTCAAGCGGCAAGACCCGCGCCGCGCTTTCTTCTTCTCCGAGATGAGCCGCGCCCGCTCGCTGCTCGACGCCGTCAGACTGCCACCGCAAAAATCACTTGAAGAAAAACTGACGGGCATACGTCTTCCGCACTCGACCAAGCCGCTCGATCTGGGGCAGATTCAAAGCCAGCTTCCAGATAAGACCCGGTTGCTGCAATATTCAGTGTTGGACAAGCGCCTCATTATCTGGGTAGTGTCTGGCTCCGATCTCAAGAGCCTCACCGTTGAAATCGGACGGGAAACGTTGGATGACAAAGTGAGCGGCTATCTGCGGTCGCTCGCCGGCGAACTCTACGCCACCCATGGAGATGATCACAGGGCGAGGTCTTCGGAGTTGTACGACCTGTTGATCAAGCCTGTCGAGAACCTGTTAGATAAAGACAAAGGCGCGGAGATTTGCATCATTCCAGACAAGACTCTCAACCGGCTGCCATTTGCGTCGCTGCTTTCACCACGTTCCGGCAAATACCTGATCGAGGACCATGCGATTCTCATGTCGCCGAGCGCGAACATGTTCATCGTCTCCAGTGATAGAGCGAGGCGAAAAGAGGGCGTTCAAACCGAGAGGCTGCTCAGCGTCGGCAACCCAAGGTTCGACGGCGCGGCGTTCCGTGACCTTAAACCCTTGCCCTGGGCGGCCACTCAGGCTTCGGAGATAAAGGGCTTTTACGAAGATTCGACATCTCTCCTCGAAAGGGATGCTAGGGAGCAGGACATCAGAAGAGAGATTCAGAAGTCGGACGTCCTACACTTCGCGACGCACTATATCGCGGACGAACGGTCTCCCATGCTTTCGCTGTTGCCGCTGGCTGCGGAGAGGCGATCGGCGTCGAAAGAGAATGACGGAGTTCTTCAGACATTCGAGTTCTACAAGATGAACCTTTCGCGTCCGCGCCTGGTGGTTCTTTCGGCCTGCCAGACTGGGATCGAGCAAAACTACAAAGGGGAAGGGGCCGTAGGCCTGGCCCGCCCGTTCGAGGCGGCGGGGATTCCTCTTGTCGTGGCCAGCTTGTGGCCCGTAGAATCTTACCCAACCAAGGAATTAATGGTCGCCTTCCATAGGCATCGCAAAAGCGGTAGACAATCTACCGCGCAGGCGTTGCGGCAGGCGCAACTCGACATGGTAAAAAGCGGCTCCCCCGAGTTCCGCAAACCATATCATTGGGCTGCATACACGCTTGTCGGTGGTCATGCCAATTTCTAGGCGTTCACCGCAGGCGCCGCGAAAGGTGAATGGATATGCCTGTCCCGCAAGATCCTACCTTCTCGATCTTCTTCACCGGACTGTTGGTTTTTTGCTTCGATAAACGGCGCAAGTGCTGTCAGATCGGCATCCTGAGTAAGGACGATCATGAACTGAGAATACGCGTCGTCAAAAAAGGCAGAGGTCCGGAGGACGGGTTAGAACAGACGCTGACCATCAACCACGCCCTGATTCGCCAGTCTTCGGAACTGTTGTTGGACGTGGAGGGGGAGCCCCCCTCAAAACAACGAACGGCGGAACCCTTCATCGTCGGCAATCGGGATGAGCCGCCGACTGATCCCCAGGACTTCCGGCGAGTAATGGACCTGGAAGGCGAGTATTTTTATAACCGCCCGCTGAAAGTGAGGAGTGGCGTCCTGAGGCCGATCCTGATCGTCGCGGAAGGCCTGTTTTACACGGCCGCATTGACTTCGGATTTGTACCGGACGATCCCGGTCGCCGCCAATGGAGCGATGCGGACGCCCTGGGCCAGCCGCACTTTAGGACAGATCGCTGAATACGTCGGCGCAAACATTTACCTCACACACCCGAATCAGGCCCTCGTCTTGAGAGCAGGGCGGAATGGATCGGAGTTGTTGAGGTTGAACAGGGAAGGGGGGACGACCTACGAAATAACGGTTGAGAACGGCGATACGCCTCAAGCGCCGGCAGGCAGCGATTTCGATTATTACTACGATGCCTTTGAGTTGAATCGCGGCGAGCCAAAGATACTTATTGAGCCTTGCGGACTACCCGCGTTGCGCGGCAGAGAAGCTCCCTGTCTGCCTGTAGAGCTCGGCTTCGGCTTCGGCTTCGAGGGGGATTAAGGAGATGACGCGGTCTTACCAATATCGGTCCGCGCCCTTCTCTCGCAGGTCAACCTTGATGTCGCACTTGCGCGCCTTGGCCTCACGCCAAATCGCGCCGAGGAGCGCGTAGATCCGCGCATTAAGGCCCTCTTCATCCTCATAAGAAATGGTCAACTCGTAATCGTGGTCACCGACCTTGGCCATTCCGTACTGTCTGAGGTGAGCTTTTTCGATAGCCTTGCGCGCGCGGTCTTCATCGCGAGAGACATTACTGTCGCTCTCGATATCGAGCGAGAGCGTGACCGTGATCGTATTTACAGTCGCCTTCGCCGCTCTTTTTTGTAGTTTTCCCCTCTGCGACCCCGCACGCTGGGTGGCCGGCAGTTTCTTAGGCAGATCGAGTTCGTCGTCGATGAGTGCGTCCACCCAGACCCCGGCGACTTCGGCGTATTTCAATAGGACCGGCAAGGGCGGCTCACGACCTTCAAGCCCCTCCTTCTCGAAGGCCGATACCCTCTCACGCCCCATATGCCCAGTCAGACCAAGGCGCTTGACCATCCCACCCTGCGATAAACCAAGAGCGAGGCGGATCTCCCGCAACTTTGACGCCAGGCGTTCCGACCTTTGACGCGCACCGCTTCCCATCGAACACATCTCCTCAACAACCATTCCACGCGCCGCGAATAAGCAAATTTACCCTTGCATGTAGACCCAAATGGCTCTAAATTACCGCTTAGATCCATATGGATCTGTGAGCGGGTGATTCTCCTGCTCACCAGCGCGCTCATGGTTGCGCGTTCACAAGTCGGCATCGCTTAGCTTCTGGAACTAACAGATGAGATTTAAGCGATGCCGACAGCCTAATAAAAACCCGCGGTCGCGGGCGAAAGCGAGAAATATATTGGAAGCGCTTACACGCTGCAAATACGCGGACGATGGGTTCGCAAGGGATCTGATGGTTTCCTACGCGACCGGGTCGTGTTCAGCAGAGGAGAGAGACGAGTTCGAAACTCATTTACTCTCTTGCGATGAATGCGTCGCGATACTGGCGATCGTCTTGCGCGAGAAAGCGTCGGCGCAACTGCATCGCAGCGGCGTGGAAGCTGCAAGAATAGCCCGCACAGAGGAGAAACGGAAGTCTCGACGCCCGTCGAGAGCAAATCGAGTTACATCGCAGCGCGCTGCCGCGCGCTGATGAAAGAGCCGTGAAGGGGATGGCTGGTCGTTCTCCTACCCCTTCATGGCTCTTCGAGTGTATCCATCGCTAAATCCAGTGCCCCACTCACAGGTCCTTGCAAGCCTGATCCTTTACCCCGCCGAACTCACAGATTCGCGCACAAGAGAAAGGAGATTTGAATGAGAAATCTTGTTCTTATAGCAAGTGTGTTCGCCCTGAATCTGACCTCTGGAAGGAGGGCAGCTATTGAATAAACCCATAATCACAATCCTATTTTTGTGCTCGCTTCTCTCCTTGTCGAATAACTTCCACATCTCGGCCCGCGGGTTTCCGCGCGACGAAGCGCGTCTCGCCGGCGGATTCACATCCGTCGATGATTCGAGCCTGAAGAATCATCGTGACTATCAACAATGGAAAAAAGCTCTTCTAGGAACACGGGCCGGCCGGGCGCTTTGGGGCAAATGGAATGACCGGCCCCTCACTGTGCATATCACGATGGGCGAGCATTCGGGAGGGCCAAGGGGGGCTGTAACAAAAGACTTTCAATTTGATGACGCCGGCAAACTGACAGAGGCGACGATAGTCCTCGGAGTCGAGTTTGCCAAGGACGCCCCAAGGAATAAAGAGGCTTACCCAGTCCTGGTGACCCTTGCTCGAGATTACGACATTAGCAGGGAGGCGAGAGCTGTTGCTTTCTTAGCCCATGAATTTGGGCACGTAGAGAATACCCGAAGAATTGGGGGAGCGGCCTATCAGCTCCAGCGTCAACTGCTGGACCAGAACGAGGCCGGCTTCATCACGCATGGATGGGACTGGTTCAAGCGGCCAGAGTATCAACGAATAGTGACCGAGCTGGGTTGCGCGCCCTTTGAAATCGGGCGTCAACGGGAGAATGGCGCAGAGGCCTTCGCCATTCCGGTAATTGTGGATTACTACCAAGGAAAACCGCCCGCCCCGGTTCGGCAGGCAATTCGCAGTTATCGCGAAGAGTATCCACTGTCGCTCGCAATAACTGACACACAGCGAACTTTAGCTTCGGCCCTGGACGCCGAGTTGCCCAGACTCTCATTCGCAGAGTGGTTCGGAAAGGTCGTTGGCCCGGACGCCGGGATCATCTGGCAATTGAGCGAATGCGGGGAGCGAGGAGAAGCCTCGCTCAATGCGGCCGGAGATATACGGGCCTGTGTGGAGGCTAACGCGATGCTGCCCGACGGCCGGAGGGTAATCCTCATGACTGCGGTCGGGAGCTTCAAAAAGGGCGTGACAGGCGCGCCAAGATTTGATTTCGGTGTAGTCGAGCAGGGAGGGGAGTTATATCAGGTCAGGCGGCTTCGAGATCTGCAGGCGCAACTATCCAACCCCAAAAGCTTCGCGAGGAAACCATCAGTTACCCTGCCGGATCTACGCTTCCCTGAGAGCAGGTTGGCGATGCGCAACACACCCGCCGCGCCGCCGGCGGGTTGGAGTGACGGCGATTTCGGCCAAGACGCAATCTTCGAAGCCGAAGACCTTCCCCAACCACCGGAGCCGCCGCGATTCAAGCCGGTCGGGCAGATCACCGAAAGACTGAAGGTCTTAGGGGCAGTATCTTGGGGAGGCGTGATCAGCAAGGCGCAGCCTCGATACCCGCCGAGCGCCAGGAAATACAACATTTCAGGGCTTGTCGATGTCGAAGTGTCAATCTCCGAAGCGGGCCGTGTTGAGGAGGCTAAGGCCACGAGCGGCCACCCTCTACTGCGCGAAGCCGCGGAAGAAGCGGCGCGACGGTGGGTCTTCAGGCCTGCGACGTTACAGGGGGTTCCGGTGCGGACGGAGATAGTGCTGACCTTCGTCTTCAAAGCTTCTGAATAACAGCAATGCTGGGTTGAAACTCTCTCGCCTGTAGCAGTGACCAGGCGGATAACCATTAACCATAAACCCAGGAGGAATATTCATTCATGACCAACAAATATCTACGAATCTTATTTTCTACTGTCGCAATCAGCGCGATCGCGACAATCGTCTGTGCCCAAACAACAACGGGCACATTCCTTGGATTTGTGTCCGACGCGCAAGGCGCTGTGATCGCAGGGGCAAAAGTCACCGCGATCAATGAGGCGACCGGCCTGACTCGAAGCGTCGCAACAAACGCCGGCGGCGAATACGTGATCTCATTGCTGCCCGTTGGCCGGTACACGCTGAAATTCGAGGCTCAAAACTTCAAACAGCGGGCGGTCAAGGGAGTGGCGCTGGAACTGGACCAGAAGGCCAAGATCGACGCCGAGCTTCAAGTCGGCCAGATAACCGAAGTAGTCACGAGCGAGGATGGCGCCGGCGCGCCGCTCACCCGCACCGAGACCGCCGAGGCTGGCGAGGTGATCGAGAATAAACGCATCGTCGACTTGCCTCTTAACGGCCGGTTGTACTTGCAACTTGCGCAGTTGACGCCCGGCGTTGTCGAGAACGCGCGCGGCGGGTTCGGCCAGCAACTGGCCGGCGTCTCCGGCCCCCGCATCACCGTGATGGGCGCGCGGGAAAGCGACAACTTCTTCACGGTGGACGGCGTCAGTTACACTGACCCCTTCTACAACACGGCATCCGGGCCGCTCTCCGTTGACGCGATCCAAGAGTTCAACGTTCGGTCGAACCTCTACTCCGCCGAAACTGGCAGGCTAGGCGGCGCGCAGATCAACATCGCAATTAAGAGCGGAACGAACGAGCTGCATGGCTCGGCCTACGGGTTCCTGCGCAACGACGAATTCGACGCACGCAACTTCTTCGACGCCACGAAACCCGAGTTCCGCCAGAGCCAATTCGGCGGGACGATCGGGGGGCCAGTGATTAAGGACAAACTCTTCTACTTCGGCAACTACGAAGGGCTGCGCTTGGCCAAGTCACTGACGAGGACCTTCACCGTACCGACCGGGAGCTTGCGGAGCGGTCAGTTCACGACGCCGATCCGTGATCCGCAAACCGGCCTTCCTTTCGCAAACAACACCATCCCTGATTCGCGCATTTCTCCCGTGGCCAGGGGACTGTTGCAATTCGTACCGCTTCCGAACCGGTCGGGCGCTGCCAACAACCTCATCGACTCGCCGCAGGAGTTAAACGACGGCAATCAATTCACCATCAAGACTAACTACCGGCGCAGCGCGAACGACGAAGGGTTCGTGCGCTACACGTATTATGATGTGGACGCCTTTCAGCCCTACGGCTTCGTGGCCTTCGCCAGCAGCCCGATCTCGCTGCCGGGTTTCGGCCTCTTTCTGCAGCAGCGGTCGCAGAACGTCGTGGTCGCGGAGACTCACATCTTCAAGCCGACGCTCATCGGCGAGTTCCGGTTCGGCTTCAACCGGACAGCCGGCGGGCAATTGCAGCAGAACAACAATGTTGATTTTGCGAACCAGTTCAACATTGCCGGCGCCAGCCGTGACCCGGGCGACCGAGGCCTGCCTCGCATCACTCTGGCTCCGTTCAATGCCTTCGGCGACGTGGCCACACCCATCTCGCGCCGCGACAACGACTATCAATTCAATTACAACGTCGCGTGGTTCCTCGGGAACCACAATCTCAACCTCGGCACCGCGTACAAACGCGTCCAATTCAATCCGTTTATTCCGTCAAATAAGCGCGGCCAATTCACCTTCGACGGGCGCTACACGGGCAACGTATTCGGCGATTTCCTTCTCGGATTGCCGGGCAGCGCGCAAGGCGGCGCTGGCAGCACGGCCGTCTATCTGCGTGGGAACGAGTATTACGCCTACGCGCAGGATGACTGGAAAGTCTCGAAGCGGCTTACGGTCAACCTCGGGCTCCGCTACGAATACGTATCGCCGTTGTCCGAGAAATTCAATCGGTGGGCGACGCTGGATATCCAGAATCGCCGAGTCATCGTCGCCAGCGAAGACGGCCAATTCCCTCAGGCGATGTTCATTCCCGGCATCCAACAACAACTGGCGCCGCTCCCGATCGTCACGTCGGAGGCGGCCGGGCTGGATCGTTCACTTGTCAATAAGGACTTGAACAACGTCGCGCCGCGCGTCGGCCTGGCGTTCGATCTGTTTGGCAACCAAAAGACCGTCATACGCGCCGGCTACGGGATCTACTACAACGTCGCTTCGTACAACGCGGTGTCTTTGATGGCGCAGAACCCGCCGTTCTTCAAACGAATCGGCGCAAATAATCCGGCCGCCAGCGCAACAAGTCTGCCCGCCTTCGGCTCCATCGCACCCATCGAGTCACTCTTGGGCAACCCGTTGCTAGGCCTGCCGGGCTTCCAGCCGTATGACATCGACTTCACTTCACCTTATTTTCAACAATACAACTTCGGCATTCAGCAGTTGCTTACTCAAGACCTGCTGGTCGAAGCCCAATATCTGGGGTCGAAGGGAACCCACCTGTACACCAACGTCTTCTACAATCTCCCCAATCCGTCGGCGACGACGCCGATAGCCGCGAGGGCACCTTTCCCGAATCTGGGCAACTTCGCTCAGCAAGCGGGGGCGGCTAGCTCCAATTACAATGCGCTGGCCCTGCGCGCCGAGAAGCGGCTGTCATTCGGGCTGATGGTAAGCGGCAGCTACACGTTCTCAAAGAGCATCGACAACGATTCTCTTGGCAACTCCGTTGTTTCGTCGAACCTCGATCAGAGCAACATCAAGGCCCTTGAAAGGGCTCTGTCGAGCTTCGACATTCGGCATCGGTTTATAGCCAGCTTCACATATGACCTGCCTGTGAAGTTCGGAAACAAATACCTTAACGCCGCCCTTAGCGGTTGGCAGGCCGGCGGCATCATCACCCAGCAGACCGGCCAACCCTTCACGGTCAACTTCAACGGTGATCGCGCGGTCACCGGTCAGCTCAACCAGCGCCCCAACTTGGTCGGTGACGCAAACTTGCCCGACGACCAGCGCAGAGTCGAACAATGGTTCAATACCAGCGCCTTCGTCGTGGCGCCGATCGGCACGCTCGGCACTGCGGGGCGGAATATCTTGGAAGGTCCGGGGACACACATCGTGGACTTCTCGTTGTTAAAGAATATTCCGCTCACGGA
>Ga0154003_1000091_pt1 | contig 27571 bp, 18 predicted proteins | sample TSFL087MetaG_FD_104679 | JGI IMG/M metagenome (GOLD analysis project Ga0154003, IMG submission 104679) | Attine ant fungus gardens microbial communities from Florida, USA - TSFL087 MetaG | ecosystem: Host-associated > Fungi > Mycelium > Unclassified | place: USA: Florida, Lake Talquin State...
GAATGAACACGAATATTCACGAATGGCGGATACTCAAGATCAAGATAGAGATTCGTGTTCATTCGTGTTCATTCGTGGCTAAAATGGAGCGGCTGAACACACATACCGAAATTGCTATAAGTCTGACAAAGCCACAAACAGGGCGATTAAACAAATCGCCCCACACCGGAGACGTATTCTCAAACCGCCATAATGAGACAATCACGGCCCTGTGATAGGTGGCGCAGCTATTATCCGGCTGTTATTCTCCGCACTGCGCTCAATCCTCTTGTGAAACGGGTCCAGCGCCGCGATTCCCGGCCTCTCCGATGTGCGAACTGTCAAAACCTGCTTCCCGCTGCGCAGCCGATGTTTCGCGATGTACAACGGCGTAACTTCGTCAAGATTTTCTTTCGTCTCCGCAAACACCGCCACATCGAACCACGAATCCAGCGGTTCCTCGGTTTCTTTCCCGTGGCCATCCGCTTCGAACTGTCTCGCCGTGACTTCGATAGTCACTTCATACCCGCCGTCAACTTTCCGCGCGCTGGCCGCATCCATCTGCAGATCGTAGAGCACGATCCTCTCGAACAAATCGGTAATGAGTCGCTGATATTCAGGGCCCGCTTCGGCGCGCAGCGCGTTGACCAGGTCTATGGAGGTAGGACAGGGCGAGGTTTGAAATGAATAGTCCTTGAGGAAATTGCGCAGGGCCTGATGGAGTTTCTCCTTGCCGATGATGTCCTGCAGCGCATACAGGGCCAGGGGGCCCTTGTGGCCCCTTTCATCGGCGTATATCAGCGGCTGTTCGGCTTCATTCTCGTCGCCCCTACCGTCGAGGTAGCCTTCCAGCCTTCCCCGGGTAAGGCGGTTTTTAATAAAAACCTGAGGGTAATATTCCCTGAACAGCATCTGCGTGGCGTATTCCACCATGTTTTCATTGAGCATCTGGCGGCCCTGCATCTGCGCGCCGGTGATGCGGAGGCCCCACCACATGTGCGCGAGTTCATGGATGACGCCGTAATCGGCGTTTTCCCATTCGCGCAGGTCGTTGACAAAGCCGCTACCCTCGGAGTAGGGCACTGTACCGGGATGGAACCTTGCCCCCGAGAGGTAGCGCGGGCACTCCAGTATTCGGAGATACGAGTACTCGTACGGCGCAAACTCCTTGGAGAAGAACTCCAGAGCGCGTTTGGCCGTGGCCATCATGGCAGAGATGTTGAAGGGGTGTTTGGGATCGTAGTAGATCTCCAGCGCCACGTCGTTCCATCGGTCGCGGGCGACTTCGTAACGCGCGGAGTTGATGGAGATGTACGGCAATATCGGGGCCTCGGCCTTGTAATGAAAGTAACGCCGTCCTCCTTGCCACCATTCTTTCTGTAGGATTCCGGGCGCCGCCGCAATCTGATCGGCGCTCGTACTGAGAACGATCTCGAAATCGGTGCGGCTATCAACGCCGTATGCGAGTTTGTATAGACGCGTGGGGTCTCCCAGCGCCGCCGTGCGTGGAGCGGGGGGCAGTCCGTATTTGCGGCGCTGCGCATTGTCAGTAATCCGGCGGTTGTTGTCATAACCCGGGATCGGCGTCACGTCTATGTTGTTGACGTAGACGCCATTTGCCACGACTTTGTTGTCGGGATCGGCGGCGACGAAGCCTTCGTTCCTGCACGTCACGTTCCAGGTCATTTTCACCGTGTCGCCCGGCTCCAGCGCCGCGTTGAAGCGGTAGAGATAGAACCCCTGCGCTTTGTCGGATTGCGCCAGCGTGGCATTCTCCACCGCCATCTGATTCATGCGCAGCGCAGGATTGACCGACACCACAAATTCGCTGATTGGCGTCTTCTTGTGATTCCCCAGTATCGCGCTGCCTCGCGACTCGAGCCGGCGTTCTTCGGGAAAAATATCAATAGCCATATCTATGCTGTCGTATGACGGCGATGGCGCGTCCTCGTGGCCCCCGTAGGCTTTTTCATAATCGGCCTTGCGCTGCAAGCGTTCGTAGGGCGTCAGGTATTCGTTGAGGATGTTGGTGTTGTAGAAGATCCAGCCTCCGACGCCGATGAAGGCGATAGCGGCGAGACCGGCAGTGAGCCTGACCCTCGCCCCGAGGCGGGCGCGCGCATCACGCAATCTTTCACGCGCGGAGGAATAATTGCCGCGCGGATAGAGCAGAAGCCCGGCAATGAGCAGCAGTACGCAGAAAGCCCCCCAGTAGGCGATCAGCCAGAGCGCCGGTTTGGCGCCGTGACCGAAGCCGTCCATGTCGGAGTAGACGACATGGGGGATTATGAAGTTGTACAGCGGATGGTCGAAGCCCATCAGCGCCAGGCTTGGCAGGGCGATGTAAACGCCAAGCGTAAACAGTATGCCCATCCATTTGTTCTGCGATATCGCCTGAATGACCACGGCCAGGATGAGCAGCATGCAGTAGTAGATGCCGTTGTAAATGAACGCGGATTGCAGATACAGCCCCAACTCGAAGTTGGTGTGGCCGGCCGCCGCCTGCATCGCCATTAATGTGAGTACCGCCACGAGCATCATCGCGTTGACAACCAGGCATATTGCCGCGGTCTTCGAAAGGATCATGAGCCAATCGGGGAAGGGAGACGCGTTGATAATCTCGCTGACGCCGGATGCGCGTTCGCGATGGATCAATTCGGCGGGGTACCAGAGGCTAAGGAGCAGGATAGTACCCAGCATGCCTAAGCGCAGAATGGGGAGAGTCTGACTTGTCAGCGGGTACAGCGGCGTTGCTAGCAGACCCGTATTGCCCTGAAACTCGCCGATCAGATTAGCGATTTCGAGCGCCAGGATGATATAGATGAGCGGGCTTTTGTAGACACAGGACAGATCCAACTTCAGTTGCGAGACGAACTGAGCGAAAGAGCCTCGCGGAGTGAAGCTCTGTACCGGCGTGATCTTTTGAATCGCGGGGCGCCTCGTTCGTTGCGATGTGGCCCCGCCGCGGCTTCGCCGCCTGAAGCGAAATGGCGCCTGCTCCTCTAAATCCAGGCGAAAGCGTAGCAGCGGGAGCAGCAGGGCCAGCATCGCCACCATCAGCCAGAGCAAGCGATTTTGCGGCAGCAATCCCCACGGAAGGTTTGCGTTGAGTTCGGCGACCGTCCAGTAGCGCGTCTCTACCGCCACGGTAAGCCTTGCCGACGGATCGGCCAGCGCAAACCATGTGTCGTTTCCGGGTTTCGCATAAAGATTCAGGAGAACGTCTGCTACGAAGAAGGCCATCGCCGCGGCAAAGGTCAGCGCAAAGGAGCGCGTCAGCGCCGCGACACTGAAGAAGATGGCGCATAAGACGAGTGTACTGGGCAGGATGAAGACAAAGAAGATGTACGCCCAGGGCAGTAGCGAGAAAGAAGCGATGCGTTCCTGATCCAGCCAGGGCATGAATGTGCCGATCATCGCGCCCAGCAGTCCCGCGAGACCGATCAAAAGCGCAGGGCTCAGCGCCCCGAGAAATCTTCCAAGCGCAAAAGTCCTGGGCGAGATCGGCGTGACGAACAGGAGCGAGGCTGTCGCGTGTTCGAAGTCGCGCGTGACCGCGGTTGTGACGAAGGCCACGATGGGCAGCATGCCGAAGATGAAGAGCGCCAGTTCGGTATTCAGGATGGAATACGCGCTATTGATGGCGACCTGGTTGCTGATGGCGCCGATGTTGACGACGCCGGTGAACGACATAAAGTGAATCAGCGCGAACATCAGCAGCGCGCCGAGAAAGAAGGGCGAGCGGAGCTGATAGCGAATCTCGAACTGCATGACCTCCAGAAGCGCGCGCATCCGTGTTACTCCAGATTGTCTTTGAGGTTGTGTTCGATCAGTGTGCTGAAGTAGACGTCTTCCAATTCGGGGGATCCGGGTTGCATGCCTTCGGGCTGAGTGTCGGACAGCGCGCGGATCTCCGTGGAGCCTGCCTTGAGTCGCGTGGATAACACGGTGTGGCGCGCTCGAATCTCCGCGACGTCCTCGCGCTTGACCACCTGTGTCCACAATTTGCCGTTCATCTCGCTAATCATCTGCAGCGGCTCGCCCGCTTTTAGAATGCGCCCGCGGCCCATGATGGCCACCTGAGCGCAGAGTTCTTCCACATCATCGACTATGTGTGTGGAAAGAATCACCACCGTCTCCTCGCCGACCTCGGCAAGTACGTTCAGGAAGCGCCGCCGCTCCGCCGGATCGAGTCCCGCCGTTGGTTCATCGACAATCAGAAGCGCCGGATTGCCCAGTAACGCCTGCGCGATGCCAAAACGTTGCTTCATGCCGCCGGAAAACTTGTCAACGCTCTTGTTTCGAGCGTCCCACAGGTTGGTCTTGACCAGCAGATTTTCCACGACCTGCTGTCGCTGACTGCCGTGGATGCCCTTCAGGGCCGCGAGGTGTTTGAGCATTGCGAGGGCGGAGGTGCGGGGGTAGGCGCCGAACTCCTGCGGCAGGTAACCGAGTGTGCGGCGCAGCGCAGTCTTGTCCTGAAGAATGTCGATGCCGTTGAAATTGATGGACCCGCAATCGGGCTGTTGCAGTGTGGCAATCGTGCGCATCAGCGTCGACTTGCCGGCGCCATTGGGGCCGAGCAGCCCGAACATCCCCCTGGGTACGTCCAGATGGATATCCTGCATCGCATGCACACGGCCTGGATAGGTTTTCGATATTCCGGTCAGATTCAGCATTTGTCACCGTGCTTTTGTTGTTCTTGATGTTTGCCTGCTAATTTGAGGTAAATCATGGTCGTGTCAATAACGACCTCGGGATAAACGTCGTCCAGAAACTCGATTACCAATATCTCTAACTCCGGACTTGTGTGAGGGCTTCCGACGACCTGATAACGTTGGGATAGAGCGTGTTATTAACTAAGCGTCGTCATTGACCGGCCACTTCGGTTTTGGGAAAAGGCGATCCCAAAATCGGACAGATCACTGGGCGCCTTAATCGTCAGCCCCATCCCAAATCAAGTCATTCCACAACTTACGCCCTTTGCGGTGAGTGGCACGCCACTTGGTTATTTAATGCGGATAACCACAGAGAATCGCCACAACTGGTCAGTGGCGGCAATGACGGCGCAGCTTGTCTGGCGTTCCTGATATTTGCCTGAAATCCGAAGGGAGAAGACTTAAAATGATCACTCTTTGGCAAGACCTGCGCTACGGCGCGCGGTTGCTCATCATACATAAGGGCCTCACGATCATTGCGATCTTGTCGCTGGCGCTTGGGATCGGGGCCAACACCGCGATATTCAGTCTGGTAGACGTTGTGTTGTTGAAAAGCCTGCCGGTCAAAGAGCCGGAGCAGTTAGTGCAATTCAAATGGCTGGCCGGGAGCAGCTTCAGGACTTTCAGGTACGAAGGTTCCGCGCGGACGGACGAAGTGACTGGCTTGCGCGTCAATACGTCGTTTCTGCAGCAGAACTTCGAGCAATTTCGTCAGCAACAGAACTCGCTCAGCGAACTATTCGTCTTCGCCGAGTTGGAGCAGGTGAACGCCAATGTAGACGGGCAGGCGGAGGTGGCCAGCGGGCTGGTCGTTTCCGGCGGGTATTTCACCGGACTGGGTGTGCAACCTGTGCTGGGCCGCGCGATCACGGCGGAAGATGATCGGCCGGCTTCGCCTGCGGTTGTTGTCCTCAGTCATCGTTATTGGGAGCGCAGATTCGGCGCTAACCCGGCGGTCATCGGCAAACAGATCAATCTGAATAACGCGGCCTTCACTATCATAGGAGTCACGTCGCAGGAATTCGCCGGCGTGATGGGGGAGGGGAACGCGCCTGATCTGACCATCCCACTGATGATGGAACCACTGGTCCGCGGGAACAATACGAACCTGAATCAGCAGAGGCTCTTTTGGCTGCTGATGATGGGGCGATTGAAGCCGGGCGCGACAATGGAGCAAGCGCGCGCCGAGCTCGAAACCGTCTTTCAACGCACGGCCCTCGAAAATATGACTCGCCCGTCGAATCAAACTCAGGCTACGCCGGCAGCCCCGCAGGATTACCCGCGACTGGCCGTCCAGCCGGGCCGGCGCGGCGACACGCACTGGAGCTGGTACCAGCGGCAATCGCTTTATCTGTTGATGGCGGTTGTCGGGCTGGTCTTGTTGATCGCGTGCGTTAATGTAGCCAACCTGCTGCTGGCGCGCGCGGCGGAGCGACAGAAAGAAATCGCCGTGCGGCTGGCGCTGGGCGCGAGTCGTTTCCGCCTCGTGCGACAACTGCTCACCGAAAGCGCGCTGCTGGCGATGGCGGGCGGGGCGCTTGGTTTGCTCTTCTCGCTATGGGGCAGAGACCTGTTGTTGAAGCTGCGTTTTTCAGGGCAGGAGATGTCGTCTTTGCAGACCGGATTGGATGGGCGCGTGCTGGCGTTTACGTTCGCGGTTTCGCTGTTGACCGGCCTGTTGTTCGGGTTGGCTCCGGCGTGGCGCGCGACGCGCGTTGATTTGACGCCCGCGCTCAAAGATACAGGCAGGAGTTCCTTCGGTCATTCGCGTTCGTGGCTAAGCAAATCATTGGTCATGGCGCAAGTGGCGCTCTCATTGTTGCTCTTGATCGGCGCGGGCCTGTTTCTGCGAACGCTGATCAATTTGCAACACGTCGCGCCGGGCTTCAATACGCAAAATCTGCTGCTCTTTCGCGTAGACCCGCGCCTGAGCGGTTATCAGGGCGAACGATTGGCGCAACTCTATCAACGGATGTTCGAGCGGATCGAGGCCGTGCCCGGCGTGCGTTCGGTCACTTTCTCGCGCCACCCGTTGCTCGCCGGCAGTAGTGGGAGGCGAGGGTTTTATTTGGCGGGGCAGGACGTTGACAGGAATAATCCGCGCTCGGCTAATATCCACATTGTCCGCGCTAATTTTTTCGAGACGATGGAGATCACTGTCCCGATCGGTCGTAGTTTGAGCCCGCGTGACGACGCCAGCGCGCCTAGTGTCGTCGTCATCAACCAAACTCTGGCGCGCCGTTTCTTCCCCGACGAAAACCCCGTCGGCAAACGCATCCGCTTCAATCCCGACCGACCTGACGAGGTGGAGATTGTCGGCGTGGCGCAGGACGCGAAGTACACCAGCTTGCGCGATGAGATTCCGCCGACGATCTACGTGCCCTGGTTGCAGATCCTCCCGGGCCTCGGCCAGATGAATTTTGAAACGCGTACGGCGGGTGAACCGGCGAGTTTACTCGCCGCCATCCGACAGGCCGTGCGTGAAGTGGACGCCAACCTGCCGCTCTTCGACGTTAAAACACAGGCCGAACAAGCCTCGCAATCGCTCGCCCAGGAGCGCCTATTCGCCGCGCTGCTAAGCTTTTTCGGAGCGTTGGCGCTGGCGCTAGCGGCGCTCGGTTTGTATGGCGTGCTGGCCCATTCCGTCGCGCAGCGCACTAAGGAGATAGGCGTTCGGATGGCGCTCGGCGCCGAGGCGCGCCACGTGCTGCGACTGGTCATCGGGCAGGGGATGCTGCTGGTTTGCGTAGGCATTGCGGCGGGTTTGGTCCTGGCGTACTGGATGACGAAATGGCTGTCGGGCTGGCTCTACGGTGTGGGCGCCACTGATCTGTTGACATATGGCGCGATAGCTTTGCTGCTGGCCGTCGTGGCGCTTCTTGCCTGCTGGATACCGGCGAGACGGGCGATGAAGGTCGATCCGATGATCTCGCTCAGATGCGAATAGATGTCAGATGCGAATAGATGTCAGATGTCAGTGAGGGGACTCTAGCGTCATTCTTCTACTGACATCTGACATCTTTCCCCGGAGGATTTATGCGGACATTGTGGCAAGACTTGCGCTATGGCGCGCGAACGTTGTCGAAGAAACCGGGTTTCACGTTGATCGCGGTATTTACGCTGGCGCTCGGCATCGGCGTCAACACCGCGCTATTCACGGTCTTTGACGCGTTTGTGTTGAAGCCGCTGCCGCTCAAAGACCCCGACAGCATCGTCAAAATTTCAGGGCGCATGCGCGATGGGACTCGCTACCGGCTCTTTTCTTATTTGGATTACCTCGATTACCGCGATCGCAATCATGGTTTTGAAGGACTGGTCGCGTTTAACAAAGTGGCGGGCGTGTTCGGCGAAAAACCGGCCGGTCCAATGGATGACTCCTTTATCGTTGCCAGTCACGAATACATTTTCGGCCAGATTGTTTCGAGCAACTACTTTTCGGTGTTAGGCGCGGAAATGGCTCTGGGACGCGCGTTTCTGCCTGAAGAAGATCGCGAGCCGGGAACACATCCGGTGATGATATTAAGCCATGGCTTCTGGCAGCGACGCTTCAACGCCGATCCGAACATTGTGGGCAAAACAATCAAACTGACCGGGCAGCTGTACACGGTCGTCGGCGTCACGGCGCGCGAATTCATCGGCACGGAGCCGGACGCGCCGCAGTTTTGGGTTCCGTTGATGATGCGCGATCAAACACATCAGGCGGGAAGTTGGAATCACAAACGCTGGCTGACTGAGCGCAACGCCGATTCATTCGCATTGGCCGGCAGGTTGAAACCCGGCGTTTCGCGCCAGCAGGCGCAGGCCGAAATGAACGTCGTCGCCGAACAGCTTGCCAGAAGCTATCCAGAGCGTAATCGCAAAATAGGAGTAAGCCTTTCAGGCGGAGCGACGTTTGTTGAGATCGATGAGGGGTTTGCTCCTCTGATCGTTCCGCTATTTGTGGCGGTCGGGTTGATCTTGCTGATGGCCTGCGCCAACGTCGCCAATCTGTTGCTGGCGCGCGCGGCGACCCGCGGCTCTGAGATCGCCGTGCGGCTTGCGCTGGGCGCAAGCCGCTGGCGCGTGATACGGCAGTTATTGACCGAGAGCGTGTTGCTTTCGGCGCTCGGCGGCGCGGCCGGATTGCTGATGGCGATCTGGACGCTGGACGCGCTCTACCCTCTGGTCATGTCCCGGCTGCCGGTTCCGCGCGCGCTGATCGAATCGTTCGCGCTCAACCTCGACCTGGACTATCGCATCTTCGGGTTTGCGTTGCTCGCGTCACTGATCGCCGGCGTCGCGGCGGGGCTTGCACCGGCGTTACAGGCGTCGAGGCAGAATCTGACTTCGGCGTTGAAAGATGAAGGCTCGACATTCGGTCAGCGCTTGAGCCAGTCGCGTCTGCGCAACGCGCTGGTCGTGATTCAGGTAGCGGTTTGCCTGACGCTGCTCGTCGCCGCTGGATTGCTCGTCAGGAACCTGCAAAAAGTTCGGACGATTGATACGGGGCTTGAGACAGTCAACGTCTTCACAATCTCAGCAGGTTTACAGACGCCGCAGAAAAATGTGGTCAGAGAAGCGGAGTTGCGGCGCCAACTGGCCGCGCGTCTGCGCAGCCTGCCCGGCGTGAAAGCGGTCAGCCTGGCTACGCGCCAACCGCTGACTGGAAGGCCGAACCGCACGCGCGTCACGCTGCCAGGGCAGGCGCAGCAGGATGATCAGCCTTTGCAAGCCAACTACAACCTGGTCCCGCCGGAACACTTCGACACATTGGGCATCCGCCTCACGCGAGGCCGCTTCTTCACCGAACAGGAAACGCGCGCCAACGTCCCGGTCGTCGTCGTCAGCGAATCTACTGCGCGACGCTTCTGGCCCAATGAAGACGCCATCGGCAAACGCATCGGCATTGCCTCCACGCCGCTCGCCGGCGCGAATGAATCGGCTGCCAACCTGCCGCAGTTCGAAGTCATTGGCGTCACGCGTGACACGCGCAGCGGCTGGGTTTGGGAAAAGGATGAGACTTTCATTTACGCGCCGTGGTACGAGTCATCTCAGAGTGTCGAACGTCCGAACGCATACATATTGGTTCGTACTGAAAGCGATACACGGCAAGTGATGGCTGCAGTGCGCGGCGAAGCCGAAGCTATTGATCCGAATCTCTTCGTGATGCTGCGACGCGTGAATGATTCGCTGGCCTTGCAGATGGCGCCGTTCGAGGCTCTCGCGCAAGTGGCCGGCGCGATGGGAATGCTGGCGCTGCTGGTGGGGTCGGTCGGCCTGTACGGCGTGATGTCGTTCATCGTCAATCAGCGCGCCCGCGAAATCGGCATCCGCGTCGCGCTGGGCGCGCAGAGCGCGGACGTCATCCGATTACTGTTAATGCAGGGAATGAAACTGACCGTCATCGGCATCGTGCTCGGGCTGTTGGGCGGCGTGGCGATTTCACGTTTGCTGGCCGCGGTCTTGATTGATTTGAGTCCGTTCGATCCGTTGGCATTCGGCGGCGTGGCGGTGTTTCTGTCAGTCGTGGCGCTGTTGGCGTGTTATCTGCCGGCGCGTCGCGCGATGAAGGCAGATCCGCTGACGGCATTAAGGTGTGAGTGATTGTGAGCGCTTATGTCCTTTATCATTCGCCATCTTCACAAATTGGATGTTGATCGTGCCATCGCGCTTTGCTCGGAGATTCAACCCGAGTGCGTCCGCGACCTGGAAGAGTATTTGCGGCGATTTGACGAATCGGGGCGCAGGGTTTCCGCGTCCCTGAGCCAATGGGGGGCGGTTGAGGAAGTCTCTCAACGGCTCATTGGTTATGCGGCGTGCTGGAATGTCGTGCGGCGGAAGTATCGAATAGGTTTGATGGTTCACGCGGACTGGCGCAAAAAGGGAATTGGCGGCGACCTCCTGGGCGTCACCCTGGCCGCGTTGCAGTCAATGCCGGCGGCCACGTTGCAAGCGCGCGCCTGGGATGACCAGACGAACTCATTGCAGTTCTTGTGTCGGCGCGGCTTTGTCGAGACCCATCGGATGGTCGAGTTGCATTTGAAGCTGAGCGAAGCTGACCTAACGCGGCTGGCAGAACTTCCCCGCAGTCTGACGGCGCAGGGCATTGAATTCACCACTCTGCGACAGGAAGGGCAGGACGAGCAGTTCTGGACAAAATTGACCGATTTGCAGCAGGCGGCAGTGATCGGTTGGCCTGATCCCGATCCTGACGGTGTCATGACAATCCCGACAGGAGATGAGGTGCGACGGATGTTCGATTCGTGGCAGACGAGGTCTGACACTTTCTTTCTGGCGAAGGCTGGCGGAGTGTTCATCGGCTACACCGCTCTCGGCCCGGATCATAGCGCCCCGGAAGCGATCGGTACGGGGCCGACAGCCGTGAGGCCGGAATATCGCGGCCGTGGCGTGGCGACGGCGTTGAAAGTTCTTGCGCTGGTTCACGCGCGACAGCAGGGCTGGCGGACAGCCGTTACTCGTTCAGCCAGTCCAGCGATGATTCGCGTCAACGAAAAGCTCGGCTTTCAGCGCGGCCGGGCGGAGGTACGGCTTGTGAAGAAGCTAAGCCGCGACCGTAATCGCTCCTGATCACCGTAACGAAAGCAGCCTGATGATCTCCTCATTGCCGGATTTTTTTGCCCAATCGAGAGCGCTTAAGCCGTCGTGGTCCTTCGCATTGATGTTTGCGCCTCTCTTTAGCAACAGTTTGACAGCGGCGGGACGTTCAAAAATCGCAGCATACATCAGCGGGGCGCGTCCTTTGTTGTCGGCGGCGTTGATGTCACAACCGGCGTCGAGCAGCGTTTCGCCGATCAGCTCCACAGCCCTATCGCGCCGGCGCCAGAGCAGATTTGGCTCGATTGTCTCGCGATCTTCGATGGTCAGCTCTATATCCTTGTCGAGCCGCGATTCCATTGACATTAACATCAGTCCATTGCGCCCTTCGCCGTCACGCGTATTCGGATCGGCGCCTTTCTTAATCAGGACCTTGACGGCGTTGTTCCGCTCTATCAGCTCCTTATCTTGAAAAATAATGCGACCATGTTCAACAGTGACACGACCTTCAGCAATATGCTCCGGAAATGGCCATTGATGGCGCGCCGCGGTCAGTAATGGGGTTCCAAATCGGGTTTGTTCGTTGATGTCCGCGCCGGAGGCAAGAAGCATTTCGATCGCCTGTGGGCAATTGGATATGGCGATCGTCATTGGAGTTCGTCCGAAGGAATCCCGCGCATGTACATCGGCGCCACGCTCGATGAGCAAGCGCGCAGAATCGATCGAACCGACTCTGAGCGCGGCCATCAGAGGCGTTGAAACGACATCTCCGATACCGGGGGGAGTCCAGGCGGCATCTATCGTGACGGGCGCATTGATCTTTGCGCCTTTATCGAGAAGGTACTTTGTCATTCGCGGAGACTGTGTAACTGCCATAACTGAAGGTTGCGTTTTGCTGAGCGACCAGAATGGGATGGGAACGCCACACGCGTTAAGCGCCTTCACGCCGTAAACCCGCCTGCTATGTATAAGGCCTCCGGTATCAATTCTGAAACCCTGCAGGCCAGTTACTAATAAAATCAGAGCGCAAGTTGGAACGAAAGTTTTCCAGTAGGACGTTTGGAAGATTGCCTTTGTTTCCAGGTCCTTGTGGACAAATGACACACCTGTCTGAATGTCGCCGAGAGCCTGTCTCGCCGCCCTGTAAAGCGCGCTCTGCTCAATGGAACTCTTCAGACTGAGGATGAATACCGCCAGGCAAACCACAAGGGTCGTCGGTGTAGAGACCAACGAAACGAGCGACATATTACGCGAGAGCTTTTCAGGCCCTCCATCAAGAAGAAATCCTGTGTGAACCAGAATCGCCTGCCATACGGCCATATTCAGGACAAACGCAAGAAGCCTCCTGAAAAGCGGATACGCGGTCTGTCGCCGAATCGGCGCTTTCAGTGTGGTCCATCGCCGTCTCGCTTCCTCGACACTCAGCTCTTCGTGAATCATTGGCGGAATGATCAATCTGCATGCTGCTCGCGCCAGATCAAGGCTGCGGCGCCGAACAGTGGCGCCGATGGGGCGAAGATCAGGCGCTTGTTTTGCGCCTCCCTCCGTTTGTTCGAGAAAAAGCGAGCAAGCGGCCGTGGTCGCATTCTGCCCTAGGATGGTGATTGCGGCTACAACCAGCCAGAGAAGACCGAACACCACAACCGACATCATTGAGGACATTCCCGGAAGTTTCAGCGTGGCGAACAACAACAGCGACGACACGAGCCAGCCTTTCCACTGCATTCGAAGAGCGATTTCGAAAAATTTCCATCTATATTTGCTGGCGAGCAAATCGGCCTGCCGGCGAATCCATTCGTTTCCCTCGGAATTCAACTGAAGTTGAAAGGCGAATGCGCCGGCGGTTGCAGGGCGAGCGTTTTTATCCTTGGCGAGCGCCTGTCGAACAACGGCGTCGACGCCTGCTGGAATATCCCGTCGTTTTTCTCTCAGCGGCGCGGGATCCGATTCGCGATGTCGCCTGAGCACCTCGGGCGTTGTTCCCGTAAACGGCGGCTCTCCGGTCAGCATCTGATAGGCGATCACTCCCAGGCTGTAGACGTCCGAACACTTGTCGAGTCGTTCTCCGCTGCACTGTTCGGGCGACATGTACTTCGGCGTTCCCATCACGGAACCGAAGCGGCTCATTTGCCGGGCCGAGTAATTCAATCGCAATGTTTCGTCTTCCGTGATCGAAAACGGCTGACGGCTGATCGCCGGTTCGCCGACTTCCGGCGGCGGTTTAAGTTCATCGAAAGCGATGATGTCCTGCAAGCGGGCGACGCCGAAATCCAGGACCTTGACGTTGCCGCCATTTGAGCCTGCGGATTCCAGCCAGATATTCTCCGGCTTCAGGTCGCGGTGCAGGACGCCCAGGCGATGGGCCTCATCCATGGCCGCGCAGGTTTGGCTGAGAATGGCAATCACCTCGTCGATAGGCATCAACCGCCGGTCTTTCATTCGCTCATATTCTCTTTCGATTATGGAACAGTACTTTGTTCGATCGATCGTCGCCGGTCGCGGGTTTTTCAGCCGCTCGGCGAGCGTTTGACCTTCGAGGTATTCCATAACCAAGTAGGCTATGGCCTGGGGACCCTCGCCGGTGACGCCGAAATCGGTGACGTTGACGATGTTCGGATGTTGCAGCAATCCGATAGTCTTCGCCTCTCGCCGGAACCGCTCGATGAATTCGCTGTCGCCGGCCAACTCCGGCGCAATGACTTTGACGGCGACGCGACGGCCTGTGCCAATGTGAGTCGCGCGATAGACCGCCCCCATTCCGCCTCGGCCGCATAGTTCTTCGATCTCATACTTCCCGTCGAGTAATTGGCCGATCATTCCATCCGTCCCGACAGAGACTTTTCCTGCGGAAGTCAGGAGCGCATCTATGATCCGTCGCTGCCATCCGCCGAATCGCAGGAAGAGGCTCTTTCCGATCGCCGGATTTTCCAAAAAGTCATCGTCTTCTTTGTACGCTTCGATGAGCGATTGAACCTCACGCTGAAGCGCGGGATCGCTTTGAACCGCGCGCGCAACGAACCCCGCGCGCTCTTCCCCGGCGCATTCAGTCGCTTCATGAAATAACTGGTTGACCCGTTCCCATTCTGTATTCATAACCTCGTCCTTGCCGGGCTTGTAAGATGTTACTCGGATTGTTTTTCTGTGTCGCCACAAGCTATGCTCGCGGCGCAAAATTCCCGGCGCCGCAAATAGCGACAATCCGGCGCGATTCCGCCCAGGACGAGCGCAAATTTTTAGGGAGGATGTTGATGGCCGCGGATTCGACAGAGATCAACTTTCTACTCGACCAATACCGCGACGGACATATGGAGGGGTTCGAGAAGTTGATGGCGCTGGTCTACGACGATTTGCGCAAACTCGCCGCCTGGCATCTTCAGTCAGAACGTCCCGATCACACCTTGCAGCCGACGGCGCTGGTTCACGAAGTCTATTTGAAGCTGGCTGCGCAGAATCCCGTCGATTGGCAAAACAAGGCGCACTTCTTCGCGCTGGCCGCGCAAGTCATGCGACACATCCTGGTTGATTACGCCCGAACGCGGCAGAGGGAGAAACGTGGTGGCGCCCAGACGAGGATCATGCTGGAGGACGCGCTCGCTTTCATCTCCCCTTCCGACCCCGAACTGATCGCGCTCGATGACGCCTTGAACGCCCTGGCCGAAAAGGACCCGCGCAAGAGCCTGATCGTCGAAATGCGCTATTTCGGCGGCCTGAGCATAGAAGAGACCGCCGAAGCGCTCGGAGTTTCGACCACAACCGTCCGTCGCGAATGGACGATGGCAAAAGCATGGCTGCGTCGCGAAATGCGGCGGGAGATTAATCAATAATGGCTGGCGCCCACTATTGGGATTCGATTTTCCCGAAACCGAACAGAATGGGATGCGCCGCTCTCCCAGCTCTCAGCCCAACTCCATTACAGACTACATTTAAAGACATGAAGGGCGCGGCACAGAAGTTGGAAATGAGTTAGAGAAGAGTTTGTAGTTCTGTCTTCAGGCGACCGCGTTCGATGATCCAAACCAGCGACCCGAAGGCGTGACTACAAAGAACTTTCCACAGGAGCCGAATATGAACACTGTCTGGCAAGATCTACGCTACGGCGCGCGAATGTTGATGAAGAAGCCAGGCTTCACGTTGATCGCTGTCGTCACGCTGGCGCTTGGCATCGGCGCAAACACGGCGATTTTCAGTGTGGTCAACGCGGCGCTGATTCGCGCGCTGCCGTATCACAACCCGGATCGGTTGATCTTGCTGTCTGCGACTACGACGGATGGCGGGCGGAGTACCATATCCCTTGACGAGATGCGGGAGTTTCAGTCGCGGGCGCAGTCGCTGGAAGACGTGACCGGGTTCATATCCCAGAGCGTCAACCTGACTGGCGTCGAGCGCCCCGATCGCGTACGCGGCGCGTATGTGACGGCAAATTTCTTTCAGGTCTTCAATCTCAAGCCGGTCGTCGGGCGAACGTTTACGCCGGGCGAAGACCGTCCGGGCGCGGAGAAGATCGTCGTCGTCAACGAAAGGATTTGGCAAGAACGGTTGGACGGCGATCCGAACTTGTCTGGCAAGAAACTGATCCTCAACGGCGAGCCTTTCAGCGTTATCGGCGTCGTAACCTCCAGTTTCAGACAACCGTTCGATTCCGAGGTGGAGGTTTGGATGGGGGCGGCGGCCTTTCCCGGCAATACGGCGCAGCGGGATTTCCGTTTTCTGTTTGGCATCGGGCATTTGAAGCCGGGCGTCGATCTGGCGCAGGCGCAAGCCGAGGTCAGCGCCGTCGCCAATCAACTGGCGCTGGCATATCCAGTAGAGAACGCGGAACGCGGCGTGAAGCTTGAATACTTCCGCGAAATCATAGTCGGCGGATTGCGGCGGATGTTGTATTTGCTCTTCGCCGCCGTCGGCATGATTCTTTTGATCGCCTGCGCGAACTTGGCGAACCTGCTGCTGGCGCGCGGGCTGTCCCGCCAGCGTGAGATCGCCGTGCGCGCGGCGCTGGGCGCGGGCAAATGGCGGCTCATCCGGCAATTGTTGGCCGAAACCTCGCTGCTCGGTCTGGCCGGCGGCGGTTTGGGGTTGTTGCTCGCGCATTGGGGACTGGAGGCGTTGCGAAGATTGCCGCAGAACTTCATCCGTGGCGAAGACGTCACGGTTGATCCGCGCGTGCTGCTCTTCACGCTGGCGGTGGCGGTGGTAACGGGCTGGTTGTTTGGGCTGGCTCCGGCCATTCAACTCGCGCGGCCCGAATTGCACACGATGTTGAAAGAGGGCGGACGCAGCGGCGGTGAGGGCGCGAAGTGGAATCGCGTGCGCGGAGCGTTCGTCGTGACGCAGGTCGCGCTGTCGTTGTTGCTGTTGGTCGGCGGAGGGTTGCTGATCCGCAGCTTCGACAAACTGCTGAGCGTCGATCCTGGATTCAGTCCGGAGAACCTGCTGACTCTTGAATACCGGCTGCCGCGCAACAAGTATCAACAGAGCGAGGCGCAGTGGAATTTCCACCGTCAGGTAGTGGAGCGCATTCGGGAAGTTCCCGGCGTGAAATCGGCCTCGCTGGTCAGGGGCTTGCCCTTCAGCGGCAACGGCGGCAGCGCGAGCTTTATCCTGCCGGATCGCGAAATTCCGCCGAGAGGTAAAGAGCCTGTCGTTAGATTCAACACAACGATGCCGAACTACTTCGAGACGATGGGCATCCCGCTCATCAAGGGGCGTCTCTTCAACGAGCGTGATCAACTCAACACCCAGCGCGTCTTCCTCATCAATCAAACCATGGCGCGCCGGTTCTGGCCCGACCAGGACCCCGTCGGCAAACAGATCAAGACCGACGCGGACGGCGCGACGGGCGTGGTCATCGGGGTCGTCGGCGACGCGAAACAATACTTGCTGGAAGAAGAGGCGCAGCCGCAGATGTATGACGCTTACAGCCAGTCGCCGGGCATCTTCGCCACGGTCGCCGTCCGCACAACGGTCGAGCCGATGAGCCTTGCCGAACCCGTCCGTCAGGCAGTGTGGAAGGTGGACGGCGATCAGCCGATGTGGAAAATTCGCACGTTGGAGTCATTGATCGATCGCAGCGTGGCCGACAAGCGATTCTTGATGCTGTTGATGGGCGTCTTCGCGTCGCTGGCTCTGGCGTTGACCGTCATCGGGTTGTACGGCGTGATGTCTTACGCCGTCAGCCAGCGCACGCAGGAGATCGGCGTTCGGATGGCCCTGGGCGCGGGCGCGCGCAACATCCATAGCATGGTCTTGCGGCAGGGCATGACGCTGGTGTTGGTCGGCGTAGCCATCGGTTTGGCGGCGTCGTGGTTGTTGACGCGACTGATGGCGAACCTGCTCTTCGGCGTGAGCGCGACCGACCCACTGACGTTCGGCTCAATCTCGTCGCTGCTGACAATCGTCGCCCTGCTGGCCTGCTGGATTCCGGCTCGGCGGGCGATGAAGGTGGACCCGATCATCGCTCTGAGATATGAGTAGTTCAGACGGGATTCACAGGATTTTTCAGGATCCAGGTCGAGGCGTCAAATCCTGAAAAATCCTGTGAATCCTGTCTATTTTCCGAGGGTGTGTGGCCATGAAAAAAAGAGAAGCTCAAATGACCAACAAACGTTGCAAACATCAATGCCGGCGCGGCGCTCAAGCCGCGCGTCTGGCCGTCAGGCGGGCGCTTTTTGCGATACTCGGCGCCTCGCTGTTGGCGGCGGCGCAGCCAATCGAGGCTTGGTGTCAGAAGTCGCGTCCGGCCAACAGCGCGCCGCGGGCAGACGCTAGGCCGGCTCCGTCAAAAGATTGGCTTCAGTGGGGAGGGCCGCGACGCGATTTCGTTACGACTTCCACCGGACTCCCTACCTTGTGGCCGGCCAACGGGCCGCGAAAGCTTTGGAGCCGCACGCTCGGCGACGGCTATTCGGGGATCGCAGTCGAAGGGACGACGCTCTACACCGCATACAGGCAGGGTTCACAGGATGTCATCACGGCGCTAGACGCGCGCACGGGGAAGACCTTGTGGGAGTACGCCTACGAGGCCACCTTTAAGAACGCTTACTCCGAAGCGGTCGGGCCGGGGCCGTATGCGATGCCGCAGGTTATCGGAGACCGGTTGGTTACGGCCAGTGGAATCGGCCAGATCCATTCCCTCGACAAGAAGACGGGACGGCCAGTCTGGTCTCACGATGTTTACAGGGAGTTCGGCGGAACGCGCCTGGAATTCGGCTATTCCTGCCACGCGCTGCCCTACAAGGACAGTTTGGTCTTGTTGGCGGGCGGTCGCGACGCCGCGGCGCTTGCCCTGCGGCAGAGCGACGGCGCGGTCCTCTGGAAGAATATGAATTTCAGGAACGCTCATTCGTCACCCGCGTTGATAGAGGTGGATGGCCAACCGCAAGTCGTCGCACTGATGGCCTCCGAGGTGATCGGCTTCAGCCCGGACACTGGCGAATTGCTCTGGCAGCATAGTCATCCCACAGAGAACGGGCTGGCGATCAGTACGCCGATATGGGCTCCGGGAAATCTGCTGTTCATTTCCTCGGCTTACAACGGCGGGAGTCGCGCGCTCGAGCTGCGTCAGTCAGGCGGAAAAACAACGGTCAAAGAGCTGTGGCACAACCGGCGTCTCCAGTCGCATTTCGGAACGGCGATCCGGCATGGCGATTACGTGTACTTTTCCAGCGGCCACAACGGCCCGGCGTTTATGACATGCGTGAATCTGCGCAGCGGCGAGGTGGCATGGCAGCAACGAGGCTTTGCGAAAGCGCAGCTTCTTGGAGCGGACGATAAATTGATTCTGCTCGACGAGGACGGGACCTTGGCCCTGATCGAGGCCACGCCGAAGGAGTTCCGCGTGCTCGCCAAGATGCCTCTTCTTCAACATTTGTCCTGGACGGCGCCCACCCTTTCCGGCGCGAATCTTTATTTGCGAGACCGCCAGGTTCTGATGGCGCTGGATTTGGTTGCGAAGTAAGGCGTGGCGCCATTTAAAATGGGTTGGTGATTTAGACCGGTTATCAATTGGATGTACGGGATTGCTTATAATAGCCGTGACCGAAATCGCGACCGCGATCCCGGCGATTAGATCGTTTTTCGATTGCGTATCTATCCTCATCATTCGCCTTCTATGAACCCGTACGCTGATCTGTTATTCGCTCTAGGAGATAGCGTTCGTTACTGGACTTCTATTTGTACTACGTCTCCGTCATTAAGATGATAAGCGTCTCGGAGTTTCACGTCCGTGGCGATCTCGAGGACGCGCTTGTCGTAATTCTCCTCAACATTGTCACGGTAAGGTCTCAGTATGAAAGCTTTCCTGCCAAAGATGCGACAGGGCATTATTTTCACCGAGACTTCACCGCCGTATTCTTCTTTCCTCAGGCAGAGCGTTTCTGAAGGTGGTTCATAGGCTCGGTTCAAATGAACATTCAAGGTTCCGGGGAAAAGCTTCATTCCTGTCTTTGCGGTATAGTAGGGCTCTAACTTTGATAGCCAATACGAGAAATTGTTTTCTCCACTCCTCACAGTCCCCGTCAAGATCATTATTCCGCCCTTCAGGACACCGTCCTCAGAAAACCGAGGAGCGCGTCGTTGACCTCCGCGGGGCGTTCCATCTGTACCCAGTGGCCGGCGCCTTCGATGAACACTTTGCCGCGCATGTCCGTTACCCGGTCGTCCATTTGGCTTACCCAATCGCCTCTCCCGAAAGAGAGCACCGGGTCTTTCTTCCCGGCGATAAAGAAAGAGGGCTGTTCGATTTTCGCGGCCTCTAGCTGCGGCGTTATTTCGATGTTGCGGTCAATGTTCCGATACCAGTTCAAAGGCCCGCGAAAGCCGCTCTGCTGGTATTGCGCGACGTAGTAATCGAGGTCTTCTTCAGTCAGCCACGATGGGAAGCGCTCCGGGTCGGTCATGCCGTCTAGGAATTTTGCAGTGGAGGGTTTTCTGGCGGGCCGCATTTCCGCAGGGATGTCGCCGGAGACCGTGAAATAAACCGTCCGCAGCGATCTCCTGATGTCTGCTTCAAGTTCAGCCTCCGCCACGCCCGGCTGTTGGAAGTAGACAATGTACCAGAAATTGTCGCCGAAATTCTCTTGCCGCGTCATCTTTCCGGCTCGCCCGCGGACGTACGGCACGCTCATGCCGGTGACCGCGCGCACCCGCTGAGGATGCAGGAGCGCCGTGTGCCATGCGACCGGCGCGCCCCAGTCGTGGCCGACAACGATGAACCGCTCGTGGCCGAGAGCGTCCGCCAATCCGACGACGTCGTTCGTCAACTCGATGATGTTGTAGGCTTCGATCTCCGCAGGGCGGTCGCTGCCGCCGTAGCCGCGCTGGTCGGGCGCGGCTACCTGGAACCCGGCTTCAACCAAAGGGTCAATCTGATGTCGCCAGAGATACCAGCACTGCGGGAAGCCGTGCAGGAGAATGACCAGAGGACCTTTGCCTTCGACCACGGCGCGCAGCCGAACGCCGTTAGTTTCGATCTGTTGAAAATTGCGATCCTTCATATTGTTTTTCATTTGTTTGTCAATGGCGACGCTCGCAGTCGCTTGTCGCAGAATTGTCTCTCGCGCTAATGAGTTTCTGCGCCGCTTCATCACCGCGCAATAATGACTTGAAGAGATTAAATATCAATTCAGTTTCGACCTTATCGTTAATCGTGGAGTCTAGCTGTGTCACTACCGGCTTCTCGCCGCCATCATAGCGAATAACAAATAGATTGCCGTCGGCCAGAAAATATGAACGAGAGTCAATTGTGAGAGTTCGTCTCAATGCGTGATAAGTCGCTTCAAGACGCAGTTCTTGTTCTTGGTCCTCCTTGTCTTTGCGCGCCATCCATCTCCAGGCGCCAATGTGCAAAATGCCGTTGCCGCCGCCTCCACTTTCAATGTTACAAGCTGACGTCGTTGGGAGAAGAACAAGGGCGTAATACACGGCAGCGGGTTTCGACTCGTCCCATGACTCCCAACGTTCTCCCGCCACACTTAATAATCGAATAGGCGTCCCATAGTAAGACTGCTGGCCGGTTGAGTTTGCCATGAGCGCGCCAGATAAACGCATTCGAATACCCAACGCAGACGGCGTGTTCGCTAACATAATAAACAAGCTCGCAAGAACAAGGCCAAGAAAATACTTCCATCGGTTTCTCATCATCGAACCTCCCTTGATGGACAGTGGAACGGCGAGCAGTATAGTCCCGCCCCGCTGCTCGCTCAATCGAAATTCGCCGGCGCTAGCTCGCTTATATTCACGGGGGATTGGCGCGGCGCGGCGAGCGTAAGCGAGCGGTCTACCCCCGCGCGCGACCGCTTGCTTACGCTCGCGGTACTGTGCCAATCTCCATCGATCCAAGTATTTTTATCGAAATCGAACAATTGTGACGCTCGGTTCGTAATTGGGGAAAATGACAAGACATTCACGCAAACCCTTTGAGGAGGCTTTATGGCAATTTGTCGCGCGTGTTCAAGTGAGATTATCGGGTTGGATCGTTATTGCCGGAATTGCGGCGTCCAGATCGCGCCGGTAGTCGCGGAATTTGATGACACGAGACGCTTCAGTCCATCCGCCCCGCTCCCGTCCGCTTCGCCAGCTTCGCCTGATCATACCAATCCTCTATACGCCCCGCCGTCCGCCGCCTACGCCGCGCGCCAAGATTCGGCTCCGTTGCCGTTGCTGATCAAATTGCTATTTAGAAAGAACGTCACCTGGGCGGTGATCGCAGTGATGCTGTTCACATTCGTCGGCCTGGGTATAGGAATTGGCCGCGGCATGAGCCGTCGCCGCGCGCCCAACTGGGGCGCGCAGGCTCCGCGCCCTGCGCGAGACGGCGCGGACCCGGCGCCTGCGGACCCTGAGACTGTCCGCCAAAAATATGAAGAGGCGGTTCAGAACGCGCTAGGTTTCAAGCAGGGCGCCTATTCGGCATCGGAGTTCCCGGGCGTCCAGGGAATTTTTATCAACAACCTGATGAGTGATGACAGCCCGGCGGCCCTGGCCAAAATTCAAGCGGGCGACCTCATGACCGAACTGAACAAACAGGAGGTGCGCAACGACAACGAACTGTCGCAGGTTCTGGATTCATTGAAGACTGGCGATGAAGTCCCGGTGAAGGTTTATCGCGACGGGGCGACGATAGACTTGCGAATCAAGATCGCCGACCGCGCCTTCCCGCCGCTTCAAACGAAGACGGAAGTGGATGATCAGGGCTTCATGGGGATATTGGATTCTTCTCGCCGCTGCTGCATTCCCGGCACGAAGAAATGGGGCGTGGAGGTGAATGATCTACACGTCAACGGGCCGGCCGAGCTTTTCGGATTGCGCCCCGGCGACGTTATCACCGAGTTCGACGGCCATCCGGTGAAGACGCCCAACGAATTCAACCGCCACATCCGCGCCACAAAACCCGGCAGCAAAATAGCGCTGACGTTATATCGCGGCAGCGCCGAGCAGAAGATCGAATTGATCCTGGGCCATCGATGGGATGAAATCGGAAGTATCATGGCCCGCCGGCGCTAAGTGATTTGCCACGGGACAGATCTTCGCCGTTTCGATTTATCGCACGGCGGTCAGCTTGCGAGTGGCGAGAACGTTGAATATGCGTTTGATATCGCCGGCGGCGTCCAGCTCACACGTTGTCACGATGCGCGGCGCATACTTCTCCGGAGGCTGCGCCAGTTCAATCACAATCGCGGGCAGTCCGTTGAGCATGCGCCAGGTCACGCGCATGTCGTCCGGTTTCAACTCGGCCAGACGCAGGTTGAAGAGCGCGACTTTCCGCCTGCCGATCACTGGCGAGCGCGCCGCAATGAATTCGCCGCCGCCGTCGCCCAGGTGCCGCGCGTCCTCGGCCAGCAGGGCTTCGACTCCAGCGACGTCGTGGTTGAAAAGGCAATGTAGGAAACGCTCCATCGCGCGCCGCGTCTGTTCCTGCAGCGAACGCGTCGGGGGCCTGCGCTCCCGGTCGTAATCGCCCATCGCCCGCCTCGCGCGATGATGAGTTGTCTTGACGTTCGGTTCGCTCATGCCTAACGCGTCGGCGGTTTCCTTTACCGAATAATCGAAGACGTCGCGTAACAGCAACACTGCGCGCTGCGCCGGCGTCAACGCTTCCAGCGCGAGCAGGAAGGCGAACGACGCGCTTTCGAGCATGTCGTAGCGCGCCGCCGGATTTCCCTCCTCATCCACCGGCTCGTAGGACGGCGGAGTGAATTCGTCGCCAGTCTCGATTGGCGATGGCAGCCAGGGGCCTTCGTAACCTCGCCTCTTGCGCCGCCGCAGCAGGTCGCGGCTCAGATTCATCGCCACGCGCACGAGCCAGGGCCGCCACGGCCCGTCGGTCCTCGCTGGAGGCCGCTCCCACGCGCGCACAAACGTCTCTTGCGCAAGGTCGTCGGCGTCCGCCGCGTTGCCCGTCATCCGGTAACACAATCCCCAGATGAATCGTTCGTGAGCGCGAAATGTCTCCTCAAACGCCGAAGCCGTGAGACTTTGCGTGGCCGCGGAACTCATTATCGTTCGTCTCCGTTGGCTCGAACCTTTTCTTTAGGCCGGATTCAACTGTGTTTACGGAAAGAACAACCACGGGGGCCACGGGGATCACGGGTATAAGTCAGGTAGAGCAATGACTTTTCACTTTCTGTTCCCCGTGATCCCTGTGCTCCCCGTGGTTGTTACCGTTTATGCAATTGCAAATCGTTCTAAGCCGCCATCGCCATGACGCGACTCCTTGCGATGGTCTCGGCGGCAAGTTTAGCGCTAGCCATACTCGCGTCTGCCAGCATGCCTTCGGGCCCAACCCAATCGCCCGCGACGTACAAACCTTCGACGCCGGGAACGTCGGGGCGCGGGCGGCCCTTCACGCCCCATTGCGCCGCAGTGACGAGAGCGTTTGAAACAGTCATCGAGGGCAGAAACCGTCTGGCGACGACCACTTTGCGCCACCCGGGCTGCATCATGTCAAGCGTCTCTTCCAACTCACGCTCGACAACCCCCGGATCGCCATCCGGGCCTGCGCCAAGGTATTTCGCGGCGTGGATCACCGCGCCGTTTTCAGGCGCGAGTTTAGCCGCCGCCGAGTGAACGGAAAAGTAAAGCGGGCGATCAACGCCGAGCGCGAACAGCGCCCGCGCCTCGGGTAGGTATTCCAACGCCACGTCGAGGCAGGCGGCCTTCACCGGGATCGCCGCCCTCGCCCACTCGGACAAGGCAGTCCCTTCGCCCCCTTCAATCAATTCGCAAGCCTCAGCCGGGCCGGCGGCGATGACGACTGATTGCGCGGCGTAAAAACCGCCGTTCGCGAGGCGCACGCCGCGCACTCGCTCGTCTCGCTCCACCGACTTCACACGCTCGCCGGCGATAATCTTGACTCCCTCCTTCTCCGCCGCGTCGCGTAAGCCGTGAGCGAGCGTCTGCCAGCCGCCGTCGAGATAAAGCACGCTTGAAGCGAGGGCCAACTGCAATTGGGCTATCGCCGCGCCTGCGCTCTGGCGTTCCGGGTCGTCGGCGTAAGTGCTGACGCGGATGAGTGAATGGAAAAGGCGCCGCGCGTCGTCGCGCCGGATCTCTCTTTCGGCCCACTCACGCAGGCCGAGCCGCTCGAAGTCGCGCGCGTCGAATTTGTCGATGGCGCCCAGCAATCGCGCCGCCTCCAGTTTTGCCCCCAGGCCAAACAGTCCGCTGGTAAGCAGCGAAATCGGGCCGACCGGCAGCGTGTGTTTGGCCCCGCGATCAATCGCGAAGCCGCCCGAAGTGGCCGGCGGCCTGCCCTGCAACTTTACTCCCAACCCCCGCAAAATCCCGATCGCCGCGCCGCCGCGGTAGAGCGCGTGCGGGCCGAGGTTGAACTGAAAGCCATACTCCAAGTCCGTTCTCGCCCGTCCGCCGACGGCGCGCGATTTCTCGAACAACGCCACACTAAACCCGGCCCGAGCCAGATAGTTCGCTGCGGTGAGCCCCGCCAGCCCTCCGCCGACGACCGCTACATTTGATTTGATCACTTTGTCTTTCATCTTCCTGTCTCCTGAAAATTTGTTTTCCACCGTGATCACGTTTGCGGCGGGCGAAAGGTTACAGTTCAGCGCCGCGAGCGGCGCTGATCATCCCTTCTTCAGGAGCGCGATCTGCCCGGCATGATAGACGTGGTGGCGCGTGAGTCCCCGCAGCATATATTCAACCGTGTAGTCTTTGCCGGGGACGATTTCGCGCAAGCGCTCGTCCGTCAACGTGGCGACCGCTTCGATCAACCTGCGATGCCTCTCGTCAAACCTGGTCATTGTCAGGCGCCACGCTTCTTCACTCGCGTCGGTCACGGCCGGGAAGTCGCCTTCTTCCGGTTCGTCCGTTTGCAGTCCGGCGAGCCTGCGTATTAAAACGCCTTCCCACGCGGCGATGTGTAACGTGAGTTCCCAGATGCTGTGCGCGTTCGCCAGCGGCCTGGCGGCGGCCTGCTCGGCAGTCACGCCGGACAGGATTTCTTTCAGCGAAGGCCCGTGCCAGGCGTCGCCGTCGTGAATGTCCTTAAGGTCATCGATGGTAGTTTGAATCACTGACATCTCTTTTTAACTCCAGTTTGAGTGTGGATGGTCCGGCCGCTTTAGCCTCGCGGCGAGAAGATTGACGATTGCGGAGGCGTAGCTTTGGTCCAGGTCACGCAAGGAGGCGTATTCCGCCACTCGTGTTCGCATAGTATTCATAGTGCTGTACAGTCGGCTCGAATTCGAGCAGAAACTTCTCGTCCTCGGCATAGTAGCGGGCGCGCTCGTAATCGTCGCCGGCGAAGCGTTTGATGGATTCGAGCGAATCCCACAGCGAAATCGTTAAAAAATGCGACCGATCTCCGTCCGCGCGGCGCAACACGAACGCTCCTCGATTTCCCGGCGTCGCGAGGTAGTCAGGAATGCCGGTCTGATTCAGGTAATCGAGGTATTCATCAGCTTTCTCTGTCAATGTAACACCGTGCCAAATTCTGGCCAGCATAATCGCTCCTTTCCTCTGTCGTTATTTGAAGGCCGTGCAAATAAAAATCCATTGCAATGAACGCTGAGTGGCGCGAACCTGGGTACGCAGCGCTTCCAGCGTGCAGTCTCGGCAAGAGGCGCATTGAAAAGCAATGGGGCGACTCGCCGAGACTGCACGCTGGAAGCGCTGCGTACCGAGGGCGTTTCCGGATTTATTCACAGGCTTCATTGTCGCTCTCACATACATCGCCCCTTCGTTGCGGATTATCGGCGCCGCCCGCGGCCCGATTTGACGACTTTGCGAGTAACCGATTACACTACGATTGACGGTTACACGATAAGCTGGTCATTGTAACCTGTCAATAGTTTTTTATTGGTTACTTGGAAAAGGGGCGCGTATGAACTTCAATGAACGGGCTGCGGCGCGGATGACTCTGGTGGGCGGCCGCTTGTGCCTGGATTTTGTGAACACGGTCGGCGGCTGGAATCCCGACCCGGCGAGGGGGAAGCACGACCCTTACGCGGCGGTCGCGCGCGCCGACAAACTGAATGATTACTTCGATCTTCTGGCGTGGAGTCTGCATACGGGGCTGTTCAGTGAGAATGAAGCGCAGGCGCTCGCGCGTGAAGCGGGGCGTCGCGAGAAAGAGGCTGCCGCGACACTCAAGCGCGCCGTTGCCCTGCGCGGGGCGATCTATCGCATCTGCGCCGCCGTCATTCACGAGGCGTTCCCGCGCGCTACCGACCTCGATCTGCTCAACCAGGAGCTGAACGTCGCCAACCGCCGAGTCCGCCTTGGCGTCGGCGAAGATAATTTCGTCTGGGAGTGGACGGACACGGAGAATGCGCTGGACCGTATGCTTTGGCAGATCGCCGATTCGTCCGCCGAGATGTTGACGACCGACGACCTGACACGCCTGCGCGGATGCCCCGGAAAAGACTGCGGCTGGTTGTTTTTGGACCTCAGCAAAAACAGCCGCCGTCAATGGTGCGATATGCAGACCTGCGGCAACCTGGCAAAGGTGCGCCGCTTTCGCCAGCGCCAAGTTTCTTAAACTGGCTCCTGCGGAAAATTAACCACGAAGGAACGAAGAGCGCGAAGGGTTTTTCTGTCTTCCTTCGCGCTCTTCGTTTCTTCGTGGTTGATTTTCATTTTTGGGATCGCGACTTCCCACTAACGAACACTTTCCTCGGTCGGCTACTTACGGCCATTGGCATAAACGCGTGGCAATCAGTTTTTTGCGGTCACGCCGGCAGCGGCGCCGCAATTGCGTACCGGCAAATCAAGCCCTGGTATCTCTACTGCGCTTTCATAAAATCAGGAGTTGGATATGCAAACACTCTGGCAAGACCTGCGCTTCGGCGCGCGGATGTTAATGAAGAAGCCCGGCTTCACGCTGA
>Ga0154003_1000092_pt1 | contig 27565 bp, 9 predicted proteins | sample TSFL087MetaG_FD_104679 | JGI IMG/M metagenome (GOLD analysis project Ga0154003, IMG submission 104679) | Attine ant fungus gardens microbial communities from Florida, USA - TSFL087 MetaG | ecosystem: Host-associated > Fungi > Mycelium > Unclassified | place: USA: Florida, Lake Talquin State...
CGGGCTGGCGTGGACACCGCCGCCACCATGAACGCCGCCCTCAACGCCGGCCGGCACTTGCTCCTCACGCCCGGCATCTACGACCTCAACGTTCCCATCCAGGTTAACCGCCCCAACGCCATCGTGATGGGGATGGGCTATGCCACACTGCGGCCCACCGCCGGCAATGCGGTCATCACCACCGCCGATGTGGACGGGGTGAAACTGGCGCATATCTTCGTCGACGCGGGCGCCATCAACTCTCCCGTCCTGGTTCAGATCGGCCCGCCCGGGAGCAACGCCAACCACGCTGCCAATCCGATCACAATCCACGACCTGTTCATTCGTATCGGAGGAGCGACCATTGGCCGGGCCAGCGTCAGCCTGCAGATCAACAGCCACAATACACTGCTTGACCACACCTGGCTCTGGCGCGCCGACCACGGCAATGCCGGAACGGTGGGCTGGGACATCAACACCGCCGCGAATGGCCTGGTGGTGAACGGCGCCAACGTTACCGCCTATGGCCTTTTCGTCGAGCACTTCCAGGAGTACCAGACTATCTGGAACGGCAACGGCGGCCGGGTCTACTTCTACCAGTCCGAGATCCCCTATGACCCGCCGCAAAACCGCCAGGATCTCTGGACCTCTGCGCCAGGCGTCAACGGCTGGGCCTCGTACAAGGTGGCCGATTCCGTCACCAGCCACGAGGCGTGGGGTATCGGCATTTACTCGGTGTTCTTAGTCACGGGCCAGCGGCTGACCCGCGCCATCGAAACCCCGGTCAACCCCAACGTGCGCTTCCATCACCTAGTGACCGTCAACCTGACCGTGAATGGCGGGATCGATAATGTCATCAACAACACCGGCGGCGGGACGGCCCCCGGGATCGCCATCAACACGCCGCGCGTCACCGACTTCCCGTAGCGGACGCGCGAGAAACATCGCGGCATCAGGGAGGCGCCCCCGAGACCGGCGGTTTCGGGGGCTGTACTTCGCCAAAACCTCGTGATGGCTGATCTGATTGACTTTTTACAGTTACCCGCAACACACTTTCGAACGGACACGTTCAGGGCTGTATGCCATGTATGCGGCCTTCATCTCATTTGAAATCGCTTGACGGATCGAAGGGGCTGGCGCTCACCGGCCAGCGACGGCTCGTTAATGATGATATTCATACCGAACAACCAAGCGACGGAAGTTTTGCAGCCAGGCGAACAACCGCTCTACCTTGTAACGCCGATGGTATCGCCGCGGCGAACGCCCGTCCTGTGTCGCTGGCTTTTTTCCGCCTCCTCGGTGAGGCGCGATCATTTCAATTCCGGCCGTCGCCGGCTCCTCTCAAAGGTCAACTACGGAGCGCCCTTGAAAGAGCTATTGAGCTTAAATCCTTTTTCTGGAGTAGGTACATGCTAACGCGCAAAATGAAATTGTTGGCAGCAAGTGTGTTGTTAGTTCTGATCGGTCTAGGAACGTTGTATGTCGTTAAATCGGTGTATATGAGATGGGAAAGGCAGAGCTTTAGTAGCAAGTTAGCGGGAGAGGTTGGAAAGAAGCGAGGTAGCAATAATGTAGTCGAAATTCGTTTTAAGGATTTAACTGGTTTCAAGTGGGATAAAGTCTACATATTCCCGCCTTACACGACGCGCAAAGTGATTGATGACGATTTAGGCTTTCACTGGAAAACTGCTAGAAGTATACAAATGGACTTGCGTGACGATGTTAACTTGATAGTCTTCACCAACGACGGGGAGGTCGTCTTCTATGTCGAACACCCACGAAGCCTTGGCGATATCGACGGCAATTATAGACGGGAAGGGTATAGTCCGGACGAGGCGATCTTCACGGTGGGGGAGGGGGAACTGCAAGCTGACGGCCGCCCTTGGCTACGGATGCGGTGGCATAAGCGCGATCAGTAGAAGCCATCTCATAAATAGCGCCTCAACAGAATGAGAATGCAGCCGAGATGGAAGAAGCCTAAGCGGGATCGGGTCGTTATCAATGAGCCAGGCGGGTGAAGGGCAGCGGAAAGGCCAGCATTATTTTCTGGTTTATTGCGGCGGCCTGGTGGCGGGGATGATGCTGGACTACGACATTCGCTCACACTCGCGCAATACCAGGAACCTGGATGGTCTGATGAAGACGATGTACCTGGCTTTCAACCGGACAGACAGGAAGTATACCAACGCTGACCTCCTTGCCGAATTGAACAAGTTTTCTGGAAAAGATTATACGGAGTTCTTCAATCGGCACATTAATAGAGGCCTTCCTCAGGCGCATGCAAACTGTGAAAGAGGATCCCGTGTTGCGTGGGAGTCAACTCATGGATGTCTTCCAGGTTCTGCATTGCTATTTTGTTGTGTCTGAATCGCTCAATCTGGAAAGGAATTTGTCGAGGTCTCTCTGACTCAACCTAGCGGCCACAAAATCCGAGGGGCTATAACCGCCCGCTTCGGGCGACTTACAATGGGCGGTGAGAGAGCGCAATGACTGCATAAAGCTATCGGCCAGCCGTTCAATAGTCGCGCGCTGATGAATGTTATGGCTGTAAACCCAGCGCACGCATAACCGCCCTTCGGTAACGACGGCGTTCACCTCCAGCAAGTGACTGCGCTTTCCCTTTAAACTAAAAACCGGGCCCAGAGACTCTTGAGCCGGCTTGAAAAGCGAAGATTCGGAGAGAAAATGATCGAGTTGGCCAAAGTAATTGAAAGTAATTTCCGCGCGTGGCGCAGCGCTGAGTTTCTTTAGCACTTCCAGATCGCGGCTCAAATAACGTAACATCCCGTATCCAATCCCTCGATTCGGGATCTTCCTCAACTGCTCCTTGATCGCCATCAGCGCGCCGCCCGGATCGGCAAACTCGTCCATATACAGCCGGATCGGGAATAGAGCGCTGAACCATCCGACTGTGCGCGAGAGGTCTATATCCTCAAAGAGCTCTTCCCGCCCATGCCCCTCCAGATCAATCAGGAGCGTCCTTTCCCCGGTCCACTCAGCAACGCTCTGCGCCAGGGCCATCATAAGCGCATCATTGATTTGCGTGTGATAGAGAGCGGGCGCTTCTTGCAACAATGATTGTGTTTCTTCCGCCGTCAGGGATGACAACACGGCGTCGGCCGAAGCTTCCGTATTTTCACCGCCTGGATAGTCGACAGGTAACTGTGACTCCCGGTCATGAAGCATTTCATACCAAAAATCCGCCTCCTGCCCGAATTCGGCTGACTGCGCGCTTTCGGTCAGACGTTCGCCCCACTGTTTGAACGACGAAGTCTTCTCTGGCAACTTCAGAAGGATGTCCCTGTCGAGTTGTTCATAGGCTGTCTGCATATCTTCAAGCAGTATCTGCCATGAAACCGCGTCAATCGTTAGATGATGAGCGATGATCAAGAGTCTGCCAGGCCGCCCCGCGCCGAGATCGAACAGCGCAAATCTGATGAGCGGCCCATTCGAAAGATCGAGGGCGGATTGCATGGCGCCGGCCGCCGATTCAATAGACATGGTTTGCTCTATCCCGGCCAACGCCGAGATATCAATCACGCTGAACGGCAATGAAGTTCCAGCGGGCGCGAAGGATTGCTCCCATTCCGATTCGGTTTTCATGAATCGCAGGCGTAACGCGTCGTGGCGCTCAAGCAGGCGCTCGATGACGATGCTCAATAGCGATGGATCAAGAGGCCGGTGGACTTCGAACAAGACCGACTGATTATAGTGACGCCGTTCTGGAAGGTCTTGATCGAAGAACCATCGCTGGATCGGCGTCAGCGGCGCTCGACCTGTCACCACTCCCTGTTCCGCCAGATTCTTCATTGCCGAACCGGCGACCGCCGCAAGTTCCGCAATTGTCTGATGCTGGAACATCTGCCTCGGGGTGATATGAATGCCCGTCTGATTGGCCTTTGCGATGATCTGAATGCTGAGGATCGAATCGCCTCCAAGTTCGAAGAAATTATCATGTATGCCGACCTGATCCACACGCAGAATCTCCGACCAAATTTGTGTCAACTGGCTTTCAATCGAGGTCTGAGGCGCGACAAATGTCTCTTCAAGATCGCGACGCGCCATCTCCGGCGCAGGCAGTTTCCGGCGGTCAATCTTACCGTTAGATGTTAAGGGCATCTCCTTCAACATCACGAAGGCGGATGGCGCCATATAGCCAGGCAATCTCTCTTCGAGATAGCCGCGCAACTGCGAGCTCAACTGGCGGGTGATTCTGACTTGTTCAGGATTATTTGCATACTCAGCCCAGGGCTTTGGGCCATTGACGTTTTGCGCGAACAGTGGAACCGCCCATTCAGCCCACCCGTAAGGGTCGTCGCGCTCCCGACCACGCCGTTTAAATGCGACATCAAAATGCCCATCAGCGCCCGAGCCGGACCAGCCCACGCTAACCGAGTAAGGCAGTTGCTGGCTGAAGGCCCAGAAGCTTTCGGGATCGACAGTTTCATAGCCGGCCGCGCGATCGATCGCCCCCCGCAGTTCCTCCACCGTGCCAATGCCGTTCTCATTTTTGAGAAGGTTCAGACAGGCGATATGTCTGTTCAAGCGGGCGTTCGGCACACGCCTGAGAATGAGCATCTCAGGCGCGGTTTCCTCTAAAATCCGGCGAACGGCCGCAAGTGACACTCCTTCCGCTTGCCAATCAAGCTCCTGAGGAGCAGCCGCTGCAAAATCATCCTCGCCGATACGCAACACGACGTCGTAACGAAATTGCGTCAGCTCATTGTGGAATTGTCCCCGCTTAAGTTGAATTTGGACATGGCTGATCTTGGGCAAATCGTGTTTCAGCGCGTTAAAGAAATCCGGGGCGACGACGAGTTCTTTTTCCAAAGCGATGTGCCGCCGCGCGCGTTGCCTCAACTTCGTCAAAGAAAGATCGGGTTGAGCCAGACTCATTTGAACGGAAGCATGGAAAGCTTCCAGCAGCGGGTAACTCCTGACATCTCCCACATAGATGAAACCACCGGGCTCGACCGCTCGCGCCGCCCCTTCAAGCACACGCTTCAAATAATCAAGGTTGGGGAGATATTGCGAGACCGAATTGAGTATCGCTGAGTGAAATGAATTTGGCTGGATCCCCTCAAAATCATCCGCCGCCTTGTGAAGCAAGGTCACGTGCGGGAGCGAGGGCTCTGTCAGGCTTAGCTGACGCTGCAGGTAGCGCAGCGCTTCTTCGGAAAAATCCGTCCCACAGTAATGGGTACAGTATGGAGCGATGCGGTATAGCAATATCCCCACGCCGCAACCAATCTCTAAAACGCTCTGCGGTTTAAGCGACAGAATGCGATCAACGCCATGATCTCTCCACTCGCGCACCTCGTCTTCGGGAATTGGTTGCCCCGTATAGCTGCTGTTCCAGCCTACTATATTAAAGGTCGGATCTTGCTCGGGCGAAGACCGGCTATAGGTATCGTTCCATACCACTTCCCAGTCCAGGGCTTGCGCCGATCGCTCCGCGGCTTTTCCATCCCCTGCGTCTTCACTTACCTGATCGCCGACAACGTAAGCCACGAGCCTCAGGTCGCCTGGTATATCCTCACGAGCCATGACCACGGTTTCTTCGACCATCGGATGCTGACGCAGTACAGCCTCGATTTCTCCAAGCTCAATCCGATTTCCTCTTATCTTTACCTGGTTGTCAACGCGGCCTAAGAACTCGATATTGCCATTCGAAAGATAACGGACCAGGTCACCTGTCTTGTACAGTCGTTGGCCGGGCGCCGAAGCGAATGCGTCTGGAACAAAGACTTCAGCGGTTCGATGGGGACTATTGAGGTAGCCACGGCCCACTCCAACGCCACCGACATAAAGTTCACCGGGCGCTCCGATCGCTGTTGGGACCATTCTCGAATCCAGAGCATAGAGCCGCAGGTTTGCTACAGGCCGCCCAATTGGCATGTGAATTGTATCAACCGCAGGCGGCGTATCGATCCGATGATGAGTCACGTCGTCGGAGCATTCTGTCGGGCCATACGCATTCATCAGCGGTACGAAGGGACAGCGTTGCAACCAGCGGCGACAAAGCTCCGGCGGCAATTCCTCGCCTGTCGGGATCAACCAGCGCAATCCTGACAGTTCGATCGGGCGAGATTCGATCTCGTCCAGCATCAATCGCAATAGAGACGGCACTGTTTCAAGGATCGTAATCCCGACGCCGCTGACGCGCTCGATCAGTTGCGAGGGGTCGCGCGCTGTCTCATCATCGAAGATGTGGACGCTTCCACCGACTAGCAGCGCCGCAAAAAATTGCCAAACCGAAATATCGAAGCATTGAGAGGCCGTTTGCGCAACGGCGTCGGCCCCAGTCAACCCCAGATCTGAAATCTTAACCTGGATGTGGTTCAGCATGCCTTTGCGCTCAATCATTACCCCTTTGGGCAGCCCGGTCGATCCCGATGTATAGATTACGTAAGCCAGATTATCCGCCACGTTAAGGGATGGCGGATTGTTTTCGTCCTGCTCTTGACGAAGCAGATCTTCTATTGTCAGAGCCACTATTCCGGAATCCGCAAATGGAGACGCCAAGGCCTCGGATAAAACAGCGTCAAATCGCTCCTCGCGGAGGACCAGGGAAGTTTTGCTCTGCTCGAGCGTCTGCGCAATGCGCTGAGCCGGATGAGCCGGATCCAGGGGAAGGTACGCGCCTCCAGCCTTGAACACCGCCAGCATTGCGGTCAACAGATTGACGCCTCGTTCCATCAGCAAGGCTATTACAATATTCGGCCCGCACCCTTGCTCGACGAGCGATCGCGCCAACCGATTTGCTAGTTTGTTCAATTCTCCATAGCTCACCTGCTGATCTCCGAAAACAACCGCAATCCTGTCAGCGGCGCGTTCGACTTGTTTTTCAAACAGTTGATCGAAGCATGGGCCTTGAGGAAAATCGACTCGCGTCTCATTCCATTGAACAAGCAACTGGTCGCGCTCGGACTCGCCAAGCATGCGCATGTTTGAAAGGCGCTGGTTTCGATCGGCCACCGCCGATTCGAGCAGGTTTTGATAGTGAGCCAGCATCCGGCTTATTGTTTCAGGCTCGAACAGATCGGTGTTATATTCCAGGACACCGTGAAGGGATTCGGGAGTCTCAGACATCGACAGAATCACCTCATTCTTCGCGGTCGCGCTGTGGACTTCAAGCGGAGATAGAGTGAGTCCCGGCAATTGCTGCGCCTGTAAAGTCGCGTTTTGAAGAGCGAACATCACCTGATAGATCGGCGTGCGCCCCAGGTTGCGCTCGGGTTGCAAAACCTCCACGAGTTGATCGAATGGCAAGTCTTGATGGGCGAAAGCTTCGAGCGTGACTTGGCGCACGCGCGACAATAATTCTCGGAAGGTCGGATCGCCCCCAAGGTTTGATCGCAACGCGAGTTGATTGACGAAGAATCCGATGAGCGGTTCTGTTTCCAAACGATTGCGGTTCGCGACATCCGTGCCGACGATGACGTCCTCAACCCCGGTGTATCTGGAAAGTAAGAGCTGATAGGCGGCTAACAAGGTCATAAAGAGCGTCGCGCTTTCGCTCTTGCTCAAGGCCTTCAATCCCGCGCTGAGATCGTCGGGGACAGTGAAAGTCCGAGTCGCGCCGCGAAAGGTTTGGACAGCCGGCCTCGGATGATCGGTCGTTAAAGCGAGGGCTGGCAACTCGCCTTCCAGGCGCTCTTTCCAATACGCCAACTGCTTTTCCAATACTTCTCCTTGCAGCCATTCCCTTTGCCAACACGCGAAGTCCACGTACTGTATCGGCAGTTCCGGTAAGGGCGAAGGTTTACGCAATGAGAACGCTTCATAAAGCGCCGCCACCTCCTGAAACAGAATACCTATAGACCATCCATCCGATATGATGTGATGTAACGTGACCAGCATGACATGCTCGGTCGGTTCCAGCCGCAGCAGGCAAACTCGTATCAACGGGCCTTGAGTCAGGTCGAATGGGGTCTGCGCTTCCTGCGCCGCTAATTTGGAGACTTCTGTTTCCCACTCATCCTTCGGAAGGCGCGTCAGATTAATGATGGGAAGTTTGATGAGCGACTCCCCGTCCGCTGGCGCTGGGGCGATGGTCTGGCGTGGCTGGCCGTCAATCGCGATGAATGAGGTCCGTAAAGATTCGTGCCGGCGGATAATCTCATTTATGCTTCGCTCAAACGCCGCCGTGTCGAGCGATCCTGTCATGCGACAAGCCAGCGGAATATTGAAGATCGCTGTACCAGGGTCCAGTTGTTCGAGAAACCAGAGACGTTGTTGAGAGAGAGATAGAGGGAAGGCGTTTACGCCGGCCGTTCTCGGTTGCGCCTTGATGCGCATCCCCCCTCTCTTTTTCTCGGTCAGTTTTCCGAGGCGGAGTTGAAGTAATTCCAACTGTTCTGGCGAAAGATCGGATAGTTGCTGTGATATGTTACTCATTGGATACTCATTACTCTGGAAACTAGAGCGAATTGCAATTGCATATACCGGAAGGCTGGCCCGATCAGTACTGACATCTCAGTATGCCGTATATTGATTTGCAATACACTCTAAGGTAGCTATCAGATCAGTGTACGGGCTGATGGAACCCGGATGACGCGGGTAGCGCGGATTGGCGCCGAACTTTTTGGGTTTTACCAGCGATGATCCGCATCATCCTGTGTCTCAGGAACTGGCTAAATCTTTCGCAGCCTTAAGCTGCGCCTGAATCTCGTCCTCGGATAGTTGTCTGATCTCGGCTAACATGTCGGCAAAAGCCTGTTCGTCGGTCTGCTCAGCCTGTTTTCGGACAATGGCGATTGCAAGATCGGCCACGGTCCGGGCTTCAAACAACGCGCGTAATGAAAGGTCCACCTGGGCGGATTCACTCAACCGCGAGATAAGTTGTGTGGCCAGCAACGAGTCCCCTCCCACCTCAAAGAAGTCGTCGTAGACTCCGATCCCCTCGACGCCAAGAGTATCCTCCCAAAATTCTGCGAGCTTGCTTTCAATTTCGTTTCTCGGAGCCACAAACTGAGTGGCGGTGTTCGGCCGCGGGTGTTTCTGTCTGCGCGATCGGAGTTTGCCGATCTCCTCAAGAATTTGCGTATGTGTGAATGTATTCAGTTGTTCAAATAGAGGCTGAAAATCTCTTGTCGAAATGATGACCTGCGGAAGCAAATTGGCCAATGAGAGAATCCGTCCGAATGCGTCCGCCCCTTCCGCAGGCGTTATCCCGATTTTCAGGTTTCGATCTAGGGCTTGAGTTTTCACCTCGCTTTTGCTTTGAAGAAACTCGCCCATCCGAGGCGAAGCGCTCTCTTTTCGCTCTCTCTTGGCCGCTTGCTCGAACGCTGCGATGTCCCTCACCTTTTTTACGATGTAGTCTTCGGCTTGAAGTATTTCATTTCCATCCTCGTCCATGATGACGATGTCGCAGGAAATGGTATCGCTATCACTGAAATCACCGGCTTTAGCTCTTAGATAACTATGGATTTTCCTAGGTAGCGGCGCCCAAATTTTCAGTCTTTCGTATCCGATGGGTAGAAACAGGCCCTGCCCAACAGCTCGAACGATGCCAGTGGCCGTATCCATCAACGCTGGATGTATTTTGAGAGCGTCCTGGTCGCTGATGAATTCTTCCGGCAATTCCAGGTAGGCCAACGCCTCGTCTTGTCCCACATGAATTTTCTTCAGCAAGTTCCGCCATCTTCGGCCGAAGCTTAGGTAATTTCCGTTTTTCGCATCGAGGGAAGGGTTTGTATCTTCATCGAGAACGATTTCTTTCTCTGTACATCGACTTTTTATTTCAGCGATGTTTCGCTTCCAGGGAGATTCCGCATCCAGCGCCTCTACATTCCCTTCGACGTGCTTTTCCCATGCCGCCGTCTCGCCTGCTGAAGTGAGCCTGCTCAGAATCTGGAAGCTGCTCTGCGCTCCGGCATGCGTAATGATCGTTTGAACCTGCCGCGAATCTCCGTCCTTTACCATCAGAGGATTTGCAAAGACAAGTTTGCGTATCAATATCGGTTTGCCGCCTGCGTGGTGTTCAAATGCTCGCCGGATCATCTCGATGTACGCTGTCCCCGGGACAACCCCATTGCCCATAATCCGATGTTCATCAAGGATCCATTGCCTGGCCGTACTAAATTCACTCAGGTAAATCTCCCGCCCTGTCCCATCAATCCAGTGCTTTTCCAACAAGGGGTGATGCGCCCCGGAATAACCCGGCTCCCGCAGAATCCCTTTCAATCCGGCGGAAAGCTCGCTCCTTGCGGCTTGTCCGACCTCCAGCCAGGTATCCCAGTTGATGGAAAGTATTAACGCGCCGGACCTCTGGCTGATACTGCGAGCGAAGACGTCGAGGAATGCGTTGGCTGCACAGTGGTCTACCATGCCGAACCCGCCGAGGATCGAAACGGTCGATGAGCAAAAGATGATGAAATCAGGCTCGGCGTCCTTTAGCAATTCGTCCAGAACCAGCGCGCCGGTCACTTTTGGAGCCAGGACGCTTGCAGCCGCCTCCTTTGTTTTGACCTGAATCATCCCTCCAGGCGACACTCCGGCTGCGTGTATAACGCCGTTTATTTTGCCAAAGCGTTCGTAAGCGGTCGCGAGCGCGCCGCGCATCTGTTGGGGATCAGCGACGTCGGCGCTCAATACCAATACCTCCGCCCCATGCGCCTGCATCTCCCTCAACTTTAGTATCTTGCGGCTCACATCATCTTGCTCGCCGCGCGCCGACAGCCACTCATCCCACTCTTCCCTAGCTGGGAAGCCCGACCGCGCCGTCAAGATCAGTTTCACCCGCGTCGTCTTGGCCAAATACTCCGCCAGCACAAGCCCTATTCCCCCCATACCGCCAGTGATCAGATATACTCCTCCATCCCGCACGCGTAACTTTTCCTTGTCCGGGGCGTCGAGCGGCAGCGACTCATAAGTAAGTATCCAGCGATTTCCTCCGCGGTAGGCGACCAGCGATTCCGAAGGCTTATTAATGAGTTCTTCCAGTAAGCTATCCATCAGTCGCTTCTCTTGCCGCGATCCGCGTTCTGGAAGAATGATATCGATGCTCTGGCAGGATATGTCCTGATACTCGTAGGGAATGACTCGGATCGGCCCGAGCATGGTAGCCTTCTCCGGCTGTAGTTCTTCTTCGCCAGTCACGGGCTGAACGTTGTTCGAAACAACACCGATACGAAGAGGTCTTCCGTGTTTCTGGTTGCCCAGAGCCTGCGCGAGCAGCAGTAGGCTGAAGAATCCAGTCTTCTGCCTTTGATCGGAAAGTTCGATCCCTGGCGCCTCCGGTCGAGTCAAGGTGACCCCCCACAAATGAACGATCGTTTCAGGGGATTTGCCCAGCGATTTGAGTTCCGTCAGCAAAGATTCGTAATCGCCTTGCTCGGCCGGATTGATCCGGAAGGCTTCGTTCGAAAGCCGTTCAAATCGTTCCCCCTGCGCCACTGAGATCACGTCCTGATTTAACCCTCGCAGGCGGTCTATCATCAGGGAGGCGAATCCACATTCGTCAACGAAGACAATCCAGCATTGCCGGGCGTCAGCCAGCCTTTTTACGTCAACGGGGACAAGCGGCTTTGATTGTCTCCATACCGGAACATAGAACCATGATTCGACATTTGATCTCTTGTCCAGGGCAGGCGGTGAACTCTTTGCCAGGTAAGTCCGATTACCGGGTGAAATCCAATACCGTTGACTTTCGAACGGATAGGTCGGCAAAGAGACGCGACGCCGCTTTTCATTCTCATAAAACGCTTTCCAATCGATCCGCAATCCAGCGAGCCATAATCGCCCCAGAGTATTAAGCAAGAAGGCGGTATCAGATTGTTCGTCATAGGAATGGCGCAGGGAAGCCAGAGCGACTTGTCCGGCGCCGCTCTCATATCGCGGGTGTTGCATCGCCCACGCCCCCAGCGTTTGACCGGGCCCGACTTCCAACAGCGCCTGGTCAGGATCTTTCAGTAACTCACCTACTCCCTCCTCGAATCTCACGGCGTTGCTGATGTGCGTGGCCCAATATTTCGGATCAGTGGCCTGTGCGGGCGTTATCCATTTCCCCGTTACATTCGACAGGAAAGGGATTTCTGGCGGCAGCATCTTTATCGTCGAAGCCAGTTCGATGAATGCGCCATGGATCGGCTCCATCATCTTCGAGTGGAAAGCATGTGAGGTTTGCAATCGCTTGCAGATCAATCCTTTCTTTGCAAGACCGTTCTCTAGTTCGGAAATGTCGGGAGTGGGACCTGCAACCACGCAAACGGATGAGCCGTTGACAGCGGCCAGAGATAGATTGCCGCTCAGGATCGGCGTCACATCTCGTTCGGAGATAGGAACAACCAGCATCGCCCCGCCCGGCAGGGCTTGAATCATCTGCGCGCGCCTGGAAACGAGTAACAGCGCATCCTCCAGCGAAAATACGCCTGATAGGCAGGCGGCTACATACTCTCCTATGCTATAGCCGATCATCGCCTGGGGTTTGATTCCCCAATCCATCCACATCTTCGCCAAGGCATATTCGATTATAAAGACGGCCGGGTGAGTGAGATAGGTTTGGTTCAGCCTGCGGCTCGCCTCCGTATTTTCTTCGGCGGCGCCGATCATTTTCCTTAAGTCGAATCTGGGCTCTGCCAGGGGAGTGGCTGCTGGAGTTGGTCGCCTATGCCCATTCTCCCCTTCCGGATACAGCGCCTCTTTCAGATCCAGGCCGAGAATCGGTTTTAGTATTTCACAACACCGGTCGATTTCCCTGCGGAACTTCGGCTCTGACCGGTAAAGCCCTAGCCCCATGTTTACATAGTGATTCCCGAGACCTGGGAACATAAACGCGACTGACTTATGGCCATTTTTCTGAACTGCGCTAAAAACTCGTCTTGGATCCTTTGTCTCTAAAGCAGTGATCGCTTCACTGATATTACGGCAGACAAGCGTTCGCCGATAATTGAAATGAGCTCTGCCGACGCTCAGCGTATATGCGATATCGGCTAGATTCCGGCCCTGGTTTTCCTTGAGATGGGCGACCAGGTCTTCGCTCAATCTTTCCAGCGCTGATTCCGTCTTGGCCGAAAGGGCGAGTAATTGCCATTCCCTCGATGGGCCAGAAGGTCCCACCTGAGGCGCCTCTTCAACGATGAGGTGCGCGTTGATTCCGCCAACCGCGAACGCGCTGACCCCCGCGCGGCGAGGGCCGTCCTCCGCTTTCCATTCGGAGAGCCGGGTGTTCACATAAAAGGGGCTCTGATCGAAATCGATCTCCGGGTTCGGTTGATTGAAGTGCAGGCTGGGCGGCAGCGTCTTATTTTCAAGTGAGAGGGCCGCTTTGATTAAGCTGGCGACGCCGGCTGCCGCATCCAGATGCCCGATGTTCGTCTTCACCGAGCCGATCGCGCAATATTGCTTCTTTTCCGTGCTTGCTCGAAACACTTGAGTCAAGCTTGCGATTTCAATCGGATCCCCCAGGGGAGTGGCCGTCCCATGAGCTTCAATGTATGTGATTGTCTCAGGATTGACCTGGGCCACCGCGTGGGCAATCGCGACCACCTCCGCCTGCCCATTGATACTTGGCGCTGTATAGCCTACTTTCGAGGAACCGTCATTATTTATCGCCGCGCCTTTGATGACGGCATAGATCCTGTCTCCGTCTGAAATCGCGTCTTCGACGCGTTTTAAAACGACCAGGCCGACGCCGTTACCGTTGACAGTGCCCGTCGCGCTCGCATCAAAAGCCCGACAATGTCCGTCGAAAGAGAAGACTCCCTCTTGCGGGAAATATCCTGTCTTCGAGGGCGAACCGATCGAAACTCCACCTGCCAACGCCATGTCACATTGATAATTAAGCAGGCTCTGAAAAGCCAGGCAGGTTGCGACCAGCGATGTCGCACAGGCGGCTTGAACCGTTACGCTCGGACCTGTCAGGTTCAGTTTGTAGGCCGTTAACGAGGAGAGAAAATCTTTGTCGTTCAGAATTCTGAGTTGCAACGCGCTTTCCGACTCAAGGATGTCTTGATTCGTCATCAAATTGTTGAGCAAGTACTGGCTCATGCTCATCCCACTATAGATCCCGATGACACCTTCATAGCGATCCGCGTTGTAGCCCGCGTCTTCCAAAGCCTCCCAGGCTGTCTCAAGAAATAACCGGTACTGTGGGTCCATGAGTCCAGCTTCTCTTGGGCTGAAGCCAAAGAACGCGGCGTCGAAATATTCGATGTCGTCCAAAGCGCCGCTAGCCTTGACGAAATTGGGCGCGCTTAACAAGGCCGGAGCGACCCCCGAGGCGAGGAGATCCTGATCCGAAAATAACGCGATTGATTCGACTCCGCCGGCTAAATTCCGCCAAAATTCGCGGAGATTTTTCGCGCCGGGAAAGCGGCCCGACATTCCGATAATCGCTATCCCCTGCAATGAATCGTTCAAATCCAGATCACTCACTTCTCTTTCCTCCTTTTATCAATCGATTGCTTCTGACGTTTGAGAGCCTCTCCGTATTTTCTCGCGCGCTCCTGGAGTTGCTGAGACGAGGAAGTATCGGCCGATACCGACAACGGAGAAGTCCCTGTTTGCGTTGCGGCGGATTTAATGGCGTATAGGTTGTACATAATCGAACCCGCATACAATTCATCCTGTTCCGCTATTACTCGAAATCCGCGGTTTCCGAGCATGTCCGAGATCTGATCGGCCCGGCCACTAATGTCATGGACCTCAATGACGATCTGCCTGAAGCGTTCCCAGTCTTCCTCCTCAATCCCTTGAAGAATGTCAAACTCGCTCTTTTGAACGTCTATCTTTAAAAGATCTATTCTTTTGACATTGTGTTTGCGAATGACGCCGGAAAGTGTGGTTAATCGACATTCATAGGTCTCACTTCTCAATCTTTCTTCGAGGAGATCATCGCTATACCTCATCACATCTTCCATTCCAGCCATCCCCTTCTCCATCTGATTGAGCAAGATCGAGCGCAAGACTTCCTTCTCTTCGTTTATATCCGCGTAAAACGAACTCATCCCGGAGCTATTCGGATAGAAGGTGAATCTCGCGGTCTTTTCACGGTTTGAGAGCCCACAATTGAAGAGACGCGCTTTCGGCCCTTGAAAGGAGTTGTTCGCTCTCAGGATTTCGAAGAGAGGCGGCGCAGGCTCGAATGAATAAGTCTCTATATCTTTGAAGCGGGTGTGAACGAAAAGGGTGAAAAGGCCGATATTCGCCCCCACATCGAACACGCAATCTCCAGGTCGAATGCTGATCCCGTTTTTGACATAGACCTGTTTCTCGAAGATGTCTCTGTAGAAATATTCGGCCTCGGCCTTGGTTTGATATGCGATATCGAGACCATTAGGCATCGTATAACGCTTGAGGCCGAACGAAGAGGGCGTCGCTGGAAAGACCTGTTTCATTATCATCGCCACAGCGAGAGGTGTGGAGTCAATCCATCACCTGTAACTTTACGTACTCAGGAATGACTGGAATAAGAGTCGGATCATGCTGGAAGAGAATGAAATCCCCGTCTTTCCGATACTCCTTAAACCCGCTGAATTTATACGTTACATACATCATTCGATTGCGGTCATTTACAATGAATTCGGCGCGTACAATCGCATTCCGTTCCCTGGCCATCATCAAAACGTGGTTTAAAAGAATTTTGCCGACTCCTCTCGACATCACTCGGCAGGACATCAGCAGGAGCTTTATGGTCCAAATCTCGTTCTGGCATTCGATCAACGCCAAACCGATCTTGCCGTATGCGCCGAATCTGTCATCAAGGCTCGAGATCAGTAATTTGTGCTTCTCCGACAACCGGAATTCGTTGAGCTCATCAAAAGAATAAGTGTATCCGGTCGTATTCAATTGGTTAGTTCGAATGGTCAGCTCTTCAGCGCGTTTTAAATCTTCTTCCTTTGCTGATGAAATAGTGAAGACCATCTCGAGGCTTGCCAGAAATTCTTCTTTAGGCCCGATGAACTCCGCTTCGACTTTATTTCGGGCAATCTCGCTAATGTACATCAACCTTCTGACCTCGGAATCTTCCGTAATGAACCTCGGATTCATCTCCGGAATTTCCAGCAGCGAGTCGAGGTTCGCCGCGTCAATGCACAGCACGTCGGGAAGCGCATCGCGGACTTCCGCGCGTTCAAAGGGTTGGTCATCAATGAAAGCGATGGCGTCAAGCCCGATGTTTAGAGATTCAGCGATTTTTTTTACGGACGACGATTTCGAGTTCCAATTGATCTGCGGATATAGAAAGTATTCCAATAGGCCGAATTCCTGAAGCTTTTCCGCTGCATTGTCAAAGTCGTTCTTGCTTGCGATTGACTGAAGTATGCCGCGGCTGTCGAGCGCAAGAATGATGTCGCGCACTCTGAGACGCAAACTCACATCACCGTCTTCCAATAAAACACCGCGCCAGAGAGTGTCATCCAAATCCCAGACGAGGCACTTGATTGTCTTTCTCTCGACTTTCTTGTCGCTCGCTCGCTCACTCATGGCTCTTATCTTAAATCGGCTAGCGATATGGCTATTACGACAGGTATTCCCGATAACACTGCCGCGCGATATTAAGTTGATGGATTTGCGTGCTACCTTCGATGATCTCCATAATTTTGGCGTCTCGGAAATATCTCTGAACCTGGTATTCGCCGCTGCAACCATTGGCCCCATGGATCTGAACGGCGTCGCTCGACGCTTTCGAGGCTGTCCGCGAAGCGAAGTATTTGGCGATGGACGTTTCCATCGTGGCCGCCGGATCGCTGACATTTCTCAGGTAGCCCGCGTGAAGGCACAGCAATCTGGTCGCCCTGATATTGGTGATCATGTCGCTGATCATCCGCTGAATTAATTGGAAATCGATGAGGATCCCGCCGAATTGTTTTCTCCTTGCCGCATATCGAACGCTCGCCTCCAGGCAAGCCCTCGCAAGTCCCAGACATCCCCAGGCTACACTGTACCTTCCACAATCGAGCGCCGATGAGGCGATGTGCGAAACTCCGAACCCCGGCTTGCCGATCAGATTTTCCAGCGGGACCGGGCAATCTTGAAACCTCAACTCCGCCAGCATCGAAGCTCTCGTCCCCAGCATGTTACTAATTGGATTGACTGAAAGCCCTGGACTCATCTTCTCAACCAGAAACGCCGCTGGGCCTCCTTCACATTGAGCAAAGATCAGAAACAAGTCAGCGATTTGCCCGAAAGTGATCCACTTCTTATTACCATTCAGAACATATCTGTCGCCCGATAAAGTCGCGTTAGTCTCGATACTTCTGGCATCGCTCCCGACATCGGGTTCAGTCAGGCCGAAAGCGGCTATGGCGGCGCCGGTTGCCAGTCTCCGCATCCACCGCTCCTTTTGCCAACGACTTCCCCATCTTGAAATTGTTTGGGCAACCATGCTGTGGACGGTGAGCAAACTTCGCAGGGACGAACACCCGCGCCCAAGCTCCTCGTTGAGCAAGCCGAATGTGATCATATCCATCCCCCTGCCTCCGGCCGCTTTCGGCGCCAACGCTCCAAGATAGCCCAGCCGAGCAATCTTATTAATCAACTCTCGGGGTATGCGCTCCTGCTGATCGTACTGGTCCGCGACGGGTATGACTTCCTCATCCACAAAACTTTTGTACTCAGCCTGCTCGGATAAGTGTTCTGAGGTCAACTCTATTTTCATGGCGAGGTTTCCTTGGCTAACAATTGATCAATCCGACTTAGGAGACGCCGATTTTACGCTGAACTAGGTTGGCAATCGCATCGATCGTATTGAAGTTCGCTATCTCCAGGTCTTCATTCTCAACTGTTATTCCGAACTCTCTTTCAACAAAATTTACCAACTGCATTGCAAAAAGTGAGTTAACAAGACCGAGTGCGAAAATATCCTGGTCAGAAGCCAGTTCATGGCTCCGCAAGTGGGAAGAGAGGAACGCGCTAACCGCTAGCCTGATTTCCATAATCGACATTTCACCTTTTGACTTGAAATGGCGGCAGCCTTTGGAGCGCGGCGACAAGTCGCCGCACTCCAAATACTCAGTCAAATTGAAGTTTAATTTGCACAGGCTTCACATTATTTGTAATTGTAAAAACCCTGTCCGCTTTTGCGCCCGTGTAAGCCGGCGTCTACCATCTTCTTGAGCAGAGGGCACGGCCGGTACTTACTATCATTGAAGCTGTCATATAGGACTTCGATGGAATAAAGAATAGTATCGAGCCCGATCAAGTCGGCGGTCTCCAGAGGGCCCATCTTATGCCCAAAACAGTCTTTGAAGATTGCGTCTACTTCTTCCGCCGAAGCCACTCGATCCTGGATCAGGCAGATCGCCTCGTTGATGGTTAACATCAAAACGCGGTTTGTCACGAAGCCCGGCGAATCATTAACGAGTATTTCCCGTTTGCCCATCTGTTTGAGTAGGCCTCTTGCCAGGTCTATGGCTTGATCAGATGTGTGGTAACCGCGAATCATCTCAACCGTCGATTTCATGGGCACGGGATTCATAAAATGGATGCCGAGAACCTGCGGAGCCCGCTCGGTTACGGAGGCGATCCGGGTAATGGGAATCGCTGACGTATTGGCGGCAAACACGCAGTACTCCGGGCAGATCTTGTCGATCCGCAAGTAAATCTCCCGCTTGATCTCCCAGTTTTCAGTCGCGTTCTCGATAATAAAATCCGCGCTTTCGAGTCGCGCGTAATCGGTCGACAATTCTATCCGCTTCATGACGAGATCAAGGCTCTCCTGCCCCTCGCTTTTCTTGAACATGCGATTGACTCGGATACTCTTCTGGATCTCATTTTTAGCGCGTTCCAGAATCTGTTGAGATATATCGAGAAGAATGACCTGATGAGATGTTTCGGCGAGGTTCTGGGCGACCCCAACGCCCATCACACCGGCCCCTATGACGCCGACAAACTTTATACTCATTTTCGACTCCGCGTCTAACCTTCAATCGTTTTCCTTTGCTGTCTCGCTTTTTTGAACCGTTTTTTCAAGCTAGTGGTATCAGTCTGTTTGCTTGCCCGATCCTGTATTCGTCTTATCGCAGTCGCATCATCCCGTTCGCGAGTCAGAAAATTGACCATCGAGCCGATGGTCGCATGTCTGAACATTTCAACCATCGGGATGTCGGTTTGGAATGCTTCGCGCAGTTTGCTGTTTAGCTGAACGAGCAGCAATGAAGTGCCGCCAATTTCAAAGAAATTATCATGGACGCCCACTCTTTCAACTCCCAGCACTTCCTGCCAGATGGATGCGATCGTCCGCTCAGCCAGTGTCTGCGGCGCGATGTAGGAGGTCTCTAACTCCGGCCTCAGGCTCTCCGGCTCCGGTAAAGACTTACGATCTACTTTTCCGTTGGGTGTTAAAGGCAGCGCGTCTAAGAACGTAAAGGATGAGGGAATCATGTATTCGGGAAGGCTCTGCTTTAAAAAACCGCGCAATCCATTAAATGACAGCGAAGGATTCGCCGGCTCGGATTTTCCGGAGCCGTTCGATCTTGCCTGCCGCCATTCTGCGGATATCCGGCTTGCGTAAAGCATGAAAACGTCCACTCGTGAATTACCGCCTTCCGCTTCAACATTGATGTAATCCTCGACCGCCACATCGTATCCTTGACCTTCAAGCAAGGCGATGATCCTGTCCAAATTCTCCCGCGTATCGACCTCTATCACGATCTGCCCGATCTTCTTCCAATCATCGCTCTCGATTCCGCACAGCACGTCGTATTCGCTTCGTTCCACGTCAATCTTGAGTAGGTCTATCCGCTCGACATTATTTTCACGGATGACCTCTGATAGTGTTTTGAGCTGGCAGATATATTTCTCCGACCTGAATCTTTCATCCATGACCGAGTCCAGTTCTTCCTGAGTGAGCAGGGCTTTCATGGAATCAGTCCCGTTCTTCTCCATCCAATCCTTGATGATGGCTGTCGTCGCCTGCTTGTCTCTTTCGGCGTCCGAATATCTACCGGACAGCCCCGCCATCGAGGGGTAGAAAGTGAACTCCGCCATATCCGATTTATTCGACAATCCGCATTTATACAATTTCGCATTAAGTTCAAAGAGCGCCAGATTCGTTTGTAATACTTCGAACGTCGGAGGGATCGGTTCGAAAGCAAATATACGGAGATTTTTACATTTCTGATTGGCGAACAGACTGAAGAAACCGATATTCGCTCCCACATCGAAGATACAATCGCCGTCGTTCAAAGTAATCGCATGCCTCAAGTAGATTTCGTCTCCAAACACCTCTCTGTACGCCATATTTGCTTGAAAGTCGCCGAGGTGAGCGACCACCATGCCATTCGGCAATCTAAACGACAGGCGCCCGTCGAGCAGTCGCTCGCGTTCGGCCGGCGAAACCCGGCGCGAAATTTCCGATTGGGCCGATTGATCCGTCACGACATAAGCCGCGAGCCGTTTGCCTCGCGCGCCGTCTTCTCGAACGGTCACGACAGCTTCTCGCACACCTTCATAGCGTACAAGCGAGGATTCGATCTCACCGAGCTCTATCCGGCGTCCGTCAATTTTCACCTGATAATCATCCCTCCCGAGAAACTCGATGTTGCCGTCTTCGAGGCGGCGCGCCCGATCTCCAGTCCGGTATAGCCTGTCCCCGCCGCGCAGATCGAAGGGGTTCGGAATGAAGCTTTCCGAGCTTAGTTCGGGCCGGTCGAGGTAACCTCGAGCAACGCCACTCCCTCCGATATAAAGGTCCCCAGGCACACCGATCGGAACCGCTTCCAGCCCTCGGTCGAGTATGAACATCCCTGTATTTACAACCGGCTTACCGATGGGAACCTTGCTCGCCGGCGCCTCAACAGCAAAGGTCGATGACCAGATGGTGGTTTCCGTCGGCCCGTACATATTGACGATCTCCGCCGACAGATTCTGGCCAAGTTCATTCGCAAGCGCGACCGGAAGCGCCTCGCCGCCAAGCAAAAGCTGGCGGAGCGAAAGAGAGGACTTTCTAAAATCAGGGTCGGCCTTCAATATCCGCATCATCGAGGGGGTGCATTGAAGATGAGTGACTTGATGCCTGGCAATTTGCGCGGCCATGGAAAAATCCTCAACGGAGGCCGCCTCTCGATTCTCACTGCGACGCCTCACAATATCCAGATACTGCAAAGCGGACAGAACAGATTCCTGCTCGACGCCGAAATCGATCAGGCAGGCGACTTCATCGACGCCGATTGATTTAAGGCGGGCGATCATTCGCAGGCAATCATTCGGCGTTCCGAACAGCCCGCTCGTCTCAAAGTAGCGGTCAAACGCATGCGCGAGAAGGGCTCGCATATCATCTTCGTTATACTCCGCGGATTCGATGTCCATGCCCATGCTCGATGCAAAGCTCTTCATTAAGTCCACGGAACTTCTCAGGTAATCGCTAAAAGGGCCTCTGACTGTCTCACGTACGCTGTCTCGATCCTCGCCAACGAATGTATGAAGCATCAGTGTAACAACGCCGTCGCCAGAATCCGGATTATGCTTGCGCCAGCTTTCCCGATAAATCCGGATCTTCTCCTCCAGGTTTTCGAGGCTCTGGCCGAGCAGGTGTGTGAGCACCCCGGCCCCGATCTCGCCGGCGATTCTAAAAGTGTCGGGATTGCCGGCTGCGGTCAGCCAGGTTCGCAACTCCTTCTGAATCGGTCGCGGGTGGATCTTCACTTCGACTTCGCCGCCGGTTCCTCCTCGGGAGCGTAGACTCTCGCCTCGCCATAGTTTCCGCACCGTTTCGACGCCGCGAAGCATGATCTCCTTTCGGTTCTCGTAATTGTCCGGCGCGAGCGCGAAATCACTCGCATGCCATCCCGACGCAAACGAGATGGCGACGCGGCCATTCGACAGGTTATCGACCACCGCCCACTCTTCGGCTACCCGGATAGGATTGTGCAAAGGCAAGACTACGCTACCGGCTCTGATATCGATTCTCTCGGTGATCGTGGCGACGGCGGCGCCTGTCACTGACGGAGTGGGGTACAACCCTCCGAACTCATGGAAGTGCCGTTCGGGGGTCCAGACGGCGGCGAAGCCATGCCGGTCGGCGAACTTCGCGCCTTCGATCAGAAGCCTGTATTTCTCCCTGGCGCTCTCGTCTTCATGGCTTGCAAAATAAAACAGGCTGAAATCCATGTTTCTTTCCAAGACCTCTCGGCTCAATTTCGACGCGACTGCATCCGCGCTATGCTCGCTTTGAATCACAACCTTGAAGCCTCTCGCGACCGTCCATAACAGTTCCAGAACTGAAATATCGAAAGAGATACTTGTTACAGCCAACCATGTTCCCGGACCGTCCGCTCGGATTCGCGCATCCATCGCCGAAAAGAAGTTGACTACGTTCTCATGATTAACCATTACCCCTTTAGGCCGGCCCGTGGATCCCGACGTATAAATCACGTAGGCAAGATTACTCGGCGTCACCTGACTGACGGCGACCTCGGGATGCTGTCGCCACCCGGCGTCGTTCTCGAGGAGCACGACCGGCGCCTTCTGCTGAGGGAGCGTACTGATCAAGCGCCCTTGAGTAAGCAGCGCCTGAACCCGCGCGTCGTCAAGCGCCAGGGCGATTCGCTCTTTTGGATATGCAGGATCAAGTGGGACATAAGCGCCACCCGCTTTGAGGATTCCGAGAATGCCAACGACCATCTCAATCGAACGTTCGGCGCAGAGGCCGACGCGAATATCCGGCCCCGCCCCCAGGCTACGCAGGTGATTTGCAAGCCGACCCGCTTGTTCGTTCAACTGTCGATAAGTTAACTCCTCATCCCCAAACACGAGGGCGATAGCATCAGGCGCTTTCTCGACTTGATCTTCGATTAACTGATGGACGCAGTTCCCCCTGGCATATCCCGCTTCCGTATCATTCCAGGTAACGAGCAATTGCAAGCGTTCAGGCTCAGTCAACATTTGCAGATCCGATAACAATCGATCCGCGTCCGACACAATGCTTTCAAGCAACGTGGCGTAATGTCCGACCATACGCGTGATCGTCGGATGGTCGAACAAATCCGTGTTGTATTCCAACGAGCCTCTCAACTCCTTTTCCGTACTATCTATCCACAAAACCAGGTCAAACTTGGCCGTTCCGCTATCAGCTATCATGACGTCGAATGTCACTCCCTCCCACTCCAACCAGCTCTGCCGATTGTTGTTGAGGGCGAACATCACTTGAAAAAGCGGCGCATGGCTAAGGTCTCTCCGTGGCTGTATTTCCTCGACCAGTCTCTCGAACGGCAGATCTTGATGAGCATAGGCTCCGAGCGCGGTTTCTCGCACTCGCCTGAGCAATCCCCCAAAAGTCGGAGAACCCGTTACATCGGCTCTCAACACAAGCATGTTCATGAAGCAGCCGATGAGATTCTCGATTTCAACTCGGTTGCGGCCGGCGATGGGAGACCCAATGCTGATGTCCTGCTGCTGGGTGTACTTGTGAAGCATGGTTATGAACGCGCCAAGCAGCGTCATGAAAAGGGTGGTTCCCGCTTCCCGGCCCAGTTTCTTAATTGACTCGCTCAGGCTTTCCGGCAGAACAAGCTCTTGCCTTGCGCCGCGATAGGTTTGCACAACCGGCCGCGGCTTATCGATTGGCAGTTCGAGAACTGCTTCCGCCCCGGCCAGTCGCCGCTTCCAGTACGCTAATTGCGCGGCGTATTCCTCGCTCTTGAGCCACGTTTGCTGCCAGTCCGCGTAATCCGCATATTGTATCGGCAGTTCGGGAAGAGCTACGGCTTCGCGTCGTCTGCCCGCATTGTAAAGTGAGGCCATCTCACGAATCAGGATTTCCATGGACCACCCATCACTGACAATATGATGCATCGTCACGAGCGCGACATGTTCCTCCTCTTTCAGTCGGAGCAGTGTTGCCCGAATGAGCGGACCGACAGACAAATTGAACGGCCGGCGCATCTCCTCGCCCACTTGTCGTCTGGATTCCTCGTCTCTCTCCTGGTCGGATAAACCGGTAAGATCGATCACCTGGAAGTGAGCGCCCGGAGACGGGGTGATTACTTGAGAAGGTTCTCCATTAACGAACCCAAAAGTCGTGCGCAGTGATTCGTGCCGCCTGACGATTTCGTCGAACCCCCGCTCGATCGCCGCCAGGTCAAGAGCGCCGGTAAGGCGTATTACCGCCGGCAGGTTGTAGAACGCGCTATTCGGCTCTAGCTGGTCTAAAAACCACAACCGCCGCTGGGCTGACGACAACACTATCGCGCCATTCCTGTGGCCTTTTGTTATTGGATCGAAGCGGCTCACTCGGCCGGACCTGAGATCCTCTTCAATGATCTTCCCAAGCCCTGCGATCGTAGGCGTCTCAAAAAGCCGGCGCACGCTTAGCCTTACCCCAAAGCTCTCTTTTATTCTGGAGATCACTTGCGTCACCAGCAGCGAGTGGCCTCCGATCTCGAAGAAGTTCTCGTCGACTCCGACTTCCGTCAGATTCAACACATGCCGCCAGATAGACGCCAATATTTCCTCAATAGGAGTGGCCGGGGCCGCCGCGCGCGCTGTTCTTAGTTGAGGGACAGGCAAAGCTTTTCGGTCTACCTTGCCGTTCGGCGTGAGCGGCAACGCCTCCATCACGACAAATGCTTGAGGAACCATGTACTCAGGCAGCGACTCTCTCAAATAACCTCTCAGCCCTTCTTCCCAATCTCCTGCTTCTTTCCATGCCACATATCCTACTATCCGCCGCTCTCTCCCTTCCCCTACCACCCTTGCCACGCACTCCTTAACCGCATTATGGCGATTGATGGTCGCCTCAATCTCGCCCAATTCCACTCGAAAGCCCCTGAGCTTGATCTGATCATCCATCCTTCCCAGGTACTCGATCTCGCCATTCTTGTTATATGTCGCGAAGTCTCCCGTTTTATAAAGCCTCTCTCCGGGCAAACCACTGTAAGGATCAGGCACAAACCTCTCTGCCGTCATTTCAGGTTTATTGATGTATCCTCTGGCTAAACAGATCCCTCCGATATAGAGCTCTCCCGTCACTCCAGCCGGGCCCAACTCCATCCCCCTGGCTAGAATGTACGCTCTGGTATTCGCTATCGGCTTGCCGATGGAGGGATGTCGAGCCCAGTCAGCCGGATTGGCGCCTAATTCATAACTGGTCACGACATGCGTCTCGGATGGTCCATAATAGTTGTATAGCTTGGCCCATCTCATTTGCTCGAAGAATCTTTCTACCGCCGTCGTTATCTGTAATTGTTCTCCGGCAGTTATCACTTCTTTCAAATCTCTCGCCTGCGTACCGTCCTTGACCATCTGCTCGGCGACCTGTTGCATCACTACTACCGGCAACATCGCTATTTCTATACCCTCTTCTATCAGATACTCTTTCAACAGGCCCGCATCAACCCGCCTCTCCTCATCCAGCACATATACGCTTCCCCCTGATAACCAGCTACTGAACAATTCCAGATAGCTGACATCGAAGCTCATAGACGAAAACTGTAGTGTCTTTCTTGCTTGTGGAATTTCATCAAGATGCCACGCAATCAAATTTCTTAACGCCGCCTGCGTCAACCCTATACCTTTCGGCTGCCCTGTCGAGCCCGATGTATAAATGATATATCCCAAATTACCGCCGCTTACTCCTACTGATGGGTTCGCATCGCTATGCGATTCCAAATCTGACCAGCGGCTCAAGACAACTTCCTCCGCTTCCCCATTCGGCAGATGTCCGCGCGCACCCTCATCGACTACGATCAATCTCACCTGCGCGTTTTTCAGCATGTAGAGCAATCGCTGACTTGGGTACAATGGATCTAAAGGCGCATAGCATCCTCCCGTCTTCAGTATCCCGATCATCCCAACCACCATCTCGATTCCTCTGCCCGCGCACAAACCAACCGCCTCGTCAACTTTCACTCCCTTACTAATTAAATGATGCGCTATCCGGTTCGCCTTGCGGTTCAACTCTCCGAAACTTACCCAGCTATCCCGGTAGACGATGGCTATTGCGTCCGGCCTCTTTTCCACCTCTTCTTCGAGCAACTCAGTCGCGCTGCGATCTATTTTCAGATCTCGCTTCGTCTGATTCCATTCATCTATGATTTGCAGCCGCTCCCTCTGCGTTAATGTCGAGAATTCTTCTATCCTTCGATTTGGATTTAGCGCGATCTCAACCAAGACCGACTCGAAATGACTGATCATCCGTGTAATCGTCGTTTCTTCGAACAGATCGCTGCTGTATTCAATCTCTCCCCGCAATCCTTTTTGCCCTTCGAACAGAAAGAGCGTCAGATCGAATTTTGTGGTCTTCGTGTGTACGTCCAACGATTCCAGTGATAATCCGGAAAAATCCGACTGCGCCTTCGACGCATACTGCAACACAAACAAAACCTGGAATAACGGTGTGTGGCTAAAGCTGCGTTCGGGCCGTAGTTGCTCTACTAACATTTCAAACGGCAGGTCCTGATGCGCATAGGCGCCAAGCGCAATTTCTCTCTCTTTACTCACTAATTCTTTAAAGCTAAGCCCTCCCCATAACTCGGTCCGCAGCGCCAAAGTATTCACGAAAAACCCGATCAATCCTTCCAGTTCCCTGTTCTGCCGATTTGTGATCGGCGTCCCAACAATGATCTCGCGCTGGCCGCTATATCGATGCAACAACACCTTGAAGGCCGCCAGCAGCAATATAAACATTGTCACCTCCTCCCGCCGGCTGTGCGCATTCAACTGCGCAGTCACTACGTCGGAGAGAGAAAATGGCGCGGATGCGCCGCGATGGCTCGCAACTGCTGGCCGTAAATGATCTGTCGGAAGATTCAGCGGCTCAAGCTCGGTCAGTTGATGGCTCCAATAAGTGAGCTGCTGTTCAAGGATCGGCCCTCTCAGCCATTCTCTTTGCCAAATGGCAAAATCCGCATATTGAACTTCTAGCTCCGGCAGGGGCGACTCGGCGCCTTGCGTGTATGCCTTGTACAATGTAGCCAGTTCACGGGTTAATATGTCCTTGGACCATTCGTCACTGATAATATGGTGCAGGTTGACGATGAACACCTGGTCTCGCTCGGCCAATTGCAGTAGTTTACAACGCCACAATGGCCCACGGCTCAAGTCAAACGGACGCTCGGCTTCCTCATGGACCAGTCGCTGAGCAGCGTCCATGCGCTTATCGGCGGTCAGATGGGAAAGATCCACCACCGGCAGCTCAGTCTGCCAATCTTCGCTAATCACTTGCAGCGGTTCTCCCAGCTCAGCGCGAAAGCTGGTGCGGAGCGCCTCATGTCGGCGGGCGATTTCTTGCAAACTGCGTTCCAGCGCCGCGACATTCAACTCGCCATACAATCGCATCGCAGCCGGTATATTGTAGAGAGCGCTTCCCGGTTCAAGTTGGTCGATAAACCAGAGCCGTTGCTGCGCGAAAGAGAGAGGTAATCTTTGACTTCTATCCGCTCGCCGTAGCGCCGGCTTAGTCAGTCCCGGCCCTTTCCGCAAAGCGATCTCCACCTGCTGGGCCAGGCCTCTCACCGTCGGTGATTCAAAGAGCCGGCGCAGTCCGATCTCCACGCCAAACAACTCTCTTGTTCTGGAAATCAACTGCGTCGCCAGCAGAGAATGGCCTCCGATCTCGAAGAAGTTCTCATCGGCCCCGACCTCTTCCAGATTCAACACCTGGCGCCAGACGCCAGCCAGAATCTCCTCTACCGGCGTGGTC
>Ga0154003_1000093_pt1 | contig 27409 bp, 13 predicted proteins | sample TSFL087MetaG_FD_104679 | JGI IMG/M metagenome (GOLD analysis project Ga0154003, IMG submission 104679) | Attine ant fungus gardens microbial communities from Florida, USA - TSFL087 MetaG | ecosystem: Host-associated > Fungi > Mycelium > Unclassified | place: USA: Florida, Lake Talquin State...
AACCCCCTCGCCGATGTCGAAGGTCAGGGCGATGGTTTTGACCTGCCGGCAATAATGTCCGGGGAAGTCGTAATCGAAGAAGGCTTCGCTCAGGAAAAACTCGCACACGCCCCCCGTCTTCAATTGCAAGAAGGCCAAAGGGTCCAGATCCAGCAGGGATACATTCTTTGTGATTTCCAGCCGGCGGTTGTTGGTCGCGATGAAAGCCTGTTCCATCCGATCCACGTCGAGTCCCAGGCTGGCCCCGGCCAGCAATCCCTTGCGCTGGCTATCCCAGTACTGGCCGTTGATAAAATTCACTTCACTCTCCGGCAGGCCGCGTTCGAACTGGAAGGCCTTCTCGGCGGACTTCGCCATCTCGAAGGCGAGTTTATAGGTTTGATAATACAGGCCTGACAGTTTCCCGATCATCCATAGATAGAGCTGTTGATTGGTGAATTTCTCCTTGAAAAACGTCTGGATCGTTTCATTGTGCTCGACCTGTTTTTTCGAGATGGCAAGGTCTTGAAGCACGACGAGTTTCTGGAACCTGGCCGCCTCAAGCTGGAAGCCAATCTGCTTTTCCTCGCTCTCGGCCACGTGGAGCTGATATTCCCAATCATGTTTCATGCGCTCAAACTGCGCTTTCACGCCGAACGCCTCCCCGGTAATACTCAGCGCCTGCCCTACGGACATCAGCACATCGGCCCCGGCGGCCAACATCTGACCGATGTGCGAGCCGCCGTGTTTGATCCCCATTATGAAGGGTCCCACCAGGGTGTCGGGGGCGCCGCTCCCGAACATCGCGGCGATCTTGATGACCGAACTTGCGTAATTGAGCGCCGCCGAGGCGACCAGAAGATTGAATTGCTGGGTCTCCTCGTTAAGCATGCCCGCCTTGATCAAATCCGAAAAGTGCGCGGCCCGTTCGTGGGCGCCGTTCTTGCTCTCCTCCAAATACAGGATGGTCTGCTCGGTCTCCTGTAGCTGGGCCTCCTTGAGCTTGATCATCATCGACAGAATGTCGCCCTCCTGCTTGTTCTGAAGCGCGCTCAGGGCTTCGGCGTCCTTTTTTTCCATGGTGAGCAGCAAATCGCCACCGAACTGAGTCAGTTTTTGCAGCAAGTTTTGCAGTTTGAAGGTGAGAAACTCAAACTTGTAGTGCGGCACGGCGACCGTCGCGCCGGCGGCAACCTGGGCCAGGCTCCCGCCCGCCGCCGCCTGTACCAGCGCCATGGGGTCGATCGGAGGCTCGAACAAGGGGAGCGGCTGTTTCACCCCCATAATATTGAGGCAGTGACGGATTTTGTATAACCGGTCCTCCACACGATCCCAGCACTCCAGGAACACCTCGTTTTCGGGAATGAAGAAGTACGGGCGAAGGAACATGGACTCAGGCGCCGCCCCGGCGATCTGCATCTGTGAGGAAGCGCTGGCCGCGGCATCGCCGTTACTGAGAGCGTCGGCCGGCTTCCCATGCTTCAAAAAGAAGAGGAACTGATAGCTCGGGACCTGATTCACCAAATCGTTGTACGTATGATCGCTGCCAAGGAACAGGGACCCCATACTCACAGGTTTTTTGCCAAGCAGGTCGTAAGCCAGGACGTAAAGCATCCGAGCCTCGTTAATGCTTTCCTCGGTATACTGCCGGAATAACATGTCGCCCCACTCCAGCAAATTCTCCACGTAGCTCATGACGATCGCCTTGCGATATGCGACCTTGCGGATCGCGGCGATCGCGTGCGGGTCGAACGGGTCGTCGAGGAAGGCTTTCAACTGGGAGTCTGTGAAGATTCTGGGTAGTGGCTGTTCGGCAAGTTTTTCGATAATCTCTGCCAGCTCGACCAGTCGCTGTTTCTCCTTCTCCACGTCTTCCGGGTTGCTTTCGCCGACGAGTTTCAGAATCGCTCCCTTGAATTCCGTCAACACCTTGAGCTTTTCCATGTCGGCAACATCCGCGTCCGTCCTGTCCCGCAAGCCCTGGAAAAGGCCGGCCATCGGTCGTAGCAGTTGGACAATCTCTTCGGCGGACTCGTCGACGGACTGAGTTTTGTCACTCTCCTCGGAGGACTCTTCGACGGACTGGGTATCGACTCCCATTGTTTTCAGAGCCGACACCGAACCCTGAATGCCATCCGCTAATGCTTTTATGTCCACGGCGAGGAAAGGCAAAAACTTCCAGTACTCTCCCCCTTCCGTCGGGTCGTAGATGTTTTCGTACCAGCGCTTCGCCGTCTCGAACCGCTGATTGACGTGCAATGTCTGGGCGATCAGGAAAGGCGCATGGAAAAACAACTCCCAGTAATACAGGCCGTTGGCGCTTTCGAAATCCAGATGCGAGTTTGTGGGGAGGGATTTCGGATTCACTCGCTGCGGGTTGACGATGATGGAGTCTGAGCGGACGGCGCCGTTCGCCGCGAATTGGAATTTCGGGACCTCGTCTATGAATTGGAATTTCGGGACCTCGTCTATCATCTGTGATTCCAGACTCAACAACCGCTTGATGCCGCCGGAAAATAGAATCTGATTTAATTTATACCCGGTACCGGTGGTCAGACGGATGATGTCATACTTGACCTCTTCCGTTTCGAAAGGGCGGACGTCTGAGAGCTTAAAATAGAAGTCGTCCTTGAACAGGAAAAGCTGTGGCTCGCCATCGTTCGCGTCTGCCGACACCACTTCCAACGCTGCGTCAAAGCCATTTCTGACCTGGGCGGGTAGATTGCCCCAGTTCCCCTTGATGGGTTTGGGGGCCGGCAGGTTATCGGGCTCATTGTCCGCAGCCAATTTGTAATAACTTTCCCCGGAAAAAAGATAGGTTTTTCCGACCTCATGTGAGAAATAGGCCGCATTGATGGTTACTGTTCTGAACGGCGACTTGATCGATTTAGGGTATCCCACATCGATGAATGTCCCTATCTTCCCGTCCTTCGCCGTGTGTCGGACAAACTCCGTTCCGCTCAGAAGGAAAACGTGGTCGTCCACCGCGTAGGCCGCGTCCACCTTGCCGGTTTCCGTCAGGCGGTTTCTGATGGTCCCCCACCGGAGGGCGACATCTTGCGCCGTCCCCGCTTCGGAATCGGTAAACTTGGTTCCGGTAAAGAAATAAGTTTTATTTTCCCTCGTGTCTTTGAAGGCCGCGTTGATTGTGGGCTGTTGCGGGAAGCCTTCACCATTTTTGTTCAGCGACTTCGGGGAATCGGCGTCAAGCTGCTCTTTGGTGTAACTGTAATACTCGCCCCCGCTGAAAATGTACGTCCGATTTCCGTCCTGGAGCGCCGCATCCACGACGCCCGAACGCGTGATCACCGAAGGGATCTTACCCCACTTGGTCCCGATGGCCCGGAAGTTCGTACTGGTTTTTATCGCGTCGAACAGGCTGGTGATGGTAACGTCGTTTTTGGAGATGACAAGAAAATCGCCGCCGGAAAACAGATAGACGGCGTCATCCAGGCCGACAAACGCGGCGTCGATATTCCGATGGAGGGTTTTCTCCTGCTCGCCGACGGTTAAAGTTTTTTCTTTGAACACGAAGACCTTGTCTTGCAACACAAACCCTGTGGATGGGGTGTTGTTCTTGTTTGTCTTCGTTACTGTCCCTTTGCTGAGTTTATAGTTCTCGTCCTGAACCGAGATGAGCAGGTCCGCACCCTTGAAATTCGCGTTCAGGACAGGCTTCTTTTTATAATCGTCATTGTTATTGGAGCAACCCAGGTCTTCGAGCAGGTTGAAAAGACTGTTCTCTTTGGGGTAACCGAGCTTAGCCCATTCGTAAGTGCGCCCTGAGTATTTCAGAATCTTCCCTGCGCCGATCAGGTAGGTGTCATCGCCATTCACGAATGTCGCGTTCACATGGACGGAAGCGTCGCCGGCCTCGAAAACATTCGTCGTGTCCCAAAAGGCCTCGTAAGAGACCGGATGACTCAACTGACCCGACTGGTTTGAAACGACAAATGACTTCTTATCATTATCGAAGAAGTAAGTCAGTCCGTCCGCAGCCTTGAAAGCAGCGTCAATCTGGCCCCATTTCGGCATCGGGTCCTGGCTGTCGGAGCCGATCTGCTTAGGGCAGTCCGGATCGGCCAACTCCAGCTGGCCGGTGAAGCGCAGATACTGGTTGCCGCTGAAGAGGAAAGTTTTCTTCCCGTCCTGGTAGGCGGCGTCCACAACGCCGGTCCGCGCGATGTTGTTGTCCTTTCTCCCCCAAACGTTTTTAGTCTCCCTGGTCGAATTCACATTCTTGGAATCCGTGAACAGATTGTCCCGGAAGAAATACACTTTTCCGTCCGGTCCCGGGAAGGCGGCGTCCATCTTCTCCCAGGGCGGCAGGCTGTCAGTGTTCGATTGTAATTTCCTGTGCTCGACTCGCCGGCTCAAAACAGGCGCGACAGGCTTGCATAGGAAGCTGCCACCTTTGTGGTCAAAACTGTACCATGGGCTTTCGGTGGAATCTTCAGGGGTATTGAGGTTGACAATTTTATCTTCCTGAATGCCTTCCAGAAATATACTTTTGAAGATGTCCAGGCCCGAATGGTGGAATGCGGGTTTTTGAACAACGCTGGTGTACAGTTCGGGCGTTAAGCTATAAGAGATGCTTTCGGAGTTTCCCTGCCTTTCCTGTACGGAAACCTTCTCGATGAGCTGGTCGGGGATAGTTAGCTGGTTATTCGTAACCTGGGATAAGGCCGCCAGTAATACACGAGTCGCCACATCTACAAGGTTCACGTTGAATGCCACCTGGCTGCCTTCTCGAACTTGAATGTCATGCCGCACTTGGACGAACCCGTCCTTGTTTACGATGACCGTATAGCTGCCAGGGTCCAATGATGGGATGACGAAGGACCCGCTGTCCCCGGTTTTGACGCTCGTGACATTGCTTTCGTTACGTTTCACGATGACATCTACCTTGGGCAGGGGCCTGCCACCGCCGGTCACAATGCCGGTAAGGGCGTCCAAGCTGGTGAAGCTGCAACTGACCAGAATGTTTTCGTGGTCGTCTTTCAAGATCCTTTCGGAGTTCTCGACCAACAATTTGATGTCGGTAATCGGGCTCGCTCTTTTCACCTCGGCGTCGAAAAGCTGCGTCGGGACCCATTCTCCGCTGAGGGTGTGAAATGAAAAATAAATCTTCAGGGTGTAATCCGTCTGTTCATTGGAAGAAACGGTTTGCCCGCCGTCCGCAGCTGTGATCTTGCCTTTATCCGCCGGCTCCGTCTCGCTTTCGGCTTTAGACCAGAACACGAAAACCCTGCCGAAGGCGTACACCGGGTATACGCGGTCCGCGTCGATCTGTAGATTGAGTTTCTGCCAGGGCTCCCAGACCGCCGATTCGGAGCTCCCCTTCGGGAATGTGGCGAACCTGTAATAGTATCGTCTGGGGTCTATTTTGGTCCGCCCGAATAGAATCAGCTTTTTGTCTTCCGAATCCTGGTAGACGTACCCACCCGCAATGGTCAGGCGTGAAACTTCCGTATACTCATCGAGGTATTTCTTATAAGCCTTTTCCACCGTCGCGTCCGTAATTTCGGCCTGCATCAAATCATCTTCGAGCGTCTTGAACGCCGGGGTCTTGCTGTCGCGCAATTCGGGCCGTATGTAATTTTCCGGGTACAAGAAAACCTTTCGATTCGCTTCCCAGACTCTGTAATTCTTCATCCATTCCCACCGGCGCTTCAATTCTTCGCGGTCGATTTCGGATTCCGGGCGCAGGTCAACTGGTTCGAGGTTGACGAAGTACCGGTGAAAGTACAGCTGGAGAGCCGAGATCGCTTCTTTGATTTTGGAAGTGGTTGCGCAGCCCCCCATTTCCACGTCGATCAATAAGGATTCGAACAAATCGCGCGGCCGCGTTAAGGCCGGGTCTTGATAGAGGACCAGGGGGACCCAGGCGTCACGTTTCAACTCGTTGAACTCGTTATGAATCTGGCTGGAAAGAATCTCCCAGTCCTGGCCGCTGTTGTTCAGGCCCAACTGCCGGTACAGCGCGTCGCCGGCCTTTTTGAAATCCGGCGAGTTACTGAACAGATTTTGCCAGACCTCCGTGAAAAGGTCGGATGGGTTCACCCCCCTGGCCTCAGTTAGCGAAAAGATGCGGTCCATATTCTCGATCATCTCCAGGTTGAAGTTGACCTCGAAAATGTCCCCACCCGGTAGAAAGCCGTTATTTCGCTTCAGCCACATGGCCTCCTTGGCGTCCCACCCAAAAATCTCATGCAGCTTCTGGTAGGGCTCCGCCTGATAATCGTCCCGACAATTCAGGAAGTCGGTCAGGTTCGCCCCCGGCGCGCCGGACACGTTTTGGAGTCGCTTGTACCGGCTTAGGATTTGAAGGTCGGCCAGCAGATAATCCCCACATTTCCCCCAACGGTTGACCATCCACTGGGGATAGATGGGGTCGATTTTTTTATAGTCGCGGCGGGAATATCTGACATACTCGGTCTGCTTGCCCCCTGCCCCTGCCCCTGCCCCCGCCTCTTTTTCTTTCAGTAGATAGGTCTTGCCGTCGAACACGAATGCGCCGTCTACAGACCTCTCGTATTCGACCGGGAGATTCCCCCAGTTATCCTTGATCCTTTTAGGAAATCCTTCGTCGACATATGTGTTGTCAAATTGGGAGTATCGAATGTACTGATCCCCTTTGAACACGTATGTCTTCCCGTCGGTGGCCACAAAAGCCGCGTCGACTGAAATATTCGCCCCCTCCGCCGTCGGCGCGAAGTTATTCCGGACGGCCCCCAGCAGTTCCTTGACCTCCTTCTTGGCGCCGTGGTTGTGACTCATCACGTACTGATTGTCCTTGAATAAGAAGACCGTGCCGGCCGCAGTCTTCACCGCCGTATCGATGTCATACGGGAAGACGTTGGCGCCCGCGATGAAACCTTCCTCCAGGGCGAATTCGTCCCCGATTCTGCGGGGGAATCCTTCATCAACGAAATCATAGTGACAATTCGAGTACCGAATATATTGATCGCCGGAAAAGATGATCAGTTGGTCCCGAGCATTGATGTAAGCGGCGTCAACCCGATTCAGCTCCTGGACCCGGTTCTTCACGGCGCCGACAGTGTCGAGATCGACCTGTCGCAAGGCTTCTGGAGAAACCGCATGCATGTTTCTCTCTTCGAACAGATAGATGGCGCCTTGATTTGCAATTGCTCCGGAAAAAGGAATCTTTTTCTCCGCCATCAGCTTCAGGCGATGCATGAATTCATCGGGTAACTTTTCGAAAACCGCCTCTTTCGGCAAGCCTTCAGCGATGAGTTTCGGGTACCCGTGATCGACATACTGGTAGTCCCAGCCCGAATACTTTACGTATTGATCTCCGGAAAAGAGGTAGGTTTCTCTGTCATTCCACACGAAAGTCGCGTCAATCTTGCCCGACTGCGCAATATGATTGTCGACGTTCCCCCATCGCGTCCTGATTTCCTGTGCGGCGGTCGCGGCGCCGGCATCGTGGACGACGAAGGCTTCCTTCGAGAAGAAATAGATTTTCCCGTCTGGCCCTTTCAAAGCAGTGGTGACGCATCGAAAATCGGTATCGTTGAATTTCAAACCGCGCCAAATCCGATCAAGCGGCCTCACGTAGCTCCACACCCCCTCGGCCTGGTTGTACGAAATGAACTCGGTTCCTTGAATCAGGAACAAATTGTCCTCGTCCACGATTACCGCGTCCACGCGGCGAAAGCCTTCGCCTTGGTAAATCTGGGGGATCTCCCACCACGAGAAGTCAGCGGTGAGCGGGGAACTCTGATCCGGCCGGGAGTAATCGGCTGACGAATAACAAACGTATCTGAATTTCCCTTCTTTATCAGGCTTCTCCATGAGATACGTTTTTTCTTCCCTGACGAAAGCGACCGCGACGTGCGTTAAGCCGCCCCAGTGGTCCTTGATCGATTTGGGGAGCCCGTCGGTGAAAAGCGGGATGTTTGTCTTGGCGTTGGCCGTGACCGGGGTGTAAGTTACAAACTGACCCCCGCTGAAGAGGTAAATCTTCCCGTCCGCGCCTACCAAGGCCGCATCAACATGATTATCTTCGACAATTCGGTTATCGATCTTTCCCCACTCTTCCTTGGTAGGGTAAGACTTCTCCATGAGGACGTTGTAGCAATCCCCTCCCTTAAACAGGTACGTATTCCCATCGGTCCCTGCAAGCATCGAACTCAGCCCCGTTTTAAAAGCGCCGGGCGCCTTCCGCAGAATCGGCGGTTCGCCGCCGGTCCTGGCGACGGCGACGCCTTCCAGCCCGCTGAGTTGCGCCCATCCGTTCGAGTCCTCGATGAAGACAGCCCCTTCATCCATAATGACGCAGGAGGGGGCGTTTTCCAGCCGCGCCTTGTAATTTCGATACGCCGCATCCGAGACGATGTGAATCGTGTCATCCTGAAAAAGGTAAACATTCCGCTGGTCGGCGAAGGCGGCGTCAATGCCGCCTTTCCAGGGCGATTTAAGGTTGAGCAGCCTGGGTTCCTTATGTAACGAGGTGGGAATGTAGCGCGGGAACCCGTCTTCAACTACGTCATACTGATTATCCTTGTAGCGGTAATACTGGTTCCCAGAGAAGAGGTACGTGTAAATATGCTGGTCGGCGCCGGCAGCGGTTACGACCTTGCCGTCCTTGTCGATTTCTTTGGAAACGATGACCAGCGACGAATCGACGCGCCGTTTTTTCTCAATGCTGTTGACGACCGCGCCCCAGAAGTCATCGATTCTTCGTGGGTAGTGGTCATCAATCTTGTCGTAGCCGGGGTCGGAGTACCGAATGTATTGGTTGCCCGAAAAGATATAAGTCTTCCCATCCTCCCCTGTAAAAGCTGCGTCCACCTTATCGAACGGGATGCTGTCCCATTTGGTTTTTAGAGGCTGCGGTTCGGACCACCACCGATGGAGGTGATCGAAATAGATGAATTGTGTTCCCCTGAAGAGATAGGTGTTCCCATCCAGCCCCGTAAAAATAGCGTCGGGCTCGGCAAATATTCCGGGAATCAGGCTTTCGGGCAAGTTAAACCAGAATTCCTGATCCAGCGGTTGAGGATACCCATCGTCCGGCTTGGTGTAATCATGCGTGGAATAGCGGACGAAATGCTTATTTCCGGAGGTATCCTTCCCGAATAGATAGGTCTTGCCGTCCAGGACGAAAGCTTCTGAGACGGAAAGGAGGCCGCCCCAATTCCCTTCGACTTTGCGCGGGTACCCCTCATCCACCCTGGAATAGTCCTTGGTCGAGTAACGGTAGTACTGGTCCCCGCTGAAAAGGTAGGCGTTGCCGTCCAATCCGACAAACGCGGCATCGACGGACCCTTTTTCCCGAATGTTATTCCTGATCTTCCCCCATTTTTCGTGGATATCGCTCTCTTCGAGCAGGTCCTTGAAGTCCGCGGACAGTTTGGCGTACCGGTCGTTCCTGAAGATGTGAATGGCGCCGTCCGCGCCGTGAAAGATCGCGTCGATCCCATGGGCGAAGTGGGCCGGCAAGCGAGGTAGCAGAGTGGTCAATTTGACTGGGAACCCTTCATCGATGCAAACCTCTTTATTCTCGATACAGTTCGTGTATCTGACGACCTGATCCTCCGAAAATAGATATATCTGGTTACCCAGGGCGAAGGCGGCATCCAGGCTCTTGAGGTTCGTGAAATTATTTTGCACATGCCCCCAGAACGCTGCGATGTCGTTTTCGGTTGAGAAATTGTCGGAAGACACAAAAGTGTGGTCCTTGAAGAAAAAGATTTTCCCCTCCGGGTTTTCGAAAGATGCGTCTATCGACTGTTGATAGCGCCTAGGCAGGCCGAATGTCGCGAACTCGTTCTTAAACTCTTTGATCGTTTTCGGGTACCCATCATCTATCCCCACGAAATCCTGTAAGCACCGCAGATATTGATCTCCGGAGAATAGATAGATTTTTCCGTCGCCATCCGTAAAACTGGCGTCGATTCGTTTCGGATCGGCGAAGTTGTTTTGGAGCTTTCCCCATTGTTTTTTCTGACTTTTCCAGGCCGCGGCTCCCTTTTCACGGACAAAATACTGGTCTCCGGAAATAATCCAGGCGTTGCCGGCTGGATCGAAGAATGCCGCGTCGACGTGATTCAGGCCGGCGAATGCTTCGGAGAGTGTGTCAAGGCTGGCGTTGTTGGAGAGTGGGTCGAGGTCGGCGTTGACCGGCGTCAACTGATAAGTCTTCGCGTCGTAGCTCCAGTACCTGTTGCCCCTGAAGGCCAGGATCTTCCCGTCGAAATTCTCAAGCAGAGCGTCAAAGCCGTTCACTCCCTCCGGGAGGGCCAGCTTTTCGGGGAATTTTTCTATCAGGTCCTGGTCCTGGAAGGCGACTTCCGTCTCTTTTTCGCCCAGCCCCAGCTTGTTCGCCAGACGGATGAATTGTCCAATCCGGCGGTAAGCGAGGTTAAAGTTTGCATCAGCAGGTTCCTGCGTGATGTTCCCGCGGCTGTCGACGGCGCCGAGGACCGGAAGCAGAATTGCTTCGAGGAGATTATCCGGGCTCCGGAAGATGTATTGGCAAACCACCCGCAGAATCTCAGAGGAGGTCTCAAACCCCTCCGCCAGGGACTCGAAAACCGCTTGCTCCTGACTGATCGCCACAGATTGCAGGGTCGCGTCGATTTGATCAATCGCCGACTGATACTGTGTGGCGACGGAGTGGAGGGCGAAAAATATCTCTTTGTCGAAATCCTTGAAGCCATCCAGGCCGAATTCCAAGGCATGATTGACATTCAAAAAATATTCTATCCCCTGCGCCGTGACATCGCCGTTGTGATCAAGATACCCCGCATCACGAAGCTGCCTGAACAGTTCCTCGATCTCCTCCGGGGAGAACCCCAGGTTATCCAACAAAGGTCCCTGCAACTGGTACGTGTAAGGGATCAGGCTGATGGCATTCAGGACGTTAAACACGGAACGGCTGTAGGACGGGGTGAAATAGTAGCCCAGCAGGAAAATGTCAGCATTCTCGGCCGACCTGAAGAACTCTTCCTGCTCCTTTCGGATCCTACCCGCTTCCAAATACCCCTTGCTCAAAAGCTCGAAACAGTTCGCCGCAACAATGTCCTCGGCCAGTCCTTCGAAAGATTCCTTCTTCAGTGTGAAGTACTCCGCCTTGAACGCCTTCAGGATGCCTTGTATGGCATCGAGAATTTTCTTCCGGTGGGGGTAAAACTGGAGAGCGAGTCCGAATTCATCCACGTTCATCGAGAGCAGGGCGGCCTTCGGACCAAAAAACAGCGCCCCGTCAATGTGCGCGTTAAATTGGAGGTTTTCGATCAGATCCCGGGTCTCGGTTTCCGAAAGCCCGATCCCGTCGAAAATCTCGGGCTGCAGGGCGCAGGGCGTCGTTTCAAACCCCGCTATCTGCGCAGCAATGATTTCGCGCACACGGCCTGAATAAGCGTTCAGATAAGCGCCCAGCTCAAAATAATCGATATTTTCGGGGCTGGCGAAAAATTCGACTGTTTGCACCCTTCCTTCTTCATCAATGTACCCATTAAAAATGAGGGTGTCGTATAGCTCGCTTGTCTCTTCGGCCGTGAGTTCCAGTGGCGCCAGGTCAGAGGGGTAGATCGAAAGTTCGATTTCGAGCCCCTCTTGCCCGGCGCCGCTTTCCGGAGCCGATTCCATCGCATCGACTTCCGCGAGGCACAAATCGTGAATGATATTGAAGAGAGGCGCTTGCTGGGCTGAGAAGTCCGGTTCCAACAAAAAATTCTCTGCATTCAGGGCAAGCTTCGCTTCGTTCACATAACCTTCCGCGTTTATGTATCCGCGGTTGATCAGGTTTCCAAAGAGCCGGTCGAGCATTTTTTCCGAAATCTTCAGCCCTTTAAAATCACTCTTGAAGACAAGGCTCAACTGCGGAATGGCCTGATAAGCCGCGCTCTTGGCCGCCTCTGCCTCGTATGTAACCAGGCGTCCGTCCCGGCTGGAAATCACCGGAGACTTGCTCGCAATCAACGAATCATAAATAACCCGTGAATTCCTCGCATCGAACCGCTCGCCCTCGAAGGAGCCGGCGGTGAGGGAGGTGGATTCGAACTGTTGGGCCAGCGCACGCAGGATGTCCAACTTTTGCTTTCGATCGTCCTGTTCCGCCTTCGCCGTCTGGTAATACCCGGTTTGTATCTGTCTCAGCTCGATCGAGGTGAAATCGAAGGTCTGCATCCACTTGACGGTGGTCATCAGGGCCTGCGTCAGCCACATACAATCCATTACGGCAACGCCGTTTCGTTCTAATATGTGGTAACAACTGACCTCCCTGGTATTGAAGGGGATGAGGGGACGAAAGAGATTTTTTGATCTGATTGCGCCATCCAGTTGCAAGAAATCGATTACGTCAAAGAGTTCCTGAACGGAGATGTCCAATACTTCTACGAGCCTGCCGATTCGAAATAATAGTGAGAGCCCCGCGATTCCGAGATTATTTTCGAGAATCGAACCCGGATGACCGTCCACCTTTAGGCGATTTCGAAACGTCGTGACGATCAGCTCGAAATCCTTGTCGGAAAGTTGCAATCCGCGGAGCAGGCGTTTCCGGTATTCCCTATTTCCCTCGGAGAGAATATCACCGCTGCAAACCAACTCTCGGTAAGGCATAGCCGGCAGGCTATGGTACTGGGCGGGGACATACTCCCCCTGGCGAATATACGCCTTGTCCAGGCGCGCGTACTTACCGTTAAACGTCCGGTTAAATAGATCCTGCGGCTCCTCCTCATCGCCGATTCCCAACAAATTGATATTACTGAAAAAGGCGCAAACGACGTCGACCGGCAACTCATACTTAACGCCTATTTGTCTGATGACCGCAATGTACCTAAGGGCCTCCGCATCCAATCGGTTCCCGCAACACGCCCTCAGCATCAAATCCAAGTCCGTGAATGAAGTCCCGGTTTTTTTGGCTAGACGAATGAATCGGCTGCAGCGGTCAAACCAGGCGCTGGGAGGGCCTTCGACCGCCTCACCCGCTTGATTCCTCCAGACCAGAAGCCTTTCCTCCTCATCGAATCCCGCGGAACCTTGCAATCCGTTATTGACATAAAACTCCGCCGCCTTACCGCGTTCAGACTTCTCTTTGTTATTCAGGGCAGCTTCACTCAAATTCTGGTACAGTAATTCCCTCAGTTCCGTCTCGTTCAGTCCGGTAGCCGCGAGAAATCGGCCAACCTCCGATAACTCACTAAAGCTCTGTCTCTCCTTCAAGCCGTAACATGCCTTGAGCTTCGCTACGTTTGCCGCAGAATCCTGCAGGAAAAAATGATATTCCTCCGGGGAAATCCCCAGGAAAGCCCTTGTCGCCTTATCAGCATCCAGATTTACGCTGAAAAGCTCATACAACTCCTCACTCCGGATGTTCATATGCCCGAGCAGCTTTTTGACCCGTTCATTATCGAGATCCATCGGCAGGTTGAAGGGGTAGCTGTTTGTTTTCAATACCTCAGACGCGTCTTTCCCCTGGTCTCCGGCTTCGACCAGGGCCCGCAAAAGGTCATTCACAATATCCAGATAGGGGACCCGCTCGAAGGTGTTCGCCTTATTGAGCAAAATGTTCTTGATGTCGCCCCTTCTTTGCTCGAGACCTGTTTGTTCTTCGACCGGCGCATCAGCTCCCTCTGCTGGATTATCCCTCGCGACCGGCTGGAAACTATCCTCAATCAGTTGAAGTAAATCTGTCAGATAGGCTGCGGGTGAATAAACGGATCTCGCCTCGACGCCTTTCTTAAATTCTATGCTTCCAAACAACTCTTCGTAACTCGGTAAATTCTGGTCCTTGCTCATGTGCTATATCCCCCAAGATAATTTGAGTTATGCCCTACCCATGCTCGGGAATCGTCCCCTAACTACACGCCCGGCACATGCAGTCTGAAACTCAAACTGCAGAAGTTGTGTGGCGACGGTTGGCGGTGAACCGTCCCACGTATGGTTGTGCGATAGCGGAAGGCAAATCAGCCTTCTGCTATAAAAACGTATTTCGGAAGCGGCTTGGCTCATCAGGCAGGAAAAAAGTTGGTAACGAAATTGAGACCGCGATTTGGGAAGGGCATCGTCTGATGAAGGAGCGAGGGCCGAAGACGCTCGCTCTCATCCCGCTCAATCTCGATGGCCATCTGTTCGGCAATAAGAAGAAGAACGGAAAGGCTCAATAGATCAGATTCATCATCAACTTTTTACCTGCCTGATGAGCCAGGCCGCTTCCGAAATACGTTTTAAAATACGGGGCTGGGGACCCCTAGGCCGATTAGGCGACCGACTGATGATCAGAGTCTATCATTCGGAGAAAACCTGGGCAGTGCAAATTCGGCGCGGCGGCGGCGACAAACGCTCGCGTCAATGGTTGCCGGACGCGCTCACTTCCGCAAGGCCGCTCTCTATCGAATCACACTGGTCGGCGCCGAAATCGGCCCGCTCAACGCGCAGCGACTGGACCGGGGAGGTCACAGTCCGCTGGCCGTTCACGTAAATCTCCATCCGAAGTCCGACGCCTAGCCAGCCCGCCTTAAGCATACAACCGCCGAAGGTCGAGCCGCTCACGGTCGCTTCCACAGGCTCGGCGAAGTATTCCCCGCCTCGCACGATCGCGCCTGCTGAAATGGGGTCGAGCAGGAATATCTGATAGTCGCTGTTGCGCGTCCGCGCGTGGATCATATCGCAGGCGTTCAACGTCATCAGTGTCACACCTTCAAGCAACGGGCAGATCTCGGCGACTCCGTCTAAATCGCAATATCGCGGTATTGGGTACATAGTTTTCTCGACGCTTGGCCGCTCACGCGAACAACAAGCATTCGTCCTTTCAATATTGTCGAGAGGCAATAAATGTGCCTGCCCTAAGCGCTTGATTTCCGGCGTGTGAAGATCGGCGATTGGGTCCAATTCCCCACATGCTGAGGAATATCACTCAGCTTGGTCTGCGGATCAATCCGCGGTCGATTGAACGAAACCTTGAAAATGCCTGGACTTTGACGCAACGCGCCAGCTGCCTCTTCAGCGGCACATCTGTTGCCGTGAGTTTGTGTGGACCGGGTCGAGCGTTAGAGGTGAGGAGGTGAGTTAGTCATGAATCGGCCTATGCGCTTAGTTAGCAAATCGGAGACAACCGAAATCTGTTCAGAGATTGGTTTGCACAACAGATGCTCCCTTTGCGATCTTTCCGAAGATTCCCTGCGTGACTTCGACGAGATATCTCTCGCCGGCTTTTACCCCCGGGGCGCAAAGTTATTTGTCGAAGGGCAACGTCCCAAAGGAGTGTTTATTCTTTGCAGTGGCCGCGCGAAGCTATGCATCGGTTCGAGCAATGGCAAATCACTTATGCGCATCGCCGAACAGGGAGAAATTTTGGGTTTGAGCGCGACCTTATCGGGATCTCCATACGAGGATTCGGCCGAGATGCTCGAATCAGGGCAGGTCAATTTCATTCGTCGGAATCATTTTCTGAACTTCCTGAACGACCGGCCTGAATCGAGTCTGCGCGTGGCCGAACATCTGAGTCACGCATACATGGCTGTCCACGAACAGATGCGCGCTGGTTTTGTCGGATTCGGCCGCCGAAAAGCTGTCCAGGCTGTTGTTGAGTTGGCTCAGGAAACTCGGCAGTCAGACTGAACAGAACATTCATCTGAAGCTCTCGCTGACGCACGGAGAGATCGCGCAGATGATCGGAGTGTCGCGCGAGACGGTCACGCGACTGTTGGGAGAGTTGCGCGACAAAGGGGTCATTCAACTCAAAGGGTCAAACCTGCTGATCAAGAATAAAGCCGCGTTGGAAGAAATGGTCAACCCTTGACGCGTTCATTCGACAGGTTGCGTGATCCGATTACGATGAGAAGGGCGACGGTCAGAAACTGACTGCGGAACTTTGCGCAAATAAGATCGCCGCTACGGCGTTTTCATTAAAGGATGGTCGCATTCGCCTTTGGAATAAAGATTGCCCTTAATTCGTACGAACGACGGGAAGTAGAAAGCGATTTGTTTTACATCAGTGTGGCAATCTACCTGGGAATCGCTACGTCGATCATCTGAGGAAAGAATAATGAGGATAGAAGACATTCTCGTACCGATAGATTTTTCGCCCGGCTCGCTGCGGGCGCTCGATTACGCTTTGGCGCTGGTCGATCGGGGCGGCGAGGTTTACCTGTTGCACGTGATTGACGCCGACTTCCTGGCGCGGGTGAGCGAAGAAGGTTTCTGCGACGCGGAGACGGCGAGGACGCGATTACAGCGGAAAGCCGAAGAGCAATTGCAACAGATTGGGCAAAATTTCTCGTTATTAAACGTCCGCGTGGAATCAATGGTCGTGGTCGGCAAGCCGTTCGCAGAGATTTTGCGCATCGCGGCCGATCTCCATTTCAGTCTAATCGTGATGGGAATTCGCGGCCGGCATCATGGCGGGATCGAGGAGATTCTCTTCGGCTCGACGGCGGAGAAGGTGTTACGCGCCGCGCGCATTCCGGTCGTGTGCGTTCCTCCCGGAACAGTGGCTGAGACAAACGGAGGGAGGTAGCAGTGACGCATTACGGGCTATCGATTACGGATGCTCAGGCGCGCCTGCGGCAATACGGGCATAACGCTCTGCCGGAAAGACCGCCAACTCCGCTATGGCGGCGCTTCGCGAAGCAATTCCAGAGCCCGCTCATTTACATTCTGCTCTTCGCGCTCTTCGCGGATGTCGCCATCTGGGTGAGCGAAGGCGCGACAGGGTTACCGGTCGAGTCCATAGCCATCGCCGTCATACTGTTACTCAACGCCGGGCTGGGCGTTTATCAGGAGAGCAAATCCGAAGCGGCGCTCGCTCGGCTGAAGGAGATGGCCGCGCCGATGGTCTGGGTGATGCGCGAGGGGAAGCTTGTTCATCTACCGAGCGCGGATCTGGTCCCTGGCGACGTCGCGCGCATCGAGGCCGGCGACCGGGTTCACGCCGACGGCAGCCTGATCGAAGCCGAAGGGGTGATGGTTGACGAGTCCGTGCTGACCGGCGAGTCCGCGCCCATTGATAAAGAATCCGGGGCCGATGTCTTTAGCGGGACGCTGCTCGTGCGAGGCAAGGGCTACGTCGAGATCAGCCGCACCGGCGAAAAGAGCGCGATGGGGCGGCTGGCGATGATGATCGGCAGCATTGAGGCGGAGAAGACCCCGCTCGAACGCAGGCTCGAAAAGTTCGGCGGGCAGATCGCGCGGGGCGTGCTCGCGTTGGCGGTATTGATCGCCGTCGGCGGCTTATTGGTAGATGGGCTTGAGCGTATCGGTCATGTCATCCTTTTCGCTGTGGCCCTTGCTGTCGCAGCCGTGCCTGAAGGACTTCCCGCGGTGTTGACGTTGACGCTGTCGCTGGGAGTGGAGCGGATGGCGAAGAGGAAAGCCGTCGTGCGCCGCCTGAGCGCGGTCGAAGCGCTCGGCTCGGTGACGGTGATCGCTACGGACAAAACGGGCACGCTGACCGAAAACCGGATGTTCGTGAGGGATTTGGACAGCCCCTACGCAGAACGCGCTTTGCGGGCGATGGCGCTGGCCAATGACGCGGATGAGAAGGCCGGGGCCGGCGATCCGCTCGAACTGGCTTTGCTCGAATACGCGAAGCGGCGCGGCGTCGAACTCGATCTTCTGAGAAACGAGCATCCGCGTCGAAGTTCTCTGCCGTTCGACAGTTCGTACAAGTTCATGCGCGCTACCGTGCAAGAGAGCGGCGCTCTGGCGAGCTATCTCAAGGGCGCTCCGGAAGTGATATTGCAACGCTGCCGTCTTTCCGTGGAAGAGCGCCGGAACTGGGAAGAGAAGGCTGCCGGGTATGCCAGAGAAGGGTACCGCGTGCTGGCGTTCGGGAGTCGGGAGGGCGAGGGCGATGAGGAGATAGAGTTTCTTGGCTTGGCGCTACTGTGGGATCCGCCGCGACCGGAAGTTCCGGACGCGATCAGACGCGCCCAGGACGCGGGCATCCGCGTAGTAATGGTCACGGGCGATCACCCGGCCACGGCGCTGGCCGTCGCGCATGAAGTGGGCATACGTCCGAGCCGCGTGTTGACGGGGCTGGATCTCGAGACGATGCCTGGGGAGGCGCTGAGCGAGGCGGTCAAGGAGTCGAACATCTTCGCCCGCGTCGCGCCGGAACACAAACTCCGATTGGTCGAAGCTCTCAAACAGAACGGCGAGATCGTGGCGATGACCGGCGATGGAGTGAACGACGCGCCGGCGCTCAAACGCTCGGACATCGGCGTCGCTATGGGCGAGCGCGGCAGCGACGTTTCCCGCGAGGTCGCCGACCTGGTGTTGATGGACGACAACTTCGCCACCATCGTCGCGGCCATCGAGGAGGGCCGCAACATTTACGAAAACATCCAGAAGTTCATCCGCTTCCTCTTCTCGACTAACCTGGCGGAAATCCTGATTGTTGTGGGAGGCGCGTTCGGCGCGGCGCTGATGGGACTGCGCGACGAGACGGGGGCGATCCTGCTGCCACTGACGGCCGTCCAACTGCTCTGGGTCAACATCGTCACGGACGGCCCGCCGGCGCTGGCGTTGGGCTTGGATAAAGACCCCGGCGTGATGCAAGAACGGCCACGCGACCCACAGGCTCCGCTGCTTGACCGCGAATCGTCTCGGTTTATCCTGACGACCGGTTGCATAAAGGCGGCGATCGGCGGCGCGCTGCTCGTGGCGATGCCGCTCATAGGCTTCAGCGTGCTGCAAACGCGCACGGCCATCTTTCTGCATACGACAATCGGGCAATTGTTTTACGCCTATCCGGCGCGGCGGATCAATGCGCCGCCGCAATTCAACGGCGCGCTGCATCTGGCGGTCATCCTTGGAGTCGGTTTGCAACTGCTGACGGTATTGCTTCCGGGGTTGCGCACGCTACTGGGGCTTGAGCCGCTTACGCTTGAGCTGCTCACGCTTGTCTCGGCGGCCGTGCTAGTGACGTGGGGCGCGGGTGAAGCTTACAGCCGCCTTGCGCTGCAGGCTCATCATATTCAAGAAGAAGCGACCTGATTCGGCGAAAGCGGCGCGGGCAAGGACCTCGCTGCGTATTTTTCCGCCCCTGGCCTCGTAATTTTCCCCACTACAGCCACGCCTCGCGTTGCCAGGCAAGGATTTTTGCGCGGCACAGGCTTCGACTTTTGCTGAGCAATTGCTTTGCCATAAGCGATATGTTGAGCCGCCATCGCAAAAGGGCATTGAAATGGGAATTCTCGCCCACGTGATTGGGGTTTTTCCGCAATCGGTGGGGAATATTCCAATATTCCGGTTTGACTTCGACGTTGACGGCTTTACTCTCGGCGACTTTTGTGAACCCGAGTTCTAGGACGCCATCCTTCAAGACGGCAGTCGTTTTGGCCGGATCAACTTCGGCGGGCAGCCTCAGCTCCCGGCAGAACTGGTTCGATCGGAACTCGGAGAGCAAGGTCTGCTCTTTCTGATCTTCTGTCGTTTTCTCCGACTTGCCGCTGATGACCAGCCGCAGCAGTTCGACACTGACATTGATCTCGTTTGCGGCGAATCCGGGAACTTCAGCTCGCACGGTGACATGGATTTATGCGTCCCGTAATCAAGTTTCAGCGAGGAGCCTTTTGATCTGTGCGAACGATATTCCTTGCTCGATAGGATTTTTGCTTGAACGAGCGCGGTGGCGGGGAAGTTGCATGACGGAAAGCGATGACCGGAGCTGATTGGTTGATGATGATAGTTTTTAGGAGTTGAGTATGGCAAACGTGCTTGTGTTGGGAGGCGGCTTTGCCGGCGTGGTCGCAGCGGAAAGTTTGGCGCGGCGATTGGGGCCGGAACACCGGATCAAGCTCGTCTCGCGCCATCGTGAATTCACATTCTTCCCGTCGCTGGTCCGGCTGGCCTTCGGTCGCCTCAAATTGGATGACGTCTTCTTCGACCTGGTTCACACGATGCGGTCGCGGCGCGTCGCATTGACGCAGGGGGAGGTCGCCGACTACGACCCGGATAAGCGTTTTGTTGTCGTTCGGCGAGGACGGCTCGAGTGGCGTATCGAGCATGACTATCTCGTCTTTGCGCTGGGCCGCAGCCTCGCCGCAGAACGCGTTCCGGGCTTTTTCAAGTATGCGCATCATCTTCTGACGGTAGACGCGGCCTTGAGGTTCGGTGAGGCTATCAAAGGCTTTCACGGAGGCCATGCCGTCATCGGTTACTGTCAGGACGCGCGGCTCGACGTGCCGGTTTACGAAACGGCGTTCGCGCTTGATCGGTTGTTGCGCGCGCGCGGCGAACGTGATCGCGCGCGTATCACGATCGTCAGCCCGGAGAAGCTGGGCGGATTATTAGGCGGCGACACGATCGCGCCCGCGTTACGAGAGGCGCTCGACGAGCGCGGCATAGAGTTCGCGCCTGACTTCTCTGTGAACCGGGTGACCGAAAAAGAAGTGTGGGACGGTTCCGGCCAACGTATAGACTACGACCTGTTGATGCTTATCCCGCCGTTTCAAGGTCCGACCGAAGCCAGGCACATTGGCATCACCGATCCGAACGACTACATCCGCGTGGATAGCCGGATGCGCGTCCATCTCGCCGACCGGATGTACGCCGCCGGCGACTCGGGGAACTTTCCAGGGCCGAAGATGGGACACATGGCCGTGTTGCAAGGCGAGGTCGCCGCGGCCAACCTCGCTGCGGAGATCGAGGGCCGTGAACCGGAGGCCAGTTACGATCACGAGTTGATGCTGGTGATTGACGAGGGTGGGGAAGATTCGCTCTATCTGCATCGCAAGATCTGGAATGATGAAGGCGACGATCTTCGTCAGGGCCGCTTCTGGGGCTGGGCAAAGAGGGCGCATACGAAGTATTGGACGCGGCTACATGGGCTAAGGCCCGTAGGACAGGCCGAAGAGTGACGCTGACTACTCACTAAAAAGTCGGTGCTGCGATCATTGCCTTATCGCTGAATTGTATCTCGTATAGATAGGCGTAGAGTCCGCCGCGCGTCAACAATTCGTCGCGCGCGCCCGATTCCACGACGCCGCCGTCTTGCAGGACGAAGATGGCGTCCGCCTTCCTGACCGTCGTCAGTCGGTGCGCGATCACGATGGCGGTTTTCTCCCGCGTCAATCGGCACAGAGCCTCAAAGACAAATTCTTCCGAATAATTGTACACCCCCTTCAAAAGTTGTGGCGTTGCAACTCGCAGGCCATTTCGCTTTTCTGCGATTACAGTTATTTCCGCGCATTCGCTTTCTCCTCGTCGTTCTAAATGAACCACGCCCTCGCGGAAAGTTACTCACCTTACTGCGTAAAAACACGTAGCCTCGGGCCAACTGGAAATTCAAGTTGTGACGCTCAATCCTGATCGTACCTTCTTTGCCGGTCAGGTGTCGCCGAATTGGCAGTAACTTGGCGTATGACTGCCAGTTATCTGAACCCTGTGCAAATAAAAATCCATTGCAATCAACACATTGATCGGCGCAAACCTGGGTACGCATCGCTTCCAGCGTGCAGTCTCGTACGCTTGCGCAATCGTTTTTCAATGCGCTCCCTGCCGAGACTGCACGCTGGAAGCGATGCGTACCCAGGCGTCTCCTGATTTATGCGTGGGGTTCATAGGAAGTAGTTGATTGTATTCTGTGTTAATTTGCACAGTCTTCAGTTATCTGTGTGATAACGCGTGATCTGGCAGCCACCCAGCTCCGGCCTTAGCCGTACCAAGTCCAGCGCTGTCTCCGCTTAGCGCCGACAACAGAAGAAAGAATCCCGTGCCGTCGGCGCGGCGAAGGATGCGAAATCCTCAGTCGACAATGGCCGTGTCTGGTAACTGCGATCGGGAACTGAAGATGGCGCCGTCCGGGGCGGTCAAGCGTAGCCTTACGCCTTCGGGCTAGGAGCGCTGTCTTTAGCGGGAGCCCACTGTGCAGCCGCAAGATTTAAAGCATTGCCGTAAGCATTGGATGCGTAAAGGGCCGGGAAGGTCGCCACAAAGAAAGTCGCATGAGAGGAAACATTCCCTGTCGCACAACTGTGGCGGTATGACGCCGCCATTTGCGCCAAAACCCTCCGCATCGCTCCGGGCTACCGTCAACTCCGTTCCCACGCTGCCCTCATTCTGGCTCGTGATCCGCAACCGATCCGTCTTCCCGTCACGCTCCTTGGACCAATCCACGATGAAATGGCCTCGGCGCAGCCGCGCGTCTGCGGCTCCTGCTTCTTTGACCGAGAGCGTGTAGGCATAAAGGCCGCTCTTGACCGCCTCGCCGTCAGCCTGCCGCAAGACCCATGGCAGTTCCGGCCCAGTCACGGCGCCGCTGTCGTAAACGAGTTGCCCAGCCTGATCGAAGATTTGAAGTTGCATCTCCTCGACAGCTTTCTGGGCGGTGAAGCGCACCTGTTCTTGCTGAATAATGATCAGCACGTCCCGCTGATTGTCTGGCGTCGTTTGCGCATGTGTCAGAGGCATGCAAAGCCAGATGCTGAGTAACATTACGATAAAATGTTTCATGGTTTTCATTGTTGGATTCTCCTGTTTTCAGTTAAAGATGGTTGAGTCGGTTCACGCCGCCTGCGCTGCGGGGCGAAATCGCCGGAACACGGCCGAAAGAACGACAACGATGAGTAACTCCGGCCTGGTTAACACGCGACGCATACTGCGACTCCTTGCTTTTTTGGCTCTGTTGCAAAAATTCACTGGCCACAACATCTTGTAAAGTCGGCGATTTTTTGCAATAGAACCTTCTTTCAGCCCTCGTCACCTAAGGCGTGAAATCCCTCCGAGATCCGCCACGCCCTCGAAAAAATGTTTTCCAGATATTCTTCCAGGAGTTAGGTGTAGCAGGAGATGTGTGATAATTTGGCGAACGCGCTAGTTGTTATAACTCAGCTTCTTAGTTAGTAGGTGAATTATGACGACACCTCCATCTCACGAGATCACCCGCCTGCTTCTTGCCTGGAGTGATGGCGATCAAGCGGCTCTGGAGCAGCTAACCCCTCTCGTTCACGCGGAACTGCACCGATTAGCCAAAGGGTATATGTTCGGAGAACGGACCGGTCATACGTTGCAAACCACTGCCTTGATTAACGAAGCCTACCTGCGCCTGATCGATTGGAAGAATGTCCGCTGGCAGAACCGCGCCCACTTCTTCGGGGTTGCGGCTCAAGTAATGCGGCGCATCCTAGTTGACTACGCCCGCGCGCGCCGCTACGCCAAGCGTGGTGGCGTGGCGCGTCAGGTCTCACTCGATGAAGCGGCAACCGTCCACGAAGACCGCTGCGCAGAATTCGTCGCTTTGGACGAAGCGCTCAAGAAATTGGCCGAAATTGACCCGCGCAAGAGCCAGATCGTTGAGTTGAAATTCTTTGGCGGACTGAACGCAAAAGAAACAGCCGAGGCGCTCAAAGTGTCACAGCGAAAGGTGGAGCGCGAATGGAGCTTGGCGCGCGCCTGGCTTTATCGCGAGTTACGGGGGAAAGATGAAGCCTGAGCGGTGGCGACAAATCGAATACTTGTATCAAGCCGCATTGGAGCTCGACGCCACTGAACGTGGAAATTTTCTCGACGAGGTCTGCTCGGGTGATGAGGAATTGCGTCGCGAAGTCGAATCCCTGCTTGTGGCGAACGAAAAGGCGGAGGAGTCCGAGGACTTCCTGAATCAGCCCGTCCTACAAGTCGCAGCCCAAGCTATAGCTGAAGATCAGGTACAGTCTTTGGTAGGGCGGAAGCTTGGCCGCTACCAGATTCTTTCTCTGCTGGGGAGGGGCGGAATGGGCGAGGTCTACCGCGCACGCGACACCAGGCTGGGCCGCGAGGTCGCGATCAAAGTCTTGCCTCGCGAATATTCCGCCGATGCCGACCGCTTGCGCCGCTTCGAGCAGGAGGCGCGCGCCGTCGGGATGCTCAATCATCCGAATATCCTGACGATCTATGACATCGGCTCCCACAGCGGCGCGCCCTATCTGGTCTCCGAGTTGCTCGAAGGCGCGACGCTGCGTGAACAACTGTGCGGGGCGGTGTTGCCGTTGCGCCGGGCATTTGGCTATGCCGTGCAGATGGCGCGCGGGCTGGCGACGGCGCACGATAAAGGAATCGTGCATCGTGACTTGAAGCCGGAGAATCTCTTCATCACCCGAGACGGGCGTCTCAAGATTCTTGACTTCGGGCTGGCGAAATTAAGACAACCGCTGCCTGGAGGCGCTGGTGACACAGGCGCTGCGATCCATCCGCTGGGGACTTCTCCCGGCGTGGTGATGGGGACAGTCGGTTATATGTCGCCGGAGCAGGCGCTCGCCGAGGAAGTGGATCATCGCTCGGACATCTTCGCCTTCGGAGCGATCCTCTACGAGATGCTCGCAGGACAGCGGGCGTTTCGCGGCGCGTCGGCGCCGGAGACGATGAACGCGGTCCTAAAAGAGGAGCCGCCGGAGCTGTCGCAGACGAACCGCAACGTAGCTCCTGCGCTTGAGCGCCTTATGCGGCGCTGCTTAGAGAAGAGCGCGGAGGAACGCTTCCAATCGGCGCGCGACCTGGTCTTCGCCCTGGAAGCATTGTCAGGAGCCTCTGCTCCGAGCGTGGTTGCTCAGGCTGTTGCGCTTGTGCGATCAAGACGGCGCCTATGGCTCTTGCTCGTTAACGCATTACTGATAGCCACGGTCGCCCTAGCAGCATTCTTCGTCGGCAAGCGGGTGGAAAAGACGCCGCCTGAGTTTCACCGACTTACTTTCCGCCGCGGCAAGGTTTCGGCGGCGAGATTCGCTCCTGACGGTCAGACGATCTTCTATAGCGCCACGTGGCAAGGGGAATCATCACCTCAAATCTATTCGACACGCCCTGAAAGCCCGGAGTCGCGTCCACTCGGACAGTCGGACGCCCACCTCCTGGCGATTTCTGCCTTGGGTGAGATGGCCATTGCGCTCCAAACTACTCAGATAGGGGGAGGGGCGTACATCAAGGGTACGTTGGCCCTGATGCCGATGAACGGGAGCGCGCCCCGTCCAGTCCTTCAGGATGTTATCGCCGCTGACTGGGCTCTAGACGGGAGGCGGCTCGCCATCGTCCGTGAGCTCAACGGGCGAAACCGCCTCGAATTCCTGAACGGGATAATGCTTTATGAGACAAACGAAGCGATTACCAGGCTTCGCATCTCGCCGAAAGGGGAGTTGATCGCTTTCGCAGAGGGTAGACCCACTAATGAGGGTAACCACACCATCGCTGTGGTTGATCATAAGGGCAAGAAAAAGTCTCTCTCGAAGGGGTGGAGGCTTATAACAGGTATCGCCTGGTCTCCTGGCGGTGATGAGGTCTGGTTCACCGCCGGTAAAGTGTTAGGCAACATTGCTCTCTACGCCGTCACGCTTTCGGGTCAGGAACGCCTAGTCGCACAGGCGCCACATGGGATGTACCTTTTTGATATCTCCCACGACGGGCGAATCCTGCTGGCAAGTTTTAGTATGAGTAAAGAAATCAAGTGTCTTCCCCCAGTCGAGGCGCAAGAGCGTGACTTGTCCTGGCTCGATTGGGGGCATGTGGCGGACATTTCAGCCGATGGCAGGATGCTTCTCTTCACCGAAAGTGGGGAAGGAGGTGGCGCAGGCGGGACAGCCTATCTGCGGAAGACAGACGGCTCTCCTCCCCTCCCACTTGGCAAGGGTGATGCACAGGCTCTCTCGCCAGATGGAGCATCGGCGCTCGTGATCCATCGTACTCGTTCCCCCTCGCTAGTGAGCTCACAAGTGATGTTGTTACCTATTGGGCCGGGAAAATCAAGAGCGCTGACTGATGACCAGATCAACTGGCAGAGGGCGATATGGTTTCCAGATGGGAAGCGCATTCTCCTGAGCGGCAATGAGCAGGGCCAGGGCCCGCTCAGCTACATCCTGGAACTCGAACACGGGAAGCCGCATCCGATCACGCCAGAAGGGGTAGTCGGGAGACTCGTTTCACCTGATGGCCGTTGGTTGATCACTTCAATCCCCGAGCAGAAGCTCTCCCTTTTCCCCGTGGCTGGAGGAGAGCCGCGTCCGATCCCCGGTCAGGTCAGCAGAGATGAGCCGGTCCAATGGAGCGCTGATGGGGGTTCCATTTACGTGCGTCAGGATGGGGGAGACCTCAACACCATGAGAGTCTATCGGCTCGACCTTGCAACCGGACGTAGAGAGCTGTGGAAAGAATACATCCCCGCCGATCCCGTGCGAGCTGCTCAATTCCTCCCGCTGGCGCTGACGCCTGATGGGAAGTCGTATGCGTATACCTACGCGCGCAACTTTTATGATCTTTACCTGGTAAAGGGATTGAAATGAGACCTAGCCACCGAACGCATTCCCGAAGAGCGGGATGCGTTATGGGACGTGCTTGGCTCGACTTGTAACCCTTAGATAGATGTCAGACGCGGTCCAGCTCTTATCGTTACTATTCGATTTTCTCAAACCCATTTGCCCCTATCACATTAAAACCACCATCATTAGTATCTCCGAAACCGTCATACGCGTTCCGCGCTAGATAGACTCGGATCATTTCACCTACGTTTGGTAATCCTCGGTGCCCTGCCGTAGATGGTGGCGGTGGCCTTTTCCCCTGCCAGGCTCTTCGCCAGTAACGGGCATAGACGAGGTCACCCGTTTTCAAACCTTGTCCCTTCTCTATGGTTGATATCTGAATTTCTGCGACATATCTCGTATATTTCCAATCATCAGCAGTCTCACTACGCTCGGAGATAGTCAGTACTTTCCCAGTGATCACGTGCGTCGCCGTTTTGCGCAGCTGTTCAGGCGACATGTCTACCTTCTCGGTTTTGAGTGTACTACCCATGAAGCCCATGGCAAGTAGACTGACAAGCAAAATCTTTCGAATCATACTAAATTCTCCGCTCAGGTATGGTTTTGATTAGTTCTACGCTGAAACACCGCGACTAACATGAAGTATGCGGACAACGAATATCTCCACTATCGGAAACATTTCTCAGTTCAATCGGATCAGTCAATCCGAGGCTCACAACCTGCCCGTAGGGGATTTCCCATACTCGTCGTCTGGAATTCCATTTGCCGCATACCAGTTTGACACAACGCTGTAATTCAGTTTCCTGGAAATCAACTCGCAACCCGACTATGGCTGGCTTTTCAGGTAGAGACCATCTGGATTCTTCGACAATGACTTCGACTGATTGATAGCCATTCGGGCCTGAGACAGCGGAGATTATAATTCCGCGCCGTTGCCTAGGCAATCAATTATAGGCCTTCCTGCCACTCGGCAGATAATCCTCCGCCATCCAACCCGTCGTCTTGCGCCTCTCGAAGAGCCGCCACATTATTCGACCGGTTTTATCGTCAGGGATCATCATTACTTAACTCCCGGCATTCGTTTCTTTCAGCAATCGTTCCATCTCCTGTTTCATCTTGCCGAGCGCCTTTTCCGCTCCTGTTTGATTAAACAGATTCTTCATCTCATAGGGATCGGTTTTGAGATCGTAAAGCTCATCCATCCCTTCCAGCTCAAGATAGCGAATGTATTTCCA
>Ga0154003_1000095_pt1 | contig 26615 bp, 21 predicted proteins | sample TSFL087MetaG_FD_104679 | JGI IMG/M metagenome (GOLD analysis project Ga0154003, IMG submission 104679) | Attine ant fungus gardens microbial communities from Florida, USA - TSFL087 MetaG | ecosystem: Host-associated > Fungi > Mycelium > Unclassified | place: USA: Florida, Lake Talquin State...
GATGGTGGTTATTTACATCAATTGATTAAGACATGCCAAGATTTTTTGAGAACCGTCGATGCTTATGCTGTCATTCAACCGATGCTTTTAGAATTAGCTAGTTATTATTGTGATCTACAAGTACATAAACATATAAAACAGGATTTAAGAATTTCACATCTGCAAAGTTGGTTTAATGAGTTTAAGAATCAGTTTCCTCAAATGAGCTGGTATGAATTTTCTGCAAGTTCAGGATCGACATTAGGTGTTTTTTGTTTGGTTTCGTATGCTGCGGCTGGTTATTTTATGGAAGATTTGGCTGTTCGAATTAAAGAAGGGTACTTTCCTTGGGTGCAAGGGTTACATATTTTATTAGATTATTTTGTCGATCAAGAGGAAGATAAACAAGGGGGAGATTTGAACTTTTGTTTTTATTACGAAAGTGAAGAGATGCTCACCAATCGCTTCAATCATTTTATTAAGCAGGCGGATTTAAGCGTGGCTAATCTTCCGCACGCCAATTTTCACCGTTTGGTCAATCGTGGGCTAATAGGGGTTTATTTAGCTGATAAAAAGGTGAACGAACAAATTCATTTGCGACACATTGCTCGTAAAATCTTGAGGCGAGCGGGTGGTGCAGGTTGGTTTTTTCTGATGAATGGTTGGCTGTACAGGCGCTTGAAGTCTAGTTTATAAAAAAAGTTAAATAGTCTTCTTGAAAAGGGTGCAGAGTGTTACTTTATGCTTTCCTTCTTAGATTAACTAAGGCGATATAACCCCTGCGCTGTTTTTGTATAAAAGGCATCGTTCCCATCTTTGGGGGAATGGTGCCTTTTCTTATTTTTTTATGAAAGGTCTGATAAAAATCTAATAGGCTAACACCGCTTTTTATTTTGGGATTGTCAAAAGGTATTGCGGATAGTAAACTAAATATAGATTCAGGGTCAAAACATTTTGCTGACATCTTGGGAGAGGGATTTGTACTATGCCAAAAAAATTATGGCTGCTCATCATTGGAATGATGATTAACACGACGGGAATGATGTTCCTGTGGCCATTTAACACAATTTACCTTCATAATATGCTCGGGCATTCATTATCTTTTGCTGGGTTTATTTTAATGTTGAACGCTGGAGCTGGGATTGTCGGCAATTTATTTGGAGGATTTCTTTTTGATAAATTTGGAGGTTATCGTACTATCCTTGTAGGCGTGTGTATTACAACCGCTGCTTCTATTATATTGTTTTTCTTCCATGCCACGGGTCCATACGCTTTATTCATGACGATCATGGGCTTTGGTGCGGGGACAATATCTCCTGCTGTGTTCGCCATGGCTGGTGCTGTTTGGCCAGAGGGGGGTCGCAAGCCATTTAATGCTATCTATGTTGCACAAAATATGGGTGTTGCTATTGGCTCATCCATTAGTGGACTTGTCGCTTCATTGTCGTTTAATCTGATTTTTGCTGTCAATGCAAGTGTGTTGATTTGTTTTACTTTATTTGTCTTTTTTTTGTTTCGATCGATTGATGTGACAAATACGTCTGGTCAATTGCGTCCCGCTATCCTTGAAAGATCAAAAAATTTAAAACAAGTGGCTCCTTTTTGGGCGCTTTTAATTCTTTGTGTTGGTTTTATGTTGTGTTGGACTGGATATGTTCAGTGGCAATCAACCATTGCTTCTTATACGCAAACGCTTGGTATTCCCATTTCATCTTATGGTTTATTATGGACCGTCAATGGGGTATTGATTGTTGCCGGGCAACCTGTGGTTAATATGATTATCAAGCGAATGCCATCAACAAAGTTGCAAATGGTCGCTGGCATCATCATATTTATTTGTTCCTTTAGCATTTTAAGTTTTGCTCATTCATTTGTGAGTTTGGTTTTGGCTATGGCTGTCCTCACTTTTGGTGAGATGTTTGTTTGGCCAGCAGTGCCGACGATTGCCAATGATCTAGCACCCAAAGGACGGGGTGGTTTTTATCAAGGATTCGTCAATAGTGCTGGAACTGCTGGGAGAATGATCGGTCCCTTATTTGGTGGTATGATGGTTGACTTATTTAATATGCGCATACTCATCGGTGTTATTTTCATTTTATTCATTGGTGCAATGATCACTACACTGATGTATGAACGCCCTTTGAAGAAAGTGAGTTATTCGGAAAAACACTCATCGATATCTTAGAAATGAGTAGGTTTTTACTCCTAAGTGGTATACTTATAAATACCTTGACATTCTCAAAATGATTTAATAAAATACATGTTAGTATTGAAACATAACGTCAGTGATGCGAAATTATGTTGAATGATAGACAGTTGTAGTGAGTGCCTAATCGCTAATTCAGAGTGTGGTACTGCGAGATTTTACCAATTATGTTAATCAACCTCTCGCCCCTAACGCTAACGTTGAGGGTGGGAGGTTTTTATTATATCTTGTACATAATGATTGGATATTTTATTGTTAGAAAAGGGGGAGTTTTGATGACCTACGATCATCGCAAAATAGAACAAAAATGGCAAGGCTATTGGTCAGAAAATAAGACTTATAAAACCGATATAGAATCAGATAAAGATAAATGTTATGTTTTGGATATGTTTCCTTATCCTTCAGGAGCGGGATTGCATGTGGGACATCCGGAGGGGTATACGGCGACGGATATTTTAGCTCGGTTCAAGCGTATGCAAGGTTATGAAGTGTTGCACCCTATTGGTTGGGATGCTTTCGGTCTACCTGCTGAACAGTACGCACTTGATACGGGAAATGATCCGAGAGAGTTCACCAATTATAATATTGCTAATTTTCGGAGGCAGTTGCAGTCCCTTGGTTTTTCATATGATTGGGATAGGGAAGTCAATACGACATCCCCAGATTATTATAAATGGACTCAGTGGATTTTCTTAAAGCTCTATGAAAAAGGTCTTGCTTATATAGATGAAGTGCCGGTTAACTGGTGTCCAGCTCTTGGAACCGTCTTGGCGAATGAAGAAGTAATCGATGGAAAAAGTGAACGAGGTGGTCACCCTGTCATTCGTCGTCCAATGAAGCAGTGGATGCTGAAGATTACTGAATATGCTGAGCGATTATTAACTGATTTGGACAAGGTGGATTGGCCGGAACACATTAAAGAAATGCAACGCAACTGGATTGGCAAATCAGAAGGAGCAGAAATTACTTTTGCTATTGACGGTGCAGATGAAACGATTGCTGTTTTCTCTACTCGTCCAGACACATTATTTGGGGCAACGTATGTTGTATTAGCTCCTGAACACCCGCTTGTCGATCAAATGACAACACGAGAACAAATGGATGCCGTAGAGATGTATCGTAAAGAGGTACAAAATAAAAGCGATCTTGAGCGTGCGGAATTATCTAAGGAAAAAACAGGTGTGTTTACAGGAGGCTATGTCATTCACCCAATAACTCAAGAGAAGTTGCCTATTTGGATAGCCGACTATGTGCTGATCACTTATGGTTCTGGGGCTATCATGGCTGTTCCTGCCCATGATGACCGCGATTGGGATTTTGCTAAGAAATTTGAATTGCCAGTGATTGAAGTAGTTGCTGGAGGCGACGTTATCAAAGAAGCCTATACTGGAGATGGAAAACATGTCAATTCTGATTTTTTAGATGGTCTGGGCAAGCAGCAGGCCATTGATAAGATGATTGATTGGTTAGAAGGCCATCATGTTGGCGCACGTAAGATTACTTATCGTCTTAGGGATTGGTTATTTAGCCGTCAGCGTTACTGGGGTGAGCCTATTCCAATTTTACATCTAGAAGATGGTACAATTAAAGCTTTGCCAGAAAGTGAACTGCCTTTAATGCTACCTGATATGGATGAAATTAAGCCATCGGGTACAGGGGAATCACCGCTTGCCAATAAGCGTGACTGGGTGAATACCATCGATCCTGAAACAGGAATGAAGGCGTATCGTGAAACGAATACAATGCCTCAATGGGCTGGTAGTTGTTGGTACTTTTTACGCTTTATTGATCCTCAAAATGATCTGGTAATTGCTGATCCTGAAAAACTGAAGAAATGGCTGCCCGTGGATATTTATATTGGAGGTGCCGAGCATGCTGTGTTGCATCTTTTATATGCACGTTTCTGGCATAAGGTCCTATATGATATTGGTGTTGTACCGACTGAGGAACCTTTTCAAAAGCTCTATAACCCGGGAATGATTCTTGGAGAGAACAATGAGAAGATGAGTAAGTCAAAAGGTAATGTCGTCAATCCAGATGATATTATCGATGTCTATGGGGCAGACACTTTGCGTTTATATGAAATGTTCATGGGACCACTTGATGCGTCGATTGCTTGGTCAACGGACGGACTTGATGGTGCGCGTCGTTTTCTTGATCGGGTTTGGCGCTTACTTGTTACTGAGGATAATCAGCTTGTTGATAAAGTAACGAAGACAGCTAAACCTTCTGCTGAGTTTGAACGAGTTTATCATCAAACTGTGAAAAAGGTGACGGAGGATATTACACATATTCGTTTTAATACCGCTATTTCACAGCTGATGGTGTTCGTTAATGAAGCGAATAAGCAAGATGAGATTCCTCAGAGTTTCATTGAAGGATTTATTAAGCTCTTGTCACCATTTGTTCCTCATCTATCTGATGAGCTTTGGTCGATACTCGGTCATGAAGGTACGGTAAGCCTTGATATTTGGCCAACCTATGATGAAGCGAAAATGGTGAAAGCTACTGTAGAGGTGGTCATTCAAATCAATGGGAAGATGCGTTCGAAAGTTATCGTACCTAAGGATACGTCAAAGGATGATTTAGAACGATTGGCCATGGATGTTGAGGTCATTAAAGATAAGCTTAGCGGAATGACTATGCGTAAGGTCATTGTCGTTCCTGGAAAGCTTGTGAATATTGTAGCTAGTGAGAGGTAGATGCAATAGAACATCATGTAGTTAGCTCTAAGAAGGGTCATATATACCATCATCAATTGTTGAAATGAAAACTAAGTGTATGGCTGATGAAAAAGGTTGAAATGAGACTTAAACAGAAAGAAAATGGCATAATCTAGTGAAAACTATGAAGGAAATGTGTCAGTTCTTGACTTTTAGTAAAGAAGACGGCAAAATTAATAAGTAAACCTCTATGAAGGGTGAGAACGATGTCTGATCAAGTAGAAACGATTTTACCAGAGCAACTCGAAAAATGTCTAACAGGTGATCAGGGAGACTTATTAATTGTTGATGTTCGTGAAGATGATGAAGTGTCTTCTGGAAAGATAGCAGAAGCCATTCATATTCCTTTAGGGCAGATACCTGACCGTCTCGAAGAGCTGGATCGTAGTAAGGTAGTTATCACTGTATGTCGTTCGGGTCGTCGTAGCGAAACAGCTGCTGAGTATCTACTTGGACAAGGGTATAGGGTACAGAACATGATCGGCGGCATGATGAAATGGACCGGTGATATTCAAGCATAATATCACCAGTAAAAAAAGTGTGGGCGGAAGTAGTCCACACTTTTTTTATACATTGAGGTCCATTGGATTAAATAATAGTGATCTGTGATATGAGGGTTTAACGGTAATTTTATCATCGTTTTCTACACTGATTTTTTTCGTTGTGATACAATACGTAAGATGGGCTGTTAAAAATGTTGTAAATTATTTTAAGGATAATAATATTGAAGATATATATTAGGATCACGGAATGGGTGATCGTTTAGGAGCTGTCCACTGAATGTCAGGTTCTTCTCTGATGCGAGGGGCATTTATTCTCTCAGCAGCAATTTTTTTTACGAAATTAATTGGGATGTTATTTACCATTCCCTTCTATGCTATTGTTGGTTCACATGGGGTGTATTTGTATGGATTTTCTTACAATCCTTATGCAATTATTTTGAGCATATCCACAGTTGGTGTTCCGTTAGCCGTTTCAAAATTTGTGGCAAAATATAATGCTATAGGTGATTACAAAACTGGACAAAGATTATTTCGTTCAGGATTACTTTTGATGACGATTACAGGGTGTATTGGTTTTATCATCATGTATTTTGGGGCACCTATTATAGTAAAATTGAGTGACGTTCATGCTCAAGATTATTATGATTTGATTAAAATAATGAGGGTATTAAGCTTTGCTTTAATTATTGTGCCATCAATGAGTTTGATTCGTGGTTATTTTCAGGGCTTCCAATCCATGGGTCCGACAGCGCTTTCGCAAACTGTTGAACAAGTTGTTAGAATTGGCTGTGGGTTAATCGGCGCTTTTATTATTGTCGATTTGCTTGGAGGTTCTAAAGTGACTGGGGTCGCTTTTGTGACATTAGGTGCTTTTATGGGTGCGGTTGCTGGTCTTATCGTACTCATTCGTTATTGGATTAAGCGTAAACCGCACTTGGATCAACTGCAAGATCAGAGCCAAGTGACGAATCGTCCGGCTTTAACATCAATGTATAAGGAATTGATTGGCTATGCGATTCCTTTTGTCTGTGTGGGGCTTGCTACCCAGCTTTATTTGCAAATTGATCAGTTTACCCTCAATCATTTTATGAGGGAGTTTCATCGAATTTCTGAAGGAGATCTGGAACTGATTGTCGATTGCCTGATGCAACTGGATCAAAAATTAGTGATGATTCCTGTGTCATTATCTACTGCCTTGGCTCTCAGTGTTGTTCCTTCTATTTCTTCTTCTTATGTTTTAGGTAATAGAAGAGATATGTATGTCAAAATAACACAAGCCTTGCAACTAACGATTTTTTTGACCATTCCGGCAGTGATCGGTCTTTCTGTTTTAAGCTACATGATATATGGCCTGTTTTATAATGTGAACGACGTGGCCATTGGTGGTGAAATTTTGCGATGGTATGCACCAACGGCAGTATTTTTTGCATTATTTTCGGTAACTGCGGCGATATTACAAGGGATTAATCGCCAAAAAATCACGATTTTAAGTTTAGGTGTTGGTATCTTGCTTAAGTTGATTCTAAACCCCATTTTTATTAAATGGTTTGATTTGACAGGTTCGATTTGGGCTACGGATATTGGATATCTCTTCTCTATTCTTATTAATTTTGTGGCAATTCGTTGGGAAACTCAGTATAATTACAAATTTATAATCAAGCGATTTTTACTTGTGATGATTTTTGGTGTTATCATGTGGATGGGAATTGAAGTCCTTTTCTTGTTCCATGGCAGTGGGACACCAGAGACTAAAGGACAGTCGTTGGTTTATACGGTTCTAGGCGTCTTGTTTGGTGGGATGATATTTTTGATATTGGCGCTTCGCTCGGGTCTTGCTCGACAAGTGATAGGTGAGCGGTTGCCATTTTTACGGCGTTGGATGTAAGAGAGCGTAGCGGTTCAATTTAAAAAAGATTCTTAAAAATAGATGTCAGGCAGATAGTGCAAAAAGTAGCATGTTTCTATTGAGGGGATAGCCAACGTTAGAATGATCGGTTGTTGGCGGTGATGTTATTACCCATTCTAGGAATGGATTGTTGCTACTGATAAGCTACCATTATTTAGATAATTTTTGCTTATACCACTTCAACTGTTCACCAATGCTATAGCCTTGGAGTGGAACGGTGAATTGGAAACCACGAGAATGAAGCTCTGGTTCTAGGTGTTTACGATAAACCATGCCACCATGGAGATAAATAATGGTTTTATTGGGCTTTTCATACTCTAATAAACGTTCAATGACTGTAGAAGCCCATGCTTTTTTTTCATTGATACTAAAGTTTTTGATGGAGACGTCATAAGGAGCTATCCACTGATCGGGTAGAAGCAGTCCATCCTTTGCATTATAAAAGTATAAGCGATCATAATATTTTTCCCCATATTCTAAGGATTTAATGAACAGAGGGCTTTGATAAAATTGAATAACGGGTGCAGAATAATTTGCTTTTTTTCGGGCGGTTGCCATGAGACCGACTTTATCTATGGGATGTCCCTCCCTTCGGTTTTTTACATTTGTATACAAAAAGGAACCCTACAATAATTCTAAGGATAGTAGGGTAGTGTGTTAGTGTAATTATTATGAGACCTTTACTTTCTTGTTTGTCACGCACCATTTTCCACGGCTCGGACTTTTTACGAGTTGGTTATACAATAAAATATTTAAATCACGCTGTATGGTGCGCTGTGTCATTTCAAATTCATCTACTAACTCCTGCGTCGAAACAGTGCCTTTTTCTCTAATGAAAAGATAAATATCCTTCACACGATTCATCATTCGACCTGTAGAGGGATTCAAAAAATCACTCCTTATTTTTTATCCAATCCCCTGCGCAAATTAAGAGCAGAAGAGGGAAATTAGGCATAAAATAAAGTTTGACACAAATCCATTTCGAATGTTACAAAGCCTGCTTGGGTTCTGAGTTGATTGTTTTTAGCTAGTAATTAAAGTGATGATTTTAGAATTAGAAAAGGAAATGTGTGAATTTTTCCCCTTTATTTTTATGTTACAACAATTTTTTGATTTGTCAAATCTACACACAGTGTCGTTCTTGAAAATTGGACGAGATCAGGATGCGGTAAAGAAATATTGATGGATGATTCCTCATTTTATTGGTTCATTTACAGTTGAAATAGATCTCCTGAAAGATAGCGTTCACCAGTATCATTTGTCATGCATACGACGATGTCTTCATGTGGGAGTGTTTTGGCAATCTGCAGTGCACAATGTACAGAGGCCCCTGACGACGGACCGACTAAAATACCTTCTTCACGCGCTAAGCGTCGCGTAGTATCGTAGGCGTCCTCATCCGTAACTAAGTGAATCTGATCATATACATTTTGATTTAAAACCGAGGGGATAAATCCTGGACTTGTTCCAACCAATTTGTGCTTGCCTGGTGTTCCTCCTGAGAGAACTGGGGAGCCAGAAGGTTCAACTACATGGACCTTTAATTCTGAAAAATATTCCTTTAATGTCTCGCCTGTTCCAGTAATTGTTCCTCCTGTTCCTGCAGTGGCAACAAAGACGGAAAGAGGTCTTCCTAGTTCTTTCATTGCTTCAATAATTTCTGAAGCTGTGGAATGACGGTGAGCATCTGGGTTTGCTTCGTTTTCGAATTGCATAGGCATGAAGCTATTAGGGATTTCCTTAGCTAGTTCACGCGCTTTTTCTATTGCTCCTGGCATTTTCTTATCTCCAGGTGTTAAGACAACCTTTGCCCCGTAAGCTTTTAATAAATGTATACGCTCTTGGGTCATGGTATCGGGCATGACAATGATTGCTTCATATCCTCGGGCGGTGGCATTCATAGCTAAACTAATACCTGTATTTCCCGATGTTGGTTCAATGATAGTTGTCCCAGGCTTTAATAGGCCTTTTTTTTCGGCGATGATAATCATATTATAAGCAGCACGATCTTTGACACTACTGCTGGGATTAAAGGACTCTAATTTGGCGTAAACCTGAGCTCCTCTAGGGTCAGGGAGTTTATTTAATTTTAAAAGGGGTGTATTTCCGATAAGTTCTGCAATATTATTAAATACTCTTTTCATGAACTGGAGTCATCCTTTCCCTCGTCTTCTATAGAATAGTATATATTAATTGTAGTATCTGATCGAAAAATAAAGGCTCGACATTACTGAAATATTTTAAATGGAAGGGTACGACGACTAGCTAATGACCAGCTAATATAAACATTTACTCAAAATAAATCTAAAATACAAGCGCTACAAAATTTGTAGTCTAGGGGATGAGAAAATGATCGAAAGCAGCAGTAAGATAGTATAAAATAAAGTAGACAAGAATGGAGGAAATCGGATCCATGGCTCAATTGGTTAAGATAGAACGGTGCATCTCAAGGTATTCTCAGAACTTATACCATTATGCTGGTCGCTTTATACATCAGAAATCTCGGCGCTTTGAAGAATTTAAAGAAGCTTATTCTGGACGGAATGACCAGGTAATAAAGGATAATTTTTATAGGAAGTTTTTTCGTCAGCAGCTTATTTGGGCAACCTCGACAGCAACGGAGCAATCTGAGCTACCTAGTAAATATAAATTGGATTTATGGCTCCGGTTATTCCTTAGGAATTTCGATGATACAGTTCTCATGTTTTATGAGCCTGAATTGAAGATAGGGGATGCCTACACGTCGGTAGATATCATTTTGATAACACCATTTAAAGTGTGGACAGTCAGGCTTGTTTTAGGAGAAAGAGACAGTGTTTTTCAGCCTTATGATCGCAGAAAATGGAAGGAAATCCAAAGTGAAGGCACGGTTTATACCATTAATCCGCTATTATCCTTACAGCGTACTTCAGAAAGTGTTCGCCGTATTTTTTATGAGTACAAAATGACATTACCTTTACAGTCCGTTTTATGTGCTCCAGAAAGCTATATAGAATTTTCCAGTGAAAGTGGACAAGTTAAGATTGTGGATAAAGCGGGGTTAAAGAAGTGGATGGAAGAGATGTCCAACTATCGTGCGACACTGAAGCGAGAACAATTACAGGCTGCTGAGGTGCTTTTGCTACATTCAGAAGTTGTTGCTGAGGAAAGAGTATGACAACGGTGTGTCGAACGTATGAACCATTCCTATTTTTAGATGACAAGAGTTACTTTATTTGTTAATAATCAGCTCTAACTGAGAGATTGAATCCAGATGTTAATGTTATCCTTGTTTTCAGTCAAATGATCGGCGTAATCTGTCAATTCTAATCCTTGGGCGCAGTAATTGTGTATTGCTTGTAAGGTAGTAACTTGAGCTGAGGTATCCCAATCGTCGAGAAGATTTTGGACAATGCGATAAAGCTGCTCATATTCTGAGGCATGGGCAACCCCATCAGCATGATGTGTGGCGAGTATATCCTTAACTAGAGTCAACTTATCGTTTGGTGTGAGTGTCATATCTTTATTCCTTCTTTCGCATCATTATTGTATTTATAGCATGGACGCAATAGGGTATTTTTATAAAAAAGAGCCGTATTTACTCATTCAAATGATATGCTTTAGTCTAACGGTATTCCGTGTTAAAATGTTTTTTGTGAAATAGTAGGAGAGTGAATACATGCGTGTCAGAAATAAGCCATGGGCAAAAGATAAAATTATTGAACATCCAGAGGTTTTGATCCCTAATCCAGAGAATTATAAGGAAAAATGGCGAGCATGGTTTGGAAATGACCATCCACTTCATTTGGAGATAGGCATGGGAAAAGGGCAATTTATTTTAGGTATGGCAAAACAGTATCCAATGATTAATTTTATCGGTATTGAAATTGAAGAGAGCATCATCGTTTCTGCTTTGGAAAAATGGCTTGAGGATCCTCAACCCAATGTTTTGTTCTTGAATGAAAATGCACAGCAAATTACAACGTTTTTTGCTGAGGGTGAACTGGATGAACTATACTTAAATTTTTCAGATCCTTGGCCCAAGCATCGTCATGAAAAAAGACGATTAACGTACCCAGACTTCTTAAAAAGCTATAGAGCTATTTTGAAATCCGAAGGAAGGCTTAATCTAAAAACAGATAATCAAGGCTTGTTTGAGTATTCTTTAGAAAGCTTTTCGAAACAGGGGTTGCAACTAGAGCAGATTAGTCTTAATCTCCATGCTTCCAATTATACGGAAAATGTGCAAACAGAATATGAAGAAAAGTTTTCAAAAAGAGGTCATCGGATTTATCGCTGTACAGCCATTTTTTCGCAATAATCTGAGGTGTTTAATAGGCTCCGATCACCTTCCCTGTAATGTCCGCATTCGTTTGAGGAAAGGTAGAAAACGAAAGTTATGATAATGAGTCAATGGATGAATAATTTTTGGATGTTTGATGCCTTCAAAAGCAGTATAAAGATGCAGATTGGCTCATTTTAAAACAGTCAGAGATAGCATGTTTTTTAAAGATTATCGTGACTATGCGTCATGCGTAGTATTCCCCAGAAAATAATCTCATTTTGACCTAAGCTTGTTGTTGCACATCCAAAGCAATGATGAGACAAGATCATATTAAGTATGCTTTTAAACAAGGCTGAGACATAACTAGCTTAAAATAGTAAAAACACATGCCGAGTATCATTTTTTTGATACTCGGCATGTGTTTAGTGGCTGACGTTAAAACTATGGAGTGTGGAGGACGGTGCTTTTCTAAGGGCACCATAATAGCAATGACTGGATTTTGTTTCGATTTCGTCAATGGTTGCTGATATTATTAATGGGTTTGAGGCTCAAATGATAAGAGCGTGCCAGTCTGAGCGTCAGCAATAAAGTCATAATGAATGATTTCATCATCCTTATTTTTTTCTGTTAATCCACCTTTATACACTTCATAGGTTAGTCTTCCATTGGCCCAAGGTTCCTTTTGTAGGAAGATCCATGCTCCATCAATTGTTAAAATTTGTTTGACAGAGGCTTTTACTTTGGACAACGCTTGTTCTGGATTAAGCGAGGAGCGATTCAGTGATTTTTGTAAAAAAAATCCACCTAAAAATCCTAATCCTAATGCTATAGTGAACTTAGCACTTTTATTCAATCTCTTCACCCTTTCTATAAGGAAGGATATCTTTTTTTATTATAGCGAATATGATTATCGAAAACTAATTGAATCCATAGAGCCAAGATCAGTAGTCACTTGTGCACTGGATATATGACCAATCTCAGCAGGTTTTATATTTTAAACAGGAGTGGGTCATATCAAGTTTTTTGGAAATGTCATGTTTTCCTAGTTTTCAGTGGGTATTGTTTCGATATCAGAATCGTTAGGCTTCATTTCATCTGAGTCTGTATGTTTTGTTCTTTCAAATTTTGAAATTTCTTGTTCAAGGTTAAAGGCAATATTTTGTAAAGTTATCGCTGATTTATTAACTTCTTCAATGGCTTCTGTTTGACTATCACTTGAAGCTGAAACTTGCTCAGTGCTCGCTGCTGTTTCCTCTGAAATTGCGCTGATTTCTTCTAATTTTGTAGAGAGATCGATATTGGCTGTTGCCACATTTTGTATGGCTGATTGAATGCCTGTTATGCCTCCACTGATTGAAGTAACATTGGCGTCAATATTATCAAAGGCTTGTTTGGTTTGGGCGACATTGTTATCTTGTTCGTTGCAATAGTCATTAAGCTTAGTTGCTTCTTGTGTGATATGATCTAAACGCTCAATAATTTCACCAATTACTCCTTGAATATTAGAGGTTTCATTTTTAGAGCGGACAGCTAGTTTTCTGATCTCCTGAGAAACAACAGAAAAGCCATGCCCTGCTTCACCCGCTCGGGCTGACTCAATGGCGGCGTTTAAGGCGAGTAAATCCGTATTTTTGGAAATATCTTGAATGATTTTAACAATGGCGGTGATTTCTTCGGATTGTTTTGCCACGTCTTGAATATCACTAATGAGAGTTTTTGCGACGTCTAAGAATTTATTGGAGCTTTCTTGTAGTATGTTGACAACATCTATGCCTTTTTCATTAGCATATTGCGCTTTGGTTGATTGTTGTTGCATCTGTTGATTGATTGACTGTGTGTCTTCAACCGCCCTAGATACCTTGGTTAATAAATTCATGCTTTCTTCTAGATGATTAGCTTGATTTTGTGAGCCAATACTGACTTGTTGAACAGCTTCATTAACCTCTATTGCCTGTGCGTTGGTTTCTTCTGAAATGGCAGCAAGATTCTGAGAAGAGGAAGAGAGAGAATCAATTGCTTTAGTTACTTGGCCAATCGTTTCTTCTGTATTGGCTGCCATTTGGTTAAATGCTGTAGCGAGTTGGGTGAGCTCGTCTTTACCCTGCAGGGGAACACGGTAGCTTAAATTACCGTTACCAAGGATTTCTGATCCAGTTTTTAGTGTTTGAATAGACTCAGTAATAGAACGGTATAGCCGAATGCCAATGACCGCCAATATGGCTAATATGAGTAGCCCGAGTAAGACGATCAACGTTAAAAAAATAATTTGTACGATGGATTGAGTATGGTAGAGATTATTCGTTTTTTTATCGAGAGTCGTAGTGATTGATGCTATGGTTTTAGATACTGTATTAGAGCTTTTATTGAAGTCCTTTAAAATACCTGCTGATGTTATATTAGAGCTATTTAGCATATTCATGTCACTTGAAAGTTCAAGTGATGCTTGGTTGTACTGATCTAATGTATGTCCTGATAGAACGCCTTCAGCTTGGTTATCAAGATCCGTTAAGCTATTTTTAAAGATATTGAGATTGTCATTAGTTGGATTTTGCAAATAGGCTACTTGAGTGACCACCATCGTTTGATTTGAGCTTATAAGCGCAGAATTTTTGCTTTGTGTAACAATATTCATTATATTCTTTTTATATTTAGATATGTAACCATTTAATCCAGCGTCCTGTGTATAGCCTATTTGTGTCTTGATGGATTTAAGATTATCAAAGTCGTCTGCATAGTTATTAATTTGTTTTTTTAATGTGTTGACTTCTTTATCAAAGCCTGTTTGGGAGTTATGTAATTGATTGAGTGAGCTTTTAATGACCTTGATGTTATTGTCCACTTGTGTGGCACTTTCATCGCTTGGTTCTTGAGTAAAGGCTTGGTCATGAATACGTGCATTTTTCATTGTGGCATCAATATCCTGTACAGTATGTAGGGCATGGTTAATATCCTTGATTTGGGAATTTTCATGCTGGGAGATTAGGAATGAAGTAATCATAAAAACAGACATGACGATGATCCCTATTAAACTTGATAAAAGTATTACCGAAAGCTTTTTTCGAATCGTCCAATTCATTGCTTACCCTCCTGCTTGCTGGTTTCTGTCGTGATAAATAGGTAACACAACCATTCATAAATGAAGATACAACTCCATGGCTTTATATCGGACAAAAAGGACAAAAATTAAAGAATCTTTTACAGGAAATTCTTGATTTGTATTTTTAATCAGTGACGCATCGTGATAAACTAAGGTGTAATCGTTATATAGACAGGAGGAAATTGCTATCGATAGTATAAAATTAAAAGAAAAATTAGAAAAAAAATTAGCTGCTCCTGATCGTAGTATATCATATGATAAAAAAGAGGATAAACTGAGAGTGGAGGATAAGCAAACAGGCAAAGGAGTCACGCTATCCATGCCAGGAATCCTCTCACGGTATGACGAGGAGAAAGACCAAGCTATTGATGAGGTTGTTTACTATATAGATGAAGCTCTTCAGGCATTGCATGCTAACCAACATTTGAAAGGACAAGAAAAAAATATATTTCCTGTGATTCGTTCAACTTCCTTCCCTACAAAAACCAAGGATGGCATCGAATTATTATATAGAGATCATACGGCTGAAACACGCATTTATTATGCTCTTGATATTGGACAATCTTATCGTTTAATTTCGACAGATTTTTTAAAAGAATTCAATCTTACTGTAGGGGGGATTGACGAAATCGCTCGTTTTAATTTGAGAAGACTTCCTACAGAATATCGGACTGATGAAGTTGCTGGTAATCCATTTTATTTTATTAATTATAATGATGGGTACGATGGCAGTCGTATTTTAAATCCTTTACTTTTAGATGAGATGAAAAGGAAAGCACTGGGAGATCTTGCTGTAGCTGTTCCACACCAAGATGTTCTCATTTTTGCTGATCTAAGGAATAAAAAAGGATATGACATTCTAGCACAAATGACGATGAAGTTTTTTACGACGGGTAATATCCCCATTACGTCCTTGCCTTTTCTTGTGGAAGATGATCACTTACAACCCATATTTATATTAGCGAAAAATAAACCTATCGATTGAGCATGAGGAAAGGAAGACTAACACGATGAATTATTACTACAATAAAGAAGGCATTGGTGATGTCTTAATCATTGATCTGTTACAAGGTGTTTTTGAACAACAACAAGTAGAAAAAAAAGGCGATATAGCAATTATTACATCTAACGATCAAACGATTGGTTATAATCTTTTTCATGCATCTCGTTATGTCACTTTGGAGGGTTCTGGTAAGATTCATGGAGATCAGGCTCTCATTGGTACATTGCAACATATTTTTGAAGAGCATGAAGTAGAAGCTGAACTGACTTTTGATATCTTACCGGAGTTTATCATTGGTTTTGTTGAAGAGATAATAGCTCATCCAAATGCGGATAAGTTGAATATATGCAAAGTGGCTATTGGTGAATCTTCTCCATTGCAAATCGTTTGTGGCGCATCCAATGTCGAACAAGGGCAGAAGGTTGTTGTAGCAAGAGTGGGCGCTGTTATGCCAAATGGTATGGTAATCAAGCATGCGATTTTAAGAGGTGTTACATCTGCGGGGATGATCTGTTCTGCTCGCGAATTAGGTCTCCAAAATGCATCAGCGAAAAAGGGAATTCTAGTTCTTGATGATTCGGAAATAATCGGCAGTGCCTTTGTCCAACAAGAAAATCATTAGTCGTGTGTCAGTCATTTTTCAAGTAGTTGTAAAAAGCGAGGGATACTATGTCAAATTGGTGGAAGCGTCTTTTAGGTCTTGACTCTGAAGATGACTATTTAGATAATGGCAGTCCCGATGAGCATCCTAGAGCAGTAACCAGAGGACGAATTGAAGTGTCTAGAAAGAATGTTGAAGTTAAAATGTTTAGGAAATATCCTGATGATGTCTTGCAGCAGATGGAGCGAAATCATCAGAATAAAGCATTATTGGGAAAGGATCCATATGACGAGCCAGCGTACGTGCGGTTGCGTTCTGTTAATCAAAAGATAAGTGGGCGTAAAACGTCATATCAAGAACACAGCTTACAAGCACAAGCGAGTGAGACAGGTATCAATGAGCAGCTGGAGAATAAAAATAGAACATATTCTAAAAAAAGATTTAAACCGACAGAAATTCCTTCTCCTATTTATGGTTTTAGAAAAAGATCTGAAAGTCCACAACAAAGGTCACAGTGGGATACCACCGTTGGATCAGATGATCAGAGTGGGGCACCATTGTTAGAAAAAGTAACAGATGTATCGAAAAAGCATGGGCAGCGAACCAATGTTGCACAAGATGGTATTAGGAATCAAATGGAGCTTCAAGAAGAAGTGTTTGAGCTGCCGACATTTGAAAAAAAAATTGAGGAAGCACCTGAGCAATTAATCGATACAGAGGATGCCAAGGCAGGAACATTTGAGCTTGATGAACCTAATTTCGTGCTTAGTCAAGAATCAGAGGATACAGTGAACTCAAGAGATCAAGAAGCGGTATTGGCGATTGAAGCTGAAGCTGTTGTTAATGCTACTCCTGGCGACCAATTTGAAGCAGTACCTTTAAAAGAGGTAGAAGACAGAGAAGCGTCACAACAACAGGAACAGCTGGCTACTGAGAAGCGAGATGACGGTCGTACAAGGAATGCACGATATGGAGAAAAAGGACGAAATTCAAGCATTCCGTTCAATGTCTTGATGTTGGGTGCGGATCGTGTCAATATGAGAAAGAAAGAGCATGTTGGCTTTGGTGCTGGTTCACGAGATGAAGTTGCTAACCAACAGGTACATATGTCTACGCAACAGCCTGGTTATTTAACTCTTGATCTTCTTAATGACCCTCCTGAATCATCAGGGGATGATAGTCAGTGGATCTATGAAAAACAGAAGATTTTAGAGGAGACATTGCTTAACTTTCATGTTAAGGCTGAGATCGTTAGCCATGTTCAAGGTCCCGCAGTGACACGTTTTGAATTAAAGCTCCATCCAGGAGTTAAGATCAATAAAATTATTAATTTAACTGAGGATATAAAGCTGAGTATGGCAGCGAAACAAATCCGTATTGCAACAGTACCTGGTAAGAGCATGGTCGGTATTGAGATTCCCAATAGTGGACGTAAGCCAGTATTTTTGAAACAGTTGCTCCAATCAGAACAGTATCTTCATAGCCACTCTCCATTAGCGGCTACTTTGGGTATGGATGTTTCTGGGAACCAGATCGTGACGGATTTAGCTAAAATGCCTCATGGATTAATCGCTGGGACAACGGGATCGGGAAAGAGCGTTTGTATTCACTCGCTGTTACTAAGCCTAATTTATAAGACGAGTCCGGAGGATCTTCGCTTAATACTTATTGATCCGAAGGTGGTGGAGTTGGCAGCTTATCAGCAATTGCCTCATTTAGCTGCTCCGCTGATCACTCAGCCAAAAGAAGCTGCACTGGCGTTAAAGTGGGCTGTGTCAGAAATGGAGGAACGTTATCAGCTTTTTGCTAAAAAAGGCGTCCGTGATATTCAACGTTATAATCAGGCAAAACAGGATACAACAGCTGAAAAAATGCCTTATATTATCATTGTGATTGATGAGCTTGCTGATTTGATGATGGCAAGTCCTCAAGATGTTGAAGAAGCGATATGTAGGATTGCCCAAAAAGCTAGAGCTGCAGGGATTCATATGTTATTAGCAACACAGCGTCCGTCAGTTGATGTTATTACAGGACTCATCAAATCTAATATTCCTACACGTATTGCTTTTAGTGTTTCCTCACAGGCTGATTCGCGGACGATTTTAGATGTTGGAGGTGCTGAACGTCTCTTAGGTCAAGGTGATATGCTATTTGTGGAAAATGGTGCTAGGGATATGAAACGTTTGCAAGGTGCCTTTGTAACCGATGAGGAAATTGATCGTGTGACAGAAGCATTGAAACGTATTGAGCCTATGCCGTTTTTGTTTGATATTGAACAAATTCAAGAGCAGAGGATGGATTTTGAGCCTGGAGAAGACGCTCTTTTTGAAGAAGCGGTTTTATTTGTTATTGAGCAGAATCAAGCATCTGTCTCTAGTTTGCAAAGACGTTTCCGAATTGGTTATAATCGTGCTGCACGATTGGTGGATCAATTGGAAGCCAGTGCCATTATTTCCGAAGCGAATGGGAGTAAACCTAGGCAGGTGTTAGTCGATAAGGATACATATGCTGAACTACAATAAAGTAAAGTTGCATTGCTGCTGGTTATGCAAATAATAAAAGGGGCTTTAGTATAATACAAATTTCCTTTTTACAAGAGGAACTATTCTAGGTAAAATATAAAACAGCTATGGGTTATTGGAAAAAATGTAGCATTAAATTAGGAAGTTTTAAGTAATGAGGAAAGCAGATCGCAACTGAATTTGAACGTTGATAAGTAATTGGAGAGTCATTTGTGCCCATTTAAAATGATGGGCATATGATGTGATGGTGACGAAATATTTTGATTGTATGGAGGTTGTGTCATGACGAATTACCATTTCGTTGGTATAAAAGGGACTGGGATGAGTTCACTCGCCCAAATTCTGTATGATATAAAAGAAGATGTTCAAGGTTCGGATGTTGAGAAGTGGTTTTTTACACAGGAAGAATTAGAAAAGAGACATATTCCGCTATTTCCCTTTGATAAAAATAATATACAGGAAGGTCAAACAATTATTTGCGGAGGTGCTTTTGGTGATGAACACGAAGAAGTCGTTCGTGCCAAAGAGCTTGGTTTGCCGATATTTCGTTATTTTGATTTCTTAGGTGAATTTGAGAAAAAATTTACGAGTCTCGCTGTGACGGGAGCTCATGGCAAGACAGGGACAACAGGACTGGCTGCCCATGTTTTTAATGGCTTTACTCCAACGTCCTTTCTTATAGGTGATGGTACGGGTAAGGGTGTAGAAAACAGCCAATATTTCATTTATGAAGCGTGTGAATATCAGCGACATTTTTTGAACTATGAGCCGGACTATTGTATCATGACCAATATTGATTTTGATCATTCAGATTATTATAAGGATCTTGATGATGTCATCGATGCTTTTCAAACTATGGCGTTAAAGGTAAAAAAGGCGATTTTTGCTCATGGAGATGATCCGAGTCTTCAACAGATTAAAAGCAATGTTCCGATGATTTATTATGGTTTGAGTGAGGAAAACGATTTTCAAGCGCGCAATGTTGAAAGAACAGATCGCGGGATGGTTTTTGATATTTATATTAGAAACGATTATTATGGACGTTTTCAAATCAATTCTTTTGGGGAGCATAATATCTTAAATGCTCTTGGTGTTATCGCCTTTTGTCATTATTTAAAAATGCCTATAGATATCATTAAAGAACGCCTCATGACTTTTAAAGGTGTCAAGCGTCGATTTAGTTACCAAGAGTGGGGAAGCCAACAGATTGTTGATGATTATGCTCACCACCCTACAGAAATTAAGGCGACGATTAATGCAACTAGAAATCAATGGCCTAATAAAAAAATCATTGCTATTTTTCAGCCTCATACGTATACGAGAACTAAAACCTTTCTTGATGAATTTGCTGAAAGCTTAAAAGAAGCTGATGCAGTATATCTTTGTAATATCTTTGGATCAGCACGAGAAGCAGATGGGGATTTAACCATTGAGGATCTTCAGGATAAGATTCCAGGCTCTATGTTAATAAGTGAGGATACTGTTGATCAACTAGCACAATATGAAGAGGCTGTGCTATTATTTATGGGTGCAGGCGATATACAAAAATATCAAAAGGCATATGAGGCACTTGTGGTTTCTTCAGAAAAATAAAGGCAATGCTCCTTTTATAAAATTTTTTTGCTGAAAGGGATTGAAGGTAGTTGCCTGTTTCCTGTAGAATGACATTATATAATAATTTAGAAGAATGAAAAAATTGTTAGTGATGAATGGTGTAGGATTGGTTATGTAGGAGAGTGTACTTTTAGTTAGTGGTTTTCTTCTAGCATTATTCTAGAGTTCTTACGCTAAAGGATAAAGGTATTTTTTAAGCGCTTTTAATTGCTTCACTTTTAATTTTAAGAATACTTTTTCATATTTAAGAAAATATAAGGGGTAGTAGAGTGAAAGGGAGGCTAGTTGAATGGAATTAATATTATATCTCAGTGTTGCGCTACTTGCAGTTGCATTTGCCGTCCTTGTTGTATTTGTAGCTCAAACCCTTCGGTCGGTACAGCATACTCTAGTGAATGTATCAGGCACGTTGAATGATGTTGTGAAACAGATGGATGGCATTACTCACGAAACAACAGAGTTATTACATAAGACAAATCAATTAACCGCAGATATTCAAGAAAGGGCTCAGATGCTTACCCCTGTTTTCGAATCAATTAAAGGCATTGGCAGTTCCGTTCAGAAAGTGAATGCATCGATTGAGCGTGTCACACAAAATGTGATTCAGAAAAGTGAAAAGCACTCTGATGAAATTTCTAGAGCAGTGCAGTGGGCTGAAGTGGCCATGGACATTTGGCATAAATGGAGAAATAAAAAATTAACTTAATACTAAGGGGATGGGGAAGCGATGAGTAATGATAATCATGATATCAATGCTAAGGATTTTTTGATCGGAGCTCTAGTTGGTGGGATAGTTGGTGGAATCACCGCATTACTTTTTGCTCCAAAGTCGGGCAAAGAACTCAGGGAAGATCTCAATACGCAGTCACAAATTGTTAGGAAAAAGGGCGGTGACTTAGCTGTTATTGCTAAAGAAAAGTCAGCTAATTTGGCAAAAACAGTATCACAGCAACGCACACAACTAGTGAATAAGATGAAAGAGTTGCCTGATTTTATTGGAATCACTCCGTCAAAATCTTCGGAGAATGCTGATGCCAATTCGATAGAATTGAACAAGGATACCAAAAAAAATAAAGCAGTAGTTACCGACGAGGAAAAATAATAAAATTGTCTTGCGAAAATATAAAAAGGCCGCTTAAGCGAGCCTTTTTTAGTTTATACTATGAAGTCTGAGGTTAAAATAATTGCTATAGAATTTAAAGGTAGTAGTGCTTAAAGATGAGATTCTTCATCGAATTTGGTAAGCATTATGAAAGCTATTGAGATAATTTCTTGCTAAAATGAGTAGAACAAGTGATTTTTAATAGAAAATTGTCAAATAACGTACATAAATTTCACAATAAAGTAATGAAAATTGTATAAAATGACACCAAAAGAATACTTTTTGGTTATAATAAAGCATAAAAAGAACGGATTTAAGGAGGAAAATAGAGATGAGTGCAACAATTTATGATGTAGCGAGAGAAGCGAGCGTGTCGATGGCAACAGTTTCTCGCGTTGTTAATGGGAATCCGAATGTAAAACCGACAACAAGAAAAAAGGTACAAGATGCCATTAAGCGGCTTGGATATCGTCCTAATGCTGTAGCTCGTGGGTTAGCAAGCAAAAAAACGACCACTGTTGGGGTTATCATTCCTGATATTTCAAGTACTTTCTTTTCAGAACTTGCTCGAGGAATTGAAGATATTGCAACCATGTACAAATACAATATTATTCTTAGCAATTCCGATCAAAATGAGGATAAGGAACTGCACTTGATTCAAACGATGCTCGGTAAACAAGTAGATGGTATTGTGTTTATGGGTGGAAAAATTTCGGACAAGCTTATTGAGGAGTTTAAACAATCACCGGTGCCTATTGTTTTGGCGGCTACTATTGATGAGCACCAAACGATGCCTTCTGTTAACATTGATTATGAGCAAGCAGCCTATGATGCTGTCTCATATTTTGTTGATCGTGGGCACAAAAGAATTGCTACTGTTTCGGGACCGATTCACGATCCCCTCAATGGTAAAAAGAAAATTGAAGGCTATAAACGTGCCTTAGAGGAAGGTAAGATAAAATCTGATGAAGAGCTAATCCTTTCTGGAGACTATACGTACGACTCTGGAAAAGAGGCAACTGAACAATTATTGTCTCTTCAAGAGGCACCAACGGCCATTTTTGTAGCGAATGATGAGATGGCACTGGGTGTCATCCACCAGATTCAAGATACTGGATTAAATGTTCCTAACGATATTGAAGTGGTGAGTTGTGAAAATACACGTTTAGCACAAATGGTGCGACCTACACTTTCCTCTATTGTCATACCGATGTATGATATTGGTGCTGTAGCCATGCGTTTGTTAACCAAATACATGGATAAAGAAGATGTGGAAGATAGCATGGTTGCTTTACCACATCGAATGGAATATCGTGGTTCAACAATAGAATAAGCTTAAGGAGAGGAAGAGGGCTGGGCAATCTGTATGATATGACAATCCCTTCCCTCTATTAGTCCTTTTATAAAATTTGCTGGTTGTGTTTGTTCTTATTGACACTAAACCAAAATGAGCTAAGAAGATCATCAATTGCCTACAGATTGAGCTAGGTGATTGGTGATCTTTTTGATATTTTGGATAAGCGCTCGCTTATTGAATGATGATTCATTCTTTAGAACGGGTTTCATGATCGGTCTTTGCATCAATTTTTTGTTGAGAGAGTGATTTTCTTTGCTCATCTTCTGGTGTCATTTGGACAGTATTGGTATTCTTAATTCTAATAATCGAAGAGGCATCGGACACCTTTCCGGTAATATCAACTGCAGCAATATAAGAATAATCGATATGAGCAGGTATTATATAGCTCAGGCTGTTGTCAGAGCGAATAGCGGCTAGTTTATGGTAATAATGATCGCCATTGCTTGCTCCGTAAATATAGTATCCGATCACATCATGAGAGGGGCTTGGCGACCATGTTAACCTCTTTCCTGTTAGACGGACATCATTGACTGTCACAGGTATCTCATTATTTGGCGGGAAACTTTGAGTTGAATTGAGATTGTTCTTGTTATTAAGATTCATTTTAATGTTGTTTGTAATCAAATAGGGAAAACGGCTCTTAAGAAGGTTTGTATCAAGAACATTACCTTCTTCTGTAAATTCCTTTGGTGTAGAAGGTAAGGCTCGATAGGTCTTCCCAGCTATCGTTACAAACGCCCCTTTATTCATAGATAAATCCACCTTATCATTGGGCAAGTACTTCGCATTGAAAAGATCAGTGACCGTTAGTCCAGCATTTTTACAGGAGCTGGTTACTGCTCCATTTGTCAAGCCACAAAAGGACCGTTTGACGATGCCTGTGGGCATATGAAAGTGCTTGTCAGGATTCATTAGTTTGGGATTGACATCATAAGCTGCATTGGCAAAGGTAGACCAAAGAATAGATTGGTCAAGATGGTAATTGGAATGATTGAGTTCAAGCGAGTGGACAGTTCCATTAACATTTGCTTGTTGTTGGTCAAATCCTGTCCAGATTCCAAGTGTGACATTTGGATTAGAAGCCACAAACCACCCATCGTGCCAATCTTGACTCGTTCCGGTTTTACCATACCAATCGCTGTTGAATTTTAATCGTCCAGAGACATCGGCAGCTGTTCCATTACCTTTCATAACGCCACGCAACATATCGATCATCAAGTAAGATGTTTGCGCAGAAAAAACTTTGACTGGTTGTACCTTATGCTGATAAATGACCTTGCCATCGTGAGTCGTGATTTTATCAATCATGTAGGCATCGACAAAATTTCCTCCATTGGCGAAGGTGGCATAGGCATTGGTATTTTCTTCGACAGTTACTCCCTTCGTTAATCCTCCAATACCAACAGGTAGAGGTCCTTTGTCAGGGTAGAGCAATGAAGAGAAGCCCATTTTTTTAAGGTAATTTAATGGTTCAAAATGCTGACGATTATCATAATAGGTTTCTAATGCTGGAATGTTATGCGATAAGATTAAAGCTTGGCGAACGGTTTCTAGACCGTGGAAAAGTCCATTTCCTGCTTCACCGTAATTATGTGGTTCATATTCGCCAGGAAATTTGGTAGGTAAATCAGCCATGATGGTTCCAGGTGAGAGAAGCCCATTTTCTATGGCAGGGCCATAATCTAGCAATGGTTTCATGGTTGAACCGTTTTGTCTTGTTGTTTGAGTTGCATGGTTGACCTTGGAATATTGATAAACCTTATTTGCACGTCCTGGAACATAGCTTATAATTGCACCTGTATCATTTTTAATCAGGACTGATCCTACCTCCATAGGGAAGTGTATGGTTTCATTTTTTCCTGTTTTGGAATCAACAGTAGTGAAGATTTTGTCAGGCTCATAAGCGTTAGAATTTGTCGCTGCTTCTTGCATTTTATCGTAGATAGCTTTATTGATGGTTGTATGAATTTTGTAACCGTCACGATCTAAACTTTTGCTAGCATTGTTAATAAATTGGTTGAATAAATCAGCATTTTGTTTCATTTTTTTGTAATCAAAACCTGATTTTTGGGCGTTTTCCTGAATAGTATGGTTGATACCTTGGTTTTTTTGAGTAGTAGTGAGCCATTCTAGATTTTTAAGCTGTGTTGCATCCTTTTCTAGATTTTCTCCATCATAGCCTTGTTCATTAGCGGCAATAATGGCTAGTTGTTTTTCGGCACGCTCATGGATATCGACCATGAGTGCAGGATATTTTAAATTCGCTGGTTCGCTTTTTGGAGCGAAATGCGACTTATAATTATATTTAAGAGCGTTGTGGTATTGTTTATTTGAAATATAGCCAACGTTAAGCATGTGTTTTAATACAACATGTGCACGATTAACACCTAGAGAAATATTGGTCTTTACTTCACCGTTATTTTCAAACGGCGTGTAAGCAAAAGGATTTTTAGGTAAACCAGCAATAAAAGCTGCTTGTGCTAAGTTAAGATTTTTGGCATCAACATTGAAAATTCCTTTTGCGGCGGTTTCTATACCCGCTATATTTTGTCCGGTCGAATTTCTTCCAAAGGGGATAATGTTGATATAAGCTTGTAAAATTTGATCTTTATTAAAGAATTTTTCGAGTCTTAATGAAAGGAGAATTTCTTTTGCCTTGCGATCAAAAGAAACCTGGTTATTTAGAATTTGATTTTTGACAAGCTGTTGGGTGATGGTACTCCCGCCTGTAACAACGGGTTGATTTGTGAGCTCTTGACGCAGCGCGCGAAAGGTAGACTTAGGAACGACACCATGATGTTTGTAAAAGAGTTGATCTTCAGTGGCGAGTAAGGCATGAATATATAATGGAGAAACATTTTTAAGAGAAACGTTCGTGCGTACTAAATCAGAAGGTAGTCGCCCTAAGGGGACATCATTAGCAAAATAGATTGAGCTTGCTTCTGAATAGTTAGTGATATCCTTTTTTAAGGTTGTGTAGCTTAAAATAGGCTGATCTTTGACCAAGGACGCAAAATAACCAGCGGCGATGCCTCCAATAAAAAAAATGCTGATGAATAGAATGGATATAAAAATTAAAAATAAGTTCCAAGTCACTTTATAACCGATGCGAAAACCTTTGGATAGATCTTTCTTTTTCAATCGTTCATAAGTGGTTTTGAGGTGTTCCCATAAGGTTGATGATTTAAAGCTCATGTTTTCCTCCCGGTATGTGCGAACTTCGCTTTTTAAATATTTATATAGAGAAAGACAATTAATTTGAATGCTGTTTTATTTTGAGATGGATGACAGATGTTGATCTATTCTATTATACTTTTTTTATGTCATTTCATCAGCATAAAATGAAAATTGATAGGGTTAAGAAAGAGATATTCTAATGATTAATAATCATCAGATGCGTTAAAAAAGCCTTGAAATATTGCTAGAGCAATATCTCAAGGCTTTTTGTACTATATATAGGTTTTCGGGTTTTCTTAGCGTGAATAGAATTCAACGATCAAGGCTTCTGTGATTTCAGCTGGAAGCTCTGAACGCTCAGGAAGACGAGTAAATGTTCCTTCAAGTTTATTTTCGTCAAATGAAAGATATTCGGGTACGAAAGTGTTGACTTCGAGAGCATCTTTAATGATATCAAGATTTCGTGATTTTTCTCTCACTCCGATAGTTTTTCCAACGCTCATACGGTAGGAAGGAATATTGACACGTTGACCGTTAACAGTGACATGACCATGTGAAACA
>Ga0154003_1000096_pt1 | contig 26524 bp, 15 predicted proteins | sample TSFL087MetaG_FD_104679 | JGI IMG/M metagenome (GOLD analysis project Ga0154003, IMG submission 104679) | Attine ant fungus gardens microbial communities from Florida, USA - TSFL087 MetaG | ecosystem: Host-associated > Fungi > Mycelium > Unclassified | place: USA: Florida, Lake Talquin State...
GCCGAGCGTCTCTGGGCGTCCCACCTGTTCGAGCAGTTCATGCAAATACTTCCAACTGTGCATGCCTCCCCAGCAGATTTCGCCCTCGGCGGCGAGCCGCTCGCCGTAGCTTTCGGCGATGTCGCATGCCTCGCGGAATGTGCCGGCAATCTTTTTCGTATTGCCCGCCGGGTTTTCGGCCCACTCCGCCGGGCCGCAAGACGAATCGATGCGCACAATGCCGTAAGAGCGGATGCCGAGGTCGCGGAGTTTCCTGCCGATGGCGCAGGATTTACGAACCTGCGTCAGAAAGGCTTTGCGGTCTTCCTCGGAGCCCATCGCCGAGCCTCCTCCGGTCGGGCCCCAAACGGGCGCGACCAGCGATCCGATGACCAGGTTGTGCGAGGCCACCTGATCGGCCAACTTTTTCAGATCGTCATCGGACGAATCGATGTCGGTGTGCGGAAGCGACAGGAAGATGTCCACGCCGTCGAAGCGCCTGCCGTCCACTTCGGCGGCGGCGGTCATGTCGAGCATGGTTTCAAAATCGATCACGGGTTCCGCGTCCGGACCGCCTTTGCCGACAAGGCCCGGCCAGGTTGCGTTATGCAGCTTCGGGTATTGGTATTTGTTTTCAGCGCTCATTGATTTGCTCCCGTGGAAAATCATCCACAAAGCCGCACGAAGGATCACGAAGAAAGAAAAATACTTCGCGCTCCTTTGTGTGACTTTGTGGATGAGGCTTTTTGTTGATAGTCACTTCTTACTCAGCGCCTGGGCGATGGCCGCCTCGGCGAGCGGGGCCATAACGGCGTAGCCGGCGTCGTTCGGGAGCAGCCCGTCGCCGGTCAGCTCCTTCTTCAAATTTCTGCCTTCCGCCATCGCAGAATAATAATTGAGATAGACAGAACCGCTCTTGGCCGCGTAATCCCTGAGCCACCCGTTCATCCCAATGATCTTTCCCTGCGGCCTGAGCGTCGACTGCTTCGTGTAGCAATCGCAAATCGGCGTGAGCGAGGCCAGCACGACGCGGATGTCGTTCGCCTTGGCCAGTTCGACGATTGACATAATGTTTTCCGCGAACATTCCCTGCGTGATCGGGCCTGTGAGGCTGGCGATGTCGTTCATTCCCCCCTGAATCACGACCACTTTCGGTTTGAGCGCGATCACGTCCTGGCGGAACCGAACCAGCATCTGCGGCGTGGTCTGCCCCGAAATGCCGCGATTCAGATAGGGCTTGCCCGGAAAGAACTGCGCGCCACTTCGCCCCCAGCTTTCGGTGATCTCGTCACCCAGGAAGACCACGCGGTCGGCGCCCGGTTTCGGGGCCGGAAGTTCAGTGTTCTCGCTGCCGTAGCGAATCAACCCGGCCCAATCGGCCAGTAATCGCCGTTGCCCTTCCAACCGTTGTTCGAGGGCGGAGGTTACTGACGCGCAGTCATGCGGCGATTGCGCCGAAACGAGGCAGCTCAATACTGCCAGGCCCAGTAGGATTTTGATAACCAGGATTTTCATATTTGAGATACCGGCACAGTACCGCGCGCGTAAGCAAGCGGATGATCTTGCGCACGACCGCTTGCTTACGCGCGGCTCTATTAAAAGATCAGGCGATCTTTCTTCGCCTCGATCTTCTCGGCATCCACACCGGGAACTTTTTTCAGGTCATCGATTGACTTGAAAGGGCCGTTCTTCTCGCGGTAGCGGATGATCGCCGCGGCTTGCGAGCGGCGGAGTGACAACCCACTCTCGAACTCGATCGCCGCAGCTTTATTTACGTTGATCTTCGGGACGTCATCGGCCGGGAAGTTCATAGTTAGATAATCGAGCACGGCGTTGAATTCGCGATCCGAGGCTTTTGCGCCGAAGGCCAACATCTTTTCAATGGTCCGCCGCCATCCCGCGCGATCCTGAGAGATAGAGACCGACTTATCCATGTCATGGCATTGCGAACAGAGTTTCTGAGTCTCTTCTTTGCCCGGCCCGTCCGGCAGTGGCCTGTCAGGGCCGGCCGTTGTTCTTACCCACTCGCCGCTCGCGAAAAGCGCGGCGAAGACACCGAGTAAAGCGAAACACCACAGGCGACTGTTACGAAGGTAAACACGTGAAGATGTCACAACTGCTCTCATCGAATAAATGCTCCGGAATCAATGCTCCATTGGAAAACCGAACGCGTAGATCACGCCGTCGTATGTTGTCAGATAAATCTGGCCCACGCCGCCCGACAGCGCCGCGCCGCGCGTGAACGACGTGACCGTCGTTCCACTGTTCCAAAGCTCCTTGCCGGTTTCGCCGTCGAGCGCGTAAAGGACCGCGCGCGACGAACGCCTCGCCCGCTCCGCCGCAGTCATCTTACTGTCGTTAGTACGGAACTCGCCGCCGGAGGTTACAAAGACCACGCCGTTGATGATCGTGGGCGGCAGCGGCGAGACCAGATTGCGCGAGGTCCAGGCTGGTTGCAGCGTCAGCGCGCCGTTTTGCTCGACGAGTTTCCAGGCGACGACCGCGCCATTCGTCACACGACCGTTCGTGGCCGCGAATCCGAGATCGGCGGCCTGCGAGCCCTCAGTCGCCGCAAGTATCCTGCGCGCGCCGCTTCGGTCCTGCCAACTCGCCAGCGCGCCCGGCGCCGAATCCCCTGCTTTTGACAAGGCCTTCGTCGTGTAAAGCGCCGGCCGGCCTTCGCCTCCCAGATTGGCGCTGTCCAGTAAATGGACGCGTCCATCCTTGGTGGTCGCGGCGATCAGAATTTTTCCTTTATGCTCGAAAACTAATGGTGAAGAAGAGAACTCCTGATTGCCAGCCGTATGCCAACCCTTTACCTTGAGAGTCTTTGGATCGAGCGCCACCAGCGAATTGGGCAATTCTCCTCTGCCCCTCGTCGTCACATAGAGCGTCCCGTCCACGCCGAAAGCGGAACCGACTAAACCTGCAATGTCGGTTTTCCACGTTGTGACTTGCTCGGAAGCGATATCGAGCGCCCAGACGCCATTCGGCGCCTCTCCACAATCGCCATCAGTGACAACATACGCGACGTTATCAATGACGATCAAGCCATGCGCGTTGGCGTTCGGCGGCAGGAATTTTACCGGCGGCTTGTAATCGGCGCCATTCGACACGTGCATAATGTGCAACATTCCGGCGCCCGACAGAGCGTAGACGAGATTAGGCGCGCCGCGACCAAACTGGCCGCCCGGCGGATTGGCGGGATTAGGGCGCGCAGGATTAGCGGGAGGTTGACCAGGCGCCGGGCTTGGCGGAGCCGGTCGAACCATTGCCAATGTGACCGCTCCTTTGCCCGGGGCGCCAACTTCGCCTTTCGCCGGGGTACTGCGTCCGCCCCCACTGCCGGCGCTCGCCAATGACGGCAGCGCGGCGAGAGTTGGACGCGCCACACCAGCCGTCATTCCGCCGGGGCAAACGAGCGTGCCGGCATGTGGCGGAACAGTTGAGGTCAAGCGCTTCTCCCACTCCATGCGTCCCAGGTCCGTGTCAATCACAAAGATACTGTCTGAACTGCCCCCCACGAAACCCAGCATCCGGAATCCCCGGTATCCGATCAATCGTTCTAGAGTCGCTGGCGCTGTCAAAGAGTTCAACTGTCTAGGCTGGTTCTTGAGCTTCATCTTCCATAGGAACTGGAAGCCAGGTTTCCGCATGGTCTCTTTGGAAATCTTCGCGTCCGTCCTGACCCAGGATGAACGTTGCGCATCCCCATTGCTCGTCATCCAGTCCGCGCCGCCTCGGCCCTGGGCTTTAGCGTAATTCAGCCAGGCCGAGCCACAGCCAAAACAGCAGATGAGAGCAGCGGCAAGTCTCCTCATGATCGAAACTCCTTCAGGTTTGATAATCAATGGTCAATTAGTTATGGCGTTGCCTGGGCGCCCGCGCTCTTAACGCCAAAGCAGTATTGCTGGCCATCGAAGGTATTGATATAGACTCGCCCGTTGGCGACCGAAAGCCCGCCCCAATGGCTCCACGATGTGATTTGATCGCCGCTCGACCACAGTTCTTTACCGGTCTGGGCGTCCAGCGCATAGAGCACGGCTTGAGTCGAACCTTTGATGCGATATTCGGCGCGGTTGTAAGCCAACCCGATGTCGAACCTGGCCTGGTCGGTGTCTTCGCCGTTGCCGTAGGCGAAGATGACGCCACCCGCGATGACCGGCGGTTCAGCGCGGTTCATATCGCGCGAGATCCAGGCCGGCGCCAGCGTCCATTTGCCCGCTTTCTCTTCGACTTTGAAGGCGGCGATGGCCCCGTATTTGACCGGGCCGTGTTCAATCGGCGCTTTGAATTTGGAATGCTTCGGCCCCCAGAACGGCGTCAGCGCCCAGCGCGCGCCTTTCGCGTCTTCCCAGGTCGCCATCGAGCCCCAGATGCCCGCCGAGGCGAAATTGACCTCTTCGTTGCAGATCAACGGCGTGCGATACAGCGGCGTGCGATGGTCGTCGCCGCCGATGGATTCGGTATCCATCAGGTAGATCACACACTCCTTGCCCGCATCAATCATCAACTCTTTGCCTTTGTATTTGAAGATCGCCGGCGTGACCTGCATATCCAGGTCTCGTTTGAAGAGCCACTCGGCGTTTGACGGGCCGTAATAATCCACCAGCTTGCCGGCTTTCGTCACCTGGTCCTGCATCACGCCGATGATGCCGTTGCCGTAGACGCCGTTCTCAGGATTCCAGGGCCCATCGCCAGTGCCCGTGTACATCACACCCTGGCTGCTGATCGCGGGGCCGGTGCGCCCCCACATCCCGCCGCCCGCCGGCCCCCACGAGCCGACTTGATCCGTCGCCAGATCGTATATGTAAACCATATTCGGGTTGCCGCCACAGCCCTGCGCGGTGTGCGTGTAGATGACGTTTTTGTACAAATTCAGCGCGTAGGGCTTGCCGTTTGGCGGCATGAACTGGGCAGGCGGGGCGATCTCCGCGCCCGTCGCCAGGTCCACGCGGCGCAATGTGCCGTCCCAGGCCGCGGCGTAGACTATGTATTTGCCGGGTGTCTCGGTCGGCCCGATGACCGGCGTCGCGGTGATGCCGCCGGGACAGAGGATGCCCGCGCCGCGTCCACCGCTCGCCGGAGGCGCCCAGTCGGTTTGGAAATGATGTTTCCAGAGCAGCGCGCCTGTCTCGGCGTCGAGCGCGTAAAGGTTGTCGGAAACGCCGGTGACGAGCGCGATCTGCTTTGGGCCGCTCGCGGTGGTCACATTGCTTGCGATCAGCGCGGGCAGCAGGTTGTGCATCTGGCGGGCTTCGTTATCGAGCTTGGTCTTCCAGAGAAGCTTCATGTTTTTGACGCTCTCGGTGGAAAGCAGGCGCTCGTTCTTTTGCCACGCGGCGCGTTCGATGTCGCCGCCGTCAGTCAGCCAATCCGCCAGTTTGCCGTTCTGCGCTTGCGGCGATGAACTCAAATTCATCACATATCCGAGCAGCAGCAATATGCCGGCGCCCCTCATCAATTTCCGCTCTCTCATCCGCAAAGACTCCTTTTGATCATTCGTATGTTAACCAGTCGTCGCGCGCAATCATCAAGCCAGCGCATCCTTACAGTACTGCACGCACTTCGCCAGCTCAGCCTGCGCGGACGAACCTTCGGGCACGGGGTATTCCAACTCGATGCAGGCCGGGAAGCTGTACTTCTCTTTCTTCATCAATTGCAAAATCTCCCTGATCGCCGTGTCGCCCTGGCCCCAGGGCATATTCGGCCCTTGATTCATCTTGCGGTCTTTCAAATGCAGGTTCGTGATGCTGGCGTGATGCTTCTTGATGAACTCCGCTGGCGAAACGTTGTTGCCCGCCGTGAAATGGCCGACGTCAATGTTCGCGCCGTTCCATTTTGAATGCGCCATCGCCGTTTCCCAGCTTGAGGGTTTGGCGAATGCCTCTTCGCTCGTCATGTTGGAGTGGCCGTGATAGCCGAGCATGATCTGATGCTTCTCGGCGAATTGGCCCAGCCGTTTGGTCTGGCTCAGCGGCGGTTCACAGGTGACGGCCTTGCAGTCGAGCGCTTTGGCCGCATTGAAGCAGTAATCAATCTCCTCGTCGGGCATATTGGCGTTCAAATTGAACTTGACGATGTGGATGGTCACGCCCGCGTCGTTATACTTCTGGCGCAGTTCTTTGTATTTGTCCATTGAAGCCGATATGCGCCATTTGCGCAGTTCTTCGGCGCGGGCGCGCTGGGCGGCCTGCTGCTCCGGCGACATCGGCGGACGACCGGCGCCTGGAGGCGGACCACCGGGACCGCCGGGTCGCGGTCCGCCCGGGCCCCCACGTCCCGTCGCTGGCGCGCCCGCATAAGCCTCGACCGGTTCAGACTGCAACTCGACCGAGTTGAGCCCAAGCTGGACGATGTATTTGAGCAGATCATCGGCGCTGCCCGGGAGCCCGCGAAAACTATAGGGCGCGATGACGCCTATCTGCACGCCGCCAAATTTTGAATTGGGCTTGGCCTGCGGGGTAGCCAACAACCTGGCCGCCGGAAGCGCGGTGAGCGCAAGCCTTCCAAAATCACGTCTGGTGTAGTTCATTTGCGTTCCTTTTTGAGTTCTTCGTAAACTAAATTTTCTTGTGTTTAGCGTTTTTTTCTGGCGATATCCAGTTTAACTACAATCGTTGGGAGAGAGCGTTTAGAGCACGGCTAAAGCCGGTACTCTTATCGACTTCATCCTTTTTGCTCGTCTCTCCCCGCCGCGCGAGTGGCGCATGACTTTAGCCGTGGGTTTATGGCCTTTGAAAATTAAACGCAACCACGCAATCCAATGTAGGGGAGGGTTTTCCCCGCCCTGGAGGGAAAACCCTCCCCTACACCCATGGTTGTATTTAATTCTCAAACACCATCAACCCACGGTGGGCGTGTAATGTTTTTACCGTCGCGTCAGCGACGATTGAACCTCACACAGACGCAAGATCGCGTGGAAGTTCAACCGTCGCTGACGCGACGCGAGAATATTCGCCAACCATTCCGTGGGTTGAACCCACTGCTAAATTCAAGGCGCCGCTATGCGGCGGAGGAATGTGTGAAGTCAACCTGGAAAGCAGACTTCTATATATTTCCCAAGCGCTGAAAACAAAGTTCGATTAGGCATCGTCAGAAGATCAACTTCAGCGCCAGTTGGACGTTGCGCTGGTCATTGACCTGCGACGGCGTGACGACGCCGAAGGCGGCGGAACCCGCCGTCGTGTTCGGCGCGCCGAACCAGGGCGTGTTGGTGAAATTGAAGGCCTCGGCGCGGAATTGCAGCGCCAGCCCTTCCTTGAGCGTGAAGGTCTTGAAGAGCGAGAGGTCAATCTGCGGCGGACGGCTCGTTCGGATGTTCGAGAAGCGCGTGCTGTGCGAGCGCAGCGTGAACGCCGGTTGGACCTGGAAAACTGGCGTTTCACTCGCGCTGGCGCAGCTTTGTCGCGCTCCTGTGGTCGTCAGCGTGCAGGTGTTGAACCATCGCGCCCGGTTTTGCTGGCCTTCGGGCAGGCGCGGATCGCCGATCAGAAAAGCTCCGGGCTGCGTCCCTATCGGCAAGCCGGACTGCAGCGTGGCGATGCCGTTCACCTTCCAGCCGCCTGCGATGTTGCGCAGCCATGCGTTACTGTTCTTGAAGAGCGGCAGATCATACCCGCCGCTGATCATCATGCGATGCGGCGCGTCATCCGCCGTCACGACCGGGGCCAATTGACCGATCGGGTCTTGCGGGTTCAGGTAGCCGACCGCTTCCATATTCTTCGAGTAGGTGTAACTCAACAGGTAATGGAAGCCTTGCGAGAGCCGCTTCTCCACGCGTACTTGCAGCGAGTTGTACCAGGCGCGGCCGATCGTGCGGCGGTCTTCGGTCAGGCCCAAGAATTGCGGGAACGGGCGCAATAGTTGCGAACGCGTTACTTTATCGGCGTTGATCTGCGTGCCAGGCAGCTTGCCGGCGAAGGGGTTCGCCACTTGCTCATTCAAAAACGCCGCGCCGCGCGCGAGGTCCGCCGCCGAGACTTCATTGATGTTCTGTGACGTAATGAGTTTGCGCGTACGGCTGCCGATGTAGGAGACGTCCACGACCATGCCCCACGGGATTTCGCGTTGGAACCCGGCGGAGAACTGATGGACGTAAGGAATCTTGACGTCCGTGTCGTAGAAGGTGAAGGGCTGTCCTAGCAAGGTCTGCAACCCCTGTGAACTGCCCGCCGGCGTCAGGATTCCCACCGGGAAAGGATTGCTCAGCGTATTGGCGGGCGTCAGACCGCCGTCTGTTGAAGAGACAAAATTCGTGCTGACGGCAAAGCCGAGGCTCGTGCCAGGATCGAAGGCTGGCAGATAGCTGACGCCATAGCCGCCGCGAAAAACCGTCTTGTCGTTGATCTGATAAGCCACGCCGAAGCGCGGGCCGAAGTTGTTCAGGTCGCGCTTGAATGGCAGCCGGTCGTCTTCGCTGACAAAGACCATGCCGCCTTTGAGAGACAAGCCGGGGACCTGGAATGGATTCGTGGCGTTCTTGTCGAACCCGGCGTTGAGTTGATTGAATCGCTCGCTGGTGGGCGATTCATAATCCCAACGCAGGCCCAGGTTGAGCGTCAGCCTGCGACTGACACGCCAGTCGTCCTGGAAGAAGAAGCCGTAATACATGTGCTGGTAGGCGAAGCTCGGATTGATCGGAACCGCGGCGGTGGCCGGATAACCGAGCAGCAATGAAGCGAAGGCATTGCCAGAAGCGGCGTCAGCCGCCAGCGGGTTGCGCTGCGTGAAGCCCTTGTTGAAAGCAAAGGTTCCGAACGACGATGTTGGCGCGTCGTAATTGTCGCGCAGGACGCGCGCTTCGCCGCCGAACTTCAGCGCATGATTGCCGGTCACCTTGTTGAGCGTTTCAGAGAACGACGAGGCGTCGCTGTAGGTGAAGCGGCTGCCGTTGCCAAAGCCGATGCCGCCCAGGTTGTCGTAATCCGTCATAGTAACGCCGGGGAAAAACTGGCGCGCCAATTGATTGCCCAGCGACGCCGGGAAGCCCAGTTGCGTAACGTCGAAGAAATCGCCGTATTGTTCAATGGTGAATTCGTGGCGAATGAAATTTACCTTGAAGTTGGAGACGAGCGTCGGGGACAAGCTCGAAGTCAAATCCGCCCCGGCGCCCAGATTCTTGCGAGAATGCGCGAAGAAGGGCGAGGCTTCACGCCTGTACCCAGCCAGCCCGCGCAACTCGTGACGATTGTTGCGCAACCAGCGGCCTGAGAGTTTGTGTCGATCGCTCAGGTTATGGTCAATGCGCGTAGTGAACTGGTCGTATTCGTCGGTGCGCGCGTTCGGGCTGTTGAAGAAGTTGAAGAAACCTTGCGTATTGCCCGGCTGATTGGGCAGCGGGATAAATTCGAGCAGCTTCTTGGCGACCGGGTCAATGCGGTTGGCCGGAATCTGGTTATTGGGGAATGGCGTGCGCGTGCAGGTATTGCCCGCGCAGGTCGTCGTCAGCGGATCGTAAATGATGATCGGCTGGCCGTTGGCTTGCAGCGTTTTTGAGAAATCACCATTCCGTTGTTCCAGCGTCGGCACGGTGCGGGTGACGGGCGCTGGGATGCTCGAAATGATTTTCTCCCACGAGAACATAAAGAAGGTCTTGTCACGCCCGTCATAAACTTTCGGTATCCGGATGGGGCCATCAATCACCAGCCCTGGCTGATTCCAGCGAAAGGCTGTGCGTTTTACGTTGGCGGCGTTGTTCTGAAACGAATTGGCGTTCAGGACGTCGTTGCGGAAGTAATGGTAGAGCGAACCGTGCAGCCTGTTAGTTCCGCTTCTCAAGCTGACGTTGACAGTGCCGCCACCAGTGCGTCCGAACTGCGCGTCGTAGGTATTCGATTGCACACGGAACTCTTGCACGGCGTCGGGCGAAGGCACGAACGACAAGGCGCCCACGCCGCCGTTTTCCGTGCCGGTGTTGGGCGCGCCGTCAATCAGGAATTCATTCGAGCGCTGGCGGCCGCCACTGATCGAGATGGCGTCCATCCCACCGTTATCGAACGGGCGGAATGAGATGCTCCCCTGCGTGGGCGTAATCTGCACGCCTGAAGCGAGCGCGGCCAGCAAGAACGGATTGCGTCCGAGCAGCGGCAGATCGCGCACCTTTGCCTCGTCAATCACCTGTCCGCGACTGGCCGTGGCGTTTTCCAGCAGCGGAGCCTGGGCAGTGACATTGACCGTCTCTGTCACGGCGCCGACCTCCATCGAGAAATCGAGCTGGATGCGGTCGCCGACCCGCAACTCGACGCCATCGCGAAGCGCCGTCTTCAACCCGTTGGCGCTGATGGTGATTTGATACCTGCCCGCCGGCAGAAACGGCAGATTGTAGAGACCGGACTCATTCGAGGTAGTGGCCGTCGTCGTATTGGTTTCGGTGTTGGTCGCTTTGATGGTGGCGTTCGGGAGCGCATTGCCTTGGGGGTCAGTGACAGTCCCGACAATAGTGGCGCGGTTTTCTTGCGCCGCGCTCGGCGCAGTGAGCGCCACAGAGGAAAGCAGTAGGATCGCTGAGAGGGCCAGCGACCGGCGAATTGGTTTTCTGGCTATGAACATACTTCCTCCTGATGGAACCTATAGCGGATTGCAAATGCGTTTACGGTGTGGGGCGATTTGTTTAATCGCCATGTTTGCGGCTTTGTCCGATCAGGGAACAAGCGCGGGTAAACAAATCGCGCCCGGAGCCCCGTACACGCATTTGCAATCCGCTCAAATTGTTGAACGGGTAAGGCGCCAAGCGCGCTGGCGCCTCGATGTTCATCCCAACAAATGAATTAGTTGGTAATGCGCATGCGTCCTCGTCATGCGCGCGGACGCTCGGCGCACGGATCGTCACACATCCCAGCAACGGAAAATCCCTGGGAGCGAAAGGCATCTTTGCCTGCTCGCTTTGGAAGCTTGCAGGCAAGGATGCCTGCGCTCGCAGGGATCATCAAATTCAGTTCGGATTACATCCCAGCAACAGAGGGGGGAAAACCAACGCTCTCCTACTTTAAGACTCGCCTGGCAGCAACTCGTCCAGAATCTCGGTCCTCCAGCATGAAAGCGAATCTCTCATCAGCACGCGCAACTTCGCCGCGCTTAGCCGTGGCAGCGCTTCAACGATCTGTTCGTGTTTGGCGGCGCTCGCGAAATACGACTTGCGCTCGCGGCGGTTTTTCATGACAAAGAAGGCGAATCGCCTTGCCGGGTTGAATGGTCCCGCTCAGAATCGCCTCCTTGAAAGAGGCCACAACCTGATCCCGCTTCGAGACCGGATGGATCAGCCTTAACCCCTTCCCGCTCATCATGAGTTCTTTCCCGTGTTTGATATTGGATAGCGCGCGAATCATACACCCGCGATCCACAGGAAACAAGATCATCTTATGATCTAAGTCTCAGATGATCTTTAATCCAAAACTTTTGATTCGACCGGAGATGGAAAGGGGGCCGCCAATGCGCTGTGGCGTCAGCGAATGGCGGCCTGATTGTGGAGTATGCTCCCGTCGCCCGCGCTGGCGGGGGCGGGGCTGTATGGCGCGCTATTTGTTAGGAGAATAGATTGGATCAATGCTCCATCGGAAAACCGAAAGTGTAAATCACGCCGTCATGCGTCGTCAGATATATCTGGCCCACGCCGCCCGACAGCGCCGCGCCACGCGCAAACGACGCGATCGTCGTTCCGCTGTTCCAAAGCTCCTTGCCGGTTTCGCCGTCGAGCGCGTAAAGGACCGCGCGCGACGAACGCCTCGCCCGCTCCGCCGCGGTAATTTTACTGTCGTCGGTACGGAACTCGCCGCCGGAAGTTACAAAGACGACGCCGTTGATGATCGTTGGCGGCAGCGGTGAGATCAGATCGCGCGAGGCCCAGGCAGGTTGTAGAGTCAGCGCGCCGTTCTGTTCGACGACCTTCCAGGCGACTACCGCGCCATTTGTCGCGGCGCTCTTGAATCCGAGATCGGCGGCCTGCGCGCCTGCAGTTGGCGCGAGTATCCAGCGCGAGCCGCTTCGGTCCTGCCAACTCGCCAGCGCGCCTGGCGCCGCAGCCACTGCTTTCGATGAGGCCGGCGTCGCGTACAAGGCGCTCTGATGGTCCGCGCCTCCCAGATTCGCGCTGTCCAGCAGATGTACGCGTCCGTCCTTGGTGGCAGCCGCTATCAGGGTCTTTCCTTTGTATTCGAAAAGGACCGGCGAAGAAGAGAATTCATGCGCGCCAGCCGTATACCAACCCTTCACCGACAAGGTTTTCGGATCGAGCGCGACCAGCGAGTTCGGCGATTCGCCTCCGCTGCCGGTCGCTACATAGAGCGTTCCGTCTCCGCCGAACGCAAGGCCGGCTATGCCCACGACATTCGCTTTCCAGTTCGTGACCTGTTTGGAAACGAGATCGAGCGCCCACACACCGTTCGCGGCCCCGCCGCAATTCCCCTCGGTAACGACGTAGGCGACGTTGTCAATGACGATCAACCCGTTGGCGTTGGCGTTCGGCGGCAGGAATTTTACCGGCTGCTCATAATCGGCGCCGTTCGACAAGTGCATCGAGTGGAACATCCCATCGCCAGACAGAGCGTAAACGAGGAAAGGCCCCGCGCCGAATTGGCCGCCAGGAGGGTTGGCCGGATTGGGACGAGGGGGTCGCGGCGGAGTCGAGTTTGACGAAGACGCCGGCGGCGGGCCCGGAGGATTCGGCCGAACCAGCGCCAGCGTGACCGCGCCTTGGCCGGGCTCGCCCACCGCGCTACGCGCGGGCGTACTGCGCCCGCCTCCGCCTCCGCCGAAAGAAGACGGGGGAATCGTGGCCACAGTCGGACGCGCCACCCCGGTAGTCATTCCGCCGGGACAGGCGAGCGTTCCGGCCTGCGATGGGGCGTTAGTAACCAACCTCTTCTCCCACTCCATTCGTCCTAGATCGGTGTCTATTGTGAAGATGGCGTCTGAACTGCCTCCCACGAATCCCAACATCCGAAATCCCCGGTATCCGATCAGACGTTCAAGCGTCGCCGGCGGCGCGAGTGAGTTCAACTGCCTGGGCTTGTTGTCTAGCTTGAGCTTCCACAGAAATTGGAAGCCCGGCTTTCGCTTCGGGTCCTGTAACGACTCCTTTGAAATCTTCGCGTCCGCCCTGATCCAGGCCGAACGCTGCGCGTCTCCGTTGCCTGTCATCCAGTCCACGCCGCGTTGGGCCTTCGCGTCGCCCGCCCAGGCGACCAGGCAAGCGAAACAGACGATGGGCGCCCTTGCAAGTCTTCTCATCTGGAAACTCCTTTTACTTTTTGTCAGCCTTACTATCTTTCGGCGTCCGCTGGGACAATCTCGCGCAGAACAAGCCGCTCGGTCTCCAGTCGGGGGAAGATACGCCAGTCGCTCATATAAACACTTCGGTCCTGTGATTCTCAAAATTATGCTCGCTGACCAGGCGCACGATCGCATTCGCAATCTTTCCACCTCCCTTTTCTGACGGCTCAATCTCGTTGGCGTAGTCGGAACTCTCGTCGCACACAAGCCGCAGGTCGATCAGCGGAACGCCCGACAGAAACGCCAGCCTGATTATCACGTCGTTGAACGTCGCCAGCGCGGCGACCGCGATTTTCTGTGTGAACGGGTCCGGTAATAGAGGGTAATAGATTGTGCAAACAGCGGTCGGTTTCTTCAGACTCAATACGCTTTGCAACATTTCGGCGTAATGACGCTCAAACTCGCCGGCTATATCCGCCAACTTATCCAGGACCTCAGCGCTCGACGCGACCTGGCGCCGCAAAATGTCGGCGCTCAAAATGGCGTCGTTCCCGCCCGCGCTGACGACCAAATGCGTCGCGTCGTCCGGTAAATCGAGCGCCTGCATTCGCACGTTCTCAACCACGCTCCCGTCAACGGCGCGCAGGCTGGCTTTCCATCCGGCCGGAATTTGCCGGCGAATATGCGTGATAACGTCGGGCCCGCCATTTACGTAGGCCTTGTTATCGAAAACAGAATCGCCGAGCAAAACAATATGATTCATTACTGGGAAATAAATGCGAAAACGGCGTAAGGGCGGGTTTTCCCCGCCCGCGTTAGTAATCGAGCGCTCGGGCAGGGAAAAGGGCGCCCCTACGTGATTGTCACGCCATTCATTCTAATACCATCGGCCAAAGACGATCGGCTATGGGGACGATTGTTCAGCGGCGCTCTTAATGCCGAAGCAGTACTGCATCCCGTCGAACGTGTTGATGTAGACTCGCCCATTGGCCATCGAAAGCCCGCCCCAATGGCTCCAGGATGTAATCTGATCGCCGCTCGACCACAGCTCCTTGCCTGTCTGGGCGTCGAGCGCGTAGAGCACCGCGTGCGTCGATCCTTTGATCCGGTTTGCGGCGGTGTTGTAGGCGAGTCCGATGTCGAACGCCGCCTGCTCGGTATCTTCCCCGTTGCCGTAGGCGAAGATGACGCCGCCCGCGATCACCGGCGGTTCGGCGCGATTCATGTCGCGCGAGAGCCAGGCCGGCGCCAAGTTCCATTTGCCGTTCTTCTCTTCAACTTTGAACGCGGCGATCGCGCCATACTTGATCGGGCCATATTCGACCGGCGCTTTGAACTTCGAATGCTTCGGCCCCCAGAAGGGCGTCAACACCCATCGCGTTCCCTTCGGGTCTTCCCAAGTCGCCATCGAGCCCCAGATGCCCGCCGAGGCGAAATTGACCTCTTCGTTGCAGATCAGCGGAGTGCGGTGTAATGGAGTGCGATGATCGTCCCCGCCGATGGATTCCGTGTCCATCAGGTAGACCACGCACTCCTTGCCCGCGTCAACCATCAGTTCTTTGCCCTTGTATTTGAAGATCGCCGGAGTGACCTGCATATCCAGGTCGCGCTTGAAAAGCCATTCGGCGTTGGAAGGGCCGTAGTAATCCACCAGTTCCACGGCCTTCGTCTGCGGGTTCTGCTTCACCCCGATGATGCCGTTCCCATAGATGCTGTTCTCAGGATTCCAGGGGCCATCGCCCGTGCCCGTGTACAGAACGCCCGTGGAGCTGATCGCGGGCCCTGTCCGTCCCCACATCCCACCGCCCGGCGGCCCCCAGGAGCCGACCTTATCGGTGGCCAGGTCGTAGGTGTAAACCATGTTCGGATTGCCGCCGCAGCCCTGCGCTGTGTGCGTATAGATCACGTTATTGACGAGGTTCAGCGCATATGGCTTCCCGTTAGGCGGCATGAATTTCGCGGGCGGCGCGACCTCCTTGCCGTCGGCGACATTCAATCGCCGCAGCGTTCCGTCCCAGGCGGCGGCGTAAAGAATGTATTTGCCCGGCGCGTCCCCAGGCCCGATGGTCGGCGTCGCGGTTATGCCGCCGGGGCACAGAACGTAAACGCCCCTGCCTCCGGGCGGCGGCGTCCACGAAGTCTCGAAGTGATGTTTCCAGAGAAGCTCGCCCTTATCGGCGTCAATCGCGTAGATGTTGTCCGATACGCCGGTGACGATCACGATCTGTTTGGGACCGCCCGCCGTCGAGACGCGGCCCACGACCAGCGCCGGCAAAAGGTTGTGCATCTCGCGCGGCTGGTTATCCAGTTTGATCTTCCACAGCAGCTTCATGTTCTTGACGTTTGCAGTCGTGATAACGCGTTCGTCCCGCTGCCAGGCGGTGCGCTGCGGGTCGCCGCCGTCAGTCAGCCAGTCGGCGGGCTTGTCGTCGGTCAGCCCATACGCGCTCCAAGCCGCTATGCAACCACATGCTATCGCGATCAATATCGTCAGTTTTCGGATCATAGAATTCCTCAGAAAATCCCTGGGTACGCATCGCTTCCAGCGTGCGGGATTCATCATCTCAGACATCGGTCAATGTCTGAGATGATGAATCCCGCACGCTGGAAGCGATGCGTACCCAGGACAAATCTTTATTCTTTTAGGACGTCAGCGCCGATGATCGGCGATGTTGAAGAAATCCGCCCGAAATTGCAAATAGAACACGAACAACCATGAACGGGACAGACAGACTAATGGCATTTGAAAAAATAATGCGCCCAGCAGTGTGGGGGCATTTATTTCTCAAAGACCATGAGTCTGTCCCATTCCTACTTGCTCCGACTCAGAGCGGATTTCAATTGCATGTACGGGAAGGCTAACTGGATCAGTATGCCTTACATTGATTTGCAACCCACTCTAGAAGTTGACCTTCAGCCCCATCACAATGCGCCGTGAATCGCGCGCCGTCGTGTATTGGCCGAAGCGAGTGTTGGTCTGCGCGCCGGTGTTGGGATTGAACTGCGCGGTCGTATCCACGCCCAAAAATTGCGTGTGGTTGAACGCGTTGTACATCTCCAACCGGTATTGCATTGACACTCCGTTTTCGCCGCCAATCCGGAAGTTCTTGAAGACAGAGATATCCCAATTATTGATGCCGGGGCCGCGAATCGGGTCTTTCGGAGCGTTGCCGACGCCGAATTCGGCCCGGCTCGGCATTTTCACCACCGAGATATCGAAAGCGCGCGTCGGCGTTCGTTGATCCTTCGACAGATTGGGATCGCCGGTGAGCACGACGCGGCTGTCGAGACCGCCGCCTGATCCGCCGACAAGATCGGCGCCCGGCGACAAGCCGTAGCCGATGCCGAGCGGAGCGCCGCTGGTGAACGACGTAACGCCTGACAGTTCCCAGCCGTTAAATACGGTCCGGGTCAGAGCGTTGTCCCAATATTTGCTCAGGCCGGGAACCTTGTAGATGTAGTTGAGCGTGAAGATGTGCGTGCGATCGAAACCCGCCTTGCCGTAGTTGCGAACCCTCGGGTCGATGAACGGATTGATATTGTTGTTATTGCCGTCCACCAGATCCATCGCCTTCGACCAGGTGTAGCTCAGACCGAACGCCAGGTTGGTCGTAAAGCGGCGATTAGCCTGTACTTGCAGCGAGTGATAATTCGAGTTACTGGCGAACTCGATCAGGTTGATGTCGCCGTAGCCTTTGAATGGGCGCAGAAAATTGTCGTTCAACGGCGTCGCGCCGCCCGCGACGGTCTGGTCAATGCTCGACGCCAGGAACCGCGCGCCGTAGGGGACCGAGTTGATGCTGCGCCGCTGCAGCAGATGGCGCGCCAGCGACCCCACATAGGCCACGTCGAGCACCGTGTTGTAACCGATGTCGCGCTGAACGCCGAGGCTGAAGTTGTAAACCGCCGGCGAATCGTAATCGGTCTGAATCGAGAAGACTCCCGGCGGGCTGACGCTGAGTGGCGTCGCCAGCAGGTTTTTGATCGTCGTGAAGTTCGCCGTCGCCGTAATCACGTTCGGCGGCGCTTCGACGAGTTGCAACACCTGATCGTCGTTGAAGCGGTCGTAAAAAATGCCGACGCCGCCGCGCAAGGAGGTCTTGCCGTCGCCGAAGACGTCATATGCGAACCCGACGCGCGGGCCGAGGTTGATCGCCGGCGAATCGAACACGCCATCTTTCACGACGCGCATTCCCTGGAAGGGCGTCCCCGCGTCGGTCGAAAGGGCGCCAATCTTGACTGCCGAGAGGAGCCGCCCGCTTGCCGTATCCCGCGCGACGCGCCGGCCGGCGCTGGCGCCGCAAACCCCCGGATTGGCGGCTACGTCGGCCGCCGTGCAGAGGTACGGCTGGAGCAGCGGGGGCTGCTTCGAGGCGTCATACAGCGCCGGATCGAAGTAGGCCAGGTCATCGCCCGCGCTGATCGTCGGCTGGATGTAATAGAATCGCAGGCCGTAATCGAGCGTCAGCCGTTTGTTGACCTTCCAGTTGTCCTGCAGAAACCATTCGATGTTCTTGTAGCGGGCGTGGCCGTTCAGTTTGCCATTCGCTTCGGTGTAGGAGTTGACCGAGCCGATCAGCGCGTTGGCGAACGGATGGCCCGTGTTTTCGGGGTTGTTGACGTTGTTGTCGAAGTTGAACGTGCCGTTGAAGGCCGCCGCGCGCGCCGCGTTGCGCGTGGTGTATTCGAGGTAAAACCCCGCCTTCAGATTGTGCGATCCCCAGACCTTCGAGAGGTTGTCCGACCAGTTCCAGATGTTGTTGGTCCCGAAGAAGGGGAAGCGCTGCTCGATGTTGAGCTGAGGCGAGTTCTGGATGACGCCGCCGAAAGTGGCGTTCGGGACCAGATTCAACGGGTTGATCGCCGGAAAGAATTGCGGAAGCGTCAGGCCGAGCTTGACGCGGTCGTTCTTATCGATGCCGGCCTGGTTGAGCGGACTGACCGTCTGCAGCGCGCGGTTGACGCCGAAGGTCAGCTCGTTTGTGAGCGTCGGGTTGAAGGTGTGAATCAGCGTGCTCACCAGGCCGCGGCTCTCGATCTGATAATTGATCGGGAATTGCGGCCAGACGTCCGACGCAAGCACGAAATTGAAATCGCCCCTGAACGCTTCGTAATTCTGGATGCCGCGCGCGTAGAAGGTCGTCTTCGAGCTGATGTTCCAGTCAATGCGCAAAAGCTCTTCGCGGCGAGGCTGGTCGACCGAGCTTTGGAAGACCGTGTTGAAATTGCCGCCCGCCGTGTTGGGCGAAGGGAAGATGTTGAGCAGTTTCTGCCCGTTCGAGTCGATCCGGTTGAGCGGAATAATGTTCAGTCCCTGCGGGTTGTCGGCTGTCGCGCGCGAGGGGTCGCGGAACTGCAGGCCAGTGCTCGGATCGCGGATCACAGCCGAACTTTTCGAGAAATCGCCGTTGCGTTCGAGTTGGGTCGGAAAGGTCAAATTTCCGATGCGCGTCGGATAGAGACGCGGCAGATACTCCTGCGACCAGAAGAAGAAGAGCTTGTCGCGGTTTTTGTTGAAGCCCGTCCCCGGAATGATCACCGGCCCGCCGATATGGCCGCCCCAGTAATTAAACCGGTACCGCGGCTTCGCCAGGTTGTCGCGATTGTTGAAAAAGCCGTTGGCGTTGAACTGTTCGTGGCGTTTGAAATAGAAGCCGCCGCCGTGGAAGTCGCGCGTGCCGTTCTTGATAACCACGTTGATCGTGCCGCCGGAGCTGCGCCCGTATTCGGCCTGATAGTTGGTCAACAGGACTTTGATCTCGCCTATAGCGTCGAGTCCCGGCGCGAGGTAGGGGCCGAGTTGCGAACCGGTGTCGAGGCTCGACACGCCATCCAGCGTCAGGTTGAGCGTGCCGCCGCGACTGCCGTTGACGGTGACGCCGACCAGGTTGTTCCAGCCGGGCGCCTCGCGGTTTGCCGTGTCAACCACCCCGGGCAGCAGGCGCACCAACCCCATGTAATCGCGCCCTTTGAGCGCGATGTTTTGAATCTGTTCCTCGCTGATCAGTCCCCCGCGTTCGGCGCTTTCCGTCTGCACGTTCGGCGCCTCGGCCGTGATCGTGACGGTCTGGTTCACGTCGCCGACTTCGAGCGTTACCTTGCGCACGACGAAGCGCTCATTGGCGGCCAGGATGATTCCTTTCTGTTCGAACCTCTTGAAGCCGCCGGCCGTCACGACCAGCGAATAGGTTCCGGGAAGGAGTTGCGTCACGACGAAGTTCCCCTCGACGTCTGAAGAGACGGCGCGCGACTGCGCCGTCTCTTCGTTGATCACTTCGACTCTGGCGTTCGACACGCCGCCGCCCTGGGAGTCGGTGAGCGAGCCGGAGATTTGGCCGGTCAGGCCTTGCGCCGAAGCGCTGTTAAGAAGACAGGCCAGCGTAAGCGATATCAGCAGCGCATAGCTTATGCTCTTGCGGGCAGCGGGTGGCGTGGTTCCTCCTCGTGTTGAAAAGCTCGCGGGCCTTACACGGAGGATCATCTTGCTTGTGTTCGGATGCATAACCTCTCCTTACTAGTTGATGGGTTACCGGGCAGTGAGCGGGCGTCTCCGTGATACACGCCGACGCGCGGCGCACAGATCGTCGAATTAGGTTCGGATTACATCCCAGCAGCGGAAAGTCTCTGGGAGCGCCGCCAATCCCCGGGAGCGCAGGCATGGATGCCTGCGCTCCCGGGGATTGGCGGCGCTCCCAGTGGTCACCAAAATTCGGTTCGGATTACGTCCCAGCGACGGAGAGGTAAGACCGGCGATCTTCTATTTAGACTCGCGCGGCAGCACCGCGTTGAAAATCTCGGTCTTCCATTCTGAGACCGAATTTCTCATCAGCCCCCGCAACTTGGCCCCGCTCAGCCGGGGCAGCGCTTCGACTATCTTTTCGTGTTGCGCGGCGCTCACCAGGTACGACTCGCCGGGGCGGCGGTCCTTCATCAAAAAGAATGCGAAGAGCGGCGCCACGATTCGCTCCAGGCATTCGACCAGATATTCGTTGCCCGAAACCTCCCAGAGCTTGCGATGGAAGGCCAGGTCGTTTTGGTAAAACTGATCGAGGTCGAGCGTCTGCGCCGCCGCCTTCATCTTCACCGTGACGCCGCGCAGGTACTCGATGTCTTCGGGCGTCACGTTCTCCTTCGCCCACTCGACGGCCAGCGATTCCAGCTCCGTGCGCAGGCGGAAGATCTTCTCCACCTCGCGCCGCTCCAGTTTGGTGACGGTCGTGCCCTTGTAAGGAACTTTCTGCACGTACCCCTGATGTTCCAGCTCGATCAGCGCCTCGCGTATCAACGGGATGCCCGCGCCCAACTGCTGGGCGACCTTGCTCTCTACGATCGCCTCGCCGGGTTGAATGATCCCGCTCAGAATCGCCTCCTTGAATGAGGATACAACCTGATCCCGCTTCGAAAGGGGCTGAATCAGCCTTAACGCTTTCCCGCTCATTATGAGTTCTATCCCTCTGTTTGATTTTGAATAGGTGGCGGATTCTACGCCATCAGCCTATATAAAACAAGATCATAAGATGATCTGTATCTCAGAAAACCTTTGGTCAGTCATTCGGTTTTCCATAAACCAGCGTACTTTTTTCGGTACTTCTGTTTCGAGCAGTCGCATGAACGCCTGATAGCGCGTCTCGCCGTCTTGCGAACGCAGATTGTCCCAGTCCGTTCGAGTCGCTTTGTCCATATTCATTCCTGCGGAGGTTTCGAGTCCAGCGATTGTTTGGTCACTTCCTGTCGCATCAAGACGTTAATCTCCGCCTGGCGCTTCAAATCGCGCAGTCGCTGAAACTCCGCCACCGCCTTTTGCTGCTCCGCCGAGTTACCGAGCGCCCTTTGCGCCTGGGCGAGTTGAAACCACGCCACCTCGTTCGCCGCGTCGAGCGCAACCGCTTTATCAAGCGGCGGGAGCGCCTGTTCGGCCTTGCCCAAGCTCACCATCGTCCGCCCGAGCGCGACCAACGCCTCTACAAAGTCCGGATAATATTTGACGGCCTGCGAAAACAGCTCCGCCGCGCGACCGAACCGCGCCGACTTGCGATGGATTTCGCCCGCTTCGTAAGCCGCGTTCGCGTTGGTCTGATCGAGTCGCAGCTCCTGCTCGAACTCTCTCAAAGCTTCAGGCTCCGAGACGGCGTCGTCCGTGGACTGTTTCGCGCGCGCGAGCAGCGCCCGCCCGATGCGGTAATGAACGCCGGGACGATTCGGCTGGAGCGACAAAACCTCTTTGTATTCCCGAATCGCGGCGTCCAGCCGCCCCTGGCTCTCGTAGGCTTCACCCGCCGCCAGATGCAGCCAGAGCGAATCGGGCGCGACATCGGCCAGCTTCACGGTTGAAAGGTACGCGTAGTTCGCGAACAAACGCCCGGCGTGATAGAGGACTTCGGGGTCTTTGGGATAGAGCATGGTCAGTTCAAGCGCGACTTCGACGGCCTTATCATCCTGCCCTAAGCCGGTGTAGGCGCGCGCGAGCCGTAATCCGCTCGCGCGCTTCAACGCCGGATCGGTCGCGCGCTTGAATCCTTTCTCCAATGCGGGCGCCGCCTCTTTATAACGCCCCAATTCAGACAGCGCCATCGCCAGCAATAAGTCTGTGTTCGGAAGCGTTGGCTTCAGCTTGATCGCCTGCCGAAGCGCTTGCGCAGCCTGTTCAAACTTGCCTTGTTGAAAGTAAATGAGTCCGAGACGGGCGTGCGCTTCGGCCATGTTCGGGGCCATTTCGCGCAGCTTTTCGTAGGATTGCGCGGCCTCGTCATAACGCCCCGCAGCCAGGGCCTTCTCGCCTTCCTCTGAGTATCGCTGCGACTGCGCGGCGCCGGCTCGCTGCGCCTGGATCTGCGAAACGATACACAAGGCGCATAGGAGCGAGGAGAGCGCAAATTTCAATAACATCGATTTCTCCTTGAAGAAGGACCCGCCGAGTTGGGGCTGCTCGGCGGGTATTTTTCCTCAAGTATGCTCCTGTGGCGGCTAAAAGACTATCTTGGCCCCGAGCTGATTGATGCGCGCCGCTTGCGCGCTCAGGATTCGCCCGAAGTTCAGGTCCGCCACGTTGCGAACGGGGACGCCCCATTGGGTGTGATTGAAAGCGTTGAACGACTCGAAGCGGAATTGGAAGCTCACTTTCTCCGTGATGGTGAAGTTCTTGAACAATCCCGTGTCCCAGTTGTTAATGCCGGGAGCCCGCAAAATGCTGCGGCCTGAAGTGCCCAGGAATCCTATTGCGGGCTGCCTGAACGCCGAGGTGTCAAACCATTGGTTGAGAGTTTTGGTCAGTCTCGGCGTTCCCACGAGATCGGCCCGGTTCGTGTTGAAAGTATCATTCAATCCGCCGAGATCGGCGGCGGTGATGGTCATTGGGAATCCACCCTGGAAAGTGGCGATGGTGTTGACCTGCCAGCCGCCAATCACGAGATCGACCGCTTTCGGCAAATTGCCGCCGAATTTCTTGCCCCGCCCGACGGGCAGTTCATAAACGAGACTGCTCACCAGACGATGATCCACGTCGAATTCCGAGAGGCCGCGGTCGCGACGGACGTCTGCGTTGTTCAGGAAGCCTTGCCATCCCGCGACATCGTTCCCGATCCCGGCGGCCGCGGATTTGCTATCAATGCTCCTGGCCCAGGTATATACCATCGTAAAGAGCATGGAATTGCTGCGATGTTCGAGCTTGGCGTTGAATGCGTTATAGCTCGAGTTCCCCGACCAATCGCTGTCAATGTAAGTTCCGAAATTCGGGAAGGGCTTTCTGGAAGCGACGGGACAGTCACCGGCGGTAGCGTTGGCGGCGCAGAGCGCCGGATTGGCCGGCGGCCGAGCCTGCGCGATGTTGCGACGCATCAGGAGGTGAGTTCCCTTCGTTCCGATGTAATTCAGTTCGAGAGTGGTCTTTTGCGTGAGCGACCGCTGCACGCCCAGCGACCATTGCTGCACGTATGGGTTGCGCGGTTCCGGAGAAATGTTCACCGCCAGGAAGGTATTGGCGGCGGGCGTGGCCACCTTGGCGCTTGCAAAATCCGGGAACAGACTGTCCGTAGTAATCAGGTTAGCCTGTCCGAGACTTTGGGTGTAATTTCCGCGACTTACATACGGAAAGATGTCAGCCGCCCCGTCAATTTCGCGCCCTTCGGCTGAATCGAAGAACAAGCCGTAGCCGCCGCGAACCACCGTCTTGTCGTCACTGAACGGACGGAAGGCGAAACCGAGGCGCGGGGCGAAGACTCTCTTCGAGGCGTCCGCCGGATTACGGCGACCAGCAAACCTATAATAGCTCTGGTCGCCGACAATGCCCGTTCTCACCAGGTTCTCGTCCGCGACCAGCAAACCGCCTAGCGGATTGGACAGGTCGCGCCATCCCATCCGGTCGTTGCTCTCGTAGGGAATGGCACGGTAATCATAGCGTAACCCAAGGTTCAGCGTGAGGCGCTGGTTGACCTTCCAGTCGTCCTGAACATAGGGCGCCAGGTACCAGAAATTGAACTGGCGCGGATTCCCCACTTTCCCCTCCACGCCGAAGCCTGCCGGTTGAAAGACGCTAGCGCCCGAGAAAAAGCCGAGCAGAAAATCCGCAATCGCATGATCCCGGGTCCCGTTGCCGGTGAAAAAGCCGCTGTAGGTGAACTGACCGAGGAAGTCATTCGCCAGGTCACGCTGGAGCGACCATTTGCGGAGGTTCGCGCCGAAGTTCAGCGTGTGATTGCCGCGAATCCATGTGGTGGTATTGCTGATATCCCACATCGGTTGAAAGCTGGCTGTAAAATCGTTGACCGCGCTGCCGCCGCCGGCAAGACCTGCGCCCACGCCCGCAAAACCGACCGCCGGATAGGTTCGCTGGACATCGGGGATTCCCGTGAAGACGCCCGTCAGTCGAAGCGGGTCAATGTCCGACTGAGGCGCCGCAGGCCCGTTCTCGTCAGCCCTGGCCTCAATGTGACCTAAGCGAAACTGATTCACGAGATTGGCCCCAAAAGGAATTGTATGGGAGACCTGCCAGCTCGTGGTTTTCTGAATAAAGAAGCGGTCACCCAGTTCCGTAGTGTTGCCGACGCTGGTGTTCGTGTAATCAGTGCTGGTAAATCGCCCGAATACGGAGCCGAAGCGGCCCAGTTCCTGATCGCCGCGGATGGTGTATTGGGTCTGATCCAGGGGCAAATTTCGATTCTGAAGATAATTGCCTCCCGAGCCGGTGAAATTCGGCGCGGGGAAGAACTTCGCTACCGCGAGTCTGGCGATGCGAGAGAACCGGTTTTGCGGGATCGTGTTGTTCGGAAAAGGCTGGCCGTTCAAAGGATCGATGATCGTCGTCGTGAATCGGCCCGCCAATTGGTCCGGGGTCGGGACCGTCAGCAGCTGAGAAAACCCCTGGATCCTCTTATAGCCTTCGAAATTCGCCAGCCAGAAAGACTTGTTTTTCCCGTCATAGAGCTTCGGAATCCACACAGGCCCGCCGGCCACGAAGCCGTACTGATTTTGCCGTAACTTGGTCTTCTCAACGCCGCGCGCGTTATTGAAGAAGTTGTTAGCGTCCAACGCGTCATTGCGACCAAACCAGAAAACGGTTCCGTGCACGTCGTTGGTACCTCGCTTACTGACGATGTTGACCTGATTGGCGCTGAAACCGTACTCGGCCGAGTAAGTCGCGGTCTGTTCCTTGAACTCCTGAATGGCGTCCACCGACAAGATCGCCGCCGGAGTGCCCAGAGCGGTGTCGGTGTTCGAGGTTCCGTCCAGCAGGTAGTTGTTCGAGGTCGGTCGCGCGCCGTTGATGCTGATCGCGTTCCCGGCGCCCTGTCGCATCGTTCCCTGCTCGCCGTTGGTCTGGACGGCCCCGGCGCCCAGAAACAGCAGTTGCAGGAAATTGCGCCCGTTCAGGGGCAGTTGCGTGACCTGCCGCTGGGAGACGATCTGTCCCATTGAGGCGGTCTCGGTGTCGAGCGCCACCGCGCCCGATTCCACCTCGACGACGGCGCTGACATCGCCGACCTTCAGATCGAAGTCGGCGCGGACGATCTGGTCAACGTTGATCGAGATGTTCGCCTTCTTGGCCGCGTTAAAGCCCTGCTGCTCCACCGTCACGGCGTAAATCCCTACGGGGAGGAGCGGGAAGACGTATGCGCCCTCTTCGTTGGTTGTGGTCTCACGCGCCAAGCCTGTGAGCGCGCTGTTGACCTTGACCCTTGCCTTAGCCAACACGGCGCCATTTGCGTCCTTCACTGTCCCTGTGATCTGGCCAGTCGCTGTCTGCGCCATCACTGTCCATGTCGCTCCGGACACCAGGGCGAACAGTGCCATGAGCGTCACTATGACTCTTCGTATCATAGGTGATGTCTCCTTCCAATTAGTTGATGGGTTACCGGTTAGTGAGCGGGCGTCGAGCGTGATACACGCCGACGCGCGACCCACAGATCATCGAATCAGGTTCGGATTACATCCCAGCAACGGATCATCAAATTAGCGTCGGATTACATCCCGGCGACAGAGAGGTAAGACCGGCGATCTTCTATTTAGACTCGCGCGGCGGCGCCGCGTTGAAAATCTCGGTCTTCCATTTGTTGTGTCTGATTTTTCGGACAGCGCGCGGATTATATGCGCATGATCTAAAGAAAACAAGATCATAAGATGATCTGTATCCCAGGTGATCTTTTAATTAGGCGGAGGGCGCCGGCGCAGTTCCCCGTACGAGAGGCGGGATCCGCGCGCAACCACTTGCTTAGACGCTCGGAGCCCTGCATCGAGCTGACTGGATCAATACCGCGAGCGTTTGCGAGCGGGCTACGGGCTACGGCCTCGCTCGCTACCACTCGCGGTACTGATCCGTACTGTCATCTCAGTATGGGTACATTGATTTGCAATCTGCTCTTATGTTACGTGGTCTGATTTAGGTTTCAGTTCCACCCACAGTCGCGAGGCGACTCGGATGGAGCATTCTTTGAAGTCTGGGTAAAATGAGTTCGACGTTTTTATCGAATAGCTTAAACTGGAGATCGCATGACGAAAGAGAATTCAACGACGGCGCGGCGCTCCGAACAGATTCTGCAGGAGCTGTTGCGCAACGGCGAGGTGGCGGTCGACCAACTCGCCGAACAACTGAAGGTTTCCGAGGCGACGATCCGCCGCGACCTGAGCGAACTGGAGCGACAAGGGCTGCTGTTGCGCAGTCACGGCGGCGCGGTCCCCGTCGCGCCAATGCTCTACGAGCCGTTCCGCCACCTCTCTTCCTTTCAGGAGCAGGAGGAGAAGTGCGCCGCCGAGAAGCGCCGGATCGGGCTGCTGGCGGCGAGCCTGATCGCCGACGGCGAGATCATCGCCATCGGCGCGGGCACGACGACCACCCAGGTCGCGC
>Ga0154003_1000103_pt1 | contig 25429 bp, 24 predicted proteins | sample TSFL087MetaG_FD_104679 | JGI IMG/M metagenome (GOLD analysis project Ga0154003, IMG submission 104679) | Attine ant fungus gardens microbial communities from Florida, USA - TSFL087 MetaG | ecosystem: Host-associated > Fungi > Mycelium > Unclassified | place: USA: Florida, Lake Talquin State...
TCAACCATCGAGTTCAATCGGCGCCGCGGTCTCTATCGGCACGGTGTGAAACTTTTGACAATCAACAAGGAAAGGACGTAAAAGCTAAGCAACACTGGTGTCCACTAAAACAGGACCACCCCAACTCTCAATAGCCCGTATGATGCTTGACGAGTCGGAGGTTGTAATCATGGACGAGCCATTGGCCGGCGTCGACGTTTTTACAATTCGCGACTTGCTACCGCATTTGATAGGGTTGCTAAAAGAGCGCAACCACACCGTCATAATGATCAGTCACCGTTTAGCGTTCGCCAGTTGTGCGGATCATGTTGTTGTCTTGAACAATACCGGGGAAGTGGTGGAAGAGGGCGAGCCGAGAGATTTATTCCAGAAAAGTGGGGTGTTTGCCACCCTGCACGCTGCTTCCGTCGCTGAACTCAGTTTACCCCAAGTGAGAGTTGATGCCTTGCGGCCAAATACTAATGTTCCTATCACGCCCAACAGCGGGCAGTTTACTGACGCATGAGGGTTCTGGTGCAAATAAAATTTCGACCACAATTTATAGCGGCTTTGACGATTCTCTTTCTACAATATCTTGTATAGCCAGAGAATTTTTGCACCAGAACCCGATCAATCAACATCAGATTGCCGTTCGGCTATGAACAGCGCCGCGAAGATTGATTCAAAGGAGCCTATATGAACCAATACACATTCGTGCTGGTGGATGTCTTCACCGAACGTCCGCTTGCCGGCAATCAGTTGCCGGTGATTCTGAACGCTGAAGGATTGGATGACGGCCAGTTGCAGGCCATCGCCCGCGAATTCAACTACTCGGAAACCACCTTCATTCTACCGCCACGCCAGGCGAAAGCGGACTGGCGGCTGCGATCTTTCACTAAAAAAGAGGAGGTGTTCGGCTCCGGCCACCATACGCTTGGCGCGTGGTGGGCGCTGGCCGCGCGAGGTGAGCTGACTCTGCGCGATCCTGAGACAAAGTTCTGGCAGGAAATCGGCGAGAGCATATGGGCGGTGTCCATAACATCCGAAGGCCGCGCACCGCTGCGCGTGGCGATGACACAGGACAAACCTCGTTTCGGCGATAAGCCGGCGGACATTGCCGGCCTGGCTCACGCGCTCGGTCTGGAGGTTTCAGACTTCGATCTGGAAAGGCTGGAGCCGCAGGCCGTATACACCGGCGCGACGCACCTGCTCACGCCGGCGCGATCTCTCTCCGTGTTGGAGCGTGTTCGCGTGGATGCCGAAAAGTTGGTCGCGTTGACCCGCCCATTAGGGTGTGACGGATGTTATCTCTTCAGCCTGGAGACTCGCGAACCAAATTCGGCCGCGCATGCGCGCGCATTCTCCCCCGGCGTCGGAATCGCTGAAGATCCAGCCACCGGAAGCGCAGCCGGCCCGCTCGCGGCTTTACTCGCATCGCGCGGGTTGTTTCCGGATGGAAAATGGAAAGTGATCGAACAGGGAGATGAGATAGGGCGGCCGAGCCGTATCGAAGCGCGCGTGAGCGGAGACAAGGTTGAAATCGCCGGCAGGGCGGTCATCGTCGCCGAAGGCAAATTGTTCTTATAGGAGATTGTTAGCATGAAGATTTCACTCGTTTCAGTCCTTGTCTTTGTCGGCATGATGTCGGCAGCCGCTACCCCGCGGGCGCAAGACGATGTCGTCCACGCCCTCCGGAAAGGCGGCTATGTTCTGTTCCTCCGTCACACAATGACCAACCCAGACCAGGCCGTGATCCATTGAACCCGGACAACATCAAGGCCCAGCGTCAACTCACGGACGAAGGCCGAAACCAAGCCAAGGCGCTGGGGGCGGCGCTCAGGCAACTCAAGATTCCAGTCGGTAAGATTCTGGCGAGCAAGTTCTATCGCGCCCGTGAGACGGCCGAACTGCTGGATCTGGGCGAGGCCGAGACCGTCCTCGACATCACTGAAGGGGGGCTGGTCGTGTCGCCCAGGGAGAACCAGCGTCGCGCGGCGGCGCTCCGCACACTCCTCGCCACGGCGCCGTCCGTGGGCAAGAATACAATCATCGTCAGCCACAGGCCAAACTTGCAAGCCGCCGCAGGCAAGGAATTCGGCGAACTCGGCGAAGGGGAGATCGTCGTCTTCCAGCCTTTCAGCGAAGGAAAGTTCAAGTTGGTCGCGCGTGTCGCCCCATCTTCTCGGTGGGCGGAGTGGGCAAAGTAGCCAGTGGCGGCGTCTTATTAGCCACTGAGTCCGCGAACGATTCGGGCGGTAGAGATAATCTGACCGGTGTGTCGCTGTGTATGTTCGGCAATATGAAACAACAAACCGAAAACATTAGTGGGAAGTTGCGCGCGGCCGACGGCGCGGGCTTCGAAGAGAAGCTCATCAGGCGTCGCGCGAATCACGCTCAGCGTTTCATCTATCTTCGACTGCGCGGCGGCGATAAGTTGTGTGACCTCCGTGGGCGGCGTCCCCGCGATGCGCTCTTCGGCCAGAAAGCGAAATTGCTCGTCGGTGAGATTGCCTCCTGCGGCATAGGTCAACAGGCGATCAATACTTCCGGCGATGTGTCGCAGGTGAAAACCCAATGAAGGCGCGCCGCCGGTTTCGGTCCAGACTTGCTTAGTGGAAAGTCTTGCCGCGTGCGTTTCAATATCCGCGCGGGACTGGGCCAGCGCGTGCGCGGCCGGCATCGTGAGTTGCGAAATCCCGGGCAATGGGCCGCGCAACCATGGTTCAGGACGTGCCATTGAATTCTCCCTGTGTTTCCTCCGCTATGTTAGCGGCGTGATAGATGACTCTCCGATGGCAAAACGCGGGTGCTTGAATCTCTCCAACAAAATCACCGAACGTTCCAGCCGGCGCGCAATCATTGCCAGTAGCGAGCCGGCAAATCCAGAACCGACGATGGCAATATCAAAAGTGTCGCGCAAATCTTCTCTCCACAGCTTTTAGAAATTACAGGCCGGGCAAATCACAGGCGCCAGGATAGTTTGTTGAAGATTCATTGCGCAGAGCCGGGCGGCGCGCCTGCCCGAACAAGCAGGGCAGTCGGCGAACCGCTCCAAATCCCAAAGGTCAGCAAAAACCCGGCCGCGTTTTAGGCTCAAACCATAAGACATCGCGTTTTCGAGTGTGGACAGGTGAGGGGGCGAAAATTCGCCCCGCCGTGCCAGCGCATCCAGCGCGCCATTGCCCAATCGAGTCGGAATCAAAACGGCGACGCCGGCTCCGCAATCGAAGGCGAAATCGAGGGATCGGGCCGCCCAATCAAGCGCCTCGGCCTCATCCAGAAACGGCGGCTTGACCAGTATGAAGACGCGCAGCGCGACGTCGTGATCGCGCAGCCATGACGTGGCGCGGGAGAATTGGTCAAGCGTCATTCGTTTGTTGAGTCGCGATAATACCAGAGGGTGCGCCGTCTCCAATCCCATCGCCACCTCCAACCTCCCGTTGAGCAGATCGCGAAACCTCGCACAATCCTCGTTCACCAGCGCCGGATGAGATTCGACGATGACGCGCTCAAACGAATGCAGCCTCGCGGCGATCGCCCCATAGTCTCCCGGCGGAATCGCATGATGATCGAAAAAACTTCCGCTGTTGTAGAGCTTGATTTGCCGGGCTGATGGCAATTGTTCGAGCGCATAGTCTATCTGCGCGGGTATCGCGCCCGGAGGCGCAGTTTGTGTCAAGGTGTTGCGCCAGAGGTCACACATCAAACAGCGCCAGGGGCATTCGCGGTTGGTGAGAAAGATGGTCGCCACAGATACAACCTCTCCCGTCTCCGCCCGCTCATCTTCAATCAAAAACGCATAAGGCCGCTGCGGATCGAGTTGGTTGCGCAACGGTCGCTGCGTAAGAATCCAATGGTCTCGCTCCCAGCTCTGCTCCGGGTAGGGTATGTTCATTGAAAATTCAGCGATAAAGCGAGAGGAATTGCTTACGGTAATCTGCCTCACGCTCTGGAAGGCCGGGAGAGGTCAAGCGTTGCTGGAACGTTTCCCGCCGCAACGCCCCGTCCTGAAAACGGCGTTTCGGGAAGACCGGCATCTCCATGCCGGTGACCGCCTTGACTCCCCGCGAAACGATCTCGCCTTTCAAAGCATAAAGACGGCCCAGGTCGTAATCAGTGAGAGCGATGAACGGGATGCCCTCGGCCACCTTGATCACGCCGGGCCGCGTAAATGGGCTGAAGCCCTCAAAATTGTAATGAAGGGCGGGAGCGTAGGTGCGAACGTAAGAACGACTCAGGCCGCCGCTGTAGGTAAGCGAGTGTTTGATTTTGCCGACGCCCCACCCCTCCTGGTAGAGCATCATGTTGTTGACGACGCTGCGAATGGTCAGCTCTGGATTATCTTCAATCGGATAATCCTTGAGGTTTTCGTCGCCTCCGTCTCCGTCGATCAGATAACGCCAATCAGGATAGCGCACGCGAATCCCGCGGCACAGAGCGAGCGCCATGGTCGCCGACTCGATATCAAGCGGCTTGTAATCTTCCACAACGCGAATCGTCTCGAAGATATCGAGATCGGCCGTGTCCGCTTTGACGGTCTCCAGGAAGAGTCCCAGGCCTAGCGCCTCCAGAAATCTACGCGCTTGATTCAGATCAGGGCCGTCATCGAAATCGAGCGTGAAGGCCTTCAGCCGCCCGAGATGGAAGCCGAGTGTTCGCATAACATGATAGGTCGTCAAGAAGACGGCGCCGCTATCGATACCGCCGGAGAAACAGACGCCGATCGGCTCTTTATTCGCCGCCTGCCGGAGCCATTTGGCAATCTCTTCAGCCAGAGCCCCGACATATGCGCGTCCAATTCGCTCTGTGTCGGGCGGCAGGACGCCACACTCCGGCGTGAAAAACCGTGAGTAGATTGGGTCGGGATCGGGACATCCGACCAATTGAATCTCGACCACATAATGAGCTGGAACCATGCGGGTATAGCTAGGGTGAAATTGATGGTCGAGCTTTTCAGCTTTGAGCCACTGATGGATTGTATCGATGCGATCAGCGGTGATCAGTATTGGCCCTTCTTCTTTCTTGGCAAGAAAGTAACGCAGCGGGCGATCCAGCGAGCGCGCCAGCCTGACTGTTTTGCCTGAACGCGCCACGATCGCGAAGGAGCCATCAATCTCGCGGACCGCTTCAGCGCTGCCTCTGAGCACCCGCTCACGGACCTCTTCCATATTCAAGTTGTAAATTCGGTTGGCTCGTGGATCGGTGAGATCAACCACTCGCTCAATGTACTGCTCCATACCAAACCTCCTGATCTTTTCTCCTGACGTTTCTTAACTACACGGCGGCGGCTTTCTCTTATTATATGGCTATGTATGCGTTTATGAGAGCCGGGTCAAAGGAATTGGCGCCGCCGTCCGCAATCATCCGATCACATCCATCAGCTATGGCGGCTCTGTTGCAAATAAACCGGGCGCCCGGTTTATTTGCAACAGAGCCCCCTAATGAGATATTTAGGCGTAGGATAGCATCTACGCTTGCGCAGAGCGACCGTTCACCATCTCCTCGATCTCCACGAATTCCCGACTCTCGGGCCCGTAAATCACGAGCGCCGAGATCCGCAAGAAGCGACGTTCGTCCTCGAAGAGCTCACCGAGACCGAGTGCGATCAGCAACCGAACATGATGAGCGCGAAGGAATGTCGAGATGCGTTGATCACTCACTGTGTGCGACGAATACTCCTCTAGCGCGCGCGTGATCTGCAGCGCTGCCTTGTCAAATTTGTCAACGGCTTCGAGCTTTAGGCTCTCCAATAGGCCCACAAGCGCTTTGCTCTCCCGTTCCGAGGCTCCGTGACACGCTATGCCCACTTCGAGTGCGTTTAGATCTCGTCGACGCGCGGCATCGAAGCACTCCAGCAGTTCGGGAGCAAGCGGCAGAGGCTCATCACCGAAAACCTGCGAGACCCTGATCTGGTCCATAAACGTCTCATATTCCTTTATCGGCGCGCCGGCGTTCCGCAACGCGTCGAGCGTCAGCTTTGCCCGCAAAGTCCACGCCCGCCAAAGCTCATGGTCAGACTGACTCGCGGCCTTCTCCGCTGCATCGATAAACAGCCCGACGCTGGCGAGAAGGCGCGGCAGCTGATCTGGCGAACTTCGGAATTGCTCGTCGACCACTTCGTTCGATCTTGTCGCCCAATATAATCCTTCCTCGACAGCGCCGCCGTATAGAAAGCAATCTGCGGCGCGGCTTCTGACCCACCAGAGAAGTTTGGTGGCTTCCGCGCGATCCGGCACGTTGGCCTGCAGGCCCGCGACGCGGATCTTCTCCGCTTCAAGGAATAGATCGGCCGCCGCCAAAGAATCATTTTCGGCCAACCGTATGTCCGCTAGCCGTGTAAGAGAGCTCGCAACAAAATAGCCAACCTTCGCCTCATCGGCCTGGGAGCCTGTAGCATCCGCCAGCAGTCGGCGTCGCAGGACCAACGCTTTTTCGAAATGAGCCGCCGCCTCTGAGGTTCGGCCGCGGCTCAGCATTATTTCGCCGATCGAGTTCCACTTTGACGAGGCATCGAGTCCGTCATCGCGGTTCTGACCGTCACGATAGACGCCTTCGAGTATTGTGGCGCTGCTCTCGAAAAGATGTTCGGCCTCTTCGGATGTGCGATCTGCTATAACAAGCCGTTGCGCCAAATAGCTCTGAATGTGCGCAGCCAATCGGCGCATCATTTCGCTTGCGCCATCTAAGCCTGCCAGCCGAACCGCAAAATTCGTTCGCGCGCGCATCTGCTCGTTTTCAGCTCCTGCCCCTTGGCCGGGACGCGGTTCGTAGAGCAACGCAATCGCCATCAGGCCAGTCTCAGCGATCGCCTTTGTCAGCTGTGAATCCCCAACGCCCATCGCCGCGTCCGCCGCAAGTTGGAGCGCAAATCGGGCTTCGGAATCTTGCCGAAGGGCCCGCAAGTCGAGCGCCACCGACAGGCAAGCTTCGATCAGTGGCGCGGCGAGTTCGGGTTCATAGAGCAGCGGTCCATATTCACCCCGCGCGCGCGCAATATGCTGATGAAAGAACTCAAGAACGGAGCCATGTCGCTCCTTAGCGGACATTTCCATGCGCGCATCGCCCAGGGCGACAAGCCGGTCCGCTAGTTCGGTTACGCGTCCGAGGCTCGGTGGAGAGGCGCTTGCAGCCACGAAAAACGGGTCGGCTGGGTGGTGATCGCCCCAAGTCGCGCCCTCTGTCGAAGCCGGGCTTGACGGTGTGGATGAAGCCTCGACCACCTCAATCGGTGAGGGCTTCGCCCCTTCAATCGTGTCACCCGGAACTGCGGCTGGCTCACCCCCACCAGCCGCTCTGCGCAACTCCGCTAGGACCTGTTTCGCATTCGCATCGATATTGAGACCAATAGCCTCGATGCGGGCCACCAATGCCTCAGCATGTTCAATCCAGCGTAGCGTGTTCAATCTCTGCGGAGAACGCGCGGACTGCGCCGCCTGGAAGATCGCCTCTATCGCCGCGGTGACGGCGAGCATGATGGCATCGAAGGCCGATAAATCGAGCGGCCCGGTCTTGGCCTCCGTGTCTACGGGAGACACGAAGGCGGGTGGCAACGGCGAATCTAATCTCGGCGGATTGGCGCGGACATACCTGCGCAAGTCGAGCTGAAGCCGTAAAATTGCCGCGGTAATATGCCCGGCAATTTTGAACGCGTCGCTCATCGCTTCTTGCGACGGCTCGCGGGTCTCACCGCGGAAGCGGCTCATCCACCAGACGCAGCGCGACATGCAGATCTCGGCCGCAGTGAGCAGCTTCGCGTCAAGGAAGGTCTCCGCCAAATTCGAGTAATTGGACGCGATGGCGGTGGTCTTGGATGACCTCCACTGTTCATAATCTGTCGTCAGTTCGGTGATCTCCGTCGCGAAGGGCGGCTCCGACGTTAGGCGCAGTTGCGCCAGCCAAAGCTGATCAAGCGCCGCGGCGGCGGAGACGACATTACGTCGCGCCGTTATGTCGTCGGGCGCCGATTTGAGAACCGTCAGCATGCCTTGGATGCAGGTTTTATACTCGGTCTCCGCCTGCTGATTGCGGCCAAGCGCTGCGAGCACAGCGCCCACGAACAAGCGCGCGGTTGAAAGTTGCCGAAGAGTCTCGAGATCGCCTGGGTCAGTCTCCAAGACGCGTTCAATCGCCATCAGGAGTTCCTCACCGCACTCATAGGCGCCTTGATAGTCGCCAAGTCGGCCTTTGATGTCGATCAGATGTTCGAGCGCCATAGTGTTCACGCGCGGGCCGCCCGCTTTGCGCGCCTTGGCCGAGTGTTTACCAAGCTCGCACGCCTCTTCGAAGGTCGCCAGCGCCGCTTCCGGACCGCTCTTGGTGAGCTGTGCGACTCCGAGCCACGCCAGCGCCAAGGAAAGGGTGTGCCTCGTGTTGTCAGACGGGTTGAATATCATCAGACGGCGGGCGATCTCGACCGCGCGGTTGAGCTGCTTGAGCGCGGTGTCGAGATCGTTCATGTTGAGGCTCGAATGACCTGCAGCCTCGAGGCCTTGATAGAGATCTTCGAGCTTCTCAAGCGAGCTCGGATCTCTCACGGAAAGCGCTTCGAGCGTCTCCAGAGTGCCGCGTATCAATGTATGTGCCCTCGCATATTGGCCCGCCGCGTTGAGCCGAATGAAGGTATGGATGGCGTGCCGTGCGCGCGCATGCTCCGTTCGGTCGCTGTCATCGTTAGAAACAAAAGCGATCCGGTCCGCTAGCCCGGCATCGATCTTCTCCAAAATCGCCAATTGAAACGCGAGCGCCCTTTGGCGCTTTGCCAAATAGACAACCCGCTCGGAAAGGAAGTTAGACAGTTCGATCGCTTGATGCGTATTCAGTTCTGGATCGGCAAGAGCAGCGCGGAGATCGAACGTCGGCATGGCTTCGGGGGCGGTTGCTTCCAGAAGCGTACGCGCGTCCGAGTTGTTGGCGCCGTGCGCGACCGCGCGACAAAGATCCAGCGTCCGCCCCGACTTCCACAACTGATAAGAATGCTCGTACAGCCGCAGAACATCAGTGACCGGCAGATCATCCAGATGTAATGCGACCTCCGCATGCGCGGCCGTCACCGCCACGGAAGACGGCAGATAGCGCGCGCATGCGGCTTCGCAGGCCATCGCATGCTGAAACCGCCATGCCCCGTCGACACTGGTGGTGACGAGCTGCGAGCGTAGGCGGTGACGAAGCTGAGCTAGCATCAGTGGCGTGAGCGGCTGGGCGCCGCCTGCCTTCTTGCTAAGAGCCAGGAAGTCAGACGGCCGCAATCCCGTCCGCGTAATTGAGAGAAAGCCGACAAAAGCGGCCACCGCTTCACGTCCGAGAGCGCGCTCCATGCGTTCGAATACGAACTGATATAGGGCGGGGATCTCGGCGGGAGCGGCCTGGATAAATTTCAACAGGAGGCGCCCGACGCGCGCGCCGCCATCGCCGCTGAGTGTGGCGATCAACGCGAAATCGTCCGCCTCGAATAGGTTGAGCTCCTCGATCAGAATCAGCGTCCAGAGCGGGTTCGCCGACGCCGACACCTCGTCTGTTGTTCGCTTCGCCAGGATGGCGTCGAGGGCGGCTTGCGAAAGGTGGCGTTGGCGCTTTTGGCAAATGGCCTTTATCAAATTCGCTGTTTCTGTAGCGCCGAAGGCTGGAAGGGCGAGAAGTGCAGCGCGATCGAGACCCCAGGCTTCGATGATCGGCTCCGGATTCCTGCAGGTCACCAGCAGCGCCGCTTGGCCTCGGAGAGAACGCGGCCACCAAGTCAACAGCTGGCCGAGTGGACCTTGCTCCATATCTTCCAGCGTATCGACGATCACGGCGACCGGCCGATTGGCGGAAACTGTGTCTAGGAGCGACGCGAAAATCTCGCCCGGGTCGCCTGCGGACCAAGTGTCGTCGGACAGTTGGCCGCAGCCGGACGCTTCGCCAAGTTGGTCGCAGAAGCGCCGAAGCATTTTATCGACCGAATACCCGTCATCGCTGAGGTCAACGAAATGGCAGAGCGTCAAAAAACCTCGGCCCTTTAGCTCCTGCGGCAGGCTCGCGGCGATGGTGGTCTTGCCAGCGCCAGGCGCGGCGGCCATCAATAAGAGCTTCGGTCCGTGCGCCGCTTCGGCCGCCGCCATGTGGTCCGCGAAGCTTCGCGTCACGGCCTCGCGTGGAATAGTTTTTTCGGCGATATCGGCTAGAAAAACGCTGAGCTTGCGTTCATGCTCGCGGGCTGGGTCGTCATCGACCGTATCATCGGCCTCAAGCTGCGGCTCCAGCCATTCGACGAGCCGATCGGACATCCAGACGACCCAGGAATTCATCTCGTCGGCGCTGTCGAAGCGCGAATAGGAGACTATGCCTGTGGGCGTCCGCTCCGCGAGGCGTCGCTTGAGGGCGGCCATTTTCGGCTCGTCCGCTGCGCCTGGTCGAGGCTCACGAAACACGAAGAGCGGCATCGACTCACCACGCTCTTGTTGTCTAAGCGCAAACTGGATCTCGATATCTGTAACGCCGCGCGAATCGGGGTGAATGTCGAACCGGAACTGTTGCGCCAGCGCTTCAGCAACCGCGAGGTCGGTTTCACTGCCATAGGCTTGGCCGAGGATACAGAGGAAATAAGGCTTCGCCCGCTCAATTTCCTCGAGGCAAACTTCAACAATCTCGCGGGTCTCCGTCGCCTCAGCGACGTTCAATCCCCATCTTAGGTCAACACATTGGATAGAACAATCGCGACCGCGTTGTCGCAGCTTTTCCTGCACTTCCGGCATGAGGAAGCGATTGAGGAGGTCGCGCTCGACATGCATGTCTCTGAAGACGCTAGAGACGAAGATAGTGACGACCTGCCGACTGATCATCCGACGACCTCCGAAATGATGTTATGCGGCCTTCTACAACTATAGAGCCAGTAAACACCTTATTTTTAACCGATCTACATACTCGGCTCTGTCGCAAAAAAAATATTTTGACCACATTTTATAGTGGGGCGGAGGCTGAAATTCGGCGATGACTGTCTGCCGTCATCCTGGCGCCGCTAGAAAAAGCCGAGTAAGCCAAAAATGCAAAGCTGAAAGACGAGGTGATGCTACGGCGACAGGCGCGGAGGTGTCAATCTCGCGGGCGAACACCGCAATTCGCTGCGCGAGATTGACACCCCCACTCAGACAGGCGTAGCATCGCCCCGTCTTTCAGCATTGCTCTTTCTGTTCACTGGGCTTTCTCAGCGGCTCCCGGATAACGGCAGACAGTCACAACCGAATTTCGGCCTCCGCCATTTTCGATTGTCCAGATGATCTTCCCGGAAGGGAAACAACCAAAAACTGAATAGGAGATGGTATGAAACTCAGCACAATCACTCAGCGATTCATTCCCTTGTGTTTCTTGCCGCGCTGTGCGGCGTATGCGCCAACGCGCAGCGGCTTGTCATCGTCGGCTGGAATATAGAGTCCGGCGGCGCTACCGACGTGGCAGTCGCTCAACGGGTCCGCAGTTTCCATGGCGTTGACATTTGGGGATTGGCCGAAGTCGGCAACGATACGTCCTTGCAGGGTTCTGGCGCAAAAATTATCTGACTGTACAAGATATTGCGGAAAAGGAATCATCTAAACCACCTATAGATTGTGGTAGAAATTTTATTTGCGCCAGAACCTTGATGGGACCCAAGAACTTGCTACGCAGCGTTAGGCGCTTTCGTGGTAACAAATGATCAACCTGAAATTCTCAGGAGTAGTACGTATGAGCAAATTTTTTACAGCCGTTCTCTTCGGCGCGTTAGCCTTTGGCGGCGCGTCATGCAGCAAGATCAAGACGTTTACGGGCGACTACCAAAATCTGAAAAAGGTCGGCGACTTGTGGAGCGACGTGCCGCGGATGGAAGGTCTCGGGCCGTCAGAGGCGGAAATGCCGATTTACGTCAAACTTCTGATGCGAACCGCGCTCAACAATCTTGGTCGGCTTAACAACGAAAACGAAGATCGGACACACAGCACCGGCGATTGGGCGGTCTTTACAACCGCCAACCTTCCGGAGGACGTAAAGAATTTCTACACCAACGACAGGATGACCGGTTTCGGCGGTTGGGATGCGAGCAAGAATTCGACCTGTCTGAACGGCAGCGAATACAGCTTTTCCGGCGTAGGCTGCGTCTTCAAAAAGAACTCAAACAATCGGGCAATTGGGCTGCTCATCGTTGTGGCGCAGGACGAGCAAAAGAAACAGACAACCGTTTTCTTTGTGCGCGTTGAAACGGATGAAACGCCCGCCGCCAACAACCAAGCGAACACAGCAATTAGTCCGAAAGCGGCGAAAGGACAAATCAAAACGCTGAACGGAACTGCGCCCTATGGAATCGAAAAACGTCCGATGCCCGCCGGTCTTAATCTCGACGAGCTATTGCCGAAACAGGTCGGACCTTATACGCGCACGTTAATCGAAAAATCCAGCCAGCGCGGCGTGCCGCCGTCGTCAATCGAAATTGACGGCAACTCTGTGTACGCAACCTACGTGGCGGGTGACAAAGAAATTTTTGTCGAGTTTGCCGTAACCAGCAGCCCGGAGAACGCGCAAACCGCGCTGGACGTGGCGGCAACCGAAGTAACCGACAAATTTCCTTCCGACCCGCGCTTCGGCTCCATTGGCACTGAACCTAGTTATTTGAATGTCAACAACCAATCCGGCGCCTTCTGCGCATGGACGCGCGGCGGCTACTACTTTTCGGCAAGTGCAAAAGGCGGCGAAGCAGACCTCGACCTATTTATGCAGTCGTTTCCATATTAGCGAACCGATTTTCAAAACGATAGAGCGCTTGAGCTTTGTTGCACGAAACTGAGTGAAGAGTTGCGGATGCAGTGACCTGATATCGTTCTGGTGCAAATAAAATTTCGACCACAATCCATAGGCGGTTTAGATGATTGCTTTTCCGCAATATCTTGTACAGTCAGATAATTTTTGCGCCAGAACCGTTTGAGCGGAGTGGTAAAGCGCCACCCGTGTTTGAGAGAGAGAAAGAAGAACGAATATGGCTAAGGCTGTATAACAACACCCAGTGGGCGATAAATTTCTGTTCTTTTTCTGTCAAAAATCAATACGGCGGCGCCGGTATCGTGTATGAAGTAAGCTGAGTCAACCTCACATTTGTAGCACTACCCTCACTCTTATTATGATAACTGAACGTTGGCGCCAAGCTGACATCAGCATCAAAACATTTTCGACAAGGAGAGAGATGCTAACACTTAACCAATTGTTCCGAGCGCGCTTTGCGTTACGGCAGAGAAAGCCACGTCAATCGGCGGGGCTGAAACAACTTCTTGGATTGCTCGCGGGCTTGCTTTTGCTTTCGGGCATAACCCTCGAGGGAACTGAAGCTGGAGCCATTGATGGACACGCTACGGGCGGCAACGCCAAGCCACACAACGGGGCCATCGAGGTCAAGCGCGTGGAGTTCCCCGTGATCCTGTCCGACAATCAGGTTTACACGATGGTCGGCTACCTCTACGTTAAGGGCCGCATGGCCCAGAAAGATTGCAAGAAGAAGCGCGACATCGTGCAGGTGCTGCTGCACGGCGGGACCTACAACCACAAATATTGGGACGCGGGAACAATCAATGGCGTAGACTATTCCTACGCTCGGTTTATGGCGGAGCAGTGTTATTCTGTGCTGGCCCTCGACCGGCTCGGAGCCGGTGAATCCAGCAAGCCGGACGGCGATTTCCTGGATAAGGACGAGAACGCCGCCAGCATTGCGCAAGTTTTGATCTCACTGCGCGCGAACCACAATCCCGCGGGGAAAAAATTCAAGCAGATCGCGCTGGTAGGCCACTCGCTGGGAACCTTCAGCTCGATCTATACCCTTGGGACCTACGGCCCGCTCGCGGACGCGCTAGTCGCCACGGGCTGGGTCACCGCTCCCGGTGTGGTGCCGATTGATCCGGCCTTTTTCCAGGCGCTGCTGGCGAATCCTTACATCGTCTTACCAAGCGATGCGCGCAGCGCGCTCTTCTACTATCCGCCCTCGGCTGACCCTGACGTGATCGCCTACGACAACGCTTCGCTGGCGGATGCGTTTACGCGGGGCTTTTTACTGAACACGATTGAAGTGTTGCAGGCGCGCGCGCAAGGCGATGTGGCGGCGATCAAGACTCTCACCCGCATTGATCAGGTCACAATGCCGGTCTTCATTCAACTCGGCGACTTCGACATTCTGGCGCCAGCTTCGTCAGCCGGATCTGAAGCCGCTTTTTACACCGGAGCCTCGTCCGTGACCGTGAACACCCTCACTGACATGGGGCATGACTACAACTTGCACTTCAACCACCTCGCAGGCTGGCAAGCTATCGCCAACTGGATCGCGAGCACGCTTGTTGATTAATGGGTCGTGCATCAAAAGTGATGATAGCCTGCTGAAGAGGCACGGATGAGTTATGCTTCCGCCGTTATGTGTTCTGAATCCGGTCCGATTGGCGCGAAAGCAAAAAGGGCGATTGGCTCATGAACATAAATAGTGTTCCTTCGGTGAGCCCGCGTGCGTACGAGAAAAAAGTGTGCCTTTGCCGAGGATACCTCCCAATCAATCGCGAGCTGTGGTAATGATTGGCTGAACTGGGCGCCACTCCAAATGAAAAGGTGTGCGCCGAGTAGAAGCGCAAACGCCATGAAAAGTGTAAGGGCAAAAAGGAGCGCGTTGCCGATCATTGAGCGCCTCTGCGTACTCAGACGCAGGGATTTACGGCTTCGACTCGCGCCTGTTGAAAGGAGACACAGGTATTGAAATTGTTTGGTTGTTTCTGACTTTCCCGTGTTCCATGAGCAATCCGAAACACCGGATTCCACAAGCCGACTTATCATTACTGATTCTCGTGCTTGGGGCCGCCAAATTCAGGGGCTCATTGCGGGCAGGATCAGGCCAGCTATGATGTGATGGCGGAATTCTCGAAATGGCTGGAGGCAGGCGAGGAGAGCATCTTCTCCTTGGAAACAGAGAAAAACCTGCCGGGCGCATCCTACGAACTGCCTGAAGCCGCGGCCAGAACTAAAAAATTCCCAGAAATAAAATTTTCCCTACGGCTTGTAGAATTCCGGTCTGGCCGTTCGTCGTTGTAGTGAAGGCCGGGTAGAGAAACCCGCCTGAAGGACTATTAAAGGAGAAGACATGCCGCAATATCTAGTTGCTATTCAACACCCCGAAAACTACGACCCGTCGCTGGAAGGTGAAGCGATGATTCGCGACATCGGCGCACTCAACGAAGAGATGGAAGCCGCAGGCGCCCGGTTCTTCGCAGGCGGTCTGGAATCGGCAAGCCACGCTAAATCGCTGCGCAAGCAGCCCGACGGCAACGTCTCCATCACCGACGGCCCCTACCTCGAAGCCAAGGAACACATCGGCGGCTTCTGGATCCTCCAGTGCGCCGACATGGACGAAGCGCTGGCCTGGGGACGCAAAGCCGTCGTCGCCTGCCGGGTTCCTGTCGAGGTGCGAGCGTTCCTCAAAATCCGGCCGAATAGAAAATCACTTAGCCACGGAGACTCGCAATGAGAACGCTCAAAATTTTCGAACACATCTCGCTGGACGGCGTAATCCAGGTTCGCGGCTCGGGCGAAGACGGCGACTACCCCTACGGCGACTGGACAGCGCCCTATCGCAGCCCCGCTGGCAGAGATGCAATCCTCGCAGCGCATGGCGAGAGCTTCGATCTGCTGCTTGGCCGGCGCACCTACGATCTCTGGTCGGGCTTCTGGCCGAAGGCGCCGAGCAGTCCTATGTCTGACGGCCTCAACGCCGCGACGAAATACATCGCGACCCATCGGCCGGAAAGCCTTGAATGGGGCCCGTTCGAGGGCCTTGGGCCGGACATCGTCGAGGACATTCGCCGCATCAAGTCGCACGACGGCCCTAACCTGATCCTCTGTGGCAGTTCAACGCTGACATCGACGCTGCTCGAACACGGCCTTGCGGATGAGGTCTTGCTGATCGTCTATCCAGTCCTGCTGGGCCAAGGGAAACGTTTCTTCTCGGAGGGAACGCCGCCACGTTCCTTAGAGCACGCCAGCACGAAAGCTTTGTCCTCAGGCATCGTTCTCAATGCCTACAAGGTCGCTGGGCCTTTGAAGAATCAACCATAGGAGCAACTCAATGCGTTTCATGATGATGGCGATCCCCGAAGGATATGGATCGGCTGCGCCGGATGTAGCGCCCAGCGCGGGAGCAGTAGCGAAGATGATGGAGTACAACAAGTCGTTGCAAAAGGCGGGAGTCCTGCTCGCACTGGATGGACTGTTTCCTCCTTCCACGGGAGCACGTATCTCTTACATGGACGGCAAGCCGACGGTGACCGACGGGCCGTTTGCGGAGTCGAAAGAAGTCATCGGCGGCTACTGGATCATCCAGGTGCGCTCACGCGAAGAGGCCATCGAATGGGCAAAGCGGGCGCCCATGTCCAACAACGAGAGGATCGAAGTCCGCCAGATTCACGAGATGTCTGACTTTCCCGAAGACGTCCAGAAGGCGGCGGAAGGGTTCGAGCAACTGACCCGGTAACCTCATACGTATGAGCGATGTCCATAAGACGATTGAGGCCGTCTGGAAGATTGAGTCCACACGCCTCATCGCCGCGATTGCTCGCGTCATCCACGATATCGGCATTGCCGAGGAGCTGGCGCAGGATGCGCTCGTGACTGCCCTCGAAGTTTGGCCCGAGGAAGGCATCCCTGACAATCCCGGGGCATGGCTGATGAAGGCGGCGAAGCGGCGCGCGATCGATTCATTGCGGCGCGGCCGCATGCTCGTACAAAAGCATGAAGAGATTGCCCGCGAGCTGGAGTGGCAACAGCAGCGGCTTGGAGACGCTTTTGAGCACTCGCTGGATCAGGTGATCGATGATGACGTGCTGCGGCTCATCTTCACCGCGTGCCATCCCGTGCTTGCGGTGGAAGGACGCATCGCGCTCACGTTGCGCCTGATCGGCGGCCTCACCACGGCGGAGATCGCGCGTGCGTTTCTTGTGCCGGAAAAGACGCTAGGCCAGAGGATCTCTCGCGCCAAGAAGACCCTCTCGGAGGCGCACGTTCCCTTTGAGACGCCGAGTGGGGACGAGTTGCGTCGCAGGGTTGAGTCCGTGCTCAAGGTGGTCTACCTGATTTTCAATGAGGGCTACACCGCGACCTCGGGCGATGAATGGATGCGGGCGGCTCTCTCTGAAGAGGCGCTGCGCCTAGGGCGCATGTTGGGGCACCTTCTCCCCGGCGAATCGGAAGTTCATGCACTTGTGGCATTGATGGAGTTGCAGGCATCGCGCAACGCAGCGCGCCGGGGCAAAAACGGCGAGGCCGTCTTATTTCCGGATCAGGACCGCTCCTTGTGGGACTACGCTCAGATCCAGCGAGGAATGACCGCGCTCGAACAAGCGCAAAGACTAGGCGGTGGCGCGAAACCCTACGCGTTGCAGGCAGCCATTGCCGCATGTCACATGCGCGCCCGCACCGCCGAAGAGACAGACTGGGACCGCATCGTTCTTCTCTACGACGCCTTGCTGCAAATCAATCCATCTCCAATCGTGGCGCTCAATCGCGCAGTCGCCGTCGGCATGGTCCAAGGCCCAGCCGCAGGACTCGACGCACTCGACGCAGCCGCCACCCTCGCCGGTGACTCTGCGCTAGCCGGCTACCATCTCTTTCCCAGCGTTCGCGGAGACCTGCTGATGAAGATGGGCAGACTCTCTGAGGCACGTGAAGAAATCCAACGCGCCATCGCAATGACGAAGAACCTGCGGGAACAGGAATTGCTGACGAACAGGTTGAAGCAGTTGGAGAAGGCGGCCTTCTCCGTATAGGTGCGGTTCTCTCCTTTGAAACGCGCTTGCGAGCAGTAAACGGGCCAGTTTAGGTCCCCTAGCACGACGCCTCACCGCAAGGACACGATAGTATGCGTTCGGGAGGGAGGCCAACCAATCATGTCTGACTACGATCACGATCAAGACCTGTATGATTATGATGATGACGAGCGGTTCTATGAAGAGACCGTCTACAATGAAAAGCACTACATAGAGCGGGAACCGGAGTTGATCAGGCAGTCAAACCTCGAACTTGAGCTTGATCAGATCGAGGAAAGACATATCCGGGAGATGCGCGAGGATGGCTTACTTCGTCCCTTCCTCATCAATCCTGGTGGGAGTGAGTCTGAAGCCGAAAAGGAATCGCCGCTCAATCAGCCAGCGGGTGAAATTCCTTTCTGAATAGTAACTGCTCACCCCCAATGGGGACCGCTTAAAAAGTCGTCGGTTCTCCCAGTCTCGAAATGCTCCGCTCGCGACGGTCGCGACTGACAAAGAGCGTTGTTCCCATGCCGTTCGGTTTGGAAATGACGCGGATTGGATGGGGCCGCGTATTCATGCAATTCAGGGTGTTTCAATTTTTTCTGTCTTACATTTTTCTGTTGAGATTATCACTCGCTGGTCTGGGAATTGCGTCATAAAGCGACTAGGAGTTCGTGGAAAATCCTGGCCACCCGCTGCCGTGTAGACAGTTCAAACAAAATAAGAAGAGACGATGCCGCTTGAGAAAACTCCGACAATCAAAGAAAGCTACCGAAGACCGCTGGTGTTACTGACTGGCGCCACAGGCTACGTTGGCGGTCGTTTATTGAATATTCTGGAGGGTTCGGGGCATCGTTTACGATGTCTCGCGCGACGGCCCGGCGCGCTACGCTCCAAAGCGGCGGCGGAGACGGAGATCGTGGCGGGTGACGCGCTCGACCCGCCTAGTCTTGAAGGCGCGATGCATGGGGTGCAGACCGCCTATTACCTGGTCCATTCGATGGGCGCGGGCGGCGATTTCGAAGACAAAGATCGCCAGGCGGCTTGGAATTTCGGAGAGGCCGCGCGAGCTGCCGGAGTGAAACAGATCATCTATTTAGGCGGACTGGGCGAAAGTGATGGTCCGCTCTCGCCGCATCTGCGCAGCCGGCGCGAAGTCGGACGTGTCCTACGGGAATCCGGCGTTCCTGTTATCGAATTTCGGGCATCGATCGTCATCGGCTCCGGCTCTCTGTCTTTCGAGATGATTCGGGCTTTGACTGAGCGGCTACCGGTGATGATCGCTCCGCGCTGGGTGGCGACGCCCGCTCAGCCCATCGCGATTGAAGACGTCCTCGCGTATCTGATCGAAGCATTGAAATTGCAGCTTGGTCAGAGCCGGATTTTTGAGATCGGCGGGGCGGACCATGCCTCTTACGGAGAGATCATCCAGGAATATGCCCGACAGCGCGGCTTGCGACGCGTGATCATCCCGGTACCCGTCCTTACCCCGCGACTTTCCAGTCTCTGGTTAGGATTGGTTACCCCAGTATATGCGCGCATCGGTCGGAAGCTGATCGAGAGTCTACGCTACCCGACCGTGGTGAGAGACAGGTCGGCGCTGCAGGTCTTTAGCGTTCGCCCGCGCGGGATTCGGGAGGCAATCGCCAGGGCGCTGCTAAATGAGGATCGCGCGTTCGCCGAGACGCGCTGGTCCGACGCATTCTCTTCGGGCGGCTGGCTGGCGAGTTGGGGCGGCGTTCGTTTTGGTTCGCGATTGGTGGAATCGCACGTCGCGCGTGTCAGGATCGATCCATCACGGGCGTTCGAACCGATTCGGCGCATCGGCGGACGCTCTGGCTGGTACTTCGGCGATTGGTTGTGGCGGATCAGAGGACTTCTGGATTTGCTGGTCGGCGGCGTCGGACTGCGGCGCGGGCGTCGCGATCCTGAATGGCTGTGGCCCGGAGAGACGCTCGATTGTTGGCGCGTCGAAGCGTTCGAGCCGAACCGACTTTTGCGGCTGGCGGCGGAGATGAAGTTGCCGGGCAGGGCATGGCTGGAATTTGAAGTGGAGGAGGAAGAATCCGGCTCGACCATTCGCCAGACAGCGATCTTCGATCCGGCCGGCCTAACAGGACTGGTTTACTGGTACGCGCTATACCCGCTGCATCATTTCGTCTTTGGCGGGATGTTGCGCCGGATCGCGGCCAAGGCCACGCAAGTCAGAACCGCTTGATTGATTGGCGCCGGCGTATGAAAATTTACTTCCTCGAACGCAGACAGCTGATCCAACGCCCGCGAAGCGAGACCTTCGCTTTCTTTAGTGACACGTTCAACCTCGAGAGGATTACGCCGTCATTTCTTAGGTTTCGCATCCTGACGCCGCCGCCAATCAAAATGGAGGCCGGCGTGGTGATCGAATACCGTCTGGCGCTTTTCGGCGCGCCAGTCTACTGGCGGACGGTGATCGAGAGTTGGGATCCGGAAGAATCGTTCGTTGACAGTCAGATAAAGGGGCCTTATGCGTTGTGGCGACACACTCATTCGTTCGAAGAAAAAGGGCCGCGACAGACCCTCATGCGAGATCTGGTTGAGTACGGCATTCCATACGGCCCGCTGGGAAGAATAGCCCATGCTTTATTCGTCGAGCGCTGGCTCAAGAAGATTTTCGATTACCGAGCGGCGATGATAGCGCGTTTGCTGGAAGCGGAAGACAAAGAAGAGGAGCGCGATGAACGGAATCGAGCAATTGCTGGCCAATCCTCGCGTCACTGTGCGCCGTAACGGAATGCCGGAAGCGGGTGGCGCCTGCGTGGTCTACTGGATGCAGCGCGCTCAGCGGGGAGTTGATAATCCTGCCTTAGACGTGGCGATCGCGGCGGCTAATGAGCTGCGGCGCCCGGTCGCGGTCTTCTTCGGTCTACGTCCGAAGTATCCGAACGCCAATCTGCGCCATTACGCTTTCCTGGTTGAAGGATTGGAGGAGACGAAGCGAAAGATCGAGGGGCGCGGCGCGGTGTTTGTCTTGCGGTTCTATCCCGATCACGATCTGCCGCGCTTTTGCGCGGAAATGAACCCCTGTCTAGTGGTGGGTGATGAAAACCCCATGCGCGAGCCGGAAAGATGGCGGCAGGGCGCGGCCCGCAATCTCAGGGTTCCATTCTGGACCGTGGATGCCGACGTCGTTGTGCCGAGCAAACTTTTTCCAAAAGAAGAGTACGCCGCGCGAACGATCCGCCCGAAACTGCAGAAACTACTTCCAGTCTTCCTGCATCGACCGGAAAACCTCAAAGCTCGATACCTCTGGACCGAGCGCAATAAACCAGGCGGTCGCAAGATCATTCCATCGCGCTTGCTCGATGACCTGCCGCTGGATCGCAGCACTGCGCCGGTGAACCAATTCAAGGGTGGAATGGCGGAAGGCATGCGGCTCTTGCGACGCTTCATCAACAAACGGCTGGCGAATTACGAGAACGCGCGTAATCAACCCCAGATCGCCGGAACCAGCGAGCTTTCGGCGTATCTGCACTTCGGTCATCTCGGCCCGTTGACCATTGCGCAGGCCGTTCTTGACGCGGATGCGCCGGAAACAGCTAAGACCGCGTTCCTGGAAGAACTGATCGTCCGGCGCGAATTGGCGATTAATTACGTGGCGCGCAATCCGCAGTACGATCGCCTGGCAGGCTCGCCCGAGTGGGGGCGGAAAACATTGGCTGAGCATGCTGCGGATCCGCGCCCGTACTACTACACAGAAGCGCAGTTGGAAGCCGCCGAGACGCACGATCCGCTCTGGAATGCGGCGCAACTCGAAATGGTGGTGACAGGACGAATGCATGGCTACCTTCGTATGTACTGGGCGAAAAAGATTCTCGAATGGACCGAGGCGCCCGAAGACGCATTCGAGATTGCCGTCAGACTCAATGATCGATACGAACTGGACGGACGCGACCCGAATGGCTACGCCGGCATCGCCTGGGCCATAGGCGGCAAGCATGACCGCCCGTGGGGGCCGCAGCGCCCCGTGTTCGGGTTGATCCGCTATATGTCGTTCGAAGGTTGCGCCCGTAAGTTCGATGTCCGGGCTTACATCGAGCGGGTAAACAAACTCTAGCGCGATCGTACGGAGTGAAGGGCGCGAGGATCAGCGTTCGTCTACCTATCACAGTCTGCCCGCCCTGTTGGGGCTGAGCAGTTACTTTGAATATAACCTGATGTCTTCGACCGCGTGAAAGTATTACGCCAGCGGGGTGTGGTGCAAAAAATATGCTGGGACACAAAAATACTGAACGTCACTTCGGCTCAGGCGGCAACCTTGAAGAGATCGGCCACGAATCTAACTTGTCCGCGAATGTCGCCTTTCCTGATTCCTTCGACCTGGCCCTTCCGGATCATGTTCGTGACCTCATACCCACCGATGGTCCGCCGCGCCGTGTTGAAGCTGAAGAAGCCGAGTCCGGGATTGACTCGGCGTTTTATGAATCGGCGCCACTGCTCGACGATGTTATCTAGATATTTGCATTGGCGTAATTGAGAGGCGACGGACAGGACTCCTTCCTCCTTCAACTCTTCGACCGCTGGCGGGTAGGCTTTGTTCCGAAACGGCTGTTCTGTGTTTGTCTCTAGCGGCTTTGGCCTCTGTTCGGTTCTTCCACAGGGGGGCGGTTTTGAAATACCGTCGCACCCTGTGCATGAACCGATAGCGCCAAATGCCGCTTTCTTCCCAGATTCCGTCTTTGATTTTCTTTTGTTTTTTCTGCATGTTGGTTCCCTTGTAGGCAACCGGGGCCTGGTGTGCGGATTTTGGCCGAGTCTCCGCGCGGAGGTCAATATTTTTTCAATAGCGGTTTAATCGCGCGCGAATGGCCGCGAAGTACCAAAGCAAAAGCTGGGCGTGAACCCGGCTTTCGTGGTTATGGGCTGCTACCTCAAACGCCCTAAGCTACTTTGACACACAGTGCGGTGACCTGCAATCTCACCAAAAACCGCGCCAATCAGAATCCCATGCGCAAAAAAAAGGCAAACTGAGCGAACCTGTCCGCACACTCAGTTTGCCGCAGTGAGTGAAACATATGAGATTTTTCAATTGCAAAGTACGGCCGGAGTCGAAATTATTTCACCAAAAAAAAGCCGGGCGGTGAAACCCGGCTGGCGAAAATACATGTGTGGTTAACTTTGAATTATGCGAAGCAACTCCGGCGCCGGAGGGGAAATGTTGAATCTATGACGTTTCGCCCCGTTCGGGGCAGCGCTTCCACCACGATAGGTCGCGGGGTCGCGATACCTCACGGCGAATGTGGGCCGTCCGGCGGGCATAGGTCATTGTTGACTGTGCCTAGTCAACCAAATGAGCCGCGTCGTGCTCGTGGACTGAAGCGACGCGGCTTTTCTATTGAACCCACACCCGTCAAGTCCGTAGCATGTCAAGTCAGTTCGCCGAATGTGCGATCTGATGGCGGAGCGCGGCGTCACGGTCCTACATACCGCCGTTTTGCGATGGGTCCAACGCTTCGTTCCCACCTTCGAGAAAAAATGGAAGAACTACGCGCGCCCTGTCGGCTAATCCTGGAGAGTCGATGAAACCTATCAGTGGCAGTCGAGTTGTTCCCGCAAGCGGTTGTTCTCGGCCTCGAGCGCTTCAATCCGCTCCTGCAAAGGCGCGATCAGAAATTGGATTTCATCAGACGTGTACTTTGGCGTGATGTGTTGTGAGCAGTTCCAATCGAATGCTTCGACGCGCAGGATCATTGCGCGCTCGATGCGCGCCTGGTAATCAGGCACGGCGAGTTTTTTAATCAGGTCGGGCGCTTCCTGCGCGTCTCTGACCTCGATACGCGCCAGGATTTTCAAGCGCTGGCGGTTGGCGTAATCCATCAGGAAGAGCGCTGCTTTGTCGTTCTGGCGCAGGTTCCCGGCGCTGATATATTGCAGGTTTCCTCGAAAATCCGCGAAGCCGAGTGTAGTCGCATCCAACACTTTCAAGAATCCCGGCTTGCCGCCGCGGTATTGAATGTACGGCTGGGAGTTTTCGCCGATGGTCGCCATATAAAAGCCGTCGCGCGCGCCGATGAATTCAATCTCCGCCTCAGTCAAACCGTAAAAATCTGATTCGCCCGCTTCAAATCTCGCGTAATTGCGGCGCGAGCCATAATGCTCCTGCGCCGCTTTAACGCTCGGCGTAAAGGTCAACTCAAAAAATTTGTGTGCCATCTCTTGCGCCTCCAATACCCGGTCGAATTGAAATCGTGAGCCGCCCTGGGCAGCCCACGGTCCCTGGAGGTTTGAAATCCACCTTCACTCAAGCCTTGCTGACACTGGGCTTCAGCGGCAGCTCGACGCGTGGGAAATCAATCTCCGTTTTCGCCGCCTCGTTGAAGTAGTTAGTGAAGATGTTCAGCGCGACATTAGCGATGACTTCAGCGATCTCACTTTCCGAGAAGCCGGCGTTCTTGACCGCCTCCAGATCGGCGGCGCTCACCGCGCCGCGGTTCTCGACGATGGCCCTAGCGAATTTCAAGGCCGCGTCGGTTTTGGCGTCTTCGGCGGAGGCTTCGCGCGCCGCCAGTATTGCGTCTTCGTTCAAGCCAACCATCTTGCCGATGGCTGTATGCGCCGCGGCGCAGTATCCGCACTGATTGGCTTCGGCGGAGACGAGCGCGATTTGCTCACGGACCTTAGCGTTCAGCTTGCCTTTGCCGAGGGCGTTGCTGAAGTTTATGTACGCCTCCAGTACGGCTGGCGATTGCGCCATCGTGCGCGCCATGTTCGGCGTGACGCCGAGCTTAGTCTGCACTGCGTCGAGCAGCTCTTTCACCTTGCCCGTCGCTTCACTCGGATTGATTGCTGGGATTCTTGACATGCTATTTCCTTTCGATTTGTGTTTGAGTCAGTTCAATTCTTTGTTTTGTCTGTCAAACTGGCTTCGGCTTGGAGCCCAAACCAATATTTCCATAACCATCTATATAATGTTTTGACGGTTAGGTATTATTCCCTGTCCCACAACTTTTTTCCATTCATCCGGTGGAGGAAATACTATAGAGGCATACGGACATTAGACATGTCGAAGGATTTAGTGGTGACGCGCGGGAGGCTGAAATGGAGCGAAAGCTAGATACGTCAAAGTTTTACCTGGTCGGAAACAATCTGAGTATTGATTTTGTCAATACCCGAATCCGCGAAAACGGCTCGCCGAAGGAATTACTGGAATCGTTCGGTGACTTAGTAGCCTGGGCATTGAGGGCCAATCTATCGGATTTGTCGCAAGCCAAGGCATTGCTTCAAGACTGGAGCGGTAGGCCGAAGGCGGCGCGGGTATTGAAATTCGCGTTGGACTTTCGAGAAACGTTGCGGGAGATGATTCTTAGCGCCGAGCGTAGCGCAGCTATCAACCCTGCGGTGATCGAGGCAATCAACTTGATAATGAAGGAGGAGACTGGTTACGCCGAGATTGTGAGAACCGAGGGGGGCTTCGAAAAGCGTTTCCGCGCCGACTTCAGTGATCCCGGACGGTTGCTTGCGCCAATCGCCGAAGCCGCCGCCGATCTGCTCTGCTATGGGAACCTCGCCTATCTCAAAAAATGCGAGGGCGCAGATTGTGTTTTGCGCTTTTATGACATGACGAAGAATCACAGCCGGCGATGGTGCAGTATGGCCTCCTGCGGAAATCGGGCGAAGGTGGCGGCTTTTTATCAACGGCAGGGCAAGAA
>Ga0154003_1000104_pt1 | contig 25305 bp, 18 predicted proteins | sample TSFL087MetaG_FD_104679 | JGI IMG/M metagenome (GOLD analysis project Ga0154003, IMG submission 104679) | Attine ant fungus gardens microbial communities from Florida, USA - TSFL087 MetaG | ecosystem: Host-associated > Fungi > Mycelium > Unclassified | place: USA: Florida, Lake Talquin State...
ATGCGCTCGAAGTCCGACCAAAAATCTTCGGCAGACGGGAAGACGAGGTGGGCCTTGGCCTTGATGTCGTTCGCCACCGACAAGGCGTATTCACGCTCGTCTATCTCTTTGTGCTCGTAGCAGGAGGTGAAAGTGTAGAGGTTTTCTCCGACCGCGCTGGCCGCCTCGGGCTGTTCGCTCTGAATCTTTCCGATCAGCCCGACGACGACTGAGGAGTCGAGGCCGCCGCTCAGACAACTGCCGGCTCGCACGTCGCTGATCAGATGGCTCCGCATCGTGTCGAGCAGACGATCCCTCAATGCCGCGACCCTCTCGTCGTCCATTTTCGCTGCGCTCGTTGGACTCGCTGGGGCGCCCGAATCATGATCCGGTTTCAGGCTCCAGTATCGCTTGATGGCAAGCTGTTTCGTCGCCACGTCCAGAGTCAGCGCGTGACCGGCGGGCAGCGCCTTGACGCCTTTCAGGATCGTGCGCTCGCCGTAATCGCAATTCCCATGAACCAGAAAACCTACCGCCGAATCGTCGTCGGCTTCCACCTCGACGCCGGGAAACGGGAGCAACCCTTTGATCTCCGAAGCGAAGATGAAATGGCCTTTGGGCGTGGCGTAATAGAACGGCTTGATCCCCAGCCGGTCGCGCGCGCAGAAGAGGCGACCGCGCCGCCCGTCCCAGATCGCAAATCCATACATCCCCTGCAATCGCTCCAGGCAATCTTCCCCCCAATGCAGATAGGCTTGCAGCAGCGCTTCCGTATCCGTGTTGGTTTTGAAGCCGTAACCGCGCGATTCCAGCTCCGACCGCAGTTCCCGGAAGTTGTATACCTCGCCGTTGAAAACTATCCAGGTCGCGCCGTCGGACGAGGGCATCGGCTGAAGCCCACGGTCCGACAGATCGAGAATCGCCAGGCGGCGATGCCCGAGCCCGACGCGCGCGTGAGAATGTGAATTCCACCGACCGGTGTGGCGCGCGAACGAGTGTTTGAAGGCGCCGTCTTCGATCCAGCCGAGCATAAAGCCCTCGCCGTCCGGGCCGCGATGCGCCTGCAGATCATTCATCCTCTGCAAAGCCGGTAGATCGATGGGAACTCCGTCGAGACTGACGGCTCCTACAATGCCACACATATTATTTTTTATGCCCCGGCGCCGGCGCCTTCCCCGTCACCGACCAGTAGATGTCAATCACCTTCTTGGTGAGCAGCCTCTCGTCCAGGCATTGGACCGCCTCACGTCCTCTGATCCGCCCGCCTCTTCTGAGCGCCCTTTCAAGCGCGGCGGCGATGGTTTCGGGTCGCTCGTCGACGCAGACCTCACAGCCTTCGACGCCTTGCAATCGCTGCCGCACGTCGCCGACCGCGACCGAGACGACCGGCAGATCGCAAGCCAACGCCTCCTTCACCACATTCGGCGATCCCTCCTGGCTGGACGTAAAGACGAAGACATCGCATGCGCTCATATAGACGGGGATCTCGGCGTGAGGCACGCCCCAGGCGACAATCAGCTCGGCGGGCAATCTCGCGTTGAGTATCTCCACCGTCCGCCTGGCCAGATTGAATCGCTTCCTTTCGTCCGCCGGGTTGCAGGCGAAGAGGACCAGCCGCCCGCCCTCCGAAAGCCCCAGCCTTCGCCGCGCCTCCATTTGCGGCAGGCGTTTGAAAGAATCAAGATCGAGTCCGGACGGGATGACATGGACCGGCGTCGATGAAGGGACGTGGGCTCGCATGTGGTCAGCCACCACGATCACCGCGTCGGAGCGCGTCGCCACCAGCCGGCTCAATTGCCGCAGCAACCGGCCATAGAGCGCCGGCCGCCGGCCTGGGCGGTTCACGCCTAAAATGTCATCTCCTCGAAGAGTCACCACCAGAGGCATGCGCTTCGGCAAGGCCAGCAGCCCGCTCTGACCAAACTGGGCATGTATCAAATCGTATCGCTCCCGCGTGAGCTTACGCCGTAATCGGCGCCAGGCCTTCAGGTAATTGATCGGGTTCTTGGCGCCGCGAAAGGCGAAGACCTCTACGTCAATACCGGCGCGTCGAAGAAACTCTACTTGGCGCGCAATAAATGGGGCCCCGTGCCCTGTGTCAATCCACTCGCTGGTGACCGTTAAGACACGAATAGCGTCGTTCATGCCGAGTTTCTCCACAGGCTTCTCCTTCGTTAGGCATTGGTCGCCGAACTTGCTCTGCCGACCTGGCCCTTTGTGATGTGCGCCGGCGTCGCATGCAGAGATCGGGGCGGTATTGTTGGATTGGCCCCCGCCAGGCGGGGTCTTACAGCAAGCAGGAGATTGGCGCTGGCCAGGGCGCACGCCATCATGAGCCAATCGAGTTTGGAGGCGCTCCAGTTACCGCTCATGTTTATCAGAATGACCGTGATAACCATGACAATCGGCAAAGCCCCCTGAGACCCACGGCGCGCACGCCATGCCGCCAGCAGGCAAAGAATAACGCAGATTAGTAGAGGAACAGTCCCAAACAGCCCAGTCGAAGTCAGGATTTCCAGTAACATATTGTGAGTATCCTTAGATCCGTCGGGACCAACTGGTCCCCCATACATAATCTGCAAACGCCTTCCCAGTTCGTACTTGTTATCAATAGGTCCCCACCCGATGAACGGCTTCTCCTTGAACATGCCCCAGGCCGTGGGAAATATATTCTCTCGGCCTGACATGTGGTTTCCATCTAGAGTCTGCTTGTACCGCGACACCAATGATGGCGTCTGCAAGACAGCCAGCGCCAATCCCCCAAGAACCGCCAGGACGATAACCAGGCTTTTCGCCTTCGCCCACAGAGTCTTCCCTCGAATAGCGAAGGCAGCAAAACCGATCCCCAAAGCGAGCAGGGCGCCGCGAGAGCCGGTATCGATAATCGCGCCCACCATTATTACGGCCAGCGGCGCCGCTACGTACTTGACCCAGCGCGAAGTTTTGTTACGACCGAAAGCGAATCCCATCAGCGCGACCAGGCCCAGGGATATGTTATTGGCCATGTTGTTCGGGTTCTGCCCCAGGACTGAGGTTCGCAAGCCTTCATAATGGTCGTCCCAGCGAGTTGCGGCGACGCCCGACAATTGCATGACCGAGATAACCGAACAGGAGATCACTAGCGTCATCAGAGCCGTCTTCATGATCCGCTCGTATCGCATCAGGTTGTAGCCGCTCCACATCAGGAAGAATATCTGAACCATGAGCGTAAGCAGCCTTATCGCGTCATCCTGCCACTTCACGAAGCCGCAAAGGAGAGCGAGAAAAAGGACGTACACCGCATAAAACCAGAGTTCTTTGGGAAATTGGCGATAGCACACTTTCGGTTGGAGCAGGGTGAACGCGAGATAGATAAACCCGATTAACGTCGGTATCTCCATCGGGATCGGCCTGTCCGGCCACTCGAAGAGGAGCGAGAAGATAAATACATAGAACGCGCCGCGAACCAGCGGATTTACGGCGCGATGGTTCGTGCCCTTCGCCCGCTGACCTGGGACTTGCCCGCGGGGCGCCGCGCCGGGAAGAGGGATTTTATTCGTAGCGACTCTCGCGGCCGGTCGCTCAATTTGAGGCGATGGTGTCATTTGGCTAAAAAAACTATCTCAAAATAGAGAAGGCCCGCGATATGTTGTGGTTAGCAATATGAGCCGAAATCCTTATGACACTGTCGGCATCAGCCTTATCCTCTTGGTTGATGGCCCAGCCGAGCAAAGTGCCCCCTCTGAAGGTAAGAAGTTGTTTGGGTTGCCCGAAGCGACTCGAAGCTCCCGCGCCAAGAACCAACCCGGGGATGAATTTCCTGTCGAGTACCATGTTTTGGATTGCTACTGCTTCTTGGCTAAAGATGTCTCGAATTCCAGCCTGGATATATTTATGCCGATCAGCGGCCACAACTCCCGCTTGAGTGATGTCTCGAACTCCAGATAAAGTTGGGGTGATTTCTCGAACGCTTCTTTACATCGGAATCAGTACCGCGAGCGGTACTGATAGTTTTGGGGCGTCCGCTCGAACGCCACTTTACAGCGAAGGCTGCAGAAATAAACGGTTTTCTCTTCGAAGACCGTTTTATATAACGCATTCACAGTGGCGACCGCCATTCCGCAGACAGGATCAATGTTATCAGTGGGAGATTCAGCGATTTTCTGCATGACAATAAGGCTCGCGCCATTCGATCTATTAACCGGCTCAAGTGTTTGATCTGAGACGGCCCTTCGCAACCGGGTGATTTCGGCCATCACGCTGAGAGCGATTTCGGGCAGCGATTCGGCCCCGAGTTCGAGTCCGGCCGGACACTTGACGCGCGCGATGTCTTCATCAGGTGTTCCTTTGTCGCTGATGTATTGGAAGAGCGATCTCGCTTTTTCCTTGCTCGCGACTAGGCCGAGGTATTGTGGCTGTGTTCCTACGACGGCCTCAAGCCCTTCTTCGTCGCCGTTTCCCATAGTCGCTACCACGACATAACTGCGCGAATCTATGCGCCCCCTCAGCGATTCGAGGTCGGTCAACTCCACGTTGGCTTCGGGAAATTGTTCCCGTTCGGCATCCGGGTCGGCTACGCAAACCTTGAAATCAAGCAGCCGTCCGAGTCCGGCGAGAATATGCGCTACTGGCGAACTGCCTACGACAAAAAGATTGGGCTTGGGGAGCACAGGCTCCAGATAAATCTCCAGCGAGCCGCCTCCCTGGCACGTCATCTGGTAAGCTTCGCCCCTCTCCAAATCTCCATCTGTGGCTTCCGGGCTGATGCTGATGAGCTTCGGCTTGCCTGTGTTCAGCGCCATTTGCGCTTCGCGAACGACGATGGGCTGAACGCCCCCGCCTCCGATCCAGCCGCTGATAGAGCCGTCGGGCTTGATGATGGCCTTTGAGCCGGGCGTGGCCGATTGTGGGCTTTTGTTTGCCACGACGGTGGCGATGACGAAAGGCTCCTCTTCCGCGCGCAGTCGGCCAGCCTGATCCAGTATGTCATTCACATTGCTATTTTCATACATCGCGGGTCTTCTCTATTTTGAGATAGTTTTTTTAGCGCGCGTAACGAGCGCACAACAATTTGACGGTATGAATCACGTGTTCTATTTCTTCCTCGCGCATTCCCGGAAACAGAGGAAGGCTGACAAGGCGGCTCCAGGTCTCTGTCGCCACCGGGCAATCTTCCGGCTGCCATCCGAACGATTCCTGGTAATAGGGATGCAAATGTAACGGCCGCCAATGCACGGAACTACCTACGCCGGATTGCGCCAGCTCCTCGATGAATTTATTACGGTCGATCGTCAATCGCGCCAATTGCAACCGGATCGGGAAAAGGTGCCAGGAATGGACCCGATCATTAGCCACTACGGGAAGCTCGATCTCTTCCACCCCGGAGAACGCGCCCCAGTAGTCGGCGGCTATTCGCTCGCGCTCGCGTCTCATCTCCTCGGCGCGCGCCAATTGATGGATGCCGATGGCGGCGGCGATGTCAGTCATGTTGTACTTGAATCCGGGCGCGATGATCCTGTAATCCCAGCTTCCGCCCCTCGAGTACCTGTCCCACGCGTCGCGGGAAAGCCCGTGCAACGACATCAATTTCATCCGCTCGGCCAGAGAAGCGTTATTGGTGACGGCCATGCCGCCTTCGCCGGTAGTTATGGTTTTGTTTGCATAGAAGGAGAAGCAAGTTATAGCGGCGGTTCCCTCTCCGCATCGCCGCCAGGGATCGCCGGGGCCGCGCCTCCAGGCCGCCGGGAAAGCATGCGCGGCGTCCTCCACTACCCACAATCCGTGATCCGAGGCGAACCTGTTCACCTCCTCCATATCCATCATTAAGCCGCCGACGTGAACGGGAATCATTCCCACCGCCTGCGGCGCCTTCGGCGCGCCGCCCGGCGATTTATCGTCTCGGAAGCGGGATAATTTCCTTGCGGCGTCATCAAGGCTCATATTGAACGTCACCGGATCGCAATCGACCAGAATCGGAACCGCGCCCTGGTAGCGAACCACCGCGGCGGTTGCGGCAAAGGTCATAGTGGGAACGAGCACGCCCATTCCCGGCTCCAACTCCAGGGCGTTTACGGCGAGATGGAGCGCCGCGGTGCAGGAGTTGACTGCCAGAGCCCTGCTCGCTCCCACCGCGTCGGCGAACTCCCGCTCGAAACGGCGAACCCTCGGCCCGCTCGTCAGCCACCCTGATTTCAATGCGGCGATTACCTCTTCTATTTCATTCCCGGTAAGTTCGGGGCGATAGAAAGGAACTTGAGTTTCGAGAGCTGTTTGTGTGTTAATCATGTCTATATCCCGCGATTTTATACCGATTATAAATAGCGGCGACGAGCTTAAACGCAAGTCGGTTCCGACTAAGATAAGCCAGAAAACGCCGGCCGACTGTGCCGGCGAGTTGTTCTATATTATCAACCGCTCCGAAGGAAACGTTGTTGAGCCAGGCGCGAGGCAGCGACAGGCCGGCCAGTACGCCTGCCACTGTGGACGTGATCACTGCGCCGGCCAGAATAACCAGGCGAGGTAAATGAGCGTAGCGCAACAATTGTATGGCTAGAAGAGTGAAAGCCGCCGCCACCACGCCGAGGATCGCCCCAGGCGCCTGACACAGGAAATACTCCCTCCAGCTCGCCCCGACAAGCTTGGTAGTTAGCCACGCCATTAACAGGTAAATCACAGTTATAGCGACGACCACGCCAACAGCTACGCCATTTATACCCCACCGGCTACCTATGAAAGAGCAAGAGAAAACGCAAGCCGCATATATAGAGTGACAGGCGAACTTCAAGTAGACCGCTCCCTTGGCGCGCGCCAGTGAGTCTCCCAGGCCATACATAGAATGAAAGAGCCCTCCAACGCAGAGGATCTGAAGAGGCGCCGCCGCGCCTATCCATTCCGGGCCAAAGACTCCGGCCATAATCTCCGGCGCCGCAACCCCGAGACAAGCGAGTATTGGGGCGATGAGGATTGCTGATAAAAATAAAGAAGCAAGATAGGCCCGTTTCAACCGCTCGCTCTCATCCTGGATCAAAGAATAGACGGGAAAGACCACAGAACCGATCACTGACGAGAATTGGTACAATGGAAAGGTCATAAGCTGGTAGGCGCGGGAGTATAAGCCTAAAGCGGTTGCGCCGAGCTGGCGGCCTACGACAAAGTAATCGCCGTTATGCGCGGCATAGTTCGCTAGATTGAATAAGCTCTGGCCTACGCCAAAGCCCAACAATTGGCGCGCTTCGGACAGAGAGAAACTGGGCCGCATCGGATGAGGCGCCACATGAAGAAACAAGATGGTCCTGAGCAGAGTTTGAATCAGGCTGGCCAACACAAGAGCCCACACCCCGTAACCTAACAGCGCGAGCGATATGCCAACTGGAACGTACCCGAAAGCGTATGACCCCAGTTCGGCGATAAGTAAGTTCCGGTATTCCAGTTTTCGCTGTAAGAGGGCGAAGGCGACCTTGCCTGCGCTCGTCAGTATAACAGTCACCGAGATCAGCCGCAGAATCGGAATCACCTCATCACTCTGAAGAAGCATAGCCGCAAATGGCGCCATCGCATAGACAGTTATGGTAAATAACAGGCCAAAGAGAATTGAGAGTGAAAATGCCACGCGGATGTGCCTGTCAGTGAGATCTTTACGCTGTATCACGGCGATATTAACGCCTATCTCGGATATTTCGGTGACGAGATTCATAACCACCATCGCCAGAGCCAGCAACCCAAATTGATCCACACGGATGAGGCGCGCCAGAATAACCATAACGGTCAACTGGAGGATAAATTTCGACGACTCCGAAAGGAAGCGCCAAGAAATGGCGCTCATCGCGCGCCCGTAAAGCGGTTCGGCCGTTAACGGCGCGCCCGTCGGCTCTTTCAGTTGTGTTTGTCCCGATATGGTCATTAGTCTAAACTCGAATGCGCAGGCGCCCGCCCCCGAACGCTCACCCAACCATCCTCACTGTCGAGCAAATCAACATTGATCAATCCGGCTTCGCGAAACCAGCGAAATACTTCTTTCGGATGATGCCGGGACTCCAACTCGGTCGCATAGGTATCGAATGTGTCCAGCACAGACCATCTCAGCGGATAATTCGCATAGATCGCAGCCGGGAATAGATAGCGAATCCAACGTACAAGCGGAATTTTATTTATGACCCAGAGAACCGGAACACAATATAACGACCACCATAGCATGAGCCGTTTCGGAAGGCGCCGTGTGAAAACTCGGAAGAGGCGCCGGCGGAACATGTTGAGCGCCCAGCCAACGCCTGACTTCACGGTAGCCGCGTATACGCTGATTGCGATCTCGCCGCCAGGTTTGACCATCGGCACGAGCGCCCGGAACGCTTGCTCGGTTGACGGCGTGTGGTGGAGTACGCCGATCGAAAAGACTGCGTCAAACGAACCTCGCCGGAAGGGTAGGCGGAAGATGTCGCCTTTTATGATTAGCACGTTGTCGCGGTCAGACAGGTTCGTGGCCGCCGCGTCTACAGCCGAGGACAAGTCAACACCTACCGCAAGCGCCGCGCCGTCACGTGAGACGATGTCAAGAAATCGCCCCATGCCACAACCCGCGTCGAGGACGATCTTTCCCGCGATCTGTTCAGGAAAAAGCCCAGTCTCTCCGCGGAGGCGGCGCTCTGAGTCGTGAAGCCGGTCATTATCCAATTGCTCACGCGAAAAAGTTTTCCACTGCAGTCCGAAAGATTCAGCATACGATTCCTCTTCGACAAAATATATGACCCCATTACTGGAGTTGCGCGAGTAGGTCTGCCCGCAGTCGCGGCACAACACTCCCGAATCTTTCAGCTCCACACCCGCGTCGCATGCGGGACAAATCAATATCGGCATGGCGAGGCTCAACACATCGCTTTCTAGGGGATTTGACTTCACATGTTGTACTGCTTGCAATATACCCGTTCTCAAATGTATGAAGACTGTTAGCCACCGCAGGCGCCGTAGGGCACAAAGGGAATTAACGACCTCTGTGCTCTCTGTGATCTCTGTGGCTATTCATTCCTCTATCCACCGCTGATGCCAAAGCGCGAACTGCAGGAGATTCCACATCTTTTTCCCGCTGATGCGATCGCCTGCCATGAAAGAGCCGACCGTATTCTTAATATAGCCCGGAGAGAATATCCCCTGCCGGCGGATTCGCGCCGGATCGAGCGTCTGCAAGACGAGAGGCTTCAACGCAGACCTCATCCAATCGGTCAAAGGAATGGAGAATCCATGTTTGGGCCGATCCACAAGCTCCGGCGGGATATATTTGTAGAGTATTTTTCGGAGGATATACTTGGTCGTTCGGCCGTCGTACTTGTATCGTCCCGGCAAGGCCAGCGCGTATTCGACCAGTTTGTGATCCAGCAACGGCTCGCGCGCCTCCAGTCCGACCGCCATGCTTGCGCGGTCTACCTTGACCAGAAAATTGTCAGGAAGCGTTGTCTGCGCGTCGGCCAGCATCATATCCAGAGACGGATCGACGCTCTCATCGCGAGTGAGGACGCCGAGCGCGTTGCACGGCTTGAGCCCGGGGGCGAGGTCTTTAAGCGACTCGTTCGGCCAGACGCTGATCGACGAAGTGTAAGCCGCGCGAATGCCTGGCGCGGATAGAACGTGTGACAATTTTAGCAGCTTGTCGCTGAAATCGGCCGCCTCCAGGTCCGGGTAGAACCGGCTGGTCGTTTTCACGAGCAGCGGCTCCATCGCCTTCACAGTTCCCAATCCCACCCGCCTCAGGAAGGCCGAGCCGGCCCGCCGCAGGGCCAGAGGAATGCTGGATACTCTCTCCCAGGCCGGCGAAAGCATCGTGTAGTGAGTGTAGCCGCAGAAGAACTCGTCGCCCCCGTCGGCGGACAGCGCGACCTTCACCTCCTGGCGGGCGGCCTTACAAAGCAGGTAAGTGGGGATGCCGCATTCATCGGAGAACGGCTCGTCGTAGATTTCACAGAGGCGGGGCACGATCTCGATCGCGTCCCGCTCCGCGCAATGCAACTCCGTGTGATCGGCGCCGAGATGTTCCGCCACCGCCTTGGCGAAACGCGATTCGTCGGACTTGGCGTCGTCGAAGCCGACCGTGAAAGTGCGGATGTCCTCGCCTACCTCGCGCTTGAGCACCGCCGCCACCAGAGACGAATCGACGCCGCCGCTCAGGAAAACGCCCACCGGCACGTCGGAGACCATTCGATAGGAGCATGCCTCGCGCAACAGGTCAGTCAGTTCCTCCTCGACCTTCCGCTCCGTCCGATGATCGCCGTCGGTTGTATGGTAATCGGCGATCGACCAGTAACTGCGCTCCTCCGGCTCCCCGCCAATCGAAAACTCGACATAACACCCGGGGCGCACCTTGCGCGTGTTCTTGAAGATGCTCAATGGCGCCGGAACGAAGCCGAGGTAAAGATAGAGCGACACAGCATCGGGGTTCAATTCCTTGCTGAACCTCGGATGGGCTATGAGCGCCTTCAGCTCCGACCCGAATAATAGCAAGCGCCCGTCGTAATAGTAATAGAGCGGCTTGACCCCGAGCCGATCGCGGAACAGTAGCAACTTCCGGCGCTTCTTGTCCCAGAGCGCAAAAGCGAACATCCCGCGCAAACGCGAAACGCACTCGGCCCCCCACTCTTTGTAGGCATACAAAATGACTTCAGTGTCGGTGTCGCTGGCGAACCGATACCCTTTCCTAAGCAACTCCTGTTTGATCTCACGGTAGTTATAAATCTCGCCGTTGAAGGTGATTATGATCGTGTCATCGGCGTCGCGCATCGGCTGCCTGCCGCGCGGCGAGAGATCTATGATCGAGAGCCGCCTGTGACCGAAGCCGAGGGCATGGTCCTCGCTTGTGAAGAAGCCCGAATCGTCCGGCCCCCGATGGACTAGCGAGCCGGTCATTGAGGAGAGATCGGCTTCAATAGCCCCCTGGTTGAAATCCAATAAACCTGTTATTCCGCACATTCTTCGTCAACCTCCGGCCGCGCTTGCATACTCCGCCGCAGATTCTCTAATCAGTTCCTCCGCCCAACCATTTTGGAGCGCAAGGCGCGAGGCGCGTTCATTGCCGAGGAATTTTACGTTGCTATACCTCGGATCGCGGTAGTCCATGATCTTTCCGCTTTCGATAGCTTCGATGACCTGCGCCACACCTTTCTCCACGACCCACGCTGGCGCAAAACCCAAAATATCACGTATCTTATTGAAATTGACGCGGTAATTACGGCGGTCCGTGTCCGGCCCCTGGTCTACGATCTGGGCGGCGGGTACGAATTGATTTATGATCTTACCGATCTGGTAAATGGTGTAGTTCTGTTCATTCGAACCGACATTGAAGGTCTGATTTTTTACCAGCGAAAATGGGGCCTCCAGAGTTTTGAAAACAGCCAATGCGGCGTCGTGTACATGCACGAAAGGGCGCCACTGATCTCCCCCACGGATTGTAATCTGGCCCTCAACGAGGGCTTTCGCAGTAAGCAAGTTGATCACCAAGTCGAACCTAGTGCGGCCGGAAAGGCCATAGATTGTGCCAAAGCGCAGTACGGTAGGAGCGAAATTAGAATCTGACAGGCTCAGTAATACCCGCTCTGACGCGATCTTGCTACGGGCGTATAGAGAAACGGGGTTAAGTTCGGAATGTTCATCCAGGACTTCGTCGCATGCGCCGTAGACCGAACAGGTGCTGGCGAAGATAAAGCGGCTGACACCGCTTCCCTTGGCCACCTCGGCGATCATACGCGTGGCCATCAGGTTGACTTCGATTGTCAGATCTTCATTCAGCGCGCAGGCCGGGTCGCCGACGATTGCGCCCAGATGAATAACCGCATCCATGTTCTTCGTCGCCTCTACAACTTTATCGACCTGGCGAAAATCAGCGCGCATGATTTCCAGCCTGGGGTGATCCAAGAAATCCCGAATCGGTTCGGCGCCATAGAGAAATAAGTCGAGCAAGCGCACGTGGTACCCTTTCTCCAGCAGCATTGGTAGCAGGGCGGAGCCGATATACCCTGCGCCTCCGACAAGCAGAACTTTCCGCGCTTTATCTTCGTCGGTCTGCTTAAAACTATGGGTCTCCGCGCGAACTATGTTGGACCAGAGGGAAGACCAAAGCCGAGAACCCACTAGCAACACTATGCTGATAAACCAGGCGTACAGGTACGTGCCAAGTTGGAGGCCGTAACCTTCTACAAAGTACGACAGAAAACCGAATAGAAAATAAGCCAAACTGACGGCATGGGTTACAACCAGCGCCTTATATCGTCCTCGATAAGTGCGGCCGTAAGAATAAAACCCGCTGAGAGCGAATACGATCAGACAAACCAGTGTCAATCGAATAGCGCTGCTACGGTATCCAGTGATGTTATTCCACAAGAAATTCTTGTAATCAGCTTTGTTAGCAGCATCCCCGGTCATTATGAATTTAACCAGGCGGATAGCTATAGAAGTAAGGACGGCGAAATTTATGAGCACGGCGTCGGCCAACCCCCGTAACACCATAGACCGATTAATGCTCAAGCGATTAAACATGCCCATGATACATGCCTCATCTTGAAGTTTTTGTAAGTAGACCTCGGGGGAGAAGAGGACGTATTGTCCCTCACAGGGACACAGATTAGTGAGGGAAGCGTCACGAGTAGTGGCCGTAATACGGGATGTGTTTGGCGGAGACATCATTCAGGACTACGCCAAAAACATTGGCTCCTACGCTTGAAAGCTCCTGGCGGGCAAGGCTCATGGTTTCCCAATTGCTTTTACCGCCGTTCACGACGAGGATCACGCTGTCGACCATAGTGGACAGGATGAGCGGATCGGCCAGGAGGAGTGGCGGCGAGTCGAACACGATGTAATCGCAGAGATTGGCCAGCGTCTCCACCATCTCTTTCATCTTTTGGGAGCCGATCATGTCGCCTGGGTTATACGGAAGGGCGCCGCTCGGGATAAGTGACAGACCCGGAATATCCAGCTTCTGGATCACGTTTTCCAATTCGACCTCGCCCGAAAGGTACGTGGACAAACCAGGCTCCTGAGCGACACGGAGCCTCTTGTGAATCGTCGGCCTGCGCAGATCGCAATCTACGATCAACACCGATCGTCCGAGATGAGCTATGCTGACCGCGACATTAATGGCCGTTGTCGTTTTACCTTCAGCAGGTTGGCTGCTGGTAATGAGCCAGGTCTTGGCCTTAATACCTGCGCCATTTTCCGAGGACATGATCGATGTCCTGAGCAGACGATAAGCCTCGTGGGCCGGCGAACGGCCGCCGAGGCTTATCAGTTTTGGTTCCCTCGGCAAGGCAATTCCCAGGCTCCCATGCGCGTCTCCATTTACCGCCGCGTCTCCATTCGCCGCGGCGACGGCCGGGAGTTTCAGCTTGCGATTGAATTTACCCTTGAGCACACGAGCCTCTTTCCGGCTGAAAGTCGGTATTACGGCGAGAGCGGGCAATTGCAGTCGGTGACTGAGACTATCGGCGCTCTTGATGCTGCGGTCGAGGACTTCGAGCATCAAAGCGAGGCCGACGCCGAAAGTCAGACTGAAGACGAACCCGATCATCGTCCACAGTGTGCGATTCGGGCCGGTCGGCTTTCTCGGCGCCCGCGCCGGCTCGACCACGCGCAGGTTGTTCTGTTGCTGAGCGAGTTGGAAGTTGGCTTCGCTGCTCTTCTGCAGAAAATTATTGTAAAGCGTCTTGGTCGTATCGACCTCTTGTTGAAGTATCCCGTATTGGAACGTGTCCACGTTCTCTTTCGCAGTCTCGTTTTTAGCCTCTTCCAGCCCCCGCTTGAACGCCTGTTCGTCGCGGACGGCGCGATCAAAGTCGAGCTTCATTTTGACTTCCATCGACTTGCGATGGGACTCGATCTGCTTCCGGATCACGGCTATCTGCTGCTGGACTTCCATGGTCTGCGGGTTGTCGGGGCCGTAATTCACGTCGAGTTGGGCGGCCTGCACCATGAGGTCGCCGAGCTTTTTCTGAAGCTCCCCAAGATTCGCGTCGGAGTAGACCGCGGGGACGTGGTCGACGCGCCCAAACTTGACGTCTTCATAGAGCGACTCCTTGATGATGCGGTCGGTTTCGGCGCGGGTGACTTCGGCCTGCAGGCGCAAGAGACGGTCGGCGCTCAACGAGCCTTTGCCCTGTGGCGCGATGTTGTTATGCGCGCGGGTGTAATTGGCCAGCGCCTGTTCGGCCCTCTCGGCCCTGGCCTTGAGTTCACGAGTCGAGCGGTCCAACCAGTTCGACGCGCCCTTGAATTTCGCAGACTTGTTCTCGGTGTTATGGTTGATCAAAGATTGAGCGAGCTGATTGCAGATGGCGGCGGCGAGCGCAGGATCGGGGTGCGTGTATGCGACCTTCAGTAATCGCGTATCCGAGACCGGATCGGCCGAGTAGCTCTTTAATCGCGCGTCCAAGACCGGTTCCACCAAGAGATTCCTTCTGAAAATCTCGACGAAAGGCGCCAGTCGCCAACTCTCCGTGGGAGAGTACTGCGGCTCGTCCGCGCCCCTGCTGGTGGACGCGGACAACGAATCAGGTATGTTCGGCGCTGGTTCCGGCAGGCTCCTCTCCTTGCGAAATACTTTTTTAGCGCGCTCCGATATGACTCTTAACGTTTCCTTTAATGACTTCTCTCTGGGATTGAGGATCTCCTCGCTCTGATCGAGCTTCATATTGACGATCACCTCTTCAACCAGCGGGGCGCTTTGAAGCAGATACATTTTCGTCGTCAAAGGCTCGTCGTTCTGGACGATCAGATCGCCATCCCTGGCCTTGATCACCGCTGTATCCTCTTTGCCAACGGAGAGCACTGCAAACGCCTGATAGGCGTCTCTCGTTCGGAACGCCGCGAACAGGCTGAAGGCCATGCCGACGGCGACGATGGCGGCGATCAGCCATTTCCGCCTGATGATCGCGCGCAGCCACCTCTCCCAATCAACATGCTGAGCTCCCTCCTCTTCCGCTCCGTTGTAATGGCCATCCGCGTAATCGGTTCGGTAATAACCGGCTCGCTGAGGCTGCGCGTCGCTTAACGCTTGACGATGTTCCAGGGCAGTCTTTTCATCTGTCATTGGTTAGCTCCTTTTAGACGGTTCGGGTTAACCGCCTTATTTGAATCTGATGGCTCAGTTTTGGACTTCTCCCTCAATCGCGACGTTCGTGAGGACGAGTCGGGATGTTCGTAGGCGCCGATATCCACACGGCCGCCCCGCGGCCTGACGCGTCCGTCATAATCGGCGCCGACGCCGGGCAGGGCTAGGCCCGCGTCTATCGCCGGGCTGTCTGACCGCAAGTGAAAGTCAAACGCCGCCGGGTCGGCGAATTTAGGGTCTGTCTTCTCCAGGTTGTCGGCGAGAATCAGGCCGGAGGCGCCGACGTTCTCTTCGGTGGAGAGGAGAACGCCGTTCGAAATTACGTTGTTACTGATTCGCACATTCGCGAATCTCATAGGCCCCTCCCTGCTCTCGCCACCCATCCAAATAGCGGCCTTATTCACTTGGTAAAAGATGTTATTGGCGATAATAGAATCCGTCACCTTCATGCCGCCCGTGGACGGCGCCCACATTACGATGGCTCCGAGCTTGCCCTTATACTGATTGCCGAAGGCGACGGTGTTGTTAACGATGTTCATGTGAGCCCGCGATTTCGGCCAGACTTGTATGGCCCATCCCTGTTTTATGTTGTAGATGACGTTGTTACGAATGGTCACGTGATCCCCGCCGTCGTGGTAGACGGCGTGATCGTGATTCTTCCAGTACTCATTGCTCGGCCGGCATCCCTGCTCACCCGGCGCCAGACGGCCGACGTCGTGGATGAGATTAGCTTCAACCAGAACGCTATCCGCCTCGATGAATACTCCGTTTTGACCGTTTGAGGTATTTGTGCAAACCCGGCCAATGTTATGGATGTGGTTGCCTATAACCTGGAAGTAGCTCCCGCCGTCGAACAGATCGATCCCGCCGGCGCTTCCATCCGCATTGGCAAAACCGGTAATCTCGAAGCCCTGTATGCGGACGTAAGATGCGCCGCCACGAACCGCAAAACCGGCTCCGGCTTTTCCGTTCCCCCCATCGATCTTCGCCCCCCACTTGTTCTTGGACCTGAAGACTACCCAGTTGTCCTTGGAGCCGCCCCTCGAAACGCAGACGACCACTTTGCCGTGGCAACCGTTAGGCCCGCTGTAGGCATAGACGCCGTCCCCTACCAGGACTGTATCGCCGGGTTTGACGCTGTCAGCTGCTTTTTGAATCGTCCTGAAAGGTCGCGCTTCGGAGCCGGGGTTGGAGTCGGAGCCGGTAGGCGAGACATGGTAAGTGGCCCCCCTGCGTTGCGGAGCGCCGGGGACTGCGCCGATGATGGCGAGGCAGGCGACGACGAAAACCGGCGCCACATATTTACATACTGAGAAAAAGCGCTGCGGGACGAGAGGAACGAACAGCCTTCTCATATAACACCTCCATTCGACTCCATCCATTCAGGCAGTTCGGAATGGCTGACAGTTCAGCGTCCAGGAATGAGCGCGTTATTGAAGCTCAACACCGACAGGAGCGCTGCGCTCACCGACTTGCCTCGGCTGTTGGGGATGATTACTATGTCGTTGGCGGTTATCGCGACGTCCTCCTGTTTGCCGTTCATTATCTTGCCTCCGTCTACTTTTATCTCCTGCTTCTTCCTGGTTACAGGGTCTTCACGGAAGATGATCACGCGGTCTGAAGCGGCTGTGGATTTCATACCATGCGCGAGCGTAATCGCCTGCCTGAGCGTGGCGCCTTCTTTGAACATGAAGGAGCCGGGCGCGTTCACTTCGCCTCCTACGAAGAAGACATCCGCTTGCGGAATATGGACGATGCTTCTGGGATCGAGGTGCATGTTCTTATCGAAGTCGCCCCTGAACAGCCCGTTAATATTGACTTTTATCAACTCATACTTCTCCTGCTCCTCCGCCTCCTGATTGCGATCTCGGGGTCGAGAGGACGAGTCTGCGGCGACAGACTCCGGCTGCGAGTCCAAAGAACCCTTGGGGTCGCCCTTGTCAGGAACGTCCATCTTCAGACGATAAGCCTCGCGGATGATAAAGGCGGTAGAGCCGTAACTCTCGGTCAACCCGCCGGCCAAGGCGATCAACGTCAGCAGCGACGGACGCCCCTCTATCTGATAAGCCCCGGGGCGATTGACCGCCCCCTGGATGAAGAAGGTATGGCTGTTCATCTGCGCGATGGTTACAGTCACGCGCGGGTTTTTCAGATATCGGTCGCTCAAGCCGTTAGCGATAAAGCTGGCCAGTTCATCCGTCGTCACCCCCTGCGCCTTTATGCTGCCGAGATACGCCATTTTGATCGTGCCGGAAGCGCTGACGCGTCGTATGCCGGACAGCTCGGGCGCGCGATCCACCTGTATATCGATCACATCGCCAGGGTTGATCAGATAATCTTCGCTTACATCGGCGAGAGCGCTGGTCACGCCCGGCGTATCCAACGGCTGACCCGGCGGCTGAGTCGGCGGCTGAGCCGGCGGCCTGCTTGGCGCCCGTCGGGCGCCTTCCTGCGCCTGACAATCCACCAGATCTCCCATCGCAGGTCCGAGAGCAAGGATACAGAACAGGATAACTAAGCTGATGAGTAGTCTTTGCGGATAGTATGCTTTGACTTTCATAGTGGCGCTCCTGATGGAAGAAGCTCGCGGCAGTCAGGACGCAAATAGCCTTTTGCGTTCAAGGCGAAGGCGTGTGACACACCTTCCCCAGATTCGCTAGGACCGTAAAGGAAACCTCGTGCCGAGGCAGCATACTGACTGTCAGAACTCGATCAATAAATTATGGACGCTCTACCGACGCGACCTGTCAACTATTGATAAGGGCACGTAGTAATAAAGGGCTTGCAGTAATAAGGGCATGTAACGGTGATGAAATTAGCAAATCTTGTGCCTGCTTACCTACAAGGAATCCCCGTCTGGCTAAGTTCTTTGTATGGCGCTGTATCGTTTTTGTATCGCGTAGCCACATCCCATGTTGCTACTCAATACAAAGGATTTCGCGTTACATTACATAGCGCCCCAAGCGGCGAGTGAACGTGCGAAAATAGGTCGTGATCGCAAGTCCGCTGTAGCGTTATATTACATAGCGCGCCAAGCGGGGAGTGACCTGCGCCTAACTTGCGGGCGACATGCTTTGAGTAATAAGGCGACGTGACCAAGGTCAAAGCTGATGATTTGTTGACTAGATATCCAAGATATCCATCAATCAACTCCAAAGCCTTCTTCATCCAAGGCTCGAAGACCGTTCCCCTTCCAGCTCGAGCTTCTGGCGGATCTCCGCTTCCGCCATCAGCCGCCCGAAATTCCGCCCGTCGCGGGCGGTAATGGCGAGAGGATCCCTCGGGCGCTGATCGCGCGGCCCAAGTTCCGCCTCGATCAGCCGCTCAAGCTTTTCCTCGAAAGTGAGCGCGGCGACCGCGACATCGGCGGGATCGCGGGCGGGTTTCGTTTATGGGCTATTGGTCTATTTGGGGTTCCGGGAGAAATTTTGATTTTGTTACGGTAGCGGCGTGTAAGCGCCGTTGACTCTTCGGTAAGGCGCTCCATTGGGTTATAATGGTCGCGCTTCAGATGTTGTAATTGCTCCCGTATTGAACCAGCCAGGACAATTTATGACTCTCTTTCAAATCAGTATTCCAAAAATTTCCCTACTGTTCTGTGCTTTTTTGCTGATTGCGCTGTCCGGCGCAACATTCAAGACCTACGGCTGTTCTTGCCTTAGGGTTTCGCCGTGCGAGGCTTTTGGCAGAGCGTCAGCTATTTTCGTCGGGCGCGCCGTCTCAGGCAAAGAACGTAAAGAGAGAAAAGATAAGAGTGGAAAAATTTCCACTCTTCTCCTGGGGAAAGTCCATTTTGTGATAGAAGAGGCGTTCAGTGGAATCGATGGAAAAGAGGTTGATATAGACCCCAACACTGATTCAAGTTGCGGCTACTGGTTCGAACAGGGAGAGCTTTATTTAGTTTACGCCTACGGCGATCAAAATAAGGGACTTTCGACCGGGCTATGCACGCGAACGCGCACGCTGACCCAGGCGGCCGAAGACCTGGCATTTCTGCAAAACCTGCCTCCGAGTGGGGCGGGTGTTCGGATCTTTGGGAATGTTCATACTAGCGCGCCAAACTCCAATTACAGTGAGGGGCTTGCCGGTATCAAGGTTACGGCAAAAGATCTGCAAGGGCGAGTTTTCAGCAAAGTGACTGACGATAATGGTAATTATGAATTCAAAGGTTTAAAGTCAGGTGTCTATACAGTTGAAGCCAAGCTGCCTGATTATTACGTCCATACCCGGCTCACACAAAATAAACTCACAATCGCTGATCGCGGTTGCGCCGAACAGAACTTTGCTGCGACTATCGACGGCCGTATCAGTGGCGATCTCGTCGCTGCGGATGGCAGCCTGGTTAAACGAACACGTCCGGCTCAATCAATAGTTGTTGATCTAATTCCTATCGATGAAGCCGATAAGCCATGGACCACTCTACTCAGTTCTGTAGATGAACAGGGACATTTTACATTTTACGATGTTAAGCCTGGTCGTTACTGGCTCGGCATCAATATCAAACATAACCCAAGTGAAGATTCTCCCTATCCACCTACCTGGTATCCCGGAGTCGCTGATAAATCGCAGGCCACAATCATCGAATTAGGTAGAGCGGAGAAACTCACCGGCCATACGATTAAACTTCCCGGCAAATTGACGCCGCGTAGAGTGCAAGGAGTCATTTACTGGCCTGACGGCAGATCTGTCGCCAGGGCGCATGTTCATTTGGAATCTGAAGATCATCCGGGCCAGTGCGTCAACACTTGTCGCGATGCAGATCAGGACGGAAGATTCGAGCTGGTCGGTTACGAAGGGACAAAATATCGGATAATAGCCTCGACATACATCAACCCCGAAGCTGAGTTTAATGATCGTAGATCAGTTTTTGCCGAGCCAGTAGTGGTAGAGCTTCGTGAAGACATTGCGGGAATAAAGATGGTTTTAAGTGTCGATCAAAAGACCTTTGAAGATAACCATAAGAAATGGAAGCGCTAATGCTGCATTAAAGTTGGTAAGTTCAGCAGCGTAACAAAAATCAAAATTTCTCCCGGAACCCTATTTGCGGGCGCTGGAATATCTACCTGCGGGAATGACCGAGAATGCGATAAGCGTCAAAATCTCTGCCTTACCACTGTGCGTCCTGCTTTGGATCTGCTGGCTTTGGCAAGGCAGTCTGGCCCCTTTCGGCATCTTCATTTGGGCTCTTCCGAGCTTTTGGCGGAAGAGGCGCGGCGGCCTTCGTATCAGCGCATCGCTTCCATGGCGCCCTTGAGTTCCTGCCTGGCGCTGGCGGCTAAAACCAATTTCGCCTTTATCGACAGGTGAACGCCCATCCGCGCAATATGCCACAACTGTTTTACTTGAGAAAGGGGCCGCGCATTACTCTCCACCCAAAACGAAGCGTTTATGGGTGGAGTATCCTATGCGAAGAAAGATGAATCTTGAAGAAAACGGAGAATGCTGATGATAGAAATAAAAGCGCCAAACGCACTGTCATCAACTCTCTTCCGTCGTTGCTTTCGCCTTGCCTTCTACCATGGCCCAGCGAAGCCCGCTACACCATTCACAGGTCATTTCATCGCCCGCAGCGCTCACATTCGTCCCCGACCCGCCGCAGAGCGGGCAATCCTCCGCCTCGGGCGGACGCTCGGGAATCAGGGGGGCGAGCGCAGGATAGCGCTCAGCGCCCCAAGCCAGAATTGTTGACAGGCGGTAGCTTTCGCGAGAACGCTCGACTTCTACTGAATCTAAACAATCAATAGAGATGACTTCGCCGTCCGGGTGCAGAAGAAAATAACTGAATGACCCAGAGCCGATCGGAAGCGCGGTGAACTTTTGGGACAACCGATATTCTTCGGCGTCAGCAAAGTCGCTCGGCGATAACTCCGGGAGCAATTCGTTTACCACGACATTCAACTTTATGGGATTCACGTATTTCATAACAGGAACTCGCACGGCGCCGCCAATCGCCAGCGCCAAGACACCGAGGGTGGCAGGACACGCTCTAGCCTGTCGCCCGCAGGTAGGAACAACTCGATATTGCTTTACGTATTGTCGCGCGGAAATAGATCGACGCCAATCGCCTATGCAAAATTGGCGCCATGAGTCCACCTTCCGCTAAGCTCCTGATTCCATAGAAAAAGTGTCACATGATCAATTCGGACGGTAACGCGCAGGCGCTCTTCGAGGCCGGCGCCCGAGTCGCACATCCCGCCCGAGGTCAGGCCGCGATTCGCGCTGCACAACTACCACATTCTTTTCGAGGTCAAAGAGTGGGAAGCCTATCCAGTAGACCCGTTCCTGATGCGCCGCATCAGCGGAATGCTTTTCGTGATCGAGGCCGAAGGGGAGCTGTCGCCGCTTGAGGCCGAGTTGTTGGCTTCGATGATCCAGGGGAATTGAACCGAAGCAGGAAAGGCGCGCGCGGCGGATCCGCCATCGCGAGGCAACGCGATCTCTCCGACCGGCGCGTTGATCGTCACGGAAAAGGCGTGAGTTTTAAACAGCGAGCGATGAAGTGCGGACGTTTTTTTCCTCTCGGGTGTGTTTATGTTTGAGGACGCAATGTGGCATCGGGCCTTGTGTAACCTGCTAATTCTCTTTCAGTAGTTACACAAGCTTCATTATCGGAGGTGAGAAGTATGGTAAAAACATCGAGATTTTTCATCGAAATGACTTCCCTAAAATTCATTATCTCCCGTGCTTAACCAGTATCTTCCATTTGGGCTAATCGCAAGGTCGTGAATTATCCCTCCAACTCGCACGGCTCGCTTACGGCAAAAATCCCGCTGAGCCTCGGCCACGACCTCTATGCCAGTGCTTTACTGGGACAATTTTAGGCTTCCGCCATTCCCTGTTCTTTTTCCAGTCCACATCCATATCGCTTTCTTCGTATGGGGTGATAAGAGAATCAGAGGCATGCGCGGTGAAACGTTTGGTTATTATGGTGGAGATTACAGTCATAAGGCCTTCTTTGTAGCTGCCAGAAATCATCCGATTAGCGCTCTCGAAGGACGCGCCCGAGCCGAGAGCCAAGCAGCCGCAGGATTTGGGAGCGGTGATCGAAATCGCCGAAGTCGGCGGATTGCATCACCGGTACGAGCGTCGGGCAGCTTGATGAAGTCGTTGAAAATTCAGAGCAGACGGACTTTTGGCGAACCTCAGGGCCTCATGCGAAGCATTTCTATCTTCCTGATATGATGGCTCTTCGATTATCTCCCCCGCTTTTTTTCGGTCTCCTTTTTGGCCGGAGATTTCTTTGCTTTAGCAGTGGCCACTGGGGTTTTCGATGTCTTGGCCTCTGACTGCGTTTTCTTGGCCGCCTTTTTCGGCTTTTGAGTTTTTGCCTTCGCTCTTCTCTCTTTGGCCCAGCGCGCCTTTGCGGTGGCGCTGATTTTCGCCCTCACCTCGGCTGAGAGCCTCCGCTTTCGCGGCGCCGCCACTTTCACGGCTGAGTCTGCGGACGGTTGATCGATCAGCGTCGCCAGTTGTGCGCGTGTCTCCCTCAGTTCCGCGATCTGTGCATCGAAGCTGACGAGTGCGAGGCGAAGCGCCTCTGCAGTATCATTTCTCTTGGTTGTAGGCATTGATCAAATCTCCGATAGTTTATTGGTCGTGGCTTCGGGCATCATTCCGCCACGGATGAATATGTAAGAGCGCCATTATTGGAGGCAACGCGCCGATGAGTCTCAAAGTATTGGGCACATTATTGTAAGTCATGTTTCACATTTGATGTTGCCCTGAAATAAATACTTTTTCAGACCCGGTTGGCGCGGCTCGCAGAACCCATAGTCTGAGCCAGCATCAAATGTGAAACACGACTCGCTTGATGTCACCACGAAACAGGTCATTGCCTTTTATGTCGGTGATCGTTCGGCCTCCAGCGCCCGAGAATTGTGGAGACGCATCCGCAAGTTTATCGCGCCCACGCAACTTTCTATACGGATGGCTTGGCCACCTATAAGACCGTGCTCCCCTCAGAGAGGCATCAAGTATACGCCAAGAGTTCGGGTCATACTAACATGATCGAACGATTCAATTGCGCCCTGAGGCAGCGGGTATCTCGACTGGCGCGAGGCGCATCGAGTTTTTCAAAGATGATCAAGAATCATATCGGAGCGATCAAGCGCTTCATCTGTCATTATAACAAGGTGATTATCGGGCTTGCTGAGTCAGCCTTACATTTGTAGCACTACCTTTGGCAAAAGACACTGGTCAAGTTCGCTCCCCCGGTGCTTGTTTTTTTTGAATATCAGTGTTTCAATTTGATAATCGAAAATTCAATCCGCTACCAACAACCTAAGCCCTTTATTTGCTCTGCCTATTTGCAAAAAGAGACAGAAGGCGATCACGGATTTCAACTCAGGAGGCAAAATGTCCATGAACCGTTCACGCTTTGTCACTGGCTGGGTAACTCTAGCGCTTCTGATTTGCGCCGCGCAGGCGCAATCAATCACAGCTACACTCGAAGGCCGCGTATCCGACAGCACAGGCGCAGCCATAGTGGGCGCCAAAGTCACCGCGACAAATAACAGCAGAGGCTTTTCCCGTTCGTCTCTCACCAACGATCAAGGAGAGTATCGTATTCCGCTTCTTCCCGCCGGTGAGTATACCGTCACGGCAGAACCCGCCGGGTTCAATAAGGAAACCAAAAAAGTCAAACTTGAAATCGGACAACTCGGCGCTGCAGATTTCACCATGCAAGCTGGCAGGATCAAAGAGCAAGTCACTATTGCCGCCGCTGAATCGGTCGCCGAGCCGACTCGCACTGAAATAAGCTCGGTGATCGATCAGCGACAGATTGAAAACCTTCCCGTCAATGGCCGGCAGTTCATCGATTTCGCGTTACTCGCGCCGGGCGTAACCATTGGAGATACCACCTCCGGCAGCACAGACGTAATCATCGAGCCGGTCACTAAAATTTCCTTTGCAGGCCAGAATATCCACTACAACTTCGTGGCCATAGATGGAGTCGACAACATCTCGACCGCGTCGGGAATTCAAAAGACCACTCCTTCCCAGGACGCCGTACAAGAGTTCCGAGTAATCAACACCAGCTACAGCTCTGAGTTTGGCCGCGCGGCAGGCGGCATCGTCAACATAATAACCAAAAACGGGACCAATGAATTTCACGGATCGCTCTACGAGTTCTTCCGCAACGAGAGTCTCGATGCCCGAAGCTCCCTGGCATCGCCCGGTCTCAATAAGCTCCGTCAGAATCAATACGGCGGCACATTGGGCGGCCCGATCAGGAAAGATCGCACGTTCTTGTTCGGCAATTATGAAGGTCAGCGGCGCGTGGAGTCGCCTTTCTACAATTCAACAGTGCTGGCCAACATCGCCGCCATCAATTTGGCCAAGGTGAATTTGTACGCTCTCCGCCCGGAAAACCTGAATGTGGAAAGAGATTCCAATTACGACAATTTTCTGGTGAGGCTCGACCACCTCGCCAGCAATCGTCATGCGCTTTCCGCACGATACTTTTTCAACGATGCGCGACTGTTAAACGTCTCGCCGCTCAACGACGGATTCGATCTCCCCTCTACCTTCAAGAATAACTATTTCCGAGACCAGTCCCTAGCCGGGAATGTGATATCGACTTTCTCGCAGAATTTCGTCAACGAGCTTCGCGGCCAGTATGCTCGCCGCATGTTCGATTTCCCGACTGTGACCACACAGCCGCACCTTGAGGTGGCAAACACCTTCACAGTCGGAGTCAACCGCGGCAATCCAGATTTCTATGAAGAGTCGCGATTCGAGATCGTCGATAACGTCACTTTGACCAGAGGAAATCATACCCTGGGGTTTGGAGGAAATTACAACTTCGTTCGCACCACCGAATCGTTCCCGCTCTTCTACCCCTTCGAAGCCACATTCGCTTCAGTCGCCGATCTGCTGGCTGGAAATCCGTTCGTGATCTTTTTCCAGCAATTTGACCTCAACGCCACTCGCATCGACACTTCTGTTTATCAGGGCCAGCGCTACACGGACGCGATTCGCAACCAGGCCAGCACATCTTTGAACCACACTTACAGCGGCCTGTTCGTTCAGGACAAGTGGCGTCCGACTGACAAGCTCGCTTTACAACTGGGAGCGCGTTACGAATTTGAGACCTTTCCCTCGAAAGTGCTCAATAATGATCTGAACAATATCGATCCTCGCTTCGGGTTCGCCTATAGCCTCGGGACGAAGCGAAATCTGGTCTTACGCGGCGGCGCGGGACTTTTTCACGGAACCATTCCCTCGCCGCTCCTCCTGTGCCAGGAACCTGCTTGCGGCGGCAGCGG